>Ga0105046_10005398_pt1 | contig 20233 bp, 12 predicted proteins | sample MAT03_FD_78385 | JGI IMG/M metagenome (GOLD analysis project Ga0105046, IMG submission 78385) | Freshwater microbial communities from Lake Fryxell liftoff mats and glacier meltwater in Antarctica - MAT-03 (megahit assembly) | ecosystem: Environmental > Aquatic > Freshwater > Ice > Liftoff... | reverse complement strand
TGCTTCAGCAGTGGCGCGTGAAAGTGACGACAGAGCCCGCGGCCGCAGTGGAAGCGTTGAACAAAGTGGTTGCGCTGGCGCCCAAGCACGCCGAGGCACACTACCGGCTGGCGCAAGCACTGCTGGCACAAGGCGACGCGATCGCGACGCGAGAGATGTTCGGCAAAGCGCTCGATATGGACACCATGCCCTGGCGGCCGCCGGCGACGACGCAGCGGGCAATCCTGGCGGCCGCGGAGGCGGCGATAGGGCCGGACCTGGCCGTGGCCGACCTGCGCGAGGCGTTCCGCGCGGCCAGCCCCGACGGGCTCGTCGGCTGGAACTTGATGGACGACCATGTCCACCCGTCGCTGCGGGGGCAGGCGCTGGTGGCGCGGACGATCGTCGAAGCGATGACGCGCTTGAGCGGGCCGATGGCGATGAGCAAGGAGGCCGCGGGCGGCCTGCCCAATGACGAGGCGTACCTGGATCGACTGGGCGACAACGCCTTCGATCGATACGCGGTGCAGCACGGGATGCGCTCGCTGTTCAACATCGGATTCTTCAAAGAGACCAACCCAGGCGCGTTCGAGCGGTTCGAGCGGGAGTGCAAGGGGTACGAGGAATCGTGGTCGCCGGCGATGAGGGACGTCTTGCGGAAGTGGCAGGACCCGAAGACCCACTCGGGCGCCAAGATCCCGCTGGGCGGGATGATGGGGCGGCAACTGATCCGCGACCAGCGCTTCACGCAGGCCGAGCAGGCGTATTCGACGGCGGCGCGGCACGTACCGGAATACACGTCGTTGAGCCTGGAGTACACGTACTTCATGCTGGAGTGCAGGCGGCGGATACGCGGAGAACTGAGCGCGGCGGACCAGGCGACGGCGGACGCGGCGATCGCGCGCGGGAACGTCCTGCTCAGCTTCGGCGGCGGCAAGAGCCCCACCGGCCTCACCGAACGCTACATGGGCCGAATGCAGCAGTTGCTGGGACGTTGGGCCGAGTCGATCCCGCTGCTCAACACGGCCCGCGAGCGGCTCGGCGGCGACGAACTGGTGGCGGCCGACTTGGCGCTCGTCGAGGCGTATCTCAAACTCAACCGCGCCGACGACGCGAAAAAGCTCATCGAGAACGGCATCAAGAACGCGGGGCAGTTCTCGGATCGCTACCGCAGGATGCTGACGCTGTTGCCAAAGTGAGCCCGTCGCGGATCACTCGGCGGCGTGCGGCATGAGCTCGGGCGGGGTCGGCGTGAGGCTGGGCGTTGCGCCTAGATACGCAAGTGCGCGTTCCATCGTGCGGCGGACGACCGGACCGGCGACGAACGAGCCGTAGTGCTCGCGGACCTTGACGCGGTCCGGGCCCGGGTCGTCGATCACGACAAGGAGCACGAGGCGCGGTTCTTCAATCGGCCCGCCAGCGATGAAGCTGGCGTTGTATTGACTGCGGAAGTAGCCGTCGCTGCCCTTGGGGCGGCGCTTGCCTTCGGGAGGCTTGCCGATGGGGATCTCGGCGGTGCCGGACTTTCCAAAGAGCTCGTAGCGCCAGCCGATCTCGGGCGGGTGGCGTAGGGAGAGTTTGCGGTCGAGGTTGGCCGTGACGCCGCGCATGGTGTTGCGGGCGAGGTCGGCGATGGCGGTGGGCAGGACGCGCTTGGTGACCTGAACGTCCGGGGCTGGTCCCTGGGCGGCGGCGGTGAGGCGGACGCCCGGGAGCGTGCCGGCCTGGTCGCCCAAGCGAGCGAAGACGCAGAAGCCGCGGGCCATCTGGACCGGCGTGACGGCGACCTCGTGGCCCATCGCGACGGAGGTCTGGGTGAAGTTCTTCCAATCTTTGGGCGCGGTGACGATGCCGGGCGACTCGCCGCCGAGGCCCGTGCCGGTGGAGCGGCCGAAGCCGAACTTGACGACGGCGTCGCGCATCTGCTTGCCCGACATGAGCGAGGTGATCTTCACCATACCGATGTTGGAGGAGTTGATGAGGACCTCGGCCCAGGTCTGGACAGGCTTTTTTACGACGTCCCTGACCTGCCGGCCGTAGGGGGTTTTCCAGATGCCGCCTTCGGTGTTGATCGTGTCCGTCGGGTCGGCCATGCCCAGCTCGGTCGCGGCGGACCACATGAAGGGCTTGAAGGTGGAGCCGGGCTCATAGACGTCTTCAACGCAGCGGTTGCGACCCAGGGCGGCGTGGGTTTCGCGGGCCGCATCAGCGCGGATGGTGACGTAACGGGGCGTCCCGGGGACTTTGTCCTTGGGGATGATGGCTTTCCAATCATAGTCGACGGCGTCGGAAACCTTGCGATAGAGGTCGACCATGGCGAGGATCTCGCCGGTACGCGGGTCCATCATTACGAGGCGGCCGCCCTCGGCGTGGGCGTCCTCGATCCCGCGTCGGAGCTCTTCGGTGGCGATTCGCTGCAGATTGAGGTCAATGGAGAGGCGGACGTCTTCGCCGCGTTGCGGGGGCTGGTAGCCGCCAGCCTCGACCCACAGGGGCCGCATGGCCGAGTCGCGGACGTATTCGATGCGGCCGGCTTTGGGCTGGACGCGCGCGTCGAGAACCCGCTCGGCCCCCATCATGCCCGTCTCGCACGAACCAACCTTTCCGAGGAGCGAAGCGACCAGGTCGTCGCCGGTGGTCTCGCGGACGGCGCGGGTTTCCATGTGAACGCCGGGCAGCTTGAGCTTGCGGACAATCTCGACGCGGTGATCGGGTAGCACCTCGCTGACGCGCACGAAGCGAATCAACGGGAGCGGCTTGGTGGCCTGGATGTCATCCGGAGGGACGGGCCCGACCTCGGCGGCGGCGATCATCGCTGCTCGCACCTGGTTGTTCTTCATCGCATCGAGGATGCGCGGGCCGATCTTGTCGGGCTCGACGCCCAGAGCGTCAGCAAGCGTGATGATGTCGGCGTCCGGGGGTAAGTGCATCCGGGCGGGATCGACGAATACGCGTTGGCCGAAGGTGGAGGCCGCCAGCACGCGGCCGCGGCGATCGAGAATGTCGCCACGACGGCCGGGTTCGGGGACAACGCTCTCGCGCCCGCCGCGGAACTCGGTCAGGGCGGCGGAAGGCCAGGCCTGGAGTTGCACCACGCGCGCCAGCATGATCATCAGAAGCCCGACCAGGCCCAACGCGATCCAACCCGAAGCGGCGTCTATACGCGAGCCGGCCTGCGTCGAGTCGTAGGGACCTGGGAGGCTGCTCATGTCTGGACGTCCAAGGACGGGACTAGCGGGGGTCGGTGCCGGGACCGGAGTTGTGGCGGACTGGCTTGACACGCGCGGCCTCGGGCGTGTTGGTCTGGGCCTGCGCGAAAGCGCGCTCGGGCGAGCCGTTCGGGTTGGGCGAGTCAGGAACGATCGGGCGGGTGGCACCGATGGCGGCGGCCATCTGCTCAACGTGCTCGGGCGTGATCCGCTCGGCGATCTGGACGCGAAGCGTAAAGAGCGTGCGGTCGTGGTCGTACATCCGCTGCTGCGTGCGGGCCAGCGCGTTGACGGCACGGAGGCGGTCTTGCCGCAGGCTCAAGACGGTGACGGCCGTCGTGCCGATCGCCAGGATCATCACACAGAGCTTGGCCACCACGTCGCGGACTCCTGAATCAACGGGCAAAAGAACGGTTACTTGGCGGGCAGCGCGAGGACCATGCCGACCTGCAGATCATCCTCGTTGGTGAGCGTCTTGTTGTTCGCCTTCAGAACGTCGCGCCAACGTGTAGAGGTGCCGAGCTGCGACTGGCTGATGGAGCCGAGGGTGTCACCCTTGCGGACGGTGTAGGTCCGGACGGCAGGCTTGACGGCCGCTTTGGGCCCAGTCTTGGTTTCTGCCGTGGGCCTGATGACGTCGGCCTTGATGACCGGAGGGGGCGGGGTCTTCCTGCCAGTGGGGATCGCGATCTCCTTGACGAGCTCGGCCGGGCGGGCGTTGAGGTCGAGGGTGGCCTTGCCCATCAAGACGTCCTTGGGCGGTATGCGGAGCGTCACACCCTGGCGCAGGGCGCTGGCGGAGGCCTTGTTGTACTCGCCCAGCCGCTTCCACATGCTGGAGTCGCCGTAGTAGCGGGTGGCAACCTTATAGAGGCTGTCGCCGGCTTCGATGGGGTGGCGACGTTCAACGCCGGTGGACATGGGCAGTGCGGGCTGAGTTGGCTGGTTGGTGGGATCAGTGACGGTGCCGCCGGTCGCCTTGGCGATCGCGCCGGCGGGCGTGGTCGGGGCCGTCCGCATGCCACCATCGATGGGCGACGGGATCACGTCGGTGCTCACAGACGGGGGCGTGGAGAGCGAACCGCTGTCGGTCTTCCGCACTCCCATGATGATGCCGTCGGGCTCCGAGCCGGCAGGCACGCTGTAACCACCCGGCCCCTGGAAGGCCGTCTGCGTGATGGTCGGATCGGCCGGGGGTAGCGGCACCATGGCCGATTCGGGCGAGCCGGCGGGAACGGCCGACGGAGCAGGCTGGGCAAACTCGGGGCTCACCTTCGCCTGCCGGGCCTTGGAGAAATGCTCTCCGATGAAGACGGCGACGAAGAGGAAGGCCGCAAAGCCCAGGATCAATGCCAGTTTGTGTTCGCGTGTCACTGCCGTTCTTCCTTGCCGATAGTCGCAGCGTCAGGCACGGCGCTCCACGCCGAATCCTGCGTCCTTGCACAGTTACAGGATATCGGCACGAGGTCGCTTTGGCGATTGACAATCGTGTCTTGATCTTTTCACCACGGATCCGGGGACGGTGGCGGATCGCTTCGTGACGGCTAGGTAAACTGCCCAGCGACCGAGTAACAGGGCTAGCCGTGGACGCGGAAGCCGCGCAGCTTGGCCGAGCGAGATCGAGGGTTCTCCCCCTGCTCGTCGACGCTCGCCACCAGCGGCTTATGCGTCAGTACCCGGCCCAGTCCCGAACGCTCCCAATCGGCCATCGCCTGCTTGACGGGCCGGTCCTCCAGCGAGTGAAAGGCGATGATGGCCACGTTGGCCCCGGGGGCCAGCCAGCCGTCAACCGAACCGGCGGTGTCGCCGATGGTCGAGAGCAGCGCGTCGAGGTGGCCCAGTTCGTCATTCACGGCGATCCGCAGGGCCTGGAACGTCCGCGTCGCAGGGTCGATGCCGCCGGGCGTTCGGTGGACCACCGAACGCACCACTTCGGCTAGTTCGGCGGTCGTCCGGAGCGGCGTGGCCGTCCTGGTTGCGACAATCTTGGCCGCGACCTGCCGCGACATCCGCTCCTCCCCAAACTCGAAGATGATCTTGGCCAGCTCACGTTCGGACAGGGAGTTGACCAGATCAGCCGCCGTCGGGCCCCCGGCGGGGTTGAGCCGCATGTCGAGCGGGCCATCTAAATTGAAAGACAGGCCCCGGTCGGCGTTGTCCACCTGATTGGACGCGAAGCCGAGGTCGGCCAGAAACGCGTTGACCTGAACGCCGTACTGGCGAGCACAGTGCGGGGCCTCGGCGAAAGAGCCGTGATGCGTGATGACCCGCGGGGCGGCGGGCATGGCCGCGATCCGAGCGGCTGACCGCTCCAGGTTGCCCGCGTCGAGGTCCATCAGGACGAGCGTACCCGTCGGCCCGAGCCGCTGGGCCAACAGGCTGGCGTGGCCGCCGAGACCAGCGGTGCCGTCCATCGCGACCTGTCCCGGCTGGATGGCGAGAAGATCAAGGACTTGTGTCGGCAACACCGGGATGTGGCCACGGGCACCAGGGTGAGACATGGGCCGAGCGTAGGCGGGCAGAGAAGTTCGCCCCGGCGGCATCGCCCGCTGCCGATCCGGCGAGTGAGCAGATCGCCCGTATCCTCTCCCTATGAAGCGAGCACTTGTTCTTGGGGCGGGCATGGTCGGCTCTGTCATGGCGATGGATTTGGCCGCCGGTGGCGACTTGGAGGTTACGATCGCCGACGTTCGCCACGACGCTCTGGCGACCGTGGCCGGGCGGGCGACGCGGGCGGGGCGGCGCGTCATCACGAGCAAGGCCGATCTGAGCGACCCCGACGAAGTAAAGCGGCTGGCCGCCGGGGCGGATGTGGTGTGCGGGGCGCTCTCCAGCGTGATCGGGCACGCGGCGTTGCGGGCCGTGATCGAGGCGGGCAAGCCCTATTGCGACATCTCGTTCATGCCCGAAGACGTCGTCGGCGGCGAGCTTGATCAACTCGCCAAGTCCCGCGGCGTGACGGCGGTGGTGGACATGGGCGTGGCACCCGGCATGAGCCACCTGCTCAGCGGGCACGCGGCCCGGCTGCTGGAGCCGTGCGAGTCGCTGGAGATCTATGTGGGCGGGTTGCCGCGCGAGCGCCGCTGGCCCTTTGAGTACAAGGCCGGGTTCTCGCCGCACGACGTGATCGAGGAGTACACGCGGCCCTCGCGGATCGTGGAGGGTGGGCAGGTCGTCGTCCGTGAAGCACTCTCGGAGCCGGAGCTGATGGACTTCCCCGGCATCGGGACGCTCGAAGCGTTCAACACCGACGGGCTGCGGAGTTTGGTCTTTACACTGCGCGGGCGGGTGCCGAACATGAAGGAAAAGACGCTCCGCTACCCGGGGCACATTGCGCTGATGCGGGTGTTCCGCGAGACGGGGCTGTTCTCGGCGACGCCGGTGAAAGTCAAGGACCACCGCGGCGACGTCTGCCAGGTCCGCCCGCTTGACATCACGGCGGCGGTGATGTTCCCCAAGTGGACATATGCCGAGGGGGAAGAGGACCTCACCGTCATGCGCGTCAGCGGCGTCGGCCAGCGCGACGGCCGACGCGTGCGGCTTTCGTGGGACCTGCTCGACTATTACGACCGCAACTCGCGAGCGACCAGCATGTCGAGGACCACGGCACTCCCGTGCACCATCACCGCGCGGCTGCTGGCCGCTGGAAAGCTCAACCGCCCGGGCGTGATCGTGCCTGAACTTTTGGCCGACGAGCCGGGGCTGGTGGAGCATGTACTAGCGGAGCTTGCGGCAAGACGTGTGATGTACAAGGCACACGAAGAAGCGCTCTAGCCGTTGCGAGGACCATCGCCTGCGGCTCAGCCGGGCGTGCAGCCGGTCGGATTCTCGGCTTGGCTGAAGTACTGCGTGATGAACCCGGCCGGATCTTCATGATTGATCGAGCAGTCGCGTTTGAAGGCCGCAGCGAAGCCGGGGGGTTACGTAGCGCATGACAGTGCAAAGTTGGTGCTTGAGCAGGCCCGCGCACTGCTCGACCCGCGTCCATGTGCTGTCGAGCGTTGGTCCAACTCTGGCGGTCGCAGTTGATGCGGTGGTGCACGCTGCCCCGCCGGCCGCAGTGTTGGGGACATCGCGACGGGCCGCGACGGGCGATTCCCCAAGGGATACCTAAGAACACAAGCCGGCAGTCGCTCTACCTGTCGGCGAGCCGCTGCCCGGGCAGCCGCCAGCTCGATGACTGCCCACGGCGTGCTGGAGTGATCGCCGCGACCCTATTTGCGTCCCGCCGATTGCAACACTGGCCCAGGTATCGGAAGCCAGCATTGGCCAGCTGAATCACTATCGCGCCGCCGATTCTGCGCTGCGGAGACGATCGATCAAGCCGGGCCTAGGGTCGCTCCAGATCCCGCACCATTTCCCCCGCCGCCACATGCCCCAACCGCGCCGCATCGCCCGCGCGTTTCTTGGCCGCCTCAACATCTCCCGCCCGTTGCCACCACACTGCTGCCTGATAGGCAAACTCCGCGTTGCTCGGCTCCGCGTCGGCCGCGCGGGACCACGCGGCGGCCGCGTTGGCTGGTTTCTTGAGCAGGCCGAAGCACTCGCTCAAGGTTGTCAGCACACGCGGGTCGCGGCTGGCCTGATCGCTCACGCCCGTCAACAGGGCCGCAGACTCTTCCGGCAAGTTGACGCGGTTGAGCGCTTTGGCCTCCACGAGTCGCCAGCGGATCTGTTCCGGCTGCAGCTCGCGGGCTTTGCGGGCGTTCTGGATCGCCACCGTCGGCGCGTTCTGTTGCAGCATCAGCTCCGCCAGCGTACCCCAGGCCTCGGCGATGCCGGGGTCGAGGTGCGTGACGCGGAGCAGGCTGGCCGTGGCCCCGGTCTGGTCGTTGGTCCTTATCTGCACCATCGCGAGGAAGAGCGGGATGCGCGGGTTCTTGGCGTCCTTGCTCTGCGCGAGCGTGTAGTGCTTGACGGCCGCCGGCAGGTCTGCCGCCCGCGCGGCGATCGTGCCCGCGTCAAAGTGGATCGCCGCCAGCGCCGGGCCGATGGCGATGGCCGCGTCCATTTGCGCCAGCGCGTCGGCGGACCGCTGGAGCCCGATGAGCGTCTGGGCATACAGCAGCCTCAGGTCCTGATCCGCCGAGTGCCGCTGCACGGCGTCACGCAAAATCACTTCCGCCTTGGCGAAATCGCCCGCAGTGAAGGCCTCCTGGGCTTGCCGCTGCACGCTCTCGGCCCCGTCGGCCCGCGACTGAACGCCGCGCAGCCGCGCGGCTTGGGCGTCCCTGGCCCCGCCGGCGAATGATTGAAAGAGCACGTACCCACTCACGCCCACCAGTCCGACGAGCACAAGAAGCGCGGCGACGCCAGCTCGCTGGCCCGAACGCCCGGGCGGCTTGCGACCGCCGATCGGCAGCTTGGGCTCGGCGGTCTCGGTCGGCGATGGCGCGACGGTCGGGGTCATGCGAGAGGTTATCGGCTGGCCGAGAGCCTCGGTTGGGCCGAGGGCCCATAATCACCGCGTCCAAGGCTCGGCGGCGATTGTGCTACCCTATAAGCGACTATGTCTCAAGGACTTGCCAAACAGTACGTTCCCGCCGAGCACGAAGGACGAATCCGCGCCCGCTGGGAGGCGGCCAAGGCCGGGGCCGCCGACCCCAAGCCGGTTCTTTCGGGCGAACGCCAGCCGTACGCGATCTTCATCCCGCCGCCGAACGTGACGGATCGCCTGCATTTGGGCCACGCGCTCAACAACACGCTGCAAGACGTTCTGGCCCGCGCTCACCGCATGATGGGCCGAGAGACGCTGTGGATGCCCGGCACCGACCACGCGGGGATCGCCACGCAGACCGTGGTCGAACGCCGCGTGATGAAGGATGAGAACAAGCGGCGCGTGGACTTCCCTCGGGCCGAGTTCGTCGCCAAGATCCAAGCATTCAAGGACGAGTACGAGGCCACGATCTCGGGCCAGCTCCGCGCGATGGGATGCTCGTGCGATTGGGACCGCCAGCGCTTCACGATGGATCCGATGTGCGCCCGGGCCGTCCGCGAAGCCTTCTTCCGTCTGTTCCAAGACGGGCTCATCTACCGCGGCAAGCGGCTCGTCAACTGGGATCCCGTCACCCAGACCGCGCTGGCCGACGACGAAGTCGAGATGGAAGAGGTCGATGGCCAGTTCTTCTATCTGCGCTATCCGCTCGTGACGCCCGACGGTGCCGCCGTGACCTGGGCGCAGCTCGCCGCTCGCGGCTATCCGGGCAATCGCCCCGAACACACGGCCGACGGCGACCAAGCCTGGTTGGTGGTCGCCACCACGCGACCCGAGACGTACCTAGGCGACACCGCCGTGGGCGTCAATCCCCGCGACCCCCGCGCGGGCTCTCTGCGCGGCCTCCGCGCCAAGCTGCCGATGGTGGGCCGGATCATCCCGATCATTGAAGACGACTATGTCGTCATGCCCGCAAAAGAGAGCAAGTACGCCCTGCCGGGCCTGCCCGACGCCGAGCCCGACGCCAAGGCGGCCTTCGCGACCGGCTTCCTCAAGATCACGCCCGCGCACGATCCCAACGACTACGAACTGGGCCGCCGCCATCAGTTGCCGCTGATCAACGTCATGGCCCCCGACGCGTCGATCAGCAGCAAGCACGGCTGGACCGACGTGGGCGAGGCCGCGCAGTTTGTCGGCATGCCGCGCGAGCTGGCCCGCCGCGAGGTGGTCAACCAGTTCAAGCGGTCGGGTCTGCACGAAGAGACCCGCCCCTATCGCCACAGCGTGGGACACTCCTACCGCAGCCACGCGCCGATCGAGCCATACCTCAGCGACCAGTGGTACGTCCGCGTGACCGACGACCGTCTCGCCGGCGCCGCGCTCCGCGCCCTGGCCCCCGAGCAGCGGTCCAGCCCCGCTCCTGCGGGCAAACCCGTCGACAGCGATGGCGGGCTGCACATCTATCCCGCCCGCTACGCCAAGACCTTCGAACTCTGGCACCAGAACATCCGCGATTGGTGCATCAGTCGCCAGCTCTGGTGGGGCCACCGCATCCCCATCTGGACGCTGGTCCCGAACTTCGTGCTCGTCAAAAAGGGCGAGCAGATCGAGGACAGCGTGTATGTGGAGACGGAGTTCCTCTCGCACATTCATGCGGCGTTCGGCGCGTTTGCCAAGGCCGCGGGTGTCGAGAACGACGTTCACCTTTCCACCATCGACAAGCAGCAGTGGCGCGTCGCCGCCCGCACCGAACACGCCGTGAAGGCCCTGGCCAGCTTCGAGAAGTTCGTCATGGACCGCCTGATGGGCGAACTGGGCGATCCCGCCGACCCCATCCCTCCCACCGCCGCCCCAGATGGCTTCGCGTCCGCCGGCGCGGCGGCCCGCGAGTTGGCCCCCTTGCTCGCCCACTTCGAGCAAGACCCCGACGTGCTCGACACCTGGTTCAGCTCCGCCCTATGGCCTCTCTCCACCCTCGGCTGGCCCGACCAGACAGACCTGCTCGAGGCCTTCAACCCCAGCCAAGTCCTCTGCACCGCCCGCGAGATCATCACGCTGTGGGTCTCACGCATGGTCATGTTCAACCGCTACTTCCGTGGCGTCGATCTCCTCGGCCCCACCGGCGGCGGCCACGGCCCGCTCCCCTTTACCGACGTCTTCATCCACGCCATGATCCAGGACGAACAAGGACGCAAAATGTCCAAGTCTCTGGGCAACGGCGTCGACCCGCTCGACATCATCGCCTCGCACGGCACCGACGCCATGCGCTTCACCCTCGTCCAGATGACCACGCAGACGCAAGACGTCCGCATGCCCGTGGTCAAGGACCCGACATCGAACCGCAACACCTCGCCCAAGTTCGACCTCGGCCGCAACTTCTGCAACAAGCTCTGGAACGCGGCCCGCTATACGATCTCCATCCTCGAAGCCGCCCCCGCCACCGACTCACCCCGTGGCCACGAACTCTCGCTCGCCGATCGTTGGATGCTCTCGCGCCTGGCTCAGGGCGTCCGCGTCTGCGAGGCCGCGCTCTCGTCCTACGAGTTCTCCGCCTACGCCAACGCCGTCTACGACCTGCTCTGGCGCGACCTGTGCGACTGGTACCTCGAAGCCATCAAGCCGACCGTGGCGACGCGCCCCGCGGAGCGTGCCGTACTCCGCAACGCCCTCGACGTGGTCGTCCGCCTGCTCCATCCGGTGCTGCCGTTCGTCACCGAAGCGATCCACGAACACCTGCGAACCGTGCCCGCGCTTCCGTTGCCCGGCGTGCAACTCACCTCCAGCGAACTGCTCTGCCGCTCCTCCTGGCCCAAGCTCGACGGCTCGCTCATTGACCCTGCCGCCGAGGCCCACTTCGATCGCGTGCGGGCCCTGATCACCGCCGTACGCGAAGCTCGATCGACGCACAAGGTGAAGCCGCGCTGGCTCGCCAAGCTGCACGTCCCGGCCACCACGCTCGCGGAGATCGGCGATCAACTCCTCATCGTCCGCACCCTGGCCGAGTTGACGGAAGTGACGGCCACGCCCCCCGCCCATACCGAGGGCACCGCGGCCATCCCGTTCGGCACCGTCGAGCTGCGTCTCTCCAACCTCGCCGAGGCCCTAGACGCCGGGGCCGAGCGCGACCGCGTTCTCAAGCTGGTCGCCGAGCGTGAGCGGGAGATCGAAGCCCTTGATGCCCGTTTGTCCAACCCGGGTTACACCGACCGAGCCCCACCACACCTCGTGGCCCAGACGCGCGATCAACGGGCCCAAAAAGAAGCGGAGCTGCACGCCGCCCGGGCCACACTCGCAGGGCTGAACTGACGACAGACTCTCAGGCCCTTCGCCCGCGTCCAAAACCGACGTTCCCGGACGTTCTCCCGATCAGTTCGACGCCCGCTAAGCCTCCCGTGAACCAATCGCTTTCTCGCCACCCCGCCCCCCCTACACGCCCGCTCATCGCCTCGGCCTGCGCGGCCCTGGTCCTCCTCGGCTGCGGCAGTCGCGATGCCTACGGGCCCCGTCCTTCAAACGCGCTGCTCGCGGCAGCGCCACAGCCCGCAAAGATGGGGGGGGCGGGGTGGGCGGCCGCCAACCCCGCCCCGGCGCCCGTGGACCGCCGCGAGGTCGCCACCGGCGCCGGCGTCAGCAGCGCCGCCGTGCTCCGCACCGATCCGTGGGTGTGGGAAGGCCTCCAGGGCCGCGTCATGCACTCCCGCTCGTTCTCGATCTACACCACCGAGACCGATCCGATGATCATCGGGCGCATGCCCGGGTTCCTCGACGCCGGTGTTGAGCACTACATCACCGCCATCACCCCCCTGCCCCGCCCCACTTCGCGCCTCGAGACCTTCGTCATGGGCGACCGCGGCCAGTGGCAGCGCCTCACCCTCGCCATGCTCGGCGAGCAAGGCCGCACGCTCACCTACATCGAACGCGGCGGCTTCGCCTACGGCGGGCGGTCGTTCCTCTTCGACATCGGTGCCGCCGACACGCTCGCCATCGCCGTCCACGAAGGCTGGCACCAATACACCCAGCGCACCTTCCGCGACCGCCTCCCCTCCTGGGCCGAGGAAGGCGTCGCCACGCTCATGGAAGGCCACCGCTGGACCGGCAACGACGTCGTCTTCCTCCCCTGGTCCAACCTCGAGCGCTTCGACCGCCTCCGCGACGCCGCCGGCAAGCGCACGCTCCTCCCGCTCGAAACCGTCCTCACGGCCAACCCCCAAGCCCTGATGCAAAAAGGCTTCGACGCCCCCGTCACCTGGTACGCCCAGCTCTGGGCCCTCATGCACTTCCTCCGCGAAGGGGCGGGCGGCAAGTACCGACCCGCTTTGGATCGCCTCGTCGCCGATGCCGCCGCAGGGCGCATGGGCCGCGCCATGGCCATCCAGCTCGACGACCCCCGCGCCTCCAGCCTCCTCGCCCAACGCAGCGGGCTGCAAGTCTTCCGGGCCTACTTCGCCCGCGACCTGGGCCCGTTTGAGGCGGAATATCGGGCCTTCATCACCGCCGTGATCGGTCCCGGCGGCCGGAACGCCGTCGTCGATGGCCGCGCCCCCGCCGCCGCGACATCCAACCACAACAGGGCACCGTGAGGTTCTGGGTGTTTTACCACCCGACCGGCCGCCTGATCCCGCCCAAATTGCGAAAACTCATTGGCCTGGACCCGAACAGGGTTTATCTTTAAAGCGAATACATGGGGTTGTCGCTCTGACCCATTGGGGTTGTATACAACGATTCTTGTCGATCAAGACGTGCATGGAGTGCTCTCGATGACCAAGGCCCTGACCCGCGCAGGACTCACCTGCCTCACCTCGACCCGCCGCATCACGGCGGTTCTGTTGCTCCTCTGCGGTTCCTCCGCCACCGCGGCCAACGACAACGGCGCGGTCCTGCAGATCTTCGAGAACTCCTGGAGCAACATCGAACGCCGAATGCCCGACGTCTTCCTCTCCGGCTACGGCTCGCTCTGGCTCCCGCCCCCCTCCCTGGCGAGCTTCGCCTCCGCGGGGTATGACGTCTTCGACCGCTTCGATCTCGGCAAGCCGGGCGGCGAAACCGCTTACGGCACTGAAAACCGCTTCCGCCAGATGGTCCGCGAGTCCCACCTCGCCGGTCTCGAGGTCTACCCCGACTCCATTCTTAACCACAACGGCGGGCGTACCAGCGACGCGAACTTCATCGCCGACGGCGGCTATCCGGGGTTTTACCTACCCGGCAACGGCCCCTCCTTTAATCCCCCCGGCCCTGCGTTTGTCGCCGGTCTCGCCCCTTGGACAGTCTGTGGCAACTTCAATACCCGCGCCACGGGCAACTACTTCTGGGGCGATTTCCACAACACCCAGTTCCAATCCGAGAACCCCGGCGGCGGCAACTACTGCCTCTGGCTGGGCGACCTCGTCGGCCTCGTCGACATCGCTCAGGAATCCGACTACCGCCTCATCCGGCACCCCATCGGCGCGGATTCGCGGAACATCCCGCCGGGCCGCACACGCAATCTGCCCAACCCGACCAACACCCGGTTCTATCCTGACCGCGCGCTGACCCCGCGCACGTTTACCAACCCCAGCGTCCCGGGATTCTCAAACTCCACCAACTGGACGATCTACCCGTTCAACACCGCCAACCCCTCCGCGGGTGATCCGGTCACTGAATCCGCGGCTGAGTTGCTGATGCGCTGGAGCCAGTGGATGGTCGAGGACGTCGGGGTCGACGGCTTCCGCCTCGACGCCGCCAAGCACATCAAGCACGATTTCTGGAACGAAAAGTTTGACGCGGCCATCAACATGTCTCGGACAACCCCCGCGGGCACCAAGAAAACGCCCTTCTCGTTCGGCGAGAACATCGACAGCAACTCCGACATCCTCTTCTACACCCGCAAGACCTCCTCCACCGGCTTCCGCGCCGACCGCGATGCCCTCGACATCAACGAGGCCGGGCCACTGCGGGACATGATCAACACCAACCGCAACGTCGCCGCTGGTCTGCCCGCCAATCCCCCGTCGCCACCGGCGGCCCAGCCCTTCCCCTGGTCGTCGCCCCTGAACTCGTCGCTCGACCTGACCGACAACGGTTTTCAGGACGGCACCCTGGGTATGCATCACGTCTACAGCCACGACAACGGCTCGGTCGGCAACGGCGGCTCCGCCCCGGCCTTCCCCGAACCTTGGCGCGCCGCCCTGCCCATGAACGTCTATGTCCTCTTCCGCTCGGGCATCGGCATCGTCTATCACAACGCCCGCGAGATGCACGATCGCTTCGCCGGCACGTCCCGCTTCTGGCCACGCGAAGGCAACCCCACCGCCGTCGGCAACCGCAATATGCTCAACCCCCGCGACGACAGCAACTGGGTTACGGACCTGGTCCGCATCCACAACAGCTACGCCCGCGGCCAGTTCGCCACGCTCAACAACTCCGATTCGGTCAACCCCAGCATCAACTCCGTCCTGGTCTTTGAACGCCGCACCAACTCGCCCAACCAGGGCGATGCCAACCCCTTTCGCGCCAACGTCCTGGTGGGCGTCAACACCTGGTACGGCAACGGCTTCCAGCAGCGCTCCGTGCTGACCTCGTTCCAGCCGGGAACCAGGCTCTACGAGCAGACGGGCGTGTGGCAGGACACCGTCGCCAACCTGCCCCAGGGCGGCACCAGTGTGCCGCAGTTGCTCACCGTCGACGGCAACCGCCGCGTCCTGTTGACCATCCCCAACAACCGCAACATCAGCGGCACCGAACACAACCGCGGCTACGTCGTCTACGGCCCCGCCCGCCCGCAGGGCACGCTCTCGCTGACCAATGTCGCCAGCATCCTGCCCGCCGACTCCGGCTCCGTCGCGCAGTGGCAGCGCCGGATCACGCCGGTTGAGGTCATCACGGCTCCCAACTTCGAGCTCCAACTCAATACCACCAAGGCCGACCCCGCCGAGATCTTCGCCGGAACCAATCCCACTCAGGACGGCGCTTGGGACGACTTTGCCGTCTTCCGCGTCAACGCTGGCTACGGCGACTACAACGGCGTGGCCGGAGACGCCCTCCCCGAGTCGCGTCCGGTCGACGGCGGCTACGAGCCGTTCGTGACGCAGAACAACCCCATCGCCGGTCCGGGCGGCACCCGCACCGTGGGCGCCTACCGCCAGTCGATCAACGCCGCCAACCTCCCCGAGGGCTTCAACTACATCTCCGTCTTGGCGTATCGCCGCTCCACCGACGGCACGCTGGCCATCTTCAACGAGTGGCGCGAGGTGGTCTACAACGACCAGCTCCCGCCGCAGATCGCCTTCGACAACCCCGTCACGATCCCCACCGCCAACTACGAGTTCCGCGTCATGGCCAACGACCGCGCCACCAACCAGGTCTACATCATCCCCAATCTCTCCGCCGCGACCGATGCCTTGGCGTTCGTGCAGGCCAACCCCACGCAGAACCTCGCGCCGCAGTACGACCGCTTCGAGTGGCGCCGCAACATCACCAACTTGCCTACCGGGTCCAACTCGATCACCGTGGTCGCGTTTGAACTCTCGGGCCGGTCGACCGTGCAGCGGTTTGAAGGGATCGTCAACCGCGTCGGCACCGGCGATGTCAACGGCGACACGGTCGTGAACCTTGACGATCTGTACGCGTCGTGGGCCCTGGGCACCTCGTATCAGCCCGAGGCCGACATGAACCGCGACGGGCAGGTCAACGCGCTGGATCGCCGCTTCCTCGAACTGGCCATCCGCGGCACCGAGCTCAACGTGATGCGGCAGGGCCAGCGCTGACGCCGGATGACCCCGTGAAGCACGTTCGGCAGCGCGGCTGATACGCGTCCGCCCCGCCGACGACGATCCGCGCGTCCGAGTCGCTCGTGCGCTGACTGTGGACTGCGGGCCCGCCGCAGACGGCGCAGCGTGCGGTGAGCTTGATCACTTCGTCGGCTTCGATAAGCAGCGCCGGGAACGGCTCGAAGGGCCCGCCGCGGTGGTCACGCTCCACGCCCGCCACGATCACCCGGCGGCCTGCGCGCACCAGCGCCAGCACCGGTGCTACCAGCTCGCGCCCGAAGAAGTGGGCCTCGTCGATCCCGATGACCGCGGCAGCGCCCGCGGCTTCAACGATACCCGCGGCGCTGGCCACGGCGACCGCTGTGAACGACGCGCCGTCGTGAGTGGTCGTCGCGGCGGCGGCCGAGCGGGTGTCGCTCATCGGTCGAAGGCACACCGCCCGCCCCGGCCCGGCTTGGGCCAGTCGGCGGATCAGCTCGGTGGTTTTGCCGGCGAACATGCAGCCGCAGATGACTTCAAGGCGACCCGGCGGGACGGCGGTGATCGGAGCGGGCATGGCGGGCCCTCCTGGCAAAAAGCCAACGACCCGGCCGAGCGGCCGGGTCGTTGAGGATCTTCAAAGCGGGCGACGCGATTTGAACGCGCGACCCTCACGTTGGCAACGTGATGCTCTACCACTGAGCTACGCCCGCGATGTCGCCCCGCAACAGTCCGGGGGCAGGGGGGAATGTAGACCTCGATGCCGGGGCAGTCAACTTTCTGGGTTGCGAGCATCGCCGCAGAGCAGGGGGGCGGGCATTCAGGGCTTATCGGGCACGTCGGTAGGGGGGGCCGCCGACCCGCGGGCCGAGGCGATGGCCTCGCTGACGACCGTCGGCGTGTAGGTATCAAACTTCAGCGGCTTGTAGGGGGGGTCGTTGCCGGGCCCGAAGACGGCCAAGAGCGGGATGCCGACCCAATCGAGGCTGCGGAGCTTGGTTGCTCCGTCGGGGTTGTCGGCCGTCAGGTCGACCTTCATGGCCACCACGCCGGGGCCCTCCAGCAGGGCAACGACCTCGGGGCGACGGAGCACGGTGGCTTCAAGGGCTTTGCAGTTGAGGCACCAGTCGGCCGTGAAGTCCAGAACGATCACGCGGCCCGCGGCCTTGGCCTCATCGAACTTGGCGGGCGTGTAATAGACCCACTTGATGGGCCCGCGATCGGTGAACTGCTGGGTGATCAAGAAGAGGCCCGCCGTAACGGCGGTGGCGGCGAGCGTGAAGCCCACGCGCTTCACCGGGCTCTTGCTGATGGCGAAGATGCGTACGACCAGCCAGAGCGCGCCCGCGGCGGCGAGGGCGAATGTGACCCACCAATAGAGAAGGGACGCGGGCTGCCCGGGCTCGGCGAGCAGGCTGGCCAGGCCGATCCCAAGGAAGAACGACGCGACGGCGAGGATGAAGATGCCCATGACCTGCTTGAGCAGCTCGCTGCCGGGGCCGGTCTTGGGGAGCTTCTTGATCCAGTTTGGGTTGGCGGAGAGGAGCAGGTAGGGCAGGGCCATGCCGACGCCGATCGACGCGAAGGTGGCGATGGTGATGTACGGCGCCTGCGTCGCGGCCCACGCGGCGGCGGCCCCCATGAAGGGCGCGGTGCAGGGCGTGGAGAGAACGCCGGTCATGAGCCCGAAGCCGAAGGAGCCCTTGACGCTCTCGCGGCTGGGATCGATGGCATAGATCCAGCTAGGCAGGTTGATGACATAGGCCCCCAGCATGCCCACGCTCATGGCCAGCATGAAGAGCCCCACGCCGATGGCGAACCAGGGGGTCTGGAAGAGCTGGCTGATATTTTTGAAGCCGGTGATGCTGGCGATGGCAACGCCGATGGCCAGCCAGAAGGCGACGACGCCCAAGGACATCACCGAGCCCAGGAGCAGGACGCGGGAGCGATCGCCCGCGACGTGGGCGAGGCTCATGATCTTGATGGGAATCACCGGCAAGACGCAGGGCGTGAAGTTGAGCAGCAAGCCGCCTAGCGCGGCCAGAAGGATCAGGATCGCCAGGCCGGCCCCGCTCGGATCGAGATTGAACGACCAGCCGAAGAGTTGAAAGTTGATCGAGGCGGCGGCCGCGGTCTTGCTGAAGGAAGACTCATCAAAGCCCGCGAACAGGGCCGGCTCGGCTGGAGTGCGCGAGGCGGCCGCCCCGGCGGGTGGGGCGGGGACAACATTAATCGGCACGTCGATCTTCTCGACGGCCCGCATCAGGCAGGTCTTGTCGTCGCAGGCCTGGTAGATCACCTCGATCTGAATGCTGCCGCTCTTGGCGTCGGGCCCGAGTGTGACGGGGAGGTAGGCGATGGAGGTGCCGCCGTAGGTGAGGGCCTGGATCGGTTCGCCCGTGGAGGGGCTGGCGACGAAGCTGAGCTTGGCCTTGGGAAACTGCACGGGGGAGAGAGTGGCCTGGAGTGACAGCTCGGCCTGAGCTTTGACCTCGGTCCGGATGGCAAACTCGGCGATGTCCGGCGGCAACTGCACCTCGGCGGCGGGCCAGGCGTGCCAGCCTTCTTGAAACTCCATGACCAGCGCGATCGGGAACTTGTCGCCCGGGCTGACGGCGGCGTAGATCGGGAGCGCGCGGAACTTCACCTTCGCCAGAGCCCCAGGCTGTGCGGCTGTGGCCGTGGCGGCGGCGAGCCAGCAGATGAGCAGGGAGACGAGCAAGGCCCAACGGGTCAACATGCGAAGGCTCCGGGTGCGGTAGACAACCATAAGACGCCGGGAGCGGGCGGCGGGTTCAGAAGTTGGGTGCAACCGGGCCAGATGGGCCTGATCAGGCTTTGCGGGCGGGGGTATGGATCAGCCAGCGACCGAGAGGGGGGAGTAGGCCGAGCCCGATGCAGCCTGTGCGGGCTCGGCGTGCCGCTGACGCAGAGCGGCGGCCCCGACGCGTTCCTTCGCCAGCTTCTCCATCAGGAGGATCCATGTCTCGCGCTCGTATTCGAGCAGCACGATGACCTTGTCGGCCTTGGCGATGTCGCGTTCCAGCCCGGCTTCGACGAGCAGGCGGTACATGAACATATAGAGCCCGGCGACGTTCTTGCAGAGTTCCGGGGCTACTTCGGGGCGCATCGAGTTGACGAGTTCGAGGATGATGTCGCGGGAGCGGGAGAACCCCTCGCACAAGCCGGCGAAGTCTTTGTTGGCCAGGGCCTGCTGACCCTGCTTGGTGAACTTGATGGCCCCATCGATCAGCAGCAGGCGCAGCTCTTCTTGAGAGGCCGTCATGACCTTGGTCGTCAGATACGCGTCGGCGGACTTGTCGGTCGGCATGCGTGGACTTATCGGCTGGCGGGGCGGGTGGGTTCAGACGATGGGCGTGCGGAACTTGCTAGCGGGAGAGGGCGCGGATCGAGCCGAGGGAGCCCGACTGGGTTTGGAGGCGGCCGATAGCGCTCTCGGCGGTGAGAAACTGCCGCTCGAGGATGCCCCGGCGGGATTCGAGCCGGGCGTTGAAGGAGGTGATGAAGGTGTTCTGGGCCCTCACCTGGTCGGTGATCGTTTTCGAGCGGCGGGTGATGATGCCGTCGACGGGCTTGATGTAGCGGTCGACGGCCTCGGCGAAGCGCTCGCCGACGCCCAGACTCGTGAACTTGCCCGTGTTGCTGACGGTGACCGTCACCCCGGGGATGGTTTGGCCGTCGACCGTGACGGGCTGCTGTGTCTGCAACGGTTCTTGAGAGCGGGCGGCGAAGAGGTCGCGGACGGCCTGGCCGTCGGTCTCGATGGCGGTGCGGAGTTTCTGGCGATCGACCTTGAGGTCGCCGCTGCCGCCGATGGTGACCCCGACCTGGCTGAGGCGCTGGAAGCGGCCCGAGACGCCCTGGGG
>Ga0105046_10005396_pt1 | contig 20234 bp, 11 predicted proteins | sample MAT03_FD_78385 | JGI IMG/M metagenome (GOLD analysis project Ga0105046, IMG submission 78385) | Freshwater microbial communities from Lake Fryxell liftoff mats and glacier meltwater in Antarctica - MAT-03 (megahit assembly) | ecosystem: Environmental > Aquatic > Freshwater > Ice > Liftoff... | reverse complement strand
TATTCTTTCTCATCCCAAACGCAGCGTGTCATGTTGAGCGCAGCGAAACATCTGGATACTTGCTCTGATTGGAGGGACATGGAGGCCTCTCGGTCCCGAATGATTAAAGTTTTTTTTAAACGCAGTTATCATTTTTTTACTACAGATTGACGATCAATGACTTGCGAATAATTTTTAAGTGCGTTTTAAAAAACAACTTCAATAATTCGGGATTCGCTACGCTGCTAATGAACCGCAAGGTTTTCGTCATCTGCGAGGTACGGTCAGGTGTCATCTCAAACCGATCTGCTGGTCATTTCCGTTTTTTAGAGGCCAAAGGGCTGCTGAGGGCCTCAACATAACACGCTGCGTTTGGTTTGGGAAAGGAATTATTAGAAAATTCCGTTTACTCAATTAGTTGATCAAAGTACTATAGCGGGTTTAGGGCATCCGGCCCCTCCGCTCGGGGCATAACATTAGCAACGAAGCTCAATATCAAACTTTACCGCCCTAAACCTTCTAAACCCCCTAAACCCTAATCCTAAACCCATTAACCACATAATAAACCACGTACGAAAAACACACGAACGGTATCAGCAGCGCCATCTGCATCCCGCCGGCTTGGGAGAGCAACCCGGCAATCGGCGGCATCACGGCGCCGCCCACGATGGCCATGATGACCAGCGAAGAAGCCAGTTTGCTTTCGGCCGGGGGCAGGTTTTTGGTGGCCAGGGCAAAAATGGTCGGGAACATGATGCTTTGACAGAAATACGTCCCCATGATACAAACAATGGCTAAGAGCCCGCCGGTGGCAAAAGCCAGCGCAACTAAGGCCACCGCAGCGATGCAGTACCAGACCAATACCTTGCGCGGTTCCATTTTCGTCATCAGGTATGTGCCCAGAAAACGGCCCAGCATAAACAGCACCAGGGCAAAGGAAGCATGAAAACCGGCGATCTGTTCGGGCGTCATCGTATCGGTCACCCGGTAGATCCATTGGACGATACCGAGGTGCTCGTTCTTCGCCAGATCCAGTTTAAAATCAACAAAATAGCCCCAAAGGGTCGCCTGAGCGCCTACGTTGGCAAACTGGGCCAGCACGCCCAGCGAAAGGTGACGGTATTTACGCAAGAGGCTGAAAATGTTTACGTTGCCCTCCGCCTGTTCCTCCTCGCGGCCCACTTCCGGCATTTTTGTACGCCAAAATAAAAAGGCTACGGCCATCACAATGACCGCTACAACTAAGTAAGGCCCCTGCACCGACAAGGCTTCTTCCACGCGGGCCGACTGGATTTGCCCGGGCGTCATTGAGGCCAGCAATTCCTTCGTGTATTCTTTTTTGGAAAAAATAAACAAACTGCCGATCACCGGTCCCAGGATGATGCTGATACCGTTGAACGATTGCGCAAAATTGATCCGCCATTCCGCGTCCTTTTTATCGCCCAGCACCGTCACATACAGGTTGGCCGCTGTTTCCAAAAAAGCCAGTCCGGACGCGATGGTGAACAAGGCAAACAGGAAAAACGCGTACACCCGCAGGTCGGCAGCGGGGTAAAACAGCAGCGCGCCGCCCGAATACAAGAGCAAACCGGCCAGGATGCCTTTTTTATAGCCGAATTTACGCATAAAAATACCCGCCGGAATCGCCATCACGAAATAGCCGAAATAGAAAGCGGAATCCACGATGCCGGCCTGCCAGCGCTTGAGGTCGAGGGCAAACTGGAAATGCCGGATGAGCGAGCCGTTCAGGCTGTTGGCGATGCCCCAGAGGAAAAAAAGGCTGCATACCAGAGCGAACGGAAGCAGGTAAGGGTTGCGGTTAGTAGAAGATTGCATAAGGTGGTTCGTTTTGTTTTAGATGTTTTCGTCGGTTTAGAAGGGTTTAGAATGTTGATTGTGAATATGTTGCAATTCAGTTTCCTTCAAAACCACTTTGCGTCGACTATACCCCCGTCCGACGGCTCTTTTGGCGGTCCGATGGGTAAAAGGGCGTTAGGCTACCCGTCGGCCGGGCTTGGAAGATATTGTTCTTTCAAATGAAGCAGCATATCCTTCGTCATAAGATCCAGGTCGTATTCGGGCTGCCAGCCCCAATCCGCCCGCGCCGCCGAATCGTCGATCGCGCCCGGCCAGGAATCGGCGATGGCCTGGCGGAAATCGGGCTTGTACGTGATCTGAAAATCCGGGATTTCCCGTTGGATGCTGGCCGCAATCTCCGCCGGAGTAAAGCTCATGCCGGCTAAATTGTAGCTCGTACGCACGCTGAGTTTGTCCGCCGGGGCCTCCATCAGTTCCAGCGTGGCCCGAATGGCGTCCGACATATAGCACATCGGCAGGCGCGTGTCGGCGCGTAAAAAGCACTCGTAGGGTTTATGTTGTACGGCATAATGGTAAATATCCACCGCATAATCCGTGGTGCCGCCGCCGGGCATACTTTGGTAACCGATGATGCCGGGGTAGCGCAGCGAGCGCACGTCGAGGCCGTAGCGACGAAAATAGTAGTTGGCCCAGTTCTCGCCAGCCACCTTGCTGATGCCGTACACCGTTTCCGGGATCAGTACCTCGTGTTGCGGCGTGCAATTGCCGTCGGCTTCCCGGCCGAACACGGCAATGGAAGAGGGGTAATATACCTTATCCAATTTGTGCTTGCGGGCTGTCTCCAGCACGTTAAACAGGCCGCTCATGTTGATATTCCAGGCCCACATGGGGTCTTTTTCGCCCGTGGCGCTGAGAATGGCCGCCAGGTGATAAATCTGGGTAATGCGCCATTTTTCAATCATGGCATCGAGGGCGGGGCCGTCGAGGGCGTCGAGTATTTCGGTCGGACCGGCTTGTTCGCCGAGTGCGCGAAGATCGGTGGCAACGACATTATCAGGGCCGTAAGCCTTGCGCAGGGCGTCGGTCAGTACGACGCCGATCTGGCCGCCGGCGCCGGTAAGCATGATTCGTGGTGTAGACATATTGTGCTGGGTGCGGGCAATTCAGTTAGTGCAACGGCAAATGTAAAAATCAAAGTGCCAATAGCAGCCAAACTGTCATTTTTTGCTGGCTCTGCCAATCAACTTTCGTCTTCGTTTGTTCTGCCTTGGCTAAATTGCACGCTCCGGGGCAACCCTCCCCTGCCTGGACGCGCCTAATGAAGCAACAATTTCCAAACTATTCTCGGATATGACGTACCGGCTGACCCTCCTTTTTGCCTTTTTCACTTTTGCCGCTCAAGGCCAATCTTCTTTTACCCTCGACCGCTCCTTAAGTTGGGCCGGCAAACCCAATATCCACACCTTTTCCGACGGAGAAACAATAGAGGTATGGCGTTTCGACCAGTGTTCTTTCAGCGATGAAACACCTACGCTGCCGGTATTTTCGGAGCGGGTCGCCTTGCCGGGCCGGGCAAAAATTAGCGTGGAAGTACAGGCTGCACAATACGAAGCGTTTGCCAAAAAGGCTTCGCCTGATGATGCAGTCCTTGGCAACGACCTGATTGTCAACACCTTCGTCGAACAGGAACGCACCCAATATTCGGGCCGAATTCGTTTTATTCCGATCCGAAAAACCGGCAGCGGCTTTGAACGCCTCCGGAGTTTTACCTTGAATATCCGCATCATACCCGAACCGGTTTCCGGGGCTACAGACCGCGGCGGGCCTTTTACCACGACCTCCGCCCTGAGCGACGGCTCACTGTTCAAATTCGGGGTGGCGAATTCGGGCGTGTACAAACTCGACTATAATTTCCTGAAAAGCCAGCTGGGCATCAGCGACCTGGATAACATCGACCCGCGAACCATTCACCTGTACGGCAACGGCGGCGCCATGCTGCCCGAACGAAACAGCGACCTGCGCCCCGACGACCTCACGGAAAACGCAATTCAAATTGTGGGGGAAGAAGACGGAAAATTTAACACCGGTGATTTTATCCTTTTTTACGCCGTCGGCCCAGAACCCTGGTTCTACCGCCCGGGCGCAACCGACCCGCAGCTCGCCGCGCGCAAAAACCTGTACGACCGCTATGGCTGGTATTTTATCAAAACAGGCGCCGGCAACGGCTTGCGTTTGTCTGAGCAGACCAGTATACCAGCTTCTTATACAAGCGAAGCATTTGACGACTACCGCCACTTCGAAGACGAAAAAGTGAATTTGCTGGATTTTGCCCCTTCTGCCCAGGGATCGGGGAAGCGCTGGTTCGGGGATTATTTTTACCAGACCCGCGAACGCTCCTACGAGTTTAATTTTCCCAACCTCGTTGCCGGAAGCGCCGGGCGTGTCCGCGCCGAATTTGCCGGCCGCAGCGGTGCGTCTTCTTCTGTTAATATGACCATCGACGGCACGACGATCACCAGACCCCTTGGCGCCGTGGCCGTGAGCAACAACGAGGCCGTCTTTGCCTCCAATGCCGTACTGAATGGCCCTTTTACTCCAAATGACGACGTGGTAAACGTGAAAATCCAATACCCGGACGTGAGCCAGCAAAGCGAAGGCTGGATCGATTACATCGACATAAACGTGCGACGCAAACTGATCATGAGCGGGCAGTTTATGGAATTTCGCGACTTGCAAACCCTGTCGCAGGACGCCGCGCTTTTCCGGATTTCCGGTATCAGCGGCAGCCATACTATTTGGAACATCACCAACCCGCAAGTCCCGGCAAGACAACAAGTTACCACATCGGGCGACATCCTGGAATTCGGCGCTGCCACCAAGGATCAATTGCGCAGTTTTATTGCGTTTGCCGATAATGCGACTTTCCCCAAACCGGAAATTACCGCCGGAAGTATAGCCAACCAGAACCTGCATGGACTGGACAACCTCGATATGATCATTGTGTACCACCCCGCGCTTGAAGCCCAGGCCAAACAATTGGCCGAGCATCGCCGCACATTCAGCGGCCTGAGCGTGCAAGCCGTGAATGTAGATCAGGTATACAACGAGTTCTCTTCCGGCGGCAAGGAGCCGACATCCATCCGCGATTTAACCCGGATGTTGTACGAGCGAAATCCCGACAAATTCAAATACCTGCTGTTGTTTGGCGACGGTTCTTTTGACCCGAAAAACAATTCGGCCGGTAACGGGAACACGGATTTTATCCCGGTGTACGAAACGGCGGAATCTTTCAGCCCGATCACCTCCTATCCATCGGACGACTATTTTGCGTTGCTCAGCCCGGAAGAAGGCGCCACCATCAAGGGCGGCCTGCTCGACGTGGCTGTTGGCCGGATCACTGCCGCCTCTGCCGAAGATGCCCAGGCTGTGGTCGATAAGATCATTGATTACGATAAAAACCCTTCGACCCTGGGAGATTGGCATCTTCGCACTATGTACATTGCCGACGATGAAGACGGCAATCCACATATCAACCAGGCCGATAAATTGGCCACGGAAAATGCTGCAACGGAAAAATGGTTCAACATTGAAAAAGTATATTTCGATGCGTATCAACAAATTTCCAGCTCCGGCTCCGCCCGTATCCCCGATGCCAAAGCCGCCATCAACTCCAACGTATTTAAAGGTATGCTGGTCATGCAATACATCGGCCACGGCGGCCCGCGGGGCTGGGCGCAGGAACGCGTGGTCGACAACAACGATATAGCAGGCTGGGAAAACCCCAACCGCTACCCCTTGATCGTTACGGCGACCTGTTCGTTCGGAGGCTACGATGATTATACCACGCTAACCGGCGGTGAACAGGTTTTGGCAAAAGTCAAATCCGGTGCCATTGGCCTGTTCACAACCGTACGCGCCGTGTACATCGACGCCAATGAACGCCTGACCGATGCCGTACAAGAAGTTATCTTTCAACGGGTTAACGGGAAATACCGCACGATCGGGGACGTGTTGAAGGCGGCTAAAAACGCACCCTCGGTAAACGGGGAAGACAATGCCCGCCGTTTCACCCTCCTTGGCGACCCCGCCATGTACTTAGCCCTTCCGGAATACCGCGTGGCGACCACAAAAATAAACGGCAAAGCGGTGGTAAACGGCGCGCCGGATACGCTCAAAGCGCTGATGCCGGTAAACATCGAAGGTATTGTGACCGATACGATTGGCAACCTGCTGAGCGACTTCAACGGCAAGGTAAACGTCACCATTTTCGACAAAGCCCAAACCCTGCAAACGCTGGGGCAAGACCCCGGGAGTTACGTGCGGTCCTTCACCGTGCAGCGCAACGTTATTTTTAAAGGCAGCGCTACGGTCGCGAACGGGCAGTTCAAGATTGATTTTATTGTTCCCAAAGACATCAACTACGCTTACGGAGCGGGTAAAATCAGTTATTACGCCGAAAACGGCACCCCATTCGACGCCGCCGGGGCCGACGGGAACATTGTCGTGGGCGGCAATGCCAACCTGATTCAGGACGATCAGCCGCCGGTCGTATTGCCGTATTTGAATACCGACGCTTTCGTGCTCGGAGGCATTACCAACAACGATCCGAAAATCCTGGTTAAATGCTCGGACGATTACGGCATGAACGTGAGCGGTACCAGCCTGGGCCATGATCTCGTGGCAATATTGGATGATAATGTACTGGAAACCATCGTATTGAACGACTTTTATGAAAGCGCGCAGGACAACTACCGGCAGGGCCAGGCGGTTTATCCGCTGCGCAACATAGCGCCCGGCCGCCATAAACTGCGCGTAAAAGGCTGGGACATTGCCAACAACCCCGGCGAAGGTTATACCGAATTTATTGTAGCCGAAGACGGAAAGGCGGCCCTCGGTCACGTGCTCAATTATCCCAATCCGTTCACCACCAACACGAATTTTCAGTTTGAACACAACCTTGCCGGTCAGGTGCTCGACGTGCAGATCAACATCTTTACGGTGGCGGGCAGAATGGTAAAATCGATTTTCCATACAGCCTCGCCCGATGGATTCCGGGTGACGGATATTCCCTGGGACGGTCGCGACGAATACGGAGATCCTCTGGCGCGCGGCGTGTATTTGTACCGCATTAAAGTACGCGGTACCGACATCGGCGGCGGCACGGTGACGGCGGAAAGCGAGTTCGAAAAATTAGTCCTTTTAAAGTAAGCATTTTCCCTTGTTCGCAGGCAACCGGGCATGACTTTTGCGCGTCAAATGGCAACAACAAGCAGGAGATTCGTACTTTTGCCCGATTTTTGAGAAAAACAAACGTAAACCTTTTTGCCAAATGCGATTTTGCCTGTTTGAATTAAAGCGGACAACTTGGCGGCGGTGATACTAAAAAAATTATTGCGCTCATGAAAAAAATGCTCGCACAAGCGCTGTTCAGCACCATCTTAACCATCGTAGCGGGAACGACCCTGCGCGCCCAATTTCAGGTTACCTGTGTGAATGGGAGTAGTCCAATCACCGGAGAACGCTGCGCCAATGCCGTTACCTCGGCAGTTCCTTTCTTGCGGATCGTACCTGATGCCCGCGGCGGTTCCATGGGCGACGTAGGTATTGCCACCTCGGCCGACCCCAACGGCATGCACTACAACCAGTCCAAACTGGCTTTTGCCAGTAAAAAGGTGTCCATTGCAGCCACTTATACGCCCTGGATGCGTAACCTTGGCCTCAACGACGTATACCTGGCCTACTTAGCCGGCTACGTGAAACTCGACGAATTTCAGGCAATCGGCGGTGGTTTGCGCTTTTTCTCCCTGGGCGACATCGAATTTACCGATGAAAACGGCCAATCGCTCGGACAGGGCCGACCCAACGAATTTGAATTTACCGGTGCGTATGCCCGTAAACTGACCGACAAATTTTCAGCGGCCGTCGGGGCAAAATTCATTTACTCCAACCTGGCTACGGGCCGCATAGTGGAAGGCAACGAAATCAAACCGGGTGTTGCCGGCGGCGCCGACCTGTCGATTACCTATAAAACCCCCTTGAAGGTTATTGAGAAAAAAAGTGATTTTACCCTCGGCGTGGCACTCACCAACCTTGGCTCGAAGATCACCTACACCAACTCGATCAACCGCGACTTCATCCCGACCAATCTCGGGTTAGGCCTGGCCTGGAGGATCAACCTCGACGATTACAATACGCTGACCTTCACCACCGATTTCAATAAACTGCTGGTCCCCACGCCGCGCAACGACATCGACGAAGACGGCGACGGTCGCCCGGATTACAAGCAATTATCGCCCGTCCGCGGTGTATTCCGCTCCTTCGGCGACGCGCCGGGCGGTTTCAGCGAAGAAATGAAAGAGATCACGACCGGTGTCGGTATGGAATACTGGTACGATGAGCAGTTTGCCGTGCGCATGGGTTATTTTTACGAAAATTATTCGAAGGGCAACCGCAAATATTTCAGCCTGGGCCTGGGTGTGAAGTACAATATCTTCGGCATCAACCTGTCGTACCTCGTACCTACCACCAACCAGCGCAACCCGCTTGACAATACGCTCCGCTTCTCGCTTCTGTTCGATTTCGAAGCGTTTGAAGGAGATGAGTAACCTTCGCTTGCCGGCTTGAGTCAAAGGAAGAATTGAACAGTTGTTTTAAATTTTATTCTAAAAATCCGCAAATATCTTTTGCACCCGATGATGCAACAGTAGTGTTTCATCCGGATATTCCACTACCCAATTTATTTAAACATTTGGTTTCCGGTTGATGAAAAATGGAAGTGTTTGGCGGCCATCGGCGGCCAAACACTTCCATTTTTCATCAACCGGAAACCAAATGTTTGCCTTACCGAACGATCAGCACCGGTATTTGTAAGGCGTGGCGTACGGCTCCAACCGTGGTGCCGAATACCAGGTCCTTTAAAGTCTTATGGCCGTGGGAACCCATCACCAGAAGGTCGGCGCCTTTCTCTTTCACGGCTTTCGGAATGGCGCTTTTTGCCGGTCCAAACCCGATAAGCACCTCGCAGTCATAGCCCATTTCGCGCAATTCCGACCCGTACTCCTCCATATTATGCGCGTCGGAAGTAGATTCATAGTCATGGATATCCGAGCCCAGCACAATCGCGCCAGCCGATTCCACCACGTGGATGAGGTAGTATTTCGCCGATTTCCCGCCTAAATGCAGGGCGTGTTGCAGGGTCTTTTTATCGGCCTCCGAAAAATCGAGCGCTACAGCAATGTGTTGATAGTGAACGGCCGGTATCGCTACCAGGCTTTTGAATATGCCATGGGGAATTTTCGTTTTCGGTACTGGTAAACGCGTAAGCAAAGGTCTTAGCACAGTGTACACCAACATGAAGCCGGCAAAAAGAAGCAGCGGCAACACGATGAAGCGGATCACCCAAACGTACTCCCCGGCGCTTTGCAGCCAGCCGGCAACCTGCTCATACACCAGCCATACGTTAAGCGAAACAATGATGACAGCACTGAGCCAGCCGCCTAATTTCGGCCAAAACCCGATGGCGAATTGCCCCATTCTTTTTTTATCGCTCACGTAATGCAGCAGCGGAATAATGGCAAAACCCAATTGCATACTCAAAATGACCTGGCTCAGGATCAACATATCGCCCGTGGCGCTTTCGCCCAACAGGCTGATGACCAGTATGGCCGGGATCACGGCCAGCAAACGGGTAATAATCCGCCGCAACCAGGGCGCGATCCGCAGGTCTAAATAGCCTTCCATCACGATCTGTCCGGCTAAAGTGCCAGTGACCGTGCTGCTCTGGCCTGCCGCAATGAGCGCCACGGCAAACAGAATCGGGGCATAACTTTTACCCAGCAAAGGCTCCAGCAAGCGGTGCGCATCCTGGATTTCAGAAACCCCGTTGTAGCCGTTTTTGTAAAAAACCGCCGCTGCCAGGATCAAAATGGCGGCATTGACGAACAAAGCAAGGTTGAGTGCAATCGCCGAATCGATAATGTTGTACTTAATGGCCCGTCGCAAACCGCCTGTACTCCGGTCTATTTTGCGGGTCTGCACCAGCGCTGAGTGCAGGTACAGGTTGTGCGGCATCACTGTGGCTCCGATGATGCCGATAGCGATAAACAGGGCTTCCGAATTGGGAATACTGGGGATAAAGCCCGAAACGATGCCCGCTGCCTCCGGTTTGGCTAAGATCATCTGCACCAAAAAAGCGCCGCCGATGATCAGGATCAGGGCCAGGATAAAGGCCTCCATCTTGCGAATGCCCCATTGCAGCAACAGTAGCAACAGGAAGGTATCCAATACACTGATAGCCACGCCCCATACCAGAGGAAGGCCGAACAACAATTGCAGGCCGATGGCCATGCCCACCACTTCCGCCAGGTCGCAGGCGGCGATCGCGATTTCGGCCATCACATACTGAAAAATATTGACCGCAGGATGGTACAGCTCGCGGGAGGCCTGTGCCAGATCGCGCTGCGCCACCACACCCAGCCGGGCGCTCAGGCTTTGCAGCAAGAGGGCGATCAGGTTCGACATCAGCAACACCCACAGGAGGCTGTACCCGAAACGGCTGCCACCGGCCAGGTCGGTGGCCCAGTTGCCGGGATCCATATAACCTACACTTACCAAATAAGCCGGACCGAAAAATGCAAACAGTCGTCGCCAGAAACTGCCTTTTATATTGGTTTCCACGGTGTTATTCACCTCGGAAAGCGATACGTTGGAATGTTGTCGTTTTTTCATGGCTTGTTTGTTTATCGGCATTGGCCTACCACTGCTCATTGACCCCTGTCAACCGTCACAAAAAGATTTTTACTCACTTTTTCACTCAGGGTCCACTCTTTTCCATCCCCGGTAGAGATGCGGACCGATTGGTCGTAGGCAATGCGTTCCATCAATTCCAGCGGCGCGCCGAGGGTCAGGCCGAGTTGGGCTAAGTATTGCAAAAAAGCCGCGCTGTGGTCTTGTACGCCGGTTATCACGCCTTTTGCCCCGGGCGACATATCGGCCAGCAGCGCCTGTTTCCGGAACGTCCAGCGGCCCTGTGCGTCGGGGATTGGGTCGCCGTGCGGATCGAAGGTCGGGTGGCCCAGGAAAACATCTAAGCGGCCGACGAGGGCATCGCCTTGCACGTGCTCGAGTTGTTCGGCCAGTTCGTGCACCTCGTCCCAGGCGAAGCCTAATTTGTCGACCAGGAATACTTCCCAGAGCCGGTGTTTGCGGATCAGTATCGTCGCGAGCCGGCTGCCTTCGGCGGTTAGTTGCACGCCCCTGTACTTTTCGTAGTCGATCAGATTCTTTTCAGCCAGGCGTTTGAGCATGTCGGTCACCGAAGCGGCCGTCGTTTGCATGGCGGCCGCTACAGCGTTGGTACTCACCGGCTTATCCTCTTTTTCGGCAATGGTAAAAATAGCCTTGAGGTAATTTTCTTCCGCTTGTGATATCATAGTTTGACGCAAAGATTTCAGCTGCGTTTCGATTTTACGTACAAATGTAAAAATATTTTTAGATTAGTCTAAAATTTTTTTTAATAAACTTCGTCCTGGAAAATACGATGAGGCTCCTTAAAATATTAAAAGGCAAAGGAGCCTTATGAAATGCAAGAGACCGTTAAAAAGTTAATGAAGCAATTGTAGGCGCATAGCGAAATTTTTCACCAAGAATGAACGCTGCATAGAGTTCGGATTTTCCAGAGTAACACTTTGGCGCTTACTAAAAAAAGCTAAACATATCTACCACACGATGTTTACTCTCTCCTGCAGAAGCAGAGGAAATTACGAAAAGATGAAAAGAACATCCAAATGATTAAAACTTAAAGTTTCGTCAAAGATGTTACTTCATTTTGCCGAGCCAATGCTACGATACCGACCAAATTGCACCCCACGCAATTTTAGTCGATAATCTCCGGAATCTGCTCGGCTCGCGCGACAAGGCGATAGCTTGGGTGTGCGCCGCCCTCACAGGCAATGTAGCAAAGCTGGCAGCCAATACACTTGGCCGGTTTGATATGGGATCAAGCCTGCCGAACCAAGATAATCTTCCCGATCGGCACGCTGTCGACCGATAACACGCAGGGATATACCCCGTTCGGCAATTGACGACCGGACGCATCCGCACCGTCCCAGTTCAGGGTATAACGGCCATTCGCCTGGCGCTGCCGCACGAGTGGCCGCACCAAAGCGCCGGCCCCGTCGAAAATATCAACGCCGACCAGCCCTGTGCGGAAAACCACGTAATGGATATTGGTTAAGGACGCAAACGGGTTGGGGTAATTCTGCAAAATATACCCGGTATCGCTGTGCGGCGATTTCGTACCAGTGAGCACATTCATGCTGATGTCGAACACGCCGTGCTCCACGCCGTTTCCGTCCGTATTCAAGGGAATGATGCGCTCTGCGGCGGCCGGGTCCGAAGCCCAGGGATCGTTGGAGATGTAGGGATCGCCCTGGAAATAGAGTTGCGTGACCAGCACCGTGCCGTTATACGTTACTTTGAAATGGATATGCGCGGGGCGGTATGTGCTGCCATTCAGGTACGGGCCGGGATGAATCGTTTCGAAACCGTAAGAACCGTCTGCCGCCGAAAACATGGTGCCCCGGAATTTGAAGCTCGCGCTGTTGTCGTAAACGGCTGCGGCGTTGGCCTGCCACACTTCTACTTTGGCCCCTTGCACCGGCGAGGTGCAATCGTTGGAAAATACTTTGCCGGCGATAAACAAACGCGTTCCGGGTTCGTTAGGCCCGGCCAGCACCGTGGTGGAAGGGGCATTCGGCAAATAATACGGCCCTTGAATGTCGGGGGTGGTGGGATCGCAGATAAATGCCAGGGGGCGGTTTGGGTCGGCTTTTATGAAATTATGGGGCGCAAAAACGCCGGCCAGGGCAGCCAGCGAACCGGTTTTGAAAAAACGGCGGCGGCTATAGGCGCCGGGATTGTTGTTGTCTTGCATCTTTGGAAGATTTAGTTGTTTGATATCGGCCAGCTGAAAACCTTCCAAAAATACTGCATACCACGCTTAATCCTAATTTCAACCCATGCCTTTGCAACGCATTAGCCAAAACCGCCAGGCGCTATTTTTAAAATGTAATTGCACACGGATTGCAGGGATCAGACACGGATTACAGAGATTTAAATTTTATCCGTGTAATCCGTGTCTGATCCCTGCAATCCGTGTGCAATCAAAAATCCCCAAAAATCCGCTTCATCCCTTGTCCAATCATGCTACGAGCGGTTCACTCTTCCGCAACGTCCGCTTTCTTCTCTTCGCCAAACATCGGCTCCCATACGCGCTTGATAAAGAAGTGGTAATAAAAATTGTAGCCCAAAAGGTACATCACCGGCAAAATGATCAGCGTCAGGAAGGTAGCGAAACCGAGGCCGAACACGATCGTCCACGACAACGGGCCCCAGAACGCTACGGAGTCGCCACCGAAGAAAATTTTCGGGTCGCCGGTAGCAAAGAGGCTGGCAAAGTCGATGTTAAAACCAACCGCCAGGGGCACCAGGCCCATGATTGTGGCAGTAGCAGTAAGCAGTACCGGGGTCATCCGGATGCGGCCGGCCTCGATGATGGCTTCGCGGAGCGGCTTGCCTTCCGATCGCAACAGATCGGTGAACTCGACCAGCAAAATCCCGTTTCGCACCACGATACCCGCCAGGGCGACGATCCCGATCCCCATCATCACGATGGAGAAGTCCATATCGAAAATTGCCAGGCCGAGCAACACGCCGATGACGGAAAAAATGACCTCCGAGAGGATAATGAGCGTTTTGCCAAGCGAGTTGAACTGTGTGGTCAGGATCAGGAAAATGATGAGCATCGAGATCATCAGCGAACGGATCAGGAACGCCGCAGCTTCCTGCTGTTCCTCTTCCGCACCGGCAAAGCCCACCGTAACGCCTTCCGGTACAGGCGCTTTGAAGCCGGCCATGGCGGCCTGCACTTTGGCGACCACCTCGTTCGGGTTGTATTCGCCTAGTACGTTGGAAGAGATGGTGACAAGACGCTCCTGGTTTTTCCGGCGAATGCCGCCGTACGTATTGCCGTATTTCACATCGGCAAAGGCGGCCATCGGCACGGAGCGCAGCACGCCGCCCATGTTCATGTCGCGGAAGGTAATGTTTAGATTTTCAACGGCATTGATGTTGGAACGCTGGTCTTTTTGCAGGCGGATATTGATCGGGATTTCGTCGTTGCCATCGCGGAATTTGGACGCTTCCTTGCCCAACACCGCCGTTCGGAATTCCCCGCCGATCTGCGCCGTGCTGATGCCTTCGCGGTTGGCGCGGTCGCGGTCGATCTGGATGCTGATCTCCGGTTTGCTAATGACCAGGTCGCTGCGCAATTCTTCCACGCCGGGAATAGCCAGCGAATCGAGATAGCGTTTAACCGCCGTGGAGGCCTTGATCAGGTCGTTGAATTCTTCCCCACGCACTTCGATGCTGATCGGTTTGCTGACGGGCGGGCCGCCCTGCTCCTGGTCCACCGTGATCTCGCCGCCAGGAATAACACCCTTCACGGCCTCGCGGATTTTTTCTTTGTACTCTGCTGTACTTTGCCCGTGGCGCTGGGCAAACTCGACAAACGCGACGCCTACTTTGCCCTTGTTGGACGTTGCAGAACGGTCAAACTGGTCCTCCGAAGCGCCGAGCGCTACGTTGGTAATGACCGATTCTACCAGTGGGTTGTCGCGTCCGATCACGGAATTAACCTTCTCTTCCACCACGCTGGTGAGCGAATCGGTAACCGTCACCTGTGTACCGACCGGCATGGTGAGGTACACGAAGATAAAATTCGGATCGGCTGACGGAAAGAATACGACTTTCGGACTGCGGCTGGCGGTCAGGAAGATGGCCAGAACAAGCAGACCAATGATACCGGCAACCATCATTTTAGGCCATGACAAGGCGAAATCAAGAAAACGCGCGTACAAGTCCTGAAAAGAAGGCCATATACGCGTCTGGAACGCCTTGACGGCCTTTTCCAGCACTACGCGATAGAGGATGTAAAATAAATACAAGACCACCGAAAAATTACCCATGCCCACCGAGCCGGAACTGTAAAAAACAAGCGCCAGTACGGCAAAAATTGCCGTGGTGATGACGAAGTTTTTGCGGCGCGCTTTCGGCGTTTCAGGTTCGAATTCGCGTTTCATAAAGGCCACCGCAAATACCGGGTTGATGATATACGCTACCACCAAAGACGCGGTGAGCGTGATAATCAGCGTAATGGGCATATAGTGCATGAATTTACCGATCACGCCCCCCCAGAATGCAAGTGGAACAAAGGGCGCCAGTGTAGTGGCCGTACCCGCCAATACCGGCAGGAATACCTCTGCAGTGGCCTTCTTGGCGGCCTTCACGATATCAGGCTCTTCGTCGTGGTGTATCCGGTGGGTATTTTCAATGACCACGATGGCATCATCCACCACGATCCCCAGCCCGAGCAGGAAGGCGAACAACACGATCATGTTGAGCGTGAAGCCAATACCAGGCAAAATCATGAAAGCGATAAACATCGATAATGGCACTGATGCCGCTACGAATAAGGCGTTCGTCGCGCCCATGAAGAACATCAGGATAATCGTCACCAGGACAAAACCTATGATGATCGTGTTGATGAGGTCATGCAAAGTGACGCGGGTATTGCGGCTTTGGTCGCCCGTGATGACCACCTCGAGGTTGGGTGGAAAATCACTCGCCTTCATATTCGCCACCATCTCTTTGATCTTGTCGGACGCGTTGATCAGGTTTTCACCGGAGCGTTTGATCACGTTCAGGGAAATGACGTTTTTCCCGTTAAGCCGACTGAAACTCTCTTGCTCTTTGTGCCCCATTTTCACCTCGGCAATATCCTTCAAATACACCATGGCGCCCGATTGGGAGCCCACTAGGATGTTTTGGATCTGTTCTATATTTTTGAAATCGCCGGAGATGGAGATGGAACGGGTGGTACCGCTCATGTCCACATTACCCGCCGAAATAGTCATATTTTCAAAAGCGATCGCATTTTCGATGTCGCGAAATGTAAGCCGCGCGGCCGACATTTTGTATTTATCCACATTGATCTGCACTTCTTTTTCCAGGGCGCCCACCACGTCTACGCGGGTGATTTCCTTCATCTCTTCGATGTGATCCTTCAAATGATCCGCGTAGTCTTTTAATTTATCGAGCCCGAAATCGCCCGAAATATTGACGTTCATGATCGGGATTTCCGAAATATCGAACTCGGTGACCGTGGGGTCGGAGATCAGGTCAGTGGGCAGGTTGCGCTTTGCTTTGTCGACCGCGTCCTTCACTTTTTGTTTGGCGATCACCACGTCCACGTCTGTGTCGAATTCCACGATGATATTCGAAAAATCCTGCACGGAATTCGAGGTGCATTTTTTTACGCCGCTGATGGCTTTGACCTCTTTTTCAATGTGTTTGGTCACGAGGCTTTCCATGTCCTTCGGCGAAGCGCCGGGATAAATGGTCGTGACAAATATTTGCGGTACCACTACGTCGGGAAACTGTTCCTTCGGCAGGGAATTATAAGACCAAAGACCGGCGAGCGTGATGATGATGGTAATGATAAAAATGCTCGTCCGGTTATCGATCGACCAGGAGGTTGGTTTAAACTCTTTCATTGCTTAATGAGTGACTTGGTGAATGAGTGAATAGGGATTACTCAAAATGAAATCTTTTCCCCGTTGTTGACCTCCTGAAAACCGGTCGTAATGACCTGATCGCCTTTTTTCAGGCCGCTCAGGATTTCCACTTCCCCATTGTAGTTATTGCCTTGTTTTATCGGAGCCTTCCTTGCAGTGGCTTGTTTGTCGCCCGTTTTATCGGCGATCAACACAAAATCGCCGTCTTCTGCGGTCTGGATGACGTTCACAGGAACCGTGATCGCATTCGGCTTTTGGTAATCGACAATTTTCATCACTGCAATCATATTGGCACGGTAATCAGCATTTTGCGGCAGCAAACATTCTACGGTAAACGTACGGTTGGTTGTGTTGATGGATTTGCTGACGTATTTCACCTTGGTGGTGATCTCCTTCTTCAGGTCGGGGAAATACACGTTAACCTGATCTCCCTGGCGGACCTTGGATGCGTAGACTTCCGGCGCCTCTCCCTGAATTTTCAAATTGCTGAGATTCAAGATATTGCAAAGCGGCATACCAGGCGAAATAGCCTGACCGATTTTTAATACCACGTAATCTACTGTACCGCCGATGGGGGCATAAATGCGGGTTTGCCCCAATTGTTCTTTCGTGGTGGCAATCCGTTGCTCCATAGCTTCTTTGTTGGATTTTGCCTGGATATACTGGATTTCCGTACCGATTTTCTGGTCCCAAAGGCCTTTTTGGCGGTTGTAAAGGTCCTCTGCGGTTTTCAGTTGCAATTCCACTTCAGACAGGCTTCTGCGCATGATATCGTCGTCGATCTGGGCCAGCAACTGACCTCTTTTCACCACATCGCCGTTTTTGACGTAAATCCGGGTGAGGGTGCCTGGCATTTTGGCGGTTGCGGCTACGTTGTCTTCTGCGTCTATTTTGCCTTGAAGATCAATGAAGTGTCGAAACACTGTAGGGTTTACTTCGGTCAGGCCGACGATTTTAACACGTTGCGGCGTGCCGGCTGCGGAACCCAGTTCTTTTTCCAGCGCGATGATTTGTGTTTCGATTTGCGTGCGTTGGTCCTTCAATTGATCTAGTTGCGCTTGTTTGTCAGGCGATTGTTTACCGCAGGCAAATGGAAGAAAAAATGCAGCAAATAACAGGGCAAATTGGATTGTCTTTTTCATTGCAATATCTTGATAGTCACCTCCTTAAAAGGGAGAACAGTTAGATGATAATGGCTAAAGCCGTTTTTTACAGGATGTTTTTTCAGTTGGCAGATGCGGGCGATCAATTGTTTTGTCCCAATGCTTTACGCACTGTTACCCTGGCATTAAGCAGGTCATATTGCGCCTGCATGAGGGCTTGCTGAGCGGCGTACAGGCCTTGTTCAGCAGAAACGAGTTCGAAACTGGAACCAACGCCGGCTTTATATTTCGTTTGGGTGGTGTCGTAGATGCGCTGGGCGAGTGCGAGGTTTTTTTGCTGGTTTTGCACCCGTTCCTGGGCATTCAGGTATTGTTTTCGCCCGTTTTCCACCTCCAGTTGAATCACATTTTCAAGCAATTGTTTTTGTGCGTCAAGGGTTTGAACGGCTACCAGTGCGCGTTCTTTTTTGGCTTTGGCGCCACCGCCGTCATAAATCGGGATCGATACAGAAATACCAGCCAAGGCCTGGGGAATCCAGTACCATTTTTTATTGTCGGTCGAAAAACCACCTTGAAAGGCCGGTTGATACTGCACAAATCCGGCTACAGTGGGTAACCAGGGGCGGCTGTAAAGCTCCATCTGTAGTACACTCAGCTCGCGGCCTTTAAGTAGCTGGACGTATTCCTGACGGTTCATTAGATTAAGGGAGCTGGTGAGGTCGGCGCCAGCGTATGCTTGTAACAATTTGTCGACGTTGTCAGACAACACCAGGGATTCCGTTACCGGCATGCCCATAGCAAGTTTCAAGCCATTGAGTACCATTTCCTGCTGCCGCAGAAGGCTACCGCGTTCGCTGCGGATGTTGGCGAGGGAAAGATCGAGGCGATCCACGTCCAATTGTTCGGCGAAACCGGCTTTTGTAATGGCTTTAGTTTCCGACAATAGTTTTTCAAGGTTGCTGATGTTTTTATCCAGAACTCCCACGTTTTCAGACAAGAGTAAAGCCGGCAAATAAGCATCCGTCACGGTGTTGCGAACCTGTTGTTTGCTGGCTTCCATTTGGATGTTTACATATTCCCGGTAGAAACGTGTGGCTTTCAAGGCCAGCAGATAACTATTGCTGAAAATCAACTGAGAGAGTTGCACCTTGCCGCTCAGGTTGTGAACGGGAGAAAATGCAATTTTCTGATCGTCCGGCGCATTGGGCTGGAAAATACTGGCCGGGATGCCGGGTCGTTGAATAAAGTAGGTGTAATCTATCCCGGAAGTCAATTGCGGCAGCCCGGTGGAGGTGCTTTCTTTTATACGCCAGTCGGCATCCGTGATTTGCAATTGCGCCAGCCGGATGTTCGGGTGATTACTCAGCGCATATAAGGTGGCATCGGCGAGGCTCATCGGCGTTTGGCCGGAAGCGTTGCCCCATAGCAGTATGCTTAAAATACTGACTAACAGAAGGTTAAATGATAATTTTTTGATCATATCAGGACAGTTTTGCTTTCAAAATTTTTAATCCTTGTTCAGACACTACGCCATGCAGGTAGTAAAGGAGGTATTCGCGAAATAGGGTTTCAAGGGAATAAGGCGGACGTGGAAACCAGTCTTCATCGAGTAAAAGAAAGGACTCGGCTACGTGCAGCCGCGCGACGATATCCAAATCAAAATCCGTACGATACAAGCCTTCTTTTCTGCCGCGTTCCAGGTTTTCACGCACCCTTTGGTGCATGTGCCCGCGTTGGTAGGCGCTCAATTCATCCCAGGCCTCGCGGTGAAATTTTTGCATATCAAATAATATATTCGACTTGATACGCTGCATTTCACCCTGTACATGCCGGATGACCGCCAGGATTTCCTCGATGGCATCAGACGCCTCCAGATGAAAACATTCACCCTGGATCTTTTCCTCTGCCACGTGACGCTGCACGACCTTCAAGACGAGGTCATCCTTATTCTCGACAAACTGGTAAAGCGTTTTTTTGGAAATCCCCAACTCCCGCGCCACGTCGTCCATCGTCAAACTTTTAATGCCGAAACGGAAAAATATTTCTTCTACCCGCTTCAACCATTTTTCCTGCTGTTCTGTAAACATCGGGCAAAGATACACATTGGAAACGCTTTTTACCAAAATCGTTTCTAATGTTTATTTCGTTTTTCGACGAACGCAATATAAAATAGCATGGATGGGGGAAAATAGCACGACGTACCAAATAAAAATGGCCGCCAGGCGCTAAACGCTGCCAGGCGGCCATTGATTCATCTGGTGTCTAATATCTGGCCTAAAAATTAGAATTTTGTTCTGTTGGCAGGAAGACCGCTGGGCACCACGCCCGACGGGTAATCGAAGCACAAATCATCCGTATCCGCTCAATCCCTTTTCGCCCTCCGACGCGGGAAAGCGCCGCAGCGCACCCCGTCCGACGGCTTTTTTTGCCGTCCGACGGGTAATCGAAGCACAAATCATCCGTATCCACTCAATTCCTTTTCGCCCTCCGACGCGGGAAAGCGCCGCAGCGCACCCCGTCCGACGGCTTTTTTTGCCGTCCGACGGGTAATCGAAGCACAAATCATCCGTATCCGCTCAATCCCTTTTCGCCCTCCGACGGGTAAGTACCGCAGGGCACCCCGTCCGACGGCTTTTTTTGCCGTCCGACGGGTAAGCGAAGCACAAATCATCCGTATCCGCTCAATCCCTTTTCGCCCTCC
>Ga0105046_10005395_pt1 | contig 20234 bp, 18 predicted proteins | sample MAT03_FD_78385 | JGI IMG/M metagenome (GOLD analysis project Ga0105046, IMG submission 78385) | Freshwater microbial communities from Lake Fryxell liftoff mats and glacier meltwater in Antarctica - MAT-03 (megahit assembly) | ecosystem: Environmental > Aquatic > Freshwater > Ice > Liftoff... | reverse complement strand
GATGGCGTCGGCCACCCCGCCGCCGGTCCACGGCGCGCGCGGGTCGCCCTCGACCTCGACCAAGGCCAGGCGTTCGCCATCCGGCCCGTCAAACAGCAGCCGGTCGGCACCAAAGCGGGTGTCCGGCGCAATGCCCTTGATGCCGAAGCTCGCCAGTCGCTCGCCCCAGGCGGCGCGGCTCCCTTGCGGGATGGCGAAAGCGGTCACGCCGACCTCGCCCGCGCCGCGACGGCCCCGGGCGGCGCGGGGGAAGGGGAAATAGGTCATCACCGTGCCGGGCGTGCCCGCGCCATCGCCATAATAGAGGTGATAGACATCCGGCGCGTCAAAGTTCACCGTCTTCTTGACCCGGCGCAGGCCCAGGACGCGGGTGAAGAAGGCGTTATTGTCGGCCGCTGACGAGGCCATGGCGGTGACGTGATGCAGGCCCTTGATCTGGTGCAGCATGGCGGTTTTCCTGTCTGGACAATCTGCCAAGCCAGATAGCGCGCGAACAGCGCGCACAAAACGCGGGTTTTCGCACCGGTTCTGTGCAGTTTCTCACATTGGATCGCGGTCGGTCCTGCCTGAAGCCCCGGCCCTGCCCAGCCCCTAGATCATCATGCTATTCCGCCGCCCTGACCGCGACAGTCGTGTCCCAATCGGAAATCGTCTTCATCTCCAGGAACTCCTCGATCCCCCAGACGCCGCCTTCGCGGGCGCGGCCGCTGGCCTTGATGCCGCCAAAAGCCGCGCCACGCCCCAAGGACCGCCCGTTCATCTCGATCATCCCGGCTTTCAGTTGCAACGCCAGCCGGTTGCGCCGCGCGCCGTCGCGGGTCTGGACATAATTGGTCAACCCATAGGCGGTGTCGTTGGCGATCCGTACGGCTTCCTCCTCGGTATCAAAGGGGATGATCGACAGGACCGGCCCAAAGATCTCTTCGCGCTCGATCGTCATGCCGGGTTTCACATCGGCAAACACCGTCGGGCGCACGAAAAAGCCCTTGTTCAGCCCCTCGGGCCGCCCGAGGCCGCCGGCGACCAGCCGCGCGCCTTCCTTGATCCCGGCGTCGATCAACCCCTGGATCTTGTCCCATTGCAGCCGGTTCACCACCGGGCCGATATGGCCGCCCTCCTGATCGGACGGGCCGACGCGGGTGGCCAGCGCGGTGTCGCGCGCGATATCGACGGCGCGGTCATAGACGCTGCGTTCGACCAGCATCCGGGTCGGCGCGTTGCAGGACTGACCCGAATTGCTGAAACAATTCTCGACCCCGCGCTGGACGGCGGCGTCATCGGCATCGGCGAAGATCAGGTTGGCCCCCTTGCCGCCCAGTTCCAGCGTGACACGTTTCAGCGTGTCGGCGGCAGTGCGGCTGATCGCGCGACCGGCGCGGGTGGAACCGGTGAACGAGATCATCTCGACATCGGGGTGGGCGGACAGTTGGCTGCCGACACCGATGCCATCGCCGTTCACCAGATTGAAAACGCCCGCAGGCGCGCCCGCGTCATGCACCAGTTCGGCAAACAGCAGCGACGACAGCGGCGCCTGTTCGGAGGGTTTCAGCACCACGGTGCAGCCCGCCAGCAGCGCCGGGATCGCCTTCAGCGTCACCTGATTCATCGGCCAGTTCCACGGCGTGATCAGGCCGACGACGCCGATGGGTTCGTAGGATAGATGCGCCTTGGAGCGATGGCCCATCGGTTTGAAAAAGTCGATCTGGTCAAAGGCGACAAGAAAGTTTTCCAGATGCCACGACAGGCAAGGGGCCTGGTCGTCCCGCGCCATCCGGATCGGCGCGCCCATTTCCAGGCTGATCGCCTGCGCCATCTCTTCGGCGCGGCGGTTGTATTGGTCCAGGATGCGGGCACACAGCGCCTTGCGTTCGGCCGGGGCGGTGGCGGCCCAGGCGGGAATCGCGGCCTTGGCGGCGGCGACGGCGGCATCGGTATCGGCCTGATCGCCCAGCGAGATCACGGCGCAGGGTTCCTCGGTCGAGGGGTTGATGACATGGTAATCGCGGCCCTGGGCCGGGGCGACCCAACGGCCATTGATGTAAAAGGCGCGCTTTTCGATCATGTTCTGTCCTCCGACATGCAGGTTTTGCATAGCTGTTCGCATCCGTCGCGATGGCGCGACGGCGGTTGACGCTTTATATACCGTTCAGACGCGGCGGGCGACCCCCGGGCCGCGACACCGCAACGAAGGAGCACGACATGGCCCTGCGCATCAACGACACGATCCCGAACCTGACGGTCGAGACGGACCAGGGCCCGATCACCCTGCATGACTGGATCGGCGACGGCTGGGCGATCCTGTTTTCCCACCCCAAGGATTTCACTCCGGTCTGCACCACCGAATTCGGCGCCGTCGCCCGGCTGGCCGATGAATGGGCGGCGCGCGGCACCAAGGTGATGGGCATTTCCGTCGATGGCGTGGCCGAACATGTGCGCTGGAAGGCCGATATCGCGGTGGCCGGCGGGGCAACGCCGACATTTCCCATCGTGGCCGACCGCGACCTGACGATGTCCAAGGCGTTCGACATGCTGCCGGCCGAGGCTTACTTGCCCGAGAAAGCGACGCCGAACGATACTGCCACCGTGCGGGTGGTGTTCATCATCGGGCCGGACAAGAAGCTGAAACTGTCGATGACCTATCCGATGAACGTGGGCCGCAACTTTGCCGAGGTGCTGCGCGCGCTGGACGCGTTGCAGACGGCCAATGGCAAGGGCGTGGCGACACCGGCCAACTGGAATGTCGGCGATGACGTCATCATTCCCATGGCGGTGTCGAACGAGGCGGCACACGCGAAATATGGTGACTACACGACCGTCCTGCCCTATCTGCGCACGACCAGACTGCCTGCATAGCAACAAGGACCGCGCCATGATCCCTGCGATCACCAAAGGCCGCACCGCTGTGATCACCGGCGCGGCCAGCGGCATCGGCCTTGCCGCAGCGCGGACGCTGGCGGGGCGGGGCATGATCGTGGCGCTGGTCGATTTGCCAGGCCCTGCGCTGGATCGTGCGGCGGCTGACCTGGCGTCCAGCGGCGCGCGGGCGGTGGCGGCGGATGTGGCGGACGCGGCGGCGATGACCGCAGCCGCGGCAATCATCGCGCGCCATATGCCGCCCGTCACCGTGCTGATGAACAATGCCGGCATCGGTGTGCCGTCCAGCACGCTGTCGGGGCCCGACGCCTGGGTGCGCACGCTGGGCGTCAACCTGTGGGGCGTGATCCACGGCACGATGGCCTTTGCGCCGACCATGATCGCGCATGGCGAACCTGCGATCATCGTCAACACCGGGTCCAAGCAGGGCATCACCACCCCGCCCGGCAACCCGGCCTATAACGTGTCCAAGGCCGGGGTGAAATCCTGTACCGAGGCGCTGGCCCACGAATTGCGCAACACGCCCGGCTGCCGGGTCAGCGCGCATCTGCTGATCCCCGGCTGGGTGCATACCGGATTGACTGCCGCGCAGGGTTCGGAAAAGCCTGCGGGTGCCTGGCATCCGGATCAGACTGTGGCCTTCATGCTGGACAGTCTGGAACGGGGCGATTTCTACATCCTTTGCCCCGACAACGAGGTAAGCCGCGACATCGACGAAAAGCGCGTCGCCTGGGCGGCGGGCGACCTGATCGAGAATCGCCCTGCCCTCTCGCGCTGGCACCCTGATTGGGGGCAAGCGTTCAAGGATTGGGCTGCTGGCTCGTGATCACATCACGATGACTTCCGTGCCCAGCGGGGTGCGGTCGTACAGGTCTATTGCATGGTCGTTCAGCATGCGGATGCAGCCCGAGGAAAAGCTTTGCCCGATGGTCCAGGGCTGTGGCGTGCCGTGGATGCGGTAATAGGTGTCGCGGCTGCCCTGATACAGATACAGTGCACGCGACCCCAGCGGGTTGCGTTCATCCCCGCCCGGCAGGCCGCCGGCGACGGGGCCATAAACCTCCGGCTCGGCGGCGATCATGCTGGCGGTCGGCGTCCAGCTTGGCCACTCGGCCTTGCGTGCGACCCGGGCCGAGCCGGTGAAATTGCGCCCTGCGGCACCGACGGCGGTCTTGTAACGGCGGGCAACCCCGTCGCCCAGCGTCAGATACAGCCAGGTCGCAGCGACATGGACATGGATTATCCCCGGCGCCAGGCCGGGATTGACCGGGATGTCGGTCGGCAGCCATTCATAGGGGAACCGATAGACATTCTGTGCCAGCAGGGCCGGGGCGGCCAGGGTGGCAGCGGTCAGTGTGGTCAGAAACGTGCGACGCGATTGCATGGCCGGGCTCCACTTTGCTGAAACGTCCTGTTGGCGACCCTAGCATGACAATCCGCCAAAGGCCGCAGCGGTCGCGGCCCCCGGTTCATGATTGCAGCGGGATGTTGCCGGGCGGAATCACCCCCCGGCCATCAGGCATAGGCAAATGCGCGCGTCCCCAGCGGAACCCGGGCATAAAGATCGATCACATGACTGTTGTACATGCGAAAACAGCCGTTGGACGCATTGGACCCGATCGAGGTCGGCTCCAGTGTGCCATGCACCCGGATCGCGGTATCAAGGTCGCCCTGATAAAAATAGATCGCCCGCGCCCCCAACGGGTTGTTCGGGCCGCCGGGCATGCCATCCTTGTATCGCTCGTAGCGTTCCGGCGCACGGGCGATCATTTCCGGCGTCGGCGTCCAGTTCGGCCATTCGACCTTGCGCCCGATGGTGGCGGCACCGGACCAGCCCAGCCCCTCTTGCCCCACGGCCACGCCATAGCGGATGGCGCGGTCGCCAGGCAGGATGAAATACAGATGATAGGCGCGGCTGACGATATGGATCTCGTTCGGGGCCATTCCTGGCTGCACCGGCACGATTCGCGCCTGATAGCGTTCGGGGATGGCGAAATTGCCTTCCGTGACCGGCGGCAGCACGATCTGATCCTGGGCGATCACCGTGTCTGGCGTGACGGTCAGCGCCAGCGGGTCATCGGTCGCCGCACGCAGGATGGCGGGGGTGGCCATGGTGGCCAACGCGGTAGTAACCAGGAAATGACGGCGACTGAGCATGGTATCCTCGCAATGCAAACGAATCAGCGACGGCTGTGCCGTCTTTCACAGACTTCAAGGGCCGGATTAGACCCGGCGACCGATCAAATCAACACAAGGTGCGGTCAACCCCACCATTCGCCCGAACACTGTATCGCGACGTCCCCTGCGGACAGGGGTAACGTGCCTCAATGGTCAAGGCGCGGGTTGCGGAACGCTGCAAATGTAACCAAAGGCCGCGCATGACCGGCGCCAACACAACTGGTGCAGGCGGCAGGGGTGCCGCAGTCCCGGGCGGCAACGCGACCTGGCCGCGCGGGCCGCGAAAGTGATTGTCGCCAATGGATCGAAACGCCCGCTCGGGGTCGGCTGCGGCATGGGTGTCACCACGGTGGATCCGGCGGGCAAGGGTCGCCATCCACAAATGATCCATATTGATCTGTGCATCAGAAACCGCGAGGTCGTTTCTTTTTTGAACCAACCGCCATGCAACGCTTGGGACGATGGCTGCAAAGACGCCGAAGCAGAAAACAGGCTCGGCCCTTTCGTGGGGCCCCGGCAACCCGTGTCCAGATTGCAGTCAAATAAACCCCACAATTGCGGCGCGGTCCGGGTCCGTCGGGACGGGCAGCTTGCCTGCCCTAAGGGCGGCGGGGCTTGGGGCGTTTGGTGAACTGGACGGGGCTGGCCGGTTTGGCGGGGCGGCCGTCGCCGGTGCGTTTGGGGGGGTTGGGCGCTTCGGGCGGCACCATGTCGGGGTGCCAGTTGCGCTGCGCCGCCGCGACCACTGCGGCAGCCCTGGCCCGGGCATCCAGCGGCGCGGCAGAAGCCGCTTCAGCGAGGGCGCGCGGTTTGCGCGGCTTGGCAAGGGGAGCCGGGACAGGGTATTGGTCAAGGCTGTCGGCGGCACGGTCGGCGGGGAGTGCAGCCGGCCGCCCGGCAGTTCGCTCGGCATGGTCAGCGGGGTGCGGGGCGCGGTCGGCGGGGCGCTCGGCAGGTCGCTGCCCGGCGCGGTCGGCGGGGCGCTCGAGAGGGCGGTCTTCGGGGCGCTGCCCGGTGCGGTCGGCGCGGTCGGCGGGGTCGGGGGGGTGCGCGGCGCGGGCGGCGGCATGGTCGGCAGGTTGCTCCGCACGGCCAGCGGGGCGCTCGGCGTGGTCGGCAGGGCGCTCGGCACGGCCAGCGGGGCGCTCGGCGCGGTCGGCGGGGTGGTCGGCGCGGCCGGCGGGGCGGTCGGCATCGCGCGGCGCGCGCGGGGCGGGACGGGGGCGCGGGGCGGTGGCAGCGGCAAAGGGGGCACGCCGCTCCTGCTCGGGCGGGCTGTCCAGGCGGCGCAGGGTCTGGCCGTCGTCCAGCGTCATCGCCGGGCCGATGCGGGCCAGAAATCCGGCCAGCGCGGGGGCGGCGATTTCGACAAAGGTTTCGCCGGGCTGGATGCGAATGGCCCCGATCTCGGCTTTGGTGATGCCGCCGGCCTTGCAGATCGCGGGCAGGATCCAGCGCGCTTCGGCCCGGTCATTGCGGCCCTTGTTCAGCGCAAACCACACGCTGGGGCCAAAGCTGCGCTGCTCGCGCGGGGCGGGGGGGGCGTCGGCATCGGCCAGATCCTCGGGCGCGGACTGGCGCGCGCGCCATTGGCGCAGATAGGCGGCGGCGATCACGGCAGGGTCGTGCAGGGCCAGCAGACGGCCGACAAACTCCTGCTCGGCCGCTTCGATCGGATCGGTCCAGACCGGATCGGCCAGCAGACGCTCTTCATCCCGGCGCAGGATCTCGTCGGCGGACGGGGCATGGCCCCAATGCGCGGTGATCCGCGCCTCGGCCAGCAGACGCTCGGCCTTGCGGCGCGATTTCTGCGGCACGATCAGCGCGCTGATCCCCTTGCGCCCGGCGCGCCCCGTCCGGCCCGAGCGGTGCAGCAACCCTTCGGCATTCATCGGCAATTCGGCATGCACGACCAGTTCCAGATTGGGCAGGTCGATCCCGCGCGCGGCCACATCGGTGGCCACGCAGACCCGCGCCCGCCCGTCGCGCATCGCCTGCAGGGCGTGGGTCCGCTCGGCCTGGCTCAACTCTCCCGACAGGGCCACCACCGAAAAGCCCCGGTTGGCGAAACGGGCGGTCAGGCGGCTGACCATGGCGCGGGTATTGCAGAACACGATGGCATTGCGCGCCTCGTGGAACCGCAACACGTTGATGATGGCGTTTTCGGCATCCACCTGCGCCACCAGCAGCGCGCGATAGTCGATGTCGGCGTGCTGGCCACGTTCGGCCTGGGTGCTGATCCGCCGCGCGTCGCGCTGATAGCTTTGCGCCAGCGCCACGATTTCACGCGGCACGGTGGCGGAAAACATCAGCGTGCGGCGGGTGGCGGGGGCTGCGGCCAGGATGAACTCCAGATCCTCGCGAAAGCCCAGGTCCAGCATCTCGTCCGCTTCGTCCAGCACCACGGCGCGCAGGTCATCCATCACCAGGCCGCCGCGCATGATGTGATCGCGCAACCGGCCGGGCGTGGCCACGACGATATGAGCACCCCGGTCCAGCGCACGGCGTTCGGCGCGCATGTCCATGCCGCCGACGCAGGATGTGACGACAGCACCGGCATGGGCGTAAAGCCAGGTCAGCTCCGCCCGCACCTGCATCGCCAGTTCGCGCGTCGGCGCGATGACCAGCGCCAAGGGCGCTGCGGCAGGGCCGAAGGCCGCCGCAGCGCCCAGCAAGGTCGGCGCGATGGCCAGGCCAAAGCCGACCGTCTTGCCCGACCCGGTCTGCGCCGATACCAGCAGGTCAGCGCCGGTCAGATCGGGGTCGGTGACGGCCAGTTGCACCGGGGTCAGCGTGTCATAGCCGCGTTCGGTCAGGGCCTGGGCAAGGGTGGGGATCATCGGGGCACTCGCGCGCGGGGAAAGCTTGCCGCATAGGCGCAGTTGCCGTCGGTGTATAGGGGGGACGCGGACGTTGACCGGGCCGGGACGGGCCTGTATCCCGCAGTCCTGCCCCGTGCAAAGGGAAACCGCCTTGGCCAATACGCTGTACCACAACGACCTGCCCGACGGGTTGACCCTTGGCCCCGTGGTGGCCATCGACTGCGAGACGATGGGCCTGATCCCCGGGCGCGACCGGCTGTGCCTGATCCAGATGTCGGGCGGCGATGGCCATTGCCATCTGGTGCAGGTGGCCCCCGGCCAGCGCAGCGCGCCCAACCTGTGCGCGATGCTGGCCGATCCGGCCGTGCTGAAACTGTTTCATTTCGGCCGGTTCGACATCGCGGTGCTGGAACAGGCGTTCGGCGTGCAGACGGCCCCGGTCTGGTGCACCAAGATCGCGGCCAAACTGGTGCGGACATTCACCGACAAGCATGGATTGAAATACCTGCTGCAAGACATTCTGGATATCGACATCTCGAAACAGCAGCAGCAATCGGACTGGGGCGCGGTCAAGCTGACCCCCGCCCAACTGGACTATGCCGCGTCCGACGTGCTGCACCTGCACCGGCTGAAAGCCGCCTTGCAGGTGTTGCTGGAGCGTGAAGGCCGCACGGCCATCGCGCAATCCTGCTTCGATTTCCTGCCCACCCGCGCCCGGCTGGACCTGGTCGGCTGGCCCGAGGTGGATATCTTTGCCCACTGACACGCCCCACCTGGCCACCGCCGCCCGCGTCATCGCCGATGAAGGCGCGGCGTTGACGGCCCTGGCCCAGTCGCTGGACCACCGGCTGACCCAGGCGGTGGACCTGCTGCTGGCGGCCCGGGGCCGGGTGATCGTCAGCGGCATGGGCAAATCGGGCCATGTCGGGCGCAAGATCGCGGCCACCTTTGCCAGCACCGGGACGCCCGCGCATTTCGTCCATCCGGCCGAGGCGAGCCATGGCGATCTGGGCATGATGGCGCGCGGCGATGCGGTGCTGGTGCTGTCGAATTCGGGCGAAACGCCGGAACTGGCCGACCTGGTCGCGCATACCAGGCGCTTTGGCATCCCGCTGATCGCCATTGCGGGCCGGGCCGACAGCACGCTGGCCGGTCAGGCCGATATCGCCCTGATCCTGCCCGACCTGCCCGAGGCATGCGGCATCGGCATCGTGCCCACCACATCGACCACGATGATGCTGGCGCTGGGCGATGCGCTGGCCATCGCGCTGATGCAGGCCCGCGACTTTACCCCCGAGGCGTTTGCCGCCTTTCATCCCGGCGGCAAGCTGGGCGCGCGGCTGGCCCGGGTGCGCGACCTGATGCACAGGGGCGATGCGCTGCCCCTGGCGGGGCTGCGCACGCCGATGACGGATGCGCTGCTGACGATCAGCCAAAAGGGGTTTGGCGTGGTCGGCGTGACCGATGCCGACGGGCGGCTGGCCGGGATCGTCACCGATGGCGACCTGCGGCGGCATATGGCCGGGTTGCTCGACCGGATGGCGGGCGACGTGATGACCCCTGCGCCCAGCACCATCCGCCCCGATCAACTGGCGGTCGAGGCCGTGGCCCTGATGAACAGCCGCAAGATCACCTGCCTGTTCGTGGTGGATCCGGCGGGTTCGCGCCTGCCGGTGGGCATCCTGCATATCCACGATTGCCTGCGTGCCGGGATTGCCTGAGTCTGGCGATGCCATGACCGCGCCTGACAATCTGTATTCCCGTTTCATTGCCTGGTCGAAGATCCTGCTGCCTCTGGCCGCGCTGGCGCTGCTGTCGACCATGTTCCTGTTCGCCCGTCGCAGCGATACGACGGGCGAGATCCCCTTTGCCCGGATCGAAGATATCGCCCGCTCGCCCCGCATCGCGTCGCCCAGCTTTGCGGGCATCGCACAGGATGGCGCGGTGTTCACCGTCACCGCCGACACGATCCGGCCCGTGGCGGGCCAGCCAGACGCCTTTGCCATCGCCGACTTTCGGGCCGACGTGACCAACCTGGCCGGCGACAGCCTGACCCTTACCGCCGCCGAGGGCGCATTCGACGGTCGCGCGCGCACCATCACGCTGACCGGGCTGGCGCGGCTGACCACATCGACGGGCTATGCGATGGAAACCACCGGGCTGACCGCGTGGCTGGACCTGAACCGGATCGAATCGGCCGGCGCGCTGGCAGTGCGCGCGCCGTTCGGCATGCTGACGGCGGCGCGGATGGCCTATGGACCGGGGCCGAACGGGCCGCAGATGGTTTTCAATGGCGGGGTCCGCCTGCTATACGAACCCGACACCACAAGGAGCGTACCGTGACCCTGATCCGCCTTCTGGCCCCCCTGCTGCTGTTGTTGGCCGCACCGGTGCTGGCCCAGACCGATATCGCGCTGGGCGGGCTGACCGCCGACCCGACCGCCCCGGTCGAGGTGACGGCAGATGCGCTGAGCGTGGATCAGACCACGCGCGAGGCGGTGTTTTCGGGCAATGTCGTCATCGGCCAGGGCGATATGCGCATTGCGGCAGCCCGCGTGGCCGTCAGCTACGACGAGGCGACCGGCGATATCGCGCGGCTGGTGGCGTCGGGTGGCGTGACGTTCGTCACCGCAACCGAACAGGCCGAGGCCGCCGAGGCGGTTTATGACCTGACCAGCGGCACGCTGACCCTGTCGGGCGATGTTCTGCTGACCCAGGGGGCCAGCGCCCTGTCGGCCGACCGCATGGTGGTGGACCTGACAGCAGGCACCGCAAGGATGGAGGGCCGGGTGCGCACTGTGTTCGCGCAAGCCGGGCCATGACGCCTGCCCTGACGGTCACGGCGGGCAGTGCCGGGTTGCGCGTGATCAGCCTGCGCAAAAGCTATCGCAAGCGGCTGGTGATCCGCGATGTCAGCCTGGACCTGGGTCGGGGCGAGGTGGTGGCGCTGCTGGGGCCGAACGGCTCGGGCAAGACGACCTGCTTTTATGCCATCGCCGGGCTGGTGACGCCCGAAGGCGGCCAGGTCATCGTCGATGGCCGCGACGTGACCGGCCTGCCGATGTATCGCCGCGCGCGGCTGGGCATCGGCTATCTGCCGCAGGAAATGTCGATCTTTCGCGGGCTGTCGGTCGAGGACAACATCCTGGCCATCCTGCAGATCGCCGAACCCGACCGCACCGTCCGGCGCGAAAAGCTGGAGGAGTTGCTGAGCGATTTCTCGGTCGAACATCTGCGCCGCGCGCCGGCCCTGGCGCTGTCGGGGGGCGAACGGCGGCGGGTCGAGATTGCGCGATGTCTGGCGGCAGGGCCGAAATATGTCCTGCTGGACGAACCCTTTGCCGGGGTCGATCCGATCGCGGTGGGCGATATCCGCCACCTGGTGCAGGACCTGAAAAAGCGCGGCATCGGTGTGCTGATCACCGACCATAACGTGCGCGAAACGCTGGAAATCGTCGACCGCGCCTATATCCTGCACGATGGGCGCGTCTTGATGAGCGGCACCACCGACGAGGTGGTGCGCGACGAGAATGTGCGGCGGGTCTATCTGGGCCAGTCGTTCCGGGTGAACTGAGCCGACCGTCACAGGATGATTGACAACCCCGGGGTGCATCGTGCCAGATAAACGGGATGACTGACCCTGCAACATGCGGCGCAAGGTGTCGGGCCCTCCTGGCCCCCGTCCGCACTCAAACCATTGAAACGCCGGGTTTTCATCAACCTCTTGCACAGGTGTTGCGCAACCCGGGCCCGCCCGGACGCAGCCCTGCTGCCTGCATCTGGAAGGGATGAGGATGCGCTATCAGATCAGCGGCAAACAGATCGACATCGGCGAGGCGCTGCAAGCGCACGTCAGGACCGAACTGGACGAGGTGACGGGCAAATATGCCGGTCGCCCGACCGACGCCATCGTGGTGTTTTCGCGCGAAGGCCATGCCTTTGCCTGCGAGGCGACGGTGCATCTGTCCACCGGGCTGAATGCGCAAGCCAGGGGCATGGCCAACGAGATCTATGCCGCGTTTGATCAGGCCAACGAAAAGATGGCCAAGCAGTTGCGCCGCTATAAACGACGCCTGAAGGACCACCACAGGCTGCGACCACAGCCTGTTGAACTTGGCGCTGCCGCCACATATATCGTCGCGCCAGCGGATGATGACGATGACGGCGACAACGATCTGGGTGGTGTCGATCCCGGCCCGACGATCATTGCCGAAATGGCGACCACGGTGCCCGCGCTGACGGTCGGCGAGGCGGTGATGCAGATGGAGATTTCCCATGCCGGCGTGCTGGTGTTTCGCAACGAAAAACATGGCGGCATCAATGTCGTGTATCGCCGGGATGACGGCAATATCGGCTGGATCGACCCGCGCAACACCGGCTGACGCGTGGCCCCGGTCTTGATGCGCCTGGGCGATATCCTGCGACCGCAAAGCGTGCGTGTGCTGGCCTCGACCAGCAGCAAGAAGCGGCTGTTTCAGGATCTGGGCGAAATGGCACAGGCGTCTTACGCGCTGGAACCCGCCCGTGTGGTCGAGGCGCTGCTGGAACGCGAATCGCTGGGGCCGACCGGGGTGGGCAATGGGGTGGCGCTGCCGCATGCGCGGCTGGCGGCGCTGACCCAGGTGCGCGGGCTGTTTCTGCGGCTGGAACGCGCGCTGGATTTCGATGCGGTGGATCGCCAGCCGGTTGATCTGGTGTTCTGCCTGCTGGCCCCGGCCAATGCCGGCGTCGAACATCTGAAGGCGCTGGCACTGGTATCGCGCACCCTGCGCGACGCGGCGACCTGCGCCAAGCTGCGTGCCAACGGCGACCCCGGCACGCTGTACGCGATCCTGACCGAAGGCCAGGCCAGCCAGGCGGCGTGAGTTTTGCCGCACGCTGGGGCGCTGCCCCAGACCCCGGTCGCGCGCCTCAGGCTGCGGTTGCGCGGCTCTGGCTGCGGTGGCGCACCGCTGATGCCGATGGCGCGCCTCAGCCTGCGGCGGCGCGGCTCTGGCTGCGGTTGCGCGGCTCAGGCTGGGGTGGCGCGGTTCTGGCTGCGGTGGCGCGGCTCAGGCTGGAGTGGCGCAGCTCAGGCTGCGGTTGCGCGCCGCAGATGCCGGTGGCGCGCCTCGGGCTGCGGTGGCGCGCCTCAGATGCCGGTGGCGCGCCTCAGGCAGAGGGCGCGGCCCAGTCGGCGAAGCCGAAACTCATGTAATCGCGGGCATAGGCATCGCGCGACAGGGCCTGCATGTCGGGCGTCAGGATGCGGCGCAGGCGGTCGCTGTGGGGATCGGTGGCACCGGGCAGGTCGGGCGGGTCGTCGCGGCCGATCGCCCAGGCCAGAATGGCCAGATCGGCGGCAAGCCGTTCTTCGCGCAGGATCATGTCGGGCAAGGCGAACGCGGCCATGCCCTGCAACTGCGCGGTCTGGCTGGCCCAGGCGGCATCGACACGCAGGCTGGTCTGGGATGCCAGATTGGCCTTGAGAAACCCCAGAAACGACAGGAACGCAGCGGCGTGGCGGCTATCGTCCCAATCGGCGGGCGCGCCGCCTTCGGGCACCGGCAGGCCAAAGGTGCGGCGCAGGTTGTCGCGGATTTCGGGATAGCTGCCGGGGCCGGTGGCCAGGATCCGCTCGCAGAATGCGGCATGGGCGCGGGCCAGCGGATGGCGGATCACGGTGAATGTGCGATGCCCGGGGCGGGCCGATTTCCACAGCCGCAGCGATTTCTGCGTCAGGTTTTCGGCGCAGGGCCGCCCGCCATCCAGCGCCGACAGCCACCCCTTTACCGCCGCCTCGGGGCCGGTTTTCACCGGCAGATACAACAGCGCGCTGACGGGCGCAGTGACATAGGTCGGGATCGCAGCCCCGCGCCGGGGTTCGAAATTGGGCGTGCGGGACAGATTGAACCGGTCCAGCCGGGCCAAGGCCTGCTCCATCTGGGCGAAATTCTCGACCTTGTCATCCAGCGGTTCGGGGTTCTGCTTTTTCAGCTTCTTGTCCAGCGCCTCGATCTGATGGGCAGAGCCCAGGAACCGGGCCAGGCCGTTCATCACCGCGACATCCTGCAGATCGTCGTAGTCGACATGGAACGCCGTCTGCCCGCTGCGCTGCAGGGCCGAGAGCAGCGTGACCTGAAAATCTTGCAGCGCCTGCAGATGCGCTTCGAACTCGGGGCCGTTGAAGCGGACCTGTTCGGTCTTGGCGTGGCGCACATTGGTCAGCTTCCACTGGCCGGTGGCGGCGGCGATCTTGCGCGACACATAGCTGTCGATCGGGTTGCGGGTCAGGATCACCTTGGCCACGCGCGGATCGGGCAGCACGATGTCCAGTACGCGCGGATCATGGTCGTTGAAAAAGCGAAAGCCCGCCAGCTTGGCCGGTTGCGCGGCGATGGCGGCCAGCAACAGGCGCGGGTCGGCCTGACGCTGGGCCAGGGTCACGCCGCACAGATCATCGCGGTTGGGATAGCCGATGAAATGGGGATTGAACGCCTCGCCCTGGCAGGTCAGGTCGACAAAGGCATTGATGTTGGCCTCGAGAAAGTTCGATCCGGTGCGCATGTCGGCGAACACCACGAAACTGGCGAAACGGGGCATCGGCTACTTGACCAGATAGGGCTTGCGCTTGGGCGGTTCGGCGTTGGCGGGGGCTGGGTCTGCCGGAAAATCGCCCATCAGATAGGGGTGCATCCCCTGATTTTTCAGGCTTTGCAGAAACTGGCCAAAGCCGGTCAGATCGACCATGCGCGGCGCTTCGGCCAGACGGCGCAGGCCTTTGGTTCCGATCTCGTCCACCACGGTCTGCAACGCCTCCATCGGCACCTCGATGAAATCGGCGAGGGTCCAGATCCGCACTCTGGCCTTGGCATAAGGCGAACGCAGGGCTTTGAGGTGTTCGCTTTCGATCTTTTGCAGGCGCGCGGCCTCGGTGCGCAGGTCGGCAAAATTGCGGTTGGTCTGGAACAAGGGAATCGCCCAGGCCCCTGAGATCACGCTGATCTGGGCATTGGGGTCCTTGGCCAGATCCCAGGAAATGAACTGGCTGTCGCCGGGGCCGAACTGGAAACACTGGTGTTCGCCGCGCGTGTTCCAGATCAGGTTTCGCAGGAACATCTGCGCATGATAGTCGCGCAAAGCCGGGTTGCTGGACAGTGCGCCCGAGAATGTCTGCTGTCGCCCCTCGAACTCGGCCCCGGTGGGCGCGAACAGATGGCCATGGACGCGCGCGCCGGTGGCCCGGCCCAGCCAGGATTCGAAATCCTGAAACAGCTCGGCAAAGCCCTGGAATACCGAATAGGGCGACGAGGTGACGCCGTTTTCCCACCCTTCGTTCGGGAACCGGCTTTGCATGTACAGACCGGGCCGCCCGCGCGTGCGGCGTTCCACCGCCTTGGCGAACAGGCGGTCGATCTTGCCGGGGTTCGGCTCGGCCCCTTTCATCGCGCCGGCGGGGTCGCCGAGGAATGTCTGATACAGCCTGTCCGCCCGCGGCCAGATCTTGCGCGCCACAAAACAGTCTGACCGGCGCAGCAGTTGCAGATGGTCGTCGTAAAAGATGTGCGGCTTGCCCTGAAAATCGAACTTGGACAGGGTCAGCGACCGGCTTTCGATGGTTTGCGCGTAAAGCCGGGCCAGCGTCTGGAAATAGCTTTCGTCGGGGATCCAGACATGGCGGAAATAGCGGTCGAGCGCGGCCCGGCGCGGATCGGTCAGGATCGCCGAAAGGGTGCGCCGGGTCAGGCACCACCATTGGCTGCCCATGTGCGGCACGATGCCCGGCGGGGTAGGGCGACGATAGCCCAGCCGCCGCTGCCATTCGACACTGCGGTCAAACAGGAACCGCTGGCGCTTCCACGAAAACGGGAACCGCAAGGTGAACCGCTCGCCCGACAGCCCGCCGACCGTCCAGGGCACATCCGCCGTGGTGGCGCTTTCGATAAAGTCGGTCTGGGGCCGCGCGTCCAGATAGCAGATCAGTTCCTTGACCGGGCGCAGCGGCATGCAGGAACCCGACGCCAGATAGACATGGCGCACCTGCGGGAACGCGGCCAGCATGGTTTCCGCCGCCGCCTGGCTGGCCGCGACGATGCCCCAGGTGCCCCATTCGCAGCGGAACCGGGCGCTGAACCGTACCTGCGGCATGTCGTCCAGCGCGGTCCTGAACCGCTGATACGTCGCGCGGTCCACCGGCGCATCGACATGCACCACCACCGGACAACCGCCCGCCACCCAATGGCGGATCACCTGTTCGGCCCGGTCCAGCGCGTTGTGAACCAGCATGATGATGCCGACCGTCACGCCCAGTTTCCCTTGGACATCAGGCCCAGAATCTCCAACTGGCGCCAGTTGATGTACTTTTCGCTCCACTTGCACCACAAGTCGGGGTTGTCCCGCAGCCGGGCGGCGTAGGCGCGGTATTCGTGGCTGGCGGCATAATGCTGGCGGCGGGTCAGCTCCTCGGCCGCCTTGACGGTAAAGGTGTCCAGAAATTTGGTGTGCAGCAGCACGCCGGACGCCTTTTCCCCGCCCCATTCGTCATAGACCAGGTTCAGCCCGCGCGGCAGCAACATGTGGGTTGAGCTGACATAGGTATAGCTGCTGTCCCATTTCACCAGCGGGATCTTGTTCAGTGCAGGCGCGCGCCACGGTTGGTCCGCAAAGAACATCCGCGACCGCGGGCCGCCCTGGATCCACAGGTTGCCAAAGCGATGATTGCGCGAGATCGCGTAGTTGCCGGCATCGAACCAGCAGGCGATGGACAGCGGGTCATCGGCACGGGTGTAGGGCGTCTGGTCCAGCGGGCCCTTGGGGTACATGTCCAGCAGCATCGCGCCGAACGACTTGATCGACGACGCATCCAGCCAGTCGGTCAGCGCGCGCAGGGGCCGGGTGTCGCAGAACGGATAGACCAGCAGTTCGTCCGGATCGACCACCAGACACCAATGGCCATCACCATGTCTGCGCTGCAGCCAGTTCAGCCAATCCACCCCGAATCGGGCGCGCTTGTAACTGGCCGGTGTGGTCCAAAGCGAGACATCGGGCTGCGCGGCCAGATAGTCGCGCCCGCCGTCGTCGCTGGCATTGTCCACCATCACAAAGTGGTTCACGCCCAGATCGCGGTAGTATTTCAGGAAATGCGGCAGGCGCACGTCTTCGTTGCGGAAGGTCGAAAAGACCAGAATATCGCCCTTGCGGATGGCGGCGGTGCGGTTTTGCACCACCGTCAATTCGCGTGACTTGCGCAGCGCGCGTATACGCCAGCGCTTGCGCAGCAGCCGTAACCGATATGACCGCCAGAACCCCAAGAACCACCTCATCCTCGCGGACCGGGGCGAAAGGCCCGCGATCCGCCCTGTTGGCAGTTCTGTTGCCTGCCGCCCTGCCGCCCTATCATGGGTCGCTTAACGCGATCTTGAAATGCGCCTCCCATGTCGGGGCGGGGCGCGGGCGGCGTGGCGTGGCCGAAGCATCGGCCAACAGCTCGGTGACTGCCTTGCTCCACCGATAACTGTCGTTCAGGTCAAGGTAAACGGGAACTTCACCCAACACTTCCCGCCAGATGGCAAGATCGCCACAAAGGACCGGGGTGCCCAGGGCCGCGGCCTCAACCGGGGGCAGACCGAATCCCTCGGCCAGCGAGGGAAACAGGAAAGCGGTGGCCCCGGCGATCAGCGCGGCAACGGCGGCGTCCGACAGTCCGGGCAGTTCGGTGATACCGGGCGGGTGGGCGTCCAGCCGGGCAAACACGCCCTCGTTGCGCCAGCCCCGGGTGCCGCAGATGAACAGCCGGGGCGGCGCGGGGCCCAGATGCGCCCACGCGTCCAGCAGCAGGGCGTGGTTCTTGCGCGGCTCGATGGTGCCAAGGGTGACGAAATAGGGCGCGCCCAGGTCCAGCCCGGGGGGTAGCGCGGCGGGGTCGGGCGGCACGGGCACGACGCCCAGATGCGCGGGCAAAATGCGCGGCACCCGGCCCCATTGCGCCAGATGGCGCGCAATGTCCGCCCCGGCGGCGGCGCTGGGGCACACGATCACATCGGCAAAGGCCCCGGCGCGGCGCAGTTTGGCGGCAAAGACCGGAACGGTGCCTTCGCGTTGCAGGTCGGGCCAGTCCAGCGGGATCGTGTCGTGGATCATGATGCGGATCTCCGCGCCCGGCACGGCGCGGATCGCCGACAGGGTGCGGTCGGTCAGGTTGGAATGGCCGATGTTCAGATATTGGAACCGCTGCGGCAGCCGCCGCCGCAGCAACCGCCCCAGCCCGCCGCGCAAGCATCGGGCCATGGCAGTGCGCCGCGCCACCGCGCGGGCCATCAGCGCGGGCGGATCAACGCGTCGCAGCAGCCGGGCGAAGAACCGGCGTTGGCCCCAGTGATTGGAATGCATCCCCTTGGCGATGGCAAACATCCCGACCCGGCCCAGCAGCAGATAGCCAAGCGGCGTGCGGACCAGCGCAAAGCCAGGCATCGGCAGGGTCAGCAGGTGATCGAGGTAAGCCAGTTCGACGCGGTCGATCCCGGTCAGCACGCGACCGGCGCGCGACAATAGCCGGGTCAGGTCGATCAGCCGCGCTTCGGGCAGCCGCGCTTCGGGCAACCGCGCTTCGGGCAGCCGCGCTTCGGGCAACCGCGCTTCGGGCAACCGCGCTTCGGGCGGCATCGCAGCAGCCCTATTGCGCAGCGTTGCGCATCGACAGCATCGCGTTCAGGTATTGCGACAATTCTTCGCGCAGATCAGGCCGCGCCAGGCCAAAGGCCACCGTCGCCTGCAGGAAACCGGCCTTGGACCCGCAATCGAACCGCTCGCCCCGGAAGCGATAGCCATAGACGGGGCGGCCCTTGGTGATCTCTTCCGCAATCGCGTCGGTCAGTTGCAATTCACCGCCGACCGATGGTTTGATCTGGTTGAGGTTCTGCAGCACGCGCGGGGTCAGGATATAGCGCCCGATGACGGCCAGGTTGGAGGGTGCCGTGCCCTGGGGCGGCTTTTCCACCATCCCCTTGACCTGCACCAGCGCGCCCATGTCGTTCTGGATGTCCAGCATGCCATAGCTTGACGTCTTGGTCGACGGCACCTCCATCGCGGCGACCATGCAGCCGCCAACCTCTTCATACGCTTCGACCATCTGTTGCAGGCAGGGTTTTTCGGCGGCGATCACGTCATCGGGCAGCATGACGGCAAAGGGTTCGTTGCCGATCAGGCGGCGCGCACACCAGACGGCATGACCCAGACCCAGCGCCTTGTGCTGGCGGATATAGGCGATGGCACCGCTGTCCATGTTGGTGGATTTCAGCGTTTCCAGCAATTCGTCCTTGCCCGCTTTGCGCAGGGCCGCCTCAAGCTCGGGCGCGGTGTCGAAATAGTCTTCCAGCGCGGACTTGCCGCGTGCGGTCACAAAGATGAACTCCTTGATGCCCGCTGCGCGCGCTTCGTCGATCGCGTACTGGATCAACGGGCGGTCCACCAGGGTCATGATCTCTTTCGGGACCGATTTGGTGGCCGGAAGGAAACGTGTGCCCATCCCCGCCACGGGGAAAACGGCCTTTGTCACGCGCTTTTTCATCACATTCCCTTTCGTTGCGCCGGGACCGCACCAATCCCGTTGCCTACCGTTTACCACCTGTCCGCTATCGGTCGGCATTGCGACAAGAAAGTGGCAGGCAGGCGGCTGGATCTGGCACTGCCTCAAACTTGTGTCGACTTCTCACCGATTCCGCGCTGCAGCGCAACCCTTGCAACCTCGGATTGCAGGCGGTTGTCGAAACGCCACGGACGAACGGCGCGCCCCCGCCGAACCGATTTTCCGAACAGGCCACCGGACTGTTCCCAAAAGCCCGACGGATCAAACCTGACGCGGTGATATTGCGCCGAAATGAAGAACAAATACAGGCTTATTCGCCAACCCTGCGCCGCCAGTGCCGAAGCCTGCGCGCGCAAGCTACGCGCCTGCCACCGGCGACCGGCCAGTACGCGCGCGCCCCGGTCGGCGACCGGCGGGCGGAACGGCAGGAATGGCGTCACGGGGGCAGGCAGCGGCGGCAAGGGGGTCAGGGCGCGGGCAAGGCCTTCGGCCCAGCCTTGTTGCAGGCTCGACAGCAGGGGCTGCACGTCGCGGGGCTCGATCCGGCCCGCAATCATATGGCCGATCAGCCCGGCGCGCCGGGCGGCCAGTTCGGCGGCCAGAACCGGCGTTGGGTCGCCAGTGCCATGCTTGCGGGCAAAGGCGGCCAGGCTGGCCCCGACCTGATACAGCGATTGCGGCACCCGGTCGGCGCGGCGGCGGGCGCTGGCGGCAAAGCCGTGATGCACCTGCGCCAGAGGCACGATGGCGGTGACCGCCCCGACAGCGCCCAGCCGCAGGTTCAGGTCGGTTTCGTC
>Ga0105046_10005394_pt1 | contig 20236 bp, 21 predicted proteins | sample MAT03_FD_78385 | JGI IMG/M metagenome (GOLD analysis project Ga0105046, IMG submission 78385) | Freshwater microbial communities from Lake Fryxell liftoff mats and glacier meltwater in Antarctica - MAT-03 (megahit assembly) | ecosystem: Environmental > Aquatic > Freshwater > Ice > Liftoff... | reverse complement strand
CTTCTCGAGCAACTCCGGTCCCTTGCGGGAGACCCCAACAAACTCGACGTCATCGTGCCGGGCGAGGTTGGGCAGATGGGACGCAACGGTCCAACTGCCAGCGCCGATGACCCCGACACGAATTTTTGCCATTATGAGATATCCTTTCGTACTACTTATCGGCCGTGAGCCGCAGGCGAAGCTGATCGAAGCCGACGGCCGCCAGTAATAGTGTGCCTCGCGCAACGTCCTGCCAGAACGAATCGATGTTCATCAGGGTGAGACCGTTGTTGAGGGTTCCGAGAATCAGCACGCCGAGAATGGTGCCGGAAATCGTTCCGCGCCCGCCCGCGAGGCTCGCCCCACCGAGGATAACTGCCGTGACCACGGAGAGCTCAAGTCCCGAGGCGGCGTTCGGTGAGGCCGCGCCGAGTTGGGACACGAGGATGAGACCGCCGATCGCGACAGCGGCGCCCGAGAGCACGAACCCGCCGAAGATCGCGGTCTTGGTGCGGATTCCCGCGAGGCGCGCGGCAACTGGGTTCGCTCCGATCGCGTACATCGAGCGTCCGAACACCGTGAACTTCATGACGAGCGCCGTAAGAATCACGACTCCGACAAACACGAGCACGGGGACGGGGATGTTCCAGAACGGGCGTGCGTTGCCGAAGTCGCCGAAGCCGGGGAGCAGGAGGGTCTGGCCGCCCGCTAGCACCTGCCCTAGACCGCGCAGGATCGCGAGGGTCGCGAGGGTCGTGATGAGCGCGTTGATCCCGAGCACCGTCACTGCGAATCCGTTGACCGCACCGATGAGCAGACCGGCGGCGATCGCTAGAAGCACGCCAGTTGGGATACCCCACTGCGCGCTCGCCGCGGCCATGACGACGCCGATGAAGGCTGCGCCCGAGCCAACCGAGAGGTCGAATTGTCCGGCGACCAGCAGCAGGGTTCCAGGTGCGGCGATGATGCCGATGACCGCCGCGTTCACGAGGATGTTGAGTAGGTTGTTCGGGGTGAAGTAGAACTGCGACTGCGTTGCGAAGAATATCCCCAGTGCGAGCAGCACGAGGGCGAGAGCTGCGGTTTCTGGGAGCCGTCGCCGCGGTCGAGCCGCCGGTCCCGTCGCCAGCGTGGTCTCGAGTGGTGCGGTCACGTTAGCCTCCTGCTGCGATGGTTAGGTTCTGCGCGGTCACATCGTCGCCATCGAACTCAGCGACTTGGTGACCTCGCAGCATGACTATGACGCGATCCGAGACCTGAACGGCCTCCTCGTAGTCCGAGGTGACGACGAGGACGGCTTGGCCCTCGGCTGCGAGGGTACGGACCGCGGCATAGATCTCCTGGCGCGCCCCCACATCCACGCCGCGCGTTGGCTCAACGAGCACGAGGGGGTTGGAGGTGCGCTCGAGCCAGCGCGCGAGCAAAACCTTTTGTTGGTTACCGCCAGAGAGATTGCCGATGTGCTGATTGCGCGGGTCGGCGGACTTGATGCCGAGCTTGCCGGACCAGCGATCGTAGGCGATCTTCTCCCGGCTCTGCAACACGAACAGCTTCGCGATGGCCATCCGGCTCCACGAGGCGGCCGAGAGGTTTTCGACCACTGAGCGATTCATGAACGCGCCCTCGCGCTTGCGGTCGGGGGGAAGGTACCCCACGCCACGACGGATGGCGCTAACGGGACTTGTCGGGAAGCCGGGCGTACCCGCTAGGTCGAAACTGCCACCGGTCGCCTTGCGGATACCGAAGCAGACCTCAGCGACCTGCGTGGTTCCGGAGCCGAGCTTGCCGTAGAGGCAGACGACCTCGCCCTGGCGCACGTCAAGGTTCAGTCCCATGACCTGATTGCTGACCTCAAGATCGCGAATGGTTATCTTCACGTCCCCGTTGGAACCCGCACCGGCATCAGCCGGGCGCGACACCTCGCCGATGTCACGGCCGACCATAGCCTCGACGAGTTCGCGTCGGGTGACATCGCTCGTGGCAGCGATGAGCGCGACTTCGCCGTTGCGCAGCACCTGCACGCGGTCTGCAAGTTCGAAGACCTCGTCGAGACGGTGGGTAATGTAGATGATGCAGACGCCCTGGTTGCGAAGGCGCCGCACCCACTCAAATAGGCGGCCCACTTCCTCCTGTGAAAGAGCCGCGGTTGGCTCGTCGAGGATCAGAAGTTGGGCGTCGTCGGCGAGCGCGCGCGCGATCTCGACGACCTGGCGCTCACCGACACGCAGCGATCCGACAGGAGCCATGGGGTCGATGTCGACGCCCATCTGGGCAAGCACGTCATCCGCACGACGCCGAAGTGCCCGCCACGAAATGATGCCACCCGATGTCGGCCAGCGGCCAAGACTAATATTCTCAGCAACCGTTAGAGCGCCAGCATCCTGAAACTCCTGATGAATCATCCTGATGCCGAGGCGACGGGCGCTGCGGGGGTTGAGGCTGCTCACCTCCACCCCCTCGACGACGACTGTGCCGCCGTCGGGATTGTAATCGCCCGCCAAGATTTTCACCAACGTCGACTTTCCGGCACCGTTCTCGCCCAGCAGGGCAAGAACTTCGCCGCCGACGGCGTTGAGGTTCACTTGGTGAAGAACCTCAACGCCGCCGAACGACTTGGAGATGTCGCGTAGTGCCAGTGTCAGCAGCGACAAAGGGCTAGTAGAACTCTGAGAAGTTGTCCGCATTGATGAAGACGTGCTCTGTGAAGACATTCTCCGGCACGTCCTCACCCTTGATCAGCGCAATGATCGAGGGTACCGCCAGCGAACCGTAGCGCTCTGGAAAGTAGGCCGTGTCGCCTATCCAGTTCGGGTTGTTCTGGAGGTCGTCGAAGGAGCTGGGATCAGCACCTTGGGCGACGCCGTAGACCTGGTCCGCGCGGCCCTGCGCCTCAGCGGCCGCAAAGGCACCGAGGAGCATGTCGTCGTTGAGGCTCACTACCGCGATTCGACTCGCGCCGGTGAGTGCCGTGAGCGTGTCTCCGAAGGTCGCGAGACCACCATCGATCGTGCCCCCAGCGTCGACGCTGCGGTTCTTGTCGGCAGGGATCGCTCCGCAGACCGACTCGAAGCCCTCGACCGCGCCGCCCGTGCGATCCGTGTTGACTTGGCCGGCCGCAGGCTGCTCCAGCGAGACGAACGCGTCGTATTCGCAGTCGAAGTTCTCGCTGAAGTAGTTGCCGAGCTCCACGCCTGCGATCATGCCTGCGGTCTTGTTGTCGGCACCGACGAAGACATCCTGGCAAGGACGCTGCTCGATGTCGATCGCTACGACCGGGACGTCGGGACCAGCCGCGCAGATGGACGCCGCCGCAGCCGCATCGACCTGGAAGTTGATGATGCCGTCAACGCCCTGCGTCTTGAAGGTCTGGGCGCAGGCTAGAGCCTTGGCCGCGTCGAGCTGGGAGTCGCAGAAGAAGAACTCCGCGCCGGCAGCCTCGACCTCCGCCCGAATGTCGTCAGATACAAGCTTCACGAAGGGGATGGAGTCCCCGAGCGAGATGTAGCCAATCTTGAGACCGGCACCGGCACCCGCAGCGGCGTCTTCGCCGTTGTCAGCCGTGTCCGTGGCGGGAGTACAACCGGTCAATACAAGAACAACAGTGAGGGCTGTCGCGGCAAGGAAGCCGATACCCTCCTTCTTTCTTTGTGCACGCATGAATCGTTCCTCTCTGAACTGATTCTGGAACCCTTTCCAGCTTCTCTGAATCTAAGCCTGAACTCAACAGCGTTGTCAAGTGAAAGGGTCTAATCGTTAGATCAGCGCCCAAGACAATCGTCGCGTCATCTCCGCTTTTGGAAATGATTCCAATTCTGTGAATGTGGAGCATACTAGACTCACTCGGCGGAGCATGCCGATGATGAGGAGGAAACGCGATGGAGCGGGTTTGTTTCAGTTTCGAGCTCTACGAGGGTGCCGAAGACGAGTACAAAAAGCGTCATGACGAAATATGGCCGGAGCTCGTGGAGGCTATACAGTCTGCCGGACTCAAGAATTACAGCCTGTTTCGTCGGGGGACGCTCGTCATCGGCTACGTTGAAGCCGAGCCTGACGCTGGGACCGCATTCGCAGCGGTCGGTGCCTCTGAGTTGAACGTCAAGTGGTCGGAATGGTTCAAGGATCTCATCGTGAATCAGGCGGATGACCAAGGGCGCATGATGCGCTTCACCGAAGTCTGGCACCTCGAATAGGTCAGCCCGTTCGGCGCGATCGGTGTGAAGTGAGCATGGGGAGTTAGGTCTGTGGAAGAAACACGTGCGGTGACGATTCACGACGTAGCCAGCCGGGCGGGGGTGGCGGTTTCGTCGGTGTCGCGTGCTCTGAGTTCGCACCCGGATGTGAGCCCGGCGATGAAGGCGAAGGTGCTAACTGCCGCTGACGAGCTGGGGTATTCGCCTGATCCTGGCGCGCAGAGTCTGCGGAGCGGATTCACGCGCACAATTGGCTTTGTTGTGCGGGACTTCGCGAATCCGTTCTTCGGGGAGATAATTCATGGCCTCGAGGAGGCGCTAAACGAGGCCGGATACTCGCTGTTGGTTGCAAACTCCGGTGGTGATCCTAGGCGTGAGGTTGATCGGTTGACGTTGTTGCGCCAGCGCAAGGTCGACGCGCTCATTCTCTCTTCGATCTCGGAGGCTTCGAGCAAAACGAGCAAGGCTGTTGCTGGTTTCAAGCGTCCTGTCGTGCTGCTCGACCGTGACCCGCGCAAGCTAAATGCGGCCAGTGTGCTGCTTGATCACTCGGCCGGAGTGCGGGCAGCCACCGAAGATCTGATTCGGATCGGCCATCGTCGTATTGCGATGATCACCGGATCGACTGGGATCCGTCCGACGCGAGAGCGCCTCCGTGGATTCGCGGAGGCACATGAGGCTTCAGGGATCCCGGTCGTTGAGGAGTTATTGGCGCCTGGAGCGTTCTCGGTATCATTCGCGCACGAGACGACTGAGCGCCTCCTTGCCCTTCCGTTGGAGGAGCGTCCGACGGCGATCGTTGCTGGCGGCGTGCAAACGACGATCGGAGTTATGGAGGCGCTCAGCGAGCTAGGCGTGCGACCGGGGGAGGATCTGTCCCTTGTCGTCTGCGATGACCTGCCGTGGTTACGGGTCATGCGTCCGCGCATCAGTGTCGTTACGCGTGACGCGGAAGAAATGGGCCGTCAGGCTGCCAGACTCGCTCTTGAGATGATCAAGGGAGCGGAGCCACGCTCAGTCACGCTCCCGACCGATTACGAAGTCCGCGAAACTTCGTGCCCGGTCGTACCGTAGTCGCTACGGTGCGAAACGTCCCCCTCGAGCACATCCGCTCCCTCGTTCGAGGAGCTAGCGGGTTCGAATGGGTCGGGGCCGACCTCTCACCGCTGCGCCTACCCGCATGGACCCGCGTCGAGCACGCCGATCGGTGGATCGAGCTATGGGCGGCTCATACTCTCGGAGTTCGGATCGTCACCCGAACCGCCGCGACCCGAATCGAAGTCGTCGCGACGATCACCAGAATGGTGCCCCCGGATGCGGTCGAACCGCCATTTCCGGCGAGTATTGTCGCGACCATCGACGGTGAGATTGTCGCGAGCGTTCAGATCGAGGGTGGACCCGTTATCCTTGCCCGCCCGGACCGGGGCTGGCAATTCATCGACGGTCCCGCGAGCGTTCTTATCCTCGATCTCCCACCCGCGGGGAGAGAGCGCGAGGTTACAATCTGGCTTCCACACAACGGGCACGCGCTACTTCGTTCGATGCGCGCGGATCGTCCATTAAACCCTGGGGCTCCGGATTCCCGTTCGCGTTGGGTTCACCACGGGAGTTCGGTGAGCCAAGGTCTCGAAGCGACGAGTCCTCTCGGTCCTTGGCCGCAGCTCGCAGCGCGCGCACTCGGCCTCGATCTCACGAATCTCGCGATTGCAGGCAACGCACAGCTCGACCCCTTCGTCGCGCGCACGATTGCCGCGACTCCAGCGGACATCGTTACCCTCAAGCTCGGCGTCAATATTGTCAACGTTGACAGCATGCGTCGGCGTGCCTTCATTCCCGCACTTCATGGCTTCCTTGATCTGGTGCGCGAGGGGCACCCGGAGACTCCGATCGTTGTGATCACACCGATCGTGTGCCCGGCGGTCGAAGATATCCCTGGTCCCACCCGAAAGCTCGGAGACGGGCGCTACCACGGAACGCCGCGCGAGACCGTGGCTGGCGACGGCACCCTCACTCTTGGCATCGTGCGCGAGATTGTCCGGGATGTGACCGACGCGCGTTCTCGAACGGACGAACTCCTCTGGGCGGGGGATGGTCTCACGCTTCTGGGGGATGCCGATCGCGCGCACTTGTGGGATGGCCTCCACCCCGACCAAACCGGTTATTCCATTATGGCCGAGCGGTTCGTCGCGCAGGCCAGAGACCCTGACACAGATATCGGCCGCGCGTTCGCGCGAGTTCTGACCCCGCCACAGATTGACTGATGTGTCCGCAGTCGATACTCTTGGAAACGATTCCATTTTCAGCCGTTGAGTCGTGGCCAGATTGGACGCATCGATGCCCCAAGTTACGGGTTTTTTCCACGCTGGCATTACCGTGCGTGACATGAATGCGGCATTGCGCTTTTATCACGAAGGGCTTGGACTGCCGGTGCAGTTCGATCGGCTCATCGACTCGGACTACCTGCGATCCGTTCTCGCACTTCAGTTCGCAGCCATCCGCGCTGTCTATCTCGATATTCCCGGTGGCGGCATTGTGGAGTTGCTTGAGTACCAAGGGATCGAGCGCCTACCAGCTCGTTCCCGACCAAGCGACTTTGGCGCCGGGCACCTCTGCCTCTACGTGGACGACGTGGACGCGTTCGCCGAGCGTCTGCCGGCCTATGGCGGGACGGCGCGGTCGCAAGCTGCCGTGGCGATCACAAGTGGACCCAACGAGGGTGCACTCAGCATTTACATGCACGACCCGGACGGGTACGCCGTAGAGCTTTTCGAAACGCCCCACGGCTGACCTAAGGCTGAGAACATGAAGGAGTCCTCTTGAGCATCGTCCGAACCGCTGTCGTTACCGGTGCTGCGAGCGGTATCGGCAATGCGGTCGCCCGCCGCTTGCAACAGGAGGGTCTCGACGTGCTCGCGGTTGATCGTGACCCAACCGGACTCAAGTCGCTCGCCGCGAACGGCATGCGAACTCTCGTGGCGGACCTCGCGAGTCCCTCGGACAGGGACCGTGTTGTGAATGCTGGTCAGGGCGTGCATGCGCTCGTGAACTCGGCCGGGATCAACCGACTCAAGCCCATCCTGGAGCTCACGATTGACGACATCCACGAGATCTACGCGGTCAACGTCGATGCAGTCTGGGATCTCACGTCGCGGATTGGACGCACGATGCCCTCGGGTGCGGCGATTGTCAATCTGTCCTCGAGCTCCGCGAAGCTGTCGATGACTACCGAGGCGGCCGTCTACGCGTCATCGAAGGCTGCAGTGCTGAGCATCACTCGCTCGTTCGCGTACGCATTCGCTGCGTCGAACGTGCGGGTCAACGCGATCTGCCCCGGGATCATCGACACACCGATGCAGAACACAGTCCTCGCCGAGGTTGCTGCTGCCCGCGAGATTACCTTCGAGGCGCTCGCGGCCGAGCGAAATCGCCTCATCCCGCTCGGCCGCGCGGCGTCGGCCGATGAATGCGCCGGGGCCATCTGGTTTTTGCTCTCAGAAGACTCCGCCTACATGACGGGACAGGCCATCAACTTCACCGGCGGCTTGGTGATGTGGTGAGGCGTTACGCCATCACCCACCCGCCATTGACGTCGAGTGTCACGCCATTGACGTAACCTGCACCATCACTTGCAAGAAAGACGGCAGCGGCGGCTACCTCCGACGGTTGCGCCATTCGTCCTGCTGGAACCTGCGCGATGAAGCCAATACGCTCCGCATCGGTGAGGTGTGCGGTCATCCCCGTCTCGATAGCACCAGGAGCAATCGCGTTTGAAGTGATTCCCATGGCACCGTAATGACGAGCCACGAAGCGCGAGAACGATGCGATCCCGGCCTTCGTCATATTGTAGACAGCCGACTGAGATGCACCACCCGTGCGGGCTCCGACGCTCGAGAGGTTGATGATGCGGCCCCAGCCGCGCTCGGCCATACCCGGCAGTACGGCTCGAGTGAGCAGTACTGGCGCGCGAAGGTTGATATCGAAGAGGCTCTGGAAGTCGTCGAGTGCGAATTCCTCGATGGGGCGCACAATGAGGATCGAGGCATTGTTGACGAGCACATCGACGCTCCCGACTTCATCCATGAGCTCCTCGCACGCGCGTGCATCAGCCAAATCGACTTCTATTGTGCGCGCGATGGCGCCATCAGTCTGTGGAAGTCGGTCTGCTCCGATGACCTCAAGGCCTTCGGCTTGAAGCGCGATCGCTATCGCTCGGCCGATCCCGCTGGCTGATCCCGTAACCAGTGCAGTGCGCATCATGTTGGTACCTCCATGGTTAGGAACGCGGCGGGCCCCTCAACAAAGAGCGATCGGATTCCACTCTCATCTACGCCGTGGCTGCGCAGCAGCGGAAAAAGGTGACGGATCATATGGCCGTACCCCCAACCGCCGTAACGCCGCAGTCGAGTGCGCACGCCGACATCTTGCGACATCAGCACATCGCCGCCGAAGCCGTCAGCGAGCAGGCGGGCGATTAGTCGGGTGGCGTCATGATCGCTCGGCGGGTATCGTCCAGGGCCCAGCAGGGAGTGGTCAAAGCCGCACAGATCGAAGGAGATGCGCACCCCGGTTGCGAGGAGGGCGCGCACGCGGTCCTCGTCGCCGATCGCTGTGCTCAGGTGATTGAGCAGCACCCGCTTGGGTGCGAGTCCGGTCTCCCCAACCACCTCAAGCACGCGGGTGGCGTTGTCTCCCCAAGGATGCAGATGGATTGACAGAGGCAGCCCCGTTTTCAGTGCTGCGCGAGCCGCGCCACGGAGCACTCTAATCTCGCTTTCTGTCGGAGGATCCGAGGTGCCGATCTCGCCGATCATGCCGGGTCGGATGCCATCACCCTCGTGTTCGCCGACAATCAGGTTGAGGGTTGCCGACTCCTCGCTACCTGCCGGGAGGATGCTGCGGTGCGTCGCTTCGAGGTAGTAACCGGTACCCATAATCACGTTGAGCCCGCTCTCCATGGCGAATCGACGAAGCGCAAGTGGATTCCTTCCGAGGTCGAGAGGAGTGGCATCCACGATCGTGCGACCGCCAAGGTCGGCGTAGTCTATGAGGTCCTCAAGCACTGCCCTGTGTTCGGTGAAGCGGTAGTTGTCCGGGTGCGCCCCCGGATTCCAACGGCACTCCGCAGCCGACTGCGCGGTGAACTGGCCCGGATCTGGGTCAGGAATGTACCCGTGAGCTTCTGCAAGGCCCGTGGAGTCCATGTGTAGGTGCTCGTGAATCAGTGTTGTCCCGAGCGTTTCGACCGGGACATCCCCGAGAACCGTTCGGGCCAGACCGGTCACAGTTTGAAGATGCGCGCCGCGTTCCCGGAGAGAATCTTCGCCTGCTCGGAGTCGCTGAGCTCGGAGATGTAGTCCCGGTAAAGATTCATGATCACGTCGTAGCTCGAGTACAGGCGGTCCACGGGCCAATTCGATCCCAGAACGCACCGATCTGGACCGAATGCTTCGACGCAGGAGTCGACCCAACGCTCGAGGGACTCGCGGGTGAAGTGCGGATCGGTCATCCCGAGCCCTGAGATTTTGCAGGTGACGTTATCAGCACCGGCGAGGTTGGTGATGGCCGATCGCCACGACGCAAAATACTCGTCATCGCGCGAGCGCGGGAACCCGATGTGCTCAAGGACAACTTGAAGGTCGGGATGGCGCTGAGCGAGCTCGAGGGCGGCCCCCATATTCATCCACTCGCAGTCGAGGTCAAACGTAACGCCACGTCGTGCCATCTCGGTCAGCGACTCCTCATACACGGGGTTGGTCTCGCCCGAGGCAAGCATCACCTCCGAGTTGAAGTCACGGATCCCGGCGAAGTATGGAGACTCCGCGTGACCGTCTAGTTGCGCGCGTGCGTGCTCTGTTCCGAGGTCGGCGTGCGCAACGATGGTGAACGGGACGGTGGAGTGCTCGCGCATGCGCGTAAGCCATCGAGTCTCGTCGACTGGATCGGCTGAGCCGATGGCTGCTTGAACGTGTACGAAACCGCTGACATCGGCGAACCGGGACTCTGCCACGAGCGCGTCGATTTCGAACTTGTCCGACTTGATTGCGTCGATATCGCCGAGGATCGGGTGAACGAACCCCTTCTCGAGCCAAACCCACGCAAGTCCTGAGCCGGGCGTCACCATGTCCCAAAAGTGAACATGGGTGTCAATGATTGGGTGCCTCATTGGGGTGTCCTTTCGTGTTGGGGTTGAGGATCGGGATGCGTCACTTGTTGGGCAGCGAACTCGATGCGGTACTTCGCGATGTAGTCCTCATCAAGCTCCCAGCCCAAGCCAGGGCCGCTTGGCAGCTGAATGTGGCCGTCCTTGAGTGTTGGGCGGTTGGCGATCAGGTTGTGCCAGATAGGGTCCCGTTGTGGGTGGAAGTACTCCAGAAACGTCCCGTGGGGGATGGATGCGAGAAGGTGTGCCGCGACTTGGGGCTCCTCATGATGGGCCATGCGCACATCGTAAACGCTCGCGACCGCGGCGGCCCGGCGCCATTCGGTCGGTCCACCCGACCAGGAGGAGTCGAAGTTGCAATAGTCGATAGAGCCGGTTTCCATGAGGTCGCGGCAGCCCGCTGCCGAGAACTCGCTCTGGCCAGCGCAGACCGGCACGCCGCCCGCAAGGCGCACATCTCGCATCCCTCGGCGATCGTTTTGCCAGATGCACGGCTCCTCGAACCACATGATGTTGCAGTCGTCGACGAGCTGGGTGAAGCGAATCGCCTCTGCGGGAGTCCAGCCTTGATTTGCATCAACGGCGAGGTTGAAGTCGGGTCCACCAGCGATCCGCGCTTCGCGGAACCTCACTGCGTCTTCTTCGGGGCTCAAGCCACCGATTTTGAATTTCATGCCGGCGAATCCGGCCTCCACGAGCCCGCGAACCTCAAGGCCGATATTGGCATCGGCGGCGTAGTAGCCCCCGATAGTAATCACGGGCACAGAGGTGCGATAGCCTCCCCAGAGCCTGTGCAGCGGCATCCCCAGTGCCTTGCCGACGGCGTCCCAGATTGCGACGTCAACACAAGCAGTGGCGACGAGGCCAAGCCGACGATCGCGAAGAATATTCCAAGTGGCGGGGCGCGCAATAGTCCAGCAGCGCTCCGTCGCGAAGGCGTCCTCGCCGATTAGCGCTGGCGCGATCTCCGTGCGGATGATTCCGTCGATTTCCCGGAGCCCGGCATCCTCGTCACCCGCATAGGCCTCGCCGACGATGCCGCTCGCGGTGTGGATGCGGGTGATGATCGTTGAGCGGTGGGTCATTCGGTAATGGCTACCTTGGTACACCCGGTCAAGGGGAACCCGAACGGCGACCGTCTCGATCCGCGCAATCGTGAGGTCGGGCAGCAGCGTTGGGGCTCCTGCATCCTGCATTATGTACACTCCTAGTTTCGTTTCTGGAAACGTTTCGATCTTAGCCCTGAACAATCCTTTGGTGTCAACATTCGAACGGCTAGTGGATGAGAAATCCGCCATTAATGTCGATTACAGCCCCGGTGATGAAGCCGGCATGGGATGACGAGAGAAAGGCCACGAGATCGGCGACATCGGAGGGCTGACCGAGCCGACCGACGGGTACGCGCGAGACAAGATCGGCGATTCCGGTCACCATTTCAGTTTCAATCAAGCTCGGAGCTAGCGCGTTGGATGTGATGCCGTACAGCGCGTACTCTGTCGCGATCGCTTTAGCCAAGGCCATCACTCCAGCCTTCGAGGCGCCGTACGCGGCTGTCGACTTGCTCCCTCCCGTGATCCCAGCGCTCGAGCCAAGCGTCACAACGCGGCCGTACCCCGCTTCCCGCATTAGCGGGAGGACCGCCTGGGCGACGTTGAAGGAGCCCGTAAGGTTCACGGCCATCGTGGTGGCCCATGAGGCACCCGTCGTTTCTTCAAACGGTTCGATTCGAAAGATACCTGCTGCCTGCACGAGTATGGCTGGCGTGCCGAGCTCCGCGACAATGCGCGCAACTCCCTCCGCGACATTGGTCTCGTCCGTGACATCCATCTGCACGTTGAGGCAGCCCGGCACCTCGGACGGGCGAGCATCGGTGACGGCCACACGAGCTCCCTGTTCAAGGAACGTTTCTGCGACCCGGCGACCGATGCCACCCGCGCCACCGGTAACGATCGCCACACGATCGGTGAATCCATCAAGCTGCACTTCTTCTCCTTCGTTGGAGCCGTGAGGGTGGGCCGTGTTCAATACATCAGCTGACCACCCGAGACGTTGATGACGCTGCCCGTGACGTACGAAGACGCGTCTGACGCGAGAAACAGCACGGCACCGGTCAGCTCATCCGTTTGGGCGAGGCGACCGAGGGGCACGGTGGTGAGGAAGGTCTCCATCGCGCCGGGGCTCATGCCTTGGTTCATCATGGGCGTGTCAACTCCGCCTGGTGACACCGCATTGACGCGAACTCCGCTCGGAGCGAAGGATCGCGCGAGCCCCTTGGTCAATGTAGTCACGCCGCCCTTACTCGCGGCGTACACGACCGAGCCCCCAAAGCCACCGGTCCACCAGCCCTGCGAGGTGAAGTTCACGATAGCCCCCGGCGTACCGGCCTTACGAAAGGCTGTATGGGCGGCGCGATCAAGGAAAAACGTGACCTTCAGATTGACGTCGAGTTGGAGGTCCCAGTCCTCCTCCGTTACATCTTCGACGTTCGTTTTACGTCGCAATACCGCGGCGAGGTGAGCGAGCGCGGCGAGAGGGGCGAGCTCGGCTGCCCGGTCAAAAATCGCCGCGTGGCCCGCGAGATCGAGGAGATTCGCTTCGATTGCGAGGTGCGGTCCGCCGGGAAGAGCGGCGACGACTTCACCGACGGGCGAGCCGGGTACGTCGACAGCGACGACGAACGCCCCGGCCTCGGCGAAGGCTTTGGTGACCGAGCGGCCGATCCCGCCTGCTGCACCCGTCACGACGACGCTTCGCTGTGCGAGCCCCGAATCATTACGCCAGGTCATGACTTTGCTCCTTCTTTTGCGTGTCCATCATCAGAACGGTGCGCAGTACGCGCCCCGCCCGTAGGTCGTCAAGCGCCTCATCAGCTTCAATCAGCGGCCGCCTGACGGCGGTCAAGTGCTCGGTCGAAAGTGCGCCAGAGCGCACGAGCCCAAGCACAGCAACAATGTCGGCACGAGTGAAGCCTCGGCTGCCGAGGAGCGAGAGCTCCCGCCAGATCAGTTCGGTCGCGCTCACTGCGAAAGGCTCGCGGGAGACGCCTACGAACACCACGCGGGCGCGGTAACCGGCGATATCGATCGCAAGCCGGTCCATAGCCGGGTTCTCGCCCACGCACTGCAGCACGACGTCAATCTGCCCGCCAGCGGCATCGATCACTGCTGCGGACCCATCGGCGGAACGCACGGTCGTTGTCGCGCCAAGTTGCCTAGCCTGCTCGAGCTTCGCCTCTCCGCGCCCAACGGCGACGACGCGCGCCCCGAGATAACGGCCAATTTGCACGGCATTGCTGCCGATGCCACCGAGCCCAATCACCGCAAGGGTTTCATCCGCGCGCAGCCCTGCAATCGAGGTGAGTGCGTGATAGGGGGTGGCGAGGGCGTCGGTGGCGACCGCGACAACCGCCGGATCGAGTGGGGGATCGACCGGGATGAGCGTCGCAATCGGTCTCGTGATGAATTCGGCGAACGCACCGTCGACATCCACCCCCATGCGCCGGATGTCGGGGCCCATGTTCTCGTGCCCCGACCGGGTGAACTCTGATTCGGGCGCGTCGATGTAGTACAGCGCGACCTGACGTCCGACCCAATCCTCGTCTGTCGGCGACCCGACAGCGACCACGATGCCGGCGGCCTCGTGCCCAGGCACGACCGGGAGCGACCCGGGCCCGAACCCGCCCTCTTGAAGAAAAACGTCGGATCCGCATACCCCGCAGGCTTGCACCATCACCAGCGCTTCCCCGTCCCGGGGTGGCGTGATCGGGTGCTGCACCGGCTCAAGCCGAACGTGTCCGGGGTGCATGACGAGCGCTAGGCCCGACTTTGGCACCGAGGTCATCCGCTACCAGGGAGGCGGAAAACGGTCGGATCCGGCAGATCGACCGCACCGTGAGCGCGCGAGCCAAACTCCGCCGGCTTCGTTCGCCCACTACGTGTGTAGACCTCCTCAGGTGCGCTCGTCGGGTCTTTATACATCGTCCACTGACACTTCTGCCGTACCGCTGGATCCTTGTTGGTGTCGGGGTAGATGGGCGGATCGACAACGCGTACTGGGTATCCGAAGCGGTCCATCGGCATGTGCTCCATCAGAATTATGCAATGGGCGCAGTAGAGGCACACGCCCTTCTGATAGTGGTTCCAGTCGCGCTCTTCCTCCGAGACACGAAAGTTGTACGGCGCTTCCATGCGCGCTGGAGTGTTCTCGATCCAGTCGCCGCGCAGCGTCCTGCCGCCGGAACCGCAGGCGTCGAACTTCAGTACGTAGCGGTCGGCGAACTCCTCGAACTCGAAGTCGCCGTTGCGCTCCGGCCCGCTGAGATGCCCGCGCATCGCCTCGCACGAGACGTAAAGCAGGGTCTCGAGACCCTCGTCCCACGGATGTTTGTCGATGTCGAACTTCTCGTAGCGCCATGCGAAGAGCGGGACGAGCACGCGCTCGTACATCCGCGGGATCGCATCGTCACCGTACCGGCGAGCGGTCTCGCTCATGTAGTAGTACGTCATGTCGACATCTCGGTCGTGGGTCTGGCGCCAGATCTCCTTGGCCTCGTCCATGATCCGCTGAGCGGTGGGGGCGTCTTCAGCTTCCACTGCGGCGATTACATCGGCGATGAGCCCGTTGAAGCGGTCCCAGAGTGCAAACGAATCAAAGACCGCACCATCCGGCAACACCGTCAGGTCGACGAGGTGCTCACGGATTCCAGTGAGCTCGGCCTCGCTCGTGCCTTCGTCGCGCAGGAATCCCTCAAGGTCTGAGAGCCACTGTCGATAGAGCTGCCAACACACGGCTGCCTCGTCGATAAAATACGAGGCGAGTTCGGCAGCGTTCCCCCACTCCTTGGTCTCAAGCGCCTCAATGATGCGCTGATAAGTCGAGACCTTTTGGTCTTGCCAACTGCCAAGGCGCACGCGCCGTTGGAGGATGTCAGAGAATCCCATTGCGTCTGTCATGGTGCGACACTAGCGCGATCATCCGTCGGCTGCAATGCGTTCTGGAAAGGATTCTAGAAATCGATGCCAGAGCGGACAATCGCAGTCATAAGGGGGTGATGGAGGGGCGTTTCTGCGACAGTACGCACAGTTAGGTGAGCCTGTAATGCTCGATTACAGACAGCAGTGGCTCGAAACCAATTCCCGGCTTCCTCGGCACTGCTACGTGACCGTCAACTAGGCGGATCGGGTCGGCGACCAATTCGTCCTGCATCGGGTTGCGATCGGGTTTCAGCTCTTGAAGCAGAGCACGGTCTGTCGAGGCTGAGAGCGCTATGGACACGGCGGTGTTTATCGCGCTTGACCATGCGTGCGAGTTGAACCAGCGATTCTCTCGCTCAACGAGCGCGATGATGCGTAAGGCCCCCGTGATGCCGCCTACCCTGCCGACGTCGCATCCGACTACGTCGATAGCGCCATCGGCGAGGGCACCTTCAAACCCGTGAAGATCCCACTCCCGCTCAGCGCCAGCGATGAGGCAGCTCACCTGTTGGCGCAAAGCGATGAGTTCGAGGGAGTGGTCGGGTTCGAAGGGCTCCTCGATCCACTTAAGGTCGTACTCGTCGAACCCCCTCACGCGCTGGATCGCCTCGTCTAGCGTCCAGGTAAGCTCCTTGCCGCGATCGAGCATGATCATTGCGGCAGGACCAGCCTGCTCCCGCAACCGGCGCATGAAGTCGATGTCGCGTTCGATCTCGTAGCCGATGCGGGAGTCACCGCGCTTGCCCATACCGATCTTGAAGCCGAGGAACCCGTCCTCAGTCACGTACCGCCCGTGCCGTTCGGCTTCAAAACTAAGGTCGGCATTGAACGCGTGTGTCGACGCGATTGCGGGGAGAGAATCTACTCGCGCACCACCGAGCATGTCGACGAGACTGACTCCCGTGAGCTTGCCCTTGAGATCCCAGAGGGCGATGTCGACTGCGGAGACCGCGAAAAAGTAGATGCCGCCGCGGTGGCCATACCACCACCCCTCGTGGACGAGCTCGTGCCAGATAACCTGATTCTGCAGTGGGTCGCGCCCAACCAGCAGCTCGCGCAACCAGTCGATGAGCTTCTCGGTGGCCAGCGCAGAGGCGGGCACCTGTGTCACGGCCTCACCCCAGCCCTCGGCGCCGTCGGAGGATCGAATCCGTACGAAGGTCAGTACGCGCAGAGCGTCAGAGTCATTGGGTTCGGGGTGTTACACAGAGAACGTATCGACGGCGGTGATGACGGATGCCATTGTTACTCCTTGGTCAGGGAACCACGGAATGAGCGGGCGGGAGATCGGCGACCGTGAGCCAGCCTGGAGGAGCGGCGAGCACGCGATTGATGGAGTTGGCGATGATCGTCTGTGAGCCAGCTTGGGAGCGGATGCCCGGCTTAATCGTCGCGACCAACTCGGCGGGGGTGCCGGGATCAAACGCAACGCGGTCGCAGGGGAGGAGGCCGGCATTTCGCGGGGAAACGTGTCCAATGAACTGCGCGCGATACCAGTGCTGACCCGCCAGCACCCCGATGTCGTCCTGACGGACCCCCACGGTGAGATTGCCCTCGACGATGGGTGCGATCGAGGTCTCAACCCGATCAAGGACCACGCCAGAGGCGCGGGCGACGATGTTCATTGATTGTGCGAAACCCGCATGACCGAGGATCTCGCCCGATGCTAGGCCACGGTTGAATGTGAGCGGGTCGACGCCGAGGCCGAGGCGTGCCGCAACGGCAGGCCCGAAGCCGGAAAGGTCGACGGTGCGGCTGACCTCGATGCGGCGCGCCGGACCGTGCACGCCCAGGAGGGTCACAACGAGCGCGTCGAAAACGAACCCCGGATTGAGCCCGCACCCGACAACGGTGACGCCATGCTCAAGCGCAGCTTGGTGCACCCGCGTGGCTGCGGCGGTATCGACCACCCAAGGGAATGCGGCCTCCTCGGCCGAGACAATCACGTTCGAACCGCTGGCCACCGCGCTTTCGATAGCGGGGAGCACGTCCGCCAGCCGCGAAGTGGTCGCAATTACAACGATCTGCGCGCCACTCCGAAGTGCCGAAGCCTGCTCAGCCCGTGCAGTGGGTCCGACCAGACTGATATCGGTGCGGGCCGCAAGAGCCGCGGCGACTCCGCGAGCTAACTGGCCGTCGCCGATCAATGCGACCTCGATCACTCTTTTCCTATTCACTCTGCCGACGGGCCCTTCGCCGTCGAATCGTTTCCAGGAATGCTACTCGCGCGCGAACTTGCGAGTCAATGGCGTTGACGTGGATCGTTTCGCAGCCTATCCTCGAAACGATTCCAGAATTGAAAGGAAACCAGAGACGTGACACAGATGCGCTTCAGGCAAGCGATCGTCGCCGCGCTTGAGGACGAGATGGAGTCGGACCCAAGCGTCATGATCATGGGCGAGGACGTGGCGGTAGCCGGCGGTCCTTTCAAAACATCGGAAGGACTGCTCGAGCGCTTCGGCCCCAATCGAGTCCGGGATACGCCGATCTCCGAGATGGCCTTCACCGGCGCAGGCGTCGGAGCGGCAATCTGCGGACTCCGGCCGGTCGTCGAGATCATGTTCATGGAGTTTCTTGGCGTCGCCCTCGATCAACTTGTGACCGGCGCTGCCAAGATGCACTACCTTTCGCAAGGAAGGGTGTCGGTGCCTCTCACGGTTCGGGCATCGGTTGGTAGCGGCTCGGGATTCGGCTCCCAGCACAGCCAGACGCTCGAGAACTGGGTCACAGCGACCCCAGGCCTCACAGTCGCGACAATGAGCACACCGCAGAACGCGTACGGCATCATGCGTGCCGCCATTCAAGATCCCGGCCCAACGATTGTGCTCGAGCCGCGGGCGTTGTATGCGGTGCGCGGTTCGGTTATACGGGGACCCGCCGGACTCATTCGGCTTGGGCGCGCGGAGATCGTCCGCCCCGGCTCGGCCATGACGATCGTCACCATGGGCCAGACCCGCACGGCGGCGCTCGCTGCCGTCGAGGAGTCTGGGATTGACGCCGAGGTCATCGATCTGATCACCCTCGCGCCTTGGGACCGTATTACCGTGTTGGAGTCGGTCGCTCGCACCCACAGACTCGTCGTCGTCGAAGAAGCCCCGGAGTCCGGCGGGTGGGGAAGTGAGATCGTCGCGGCCGTCACGCGTGAGCTTTTCAGCTCCCTCAGTGCGGCACCGTTCCGCATCACGACGCCGAACGTCCCCGTTCCGTACAACCGTGCGCTCGAGGCGCGTTACTTCCCGCAGCCGGCTGAGATTGCGCGCCAGCTCACCGAGTACCAGTCAACGGGAAATGTGCCCGCTCCGTGGTGGGTCGTCGAAGGGTGGACCAATGTCTGAATCCGTGTTGTCGATCGCCGGGAGCTCGATTGAGCGACGCGCGATCCTTCAGGCGTCAGAGATTTCGCGTTTCGAGCGAATGCTTGAAATCAGGGGTTTCGAACTGCGCCTCAATGAACTGTTCGCGAGCGGGGCTATCCACGGCACAACCCATCTTGCAATGGGTCAGGAGGCGCTCGCCGTGGGCCTCGCGTGCGAGCTTGAACCCACCGATCTCGTGACCGGCACGTATCGTGGCCACGCCCTCGCCCTCGCGTTGGGAATGTCGCCACGGTCGGTGTTGTCCGAGATCATGGGCAAGGCCGAGGGGTCAACCGGGGGGCTCGGTGGATCGATGCATGTCAGTGATATGGCGATCGGCCTGCTTCCGACGTTCGCAATCATCGGAGCGGGCCTTCCCGTATCGGCCGGCGCTGCCCTCGCATTCCAATACCGCAACGAGCCGAGCGTTTCGGTAGCCGTGTTTGGAGATGGGGCGACCAACATTGGCGCCTTCCACGAGTCGCTCAACCTCGCAGCAATCTGGAACCTGCCCGTCGTATTCCTCTGCGACAACAATGTTTACGGCGAGTACAGCCGAATCAATCTCACGACCCCGATCGAGGATCTTCACCTGCGCGCCGCCTCCTACGATATGCCCGCTGTGGTGGTCGATGGCATGCGTCTGCGCGCGGTACGAGAGGCGCTCGCCGGAGCCGTTGAGCGCGCCCGGACGGGAGGTGGTCCGACCCTCGTTGAGGCGAAGACCTACCGATTCGCCGGTCACTCTCGCGCGGACACCGCGCCGTACCGACCCGAGGGCGAGCTCGAGTACTGGAAGCACCGTGACCCCATCCTCCTTGCACGCGAGGAGCTCGTCGACGCGGGGGTTTCGCGCGACGAACTCGAGCGGCTCGAAAGCACGGTTGAGGCCGGTCTAGATCTAATTGTTGACACTGTCCGGGCGCTGCCTGATCCAGTAATTGGGGACATGTTTGCCAATGTTTGGACGCCCGCAGCGGGAAAGGCTGGATCATGAGCGAGACACGAGTTACGATGCCCCGGGTAGCGGAGACTATCGACGAGTCGTACGTCAGCGAATGGCTCGTCGCCGTCGGTGACCGGGTCGAGGTCGATCAGACACTCCTTCGGGTCGAGACCGACAAGGCGATCGTCGACATCCCGAGCACCGTGGCAGGCACGCTCACCGAGCAACTCGTCGCCATCGACGCCGAAGTGTCGACGGGCGCTGACGTCGCGGTCATTGAAACCGATTGAGGCTCAGATCAACGAGCGTGACTCGCCCTCCCAAGCTCGCCCCTCAGATTCCGCTGGCGATTGTGTACTCTGCGGTTCGAAACTCCTACAGCCTCGAAAGCGCCTCGTCGAGCACATCGACCGCCTCCATGAGTAGCGCATCACTGATGGCGAGGTTCGGGAGGAACCGCACAACGTTGCCGTAGGTACCGGCTGAAATCGTGAGTACTCCGTGCTGAGCGGTGAAGGTAGTGATCGCCGAAACCGCTGCCGCGTTCGGCTTATGAGTTCCCGGTTCCACGAGTTCGATCGCGAGCATCGCCCCGATTCCGCGAACGTCGCCGATCACCGGATGCTTGGCCT
>Ga0105046_10005393_pt1 | contig 20241 bp, 20 predicted proteins | sample MAT03_FD_78385 | JGI IMG/M metagenome (GOLD analysis project Ga0105046, IMG submission 78385) | Freshwater microbial communities from Lake Fryxell liftoff mats and glacier meltwater in Antarctica - MAT-03 (megahit assembly) | ecosystem: Environmental > Aquatic > Freshwater > Ice > Liftoff... | reverse complement strand
ATAATGCACGCCCGGCCGCCCCGCCAAAAACTCCGTCACCGGCCCCCGGATCTGCTCGTCAAACTCCCGCCGCGTAATCGTCTCCACTGGCCGCACACTGACCCGGCAAATCTGATTCGTCGGCACCCCGCGCTGCGTCGCATAAAACTCCGCCAACTCGAAGCTCGCCGGCTCCTGCGCATTGTAAACCAGCGCCACCCGGCGCTCCAACTCCGCCCCCGCCAGCGCCGGCAGGAGCACGAGGCTATAAATCCAACGCCAAACCGTCATAAGCAATCCTCACCTGTGCCGGCAGTGCGTCCTCGGCCGCGGCATGTTCCACCTCGTGACACAAATGCGTCAACCACGTCTGCCCGGCTCCCACCACGCCGGCTACCGCCACGCTCTGCTCAATCGTCAGGTGCGTCGGATGCGGCCGGTACCGCAAACCGTCCAACACCAACACCGGCACGCCCCGCACCCGCTCGACCACCGCCGCCGGCACCGCGTGACAATCCGTCAAGTACGCCAGCTTCCCGTCCACCACGAACCCCAGCACATTCATCCGGCCATGCGGCAACTCCACAGTCGCCCACGACAAATCACCCACGGCAAAGTCCCCGCCCACCGGAATCGCCCGCAACTCGAAGCAAGGCAACGTCGGCCACTTCGGCTTGTCCGTGCAGGCATACGCAAAAATCCGTTGCACATCCGCCAACGATTCCGCCGACCCGTAAATCGGCATCGGCCGGCCGCTCGCCTGCGTGAACACCCGCAGATCGTCCAATCCCAACACATGATCCGCATGCGTATGCGTCAACACCACCGCATCCAGCTTCCGCAACCCCACCCGCAACGCTTGCGTCCGAAAATCCGGCGTCGCATCCACCAACACCGTCGTCGTCGCCGTCTCGATCAAAATGGAGGGACGTAACCGCTGGTTGCGCGGGTCCGGCGACCGACACACCGCGCACGCGCATCCGATCATCGGAATGCCATGACTCGTGCCGGTACCCAAAAACGTGATCCGCATCGCGGTCATGATGCAGGACGACTGCCGACCGGTCAAGAACCGCACCGGTTGCCACTCGACTAACCAATTCTCACCCGCTACTTTCGGCACGCTCAACGGCCATGGATGCTGAACGACTACCGACCACGCGACTCTGCTACACCGCCGCCCACGCGGATTTTCCCGATACCGAACCCCTCGGCGGCGGGAAAGCGGTGGCGGATTATCTCATTCGCCACTGGCGCGCCACCGCGCCGTTTGACCTGAACGTGCTCAGCCCGCGCTCCACCGGCGCGAACGCGCACGCGAGCTTGGCGAATCTGAGCGAGTGGGAATACGCGCGGTTCTGCCGGACATTTGAACGCGCGGTGACGACGGCGATCTTGCAACAGGATCCCGCCACGACCGTGGTGTTGAGTAACGACATCAGCGAAGGACCGGATTTTGCCGCGTTGGCTCAGCGCGGCTACAAGATCGTGACGATTTTTCATGTGGATGTCGTGGAGTATTTCACCAAGTTTTACCTGCGCGGACTGGTCCGGCCGGAACGATTGACCCAGTTCACGTCGTTTCGCTGGTTGCCGGATGTGCTGCAACTGGTCTTTCAGAAACAACTCGATTGCGTCCGGCATTCCCAACGCCTGGTCGTGCCGTCGGCACCAATGCGGGAAACGATTTTGCGGTGCTATCCGTGGTGTCCGGCGGAGCGCGTGGTGGTGCTCCCGTGGGGTAACGTCGCCGAACCAGTCGCGGCGCCGGCCACCCCCACACCGTTTGCGGAGTCAGACTTCGTCATCCTCACCCTCAGCCGGCTCTCGCCTGAAAAGGGAATTGAACGCCTGCTCGCCGCGCTGCATTTGGTGCCGGCTCCCTGCCGCGTCGTCGTTGCCGGCGCTGCCGCGTACATGAGCGGTCGGCGGTACGAACGCAAATTACGCCGGCTGGCAGACCGGCGCGTTGAGTTTTGGGGGCATGTGACCGGAGCGCGCAAAGCTGGGTTGCTGCACCGCGCCGATGTGTTTGTCTCGCCGTCCCGGCATGAAAGCTACGGCCTGACGATTGCCGAAGCGGAGGCAGCCGGTTGTCGAATCCTCTCGCACGGGCATTATGGCGCGCGCGGAACCGTGATGGATTGCGGCGACCCGGTCGCGCTCGCGGCCAAACTGAATGAGTGGATTGCCAGTGGTCGGACAGTGAAGCAGGCGTCATCACCGGTACCGTCGAGCGCGGCGACGGAGTTGGCGGAGTTACTGGCGCGCGTGTGGCGAGGGCACGACTAACGCGGCATCCACCGCATCGCGGATTTCCTCAATTCTCTCCGGCGGCGCCACCTGACCTTGCGGCAATTGACCGTACCGCAGCGTCGGCAACGATTGTGAAATGGAGTACTGACCGCTCGCCCAGAGATCCAACCAGCGCCGGCCAATCACCGGTTCGCTGTTCGCCGCAAGATCTACCCACCGCGCTCCGAGCATGGTGGCCGCCATGTCATCGAGATCAAACCGGTTGCCCGAATCGCGGGAGTCGCGCCGTTCTTTCACCACCGCCGCCGTCCGTCCCAAATCCCAGTACCCTTGAAACGCGCCGCCACCCGCAAAATGAAACGCCCAATCTGACCGACCTTGAATCTTGGCACTGCCCCCCCGCCCCATCCAAACCCACAACCCGCCGAAAATGGAGCGCGCCTGATCTTCCACCTGTACTTTGGGGTTGCGATCGAGGTTGGCTTGCGCGGTCTTGCACAACTCCCGAAATATCTGATCGAAATTCCAGCCCTTCCGCTGACAGGTCGCCGCCAACTCGGCAAATTTCGAATCTTCCGAAACGATCAATTTTCCCGCCCGCGTCGGCGTTTCGGCGAGCACAAGCAGCGGCGCGCCGAAAAGCAATAGAATCGCCATCACAATTTTCATTTTCGTCATCATATCCCCGACCATCTGGTTAAGCAATCCGGCTGCCAGAATTGCCCCGAAACTTTCCTAAGGTTTGACTCATCCCAACCGGCGCGACTACAATGACAACCGAGACACTAACGCCCATGATGGCCACCACTCACTTCAACCTCGCACGCCTCCTCCAAACGGTTTTTCAACCCCAACCCACCGAACGGTATGGGGTTTTTATTGATCTCGAATCGCCCCGCGACGTGGTCAACCTCCCGTTTCTCAGCGACCCGACCATGACGACCCGGCGGATCGCCTATGAAGTTTTCTACCAAGGACTGAAAAACCTCCCCACCGGCGGGGTCGAATTCTTCGCCTACACGCCGACCGGCGGCAGCAACCTTGATTTACCGGCCACCGTCGTGGACCTGCTTGGGCGGGAACGACGACTGGCCGAAGATGTTCTCCGTAAACTCGACATCGTGCTCTACCTTTCCACCTACTCCGCCACCGCGCCCATCACCGCCCTCGCCAAAGAGATCGGTTTTCGCGGCGCGACGATGCACGGGTGTAATGAAATCATTCTCGATACCGGCCTTGCCAAGAATTACGACCACGTCTCCGTCAAAGCCGAACAATTTCGCCGCGCAGTAACCGGTTGCGACAATGTCCTGATCGAATTCACCGCCCTCGGTCACACATACCGGCTCACGTTGGAACTCAACCGGCAGGAAGCGCAAAAGAGCCACGGCTTGTGTCGCACGCCGGGTGAGATCGCGAATCTGCCGGCGGGTGAGATTTATTGGGTGCCGACCGGCGCGCATGGTCAGTTCCCCATGAAATTCAAAGATGGCACGCTGGCCGTGATGGATGTCGCGAATTGTCGCATTCACAATGCGACGCTGCTGCAAGGCGACCCGGCCACCGTCCAGCAAGCCCTCGCCAAATTCGCCAGCGACCCGGCGACCGGCGAGTTGGGCGAACTCGGTCTCGGCACTCAAGACCTGCCGTGGTCCGGCAAAGACATTCAAGACGAGAAAGTGCTCGGCACATTCCACGTCGCGACCGGCCGCAGCGATCATTTGGGCGGCACGCTCGATCCGAGCAAATTCCGCGTGCGCGCCAACGCCACTCACGAAGACATTTTGTTCTCGCCGCACAAAACCCCGGAGATTGGCGTCAACGGTGTGTGGATGCGGAAAGGCGGACAGGAAACGTTGCTCATCCAAGACTACGAGCCGACCGATTTTGTGAAGGCCGTCGCCCTGTGAATCCGTACGAGACCCGGCAGTACCTCAAGGAATACCTCCTCCTCCATTACGGCTCCCCGGCTGAATTGTGTCCGTACCCGTTGGCCCCCCGGGCGGCGCTGCAATTTCACCGCCGCATCATCCAGAAATGTCTCCTGCCGGTGCGATTCCCCGAACCCACGCGTGGTTTGGATATTGGTTGCGCCGTCGGCCGGCTCACGTTTGAACTCGCACGCGTCGTGGATGAAGCGCTGGGCGTGGATAACTCCCGGTCCTTCATTCGCGCCGCCAACGCCAAACGCCGCGACCTGCCCGGTCATGTCCGGTTTCAAGTCGCCGATGCGGCGAGTCTGAAAGCAGAAACCTTTCACGTCGTCTTGGCGGTCAATCTGATCTGCCGGCTCCCGCGCCCCCGGCAATTCCTGGCCGGCCTGGCAAACTTGGTGGTGCCCGGCGGACAACTCGTCATCGCCACACCCTACTCGTGGCTGCCGCAGTACACGCCGCGCCGGCAATGGATCAAGTCGGGCGAGATTCCCAAGCTGCTCGCGCCGCAGTTCGAGTTGAAACGCCGGCGCGATCTGCCGTTCCTGATCCGGGAACACGCCCGCAAATTCCAGTTTGTCGTCCCCGAAGTGCTGACATTCGTCCGGCGCTGATTACGCCAGCACGTGCGACGCGCGTTCCATGTGTTTCGCGATGTTGATGTGCCGCGGGCAGACCGCGCTGGCGGCGGAGAAATCCACCCCGGCAAGCTGGCGCGCTTCCGCCGGCAACTTCGCGAACAACTCCCGCGCCTTCTCCGGATCCCGGTAGCTGTCGTGATACATCAGAAACCGCAACGTGTTGCCCACCTGTAACCCCGCCGGCAACTCCTGCCCACAAATATGATCACACCCGGCGCAGTAGAGATCTTCCGTCGCGGCGGCATATTGTTGCAGCCGGGCCTGGTCAGCGGCGGCGATCGGCGTTTGATCGAGCGCGGCGGCGATGTTCTGCTTCATCTTCTCCAGCGTGTCCATGTGCGACACGGCGGCGGCGATGCGTTCGTCCGCCCACACCGCTTTCAGCACGGCTTGCGCGCGGTTGAACTTCTCGCCCTCGAACTTCTTCACGCGATCATCAAAGGAAACCGCCGACCCTTGCGTTTTCATGGCGATCAAACCGATGTTGGACTTGTGACACGCGTCCATCGCGTCATTTAGCTCCTGGTTGCCGTAATCGCGGAAGTTGTACTTGAACATAATCGCATCAATCCACGGCAACGTGGCGGCTTTCGTCAGCAATTGCGCGCCCGTGCCGTCGTGACAGGAGAATCCAAAGAAGCGGATCTTGCCGGCCTTCTTTAATTTGTCGGCCATTTGCGCCATCTCCGGACTGAGGAACTTTTCGTCTTTCAAACCGTGGAGAAACATCAAGTCCACATAGTCCGTCTTCAGTCGCTCGAAACTTTGGTTTACCAGCCGCTCCACGCCGGCGGGGGAATGGTCGCAGGACTTGGTGGTGATCCACATTTCTTTGCGCTTGCCGGTGCGATCCACGAAGTTGCCCAACGCCGATTCACTGGTGCCGCCGGCATAGCAATCGGCCGCGTCGAAATTGTTCACCCCAAACCGCATCGCTTCGGCGAATTTCGGTTCGAACTTATTATCGAACTTCATCGCCATGCCCATCAACAGAATCGGCACCTTCTGCCCGGTCTTGCCGAGCACCCGGCGCGGCACTTGGGGTAACTGCGGTTCCCCTTCCGCCTTGGCCGGCTCCGCCGCCGCCAAGCCGGTCACGCTCGCCACTCCCGCCAAACCGGCCAGCCCCGCCACTTTCAACATTTCCCGCCGCGACATTTGTTTCTGGTCATTAAATTTCATCGGTTCTCCTTCCCACTGTTCAGGTCTTGCGCGAACGCAAGAGCAACGAGCGGTCTTTGGACCGCGTTTCACCCACTGCGGTCACATACACGGCGCGATCATCCGCGACCGGGCATTCGTGTTCACAAATCCCGCAGCCGATGCACAACTCCGGCCGCATGTACGGTTTGTTGAGAATCACCATCGTCCCGTCCCACCGTTTCGTCTGCTCATCGTAGGTACCAATCGCCTTGGGCGACACGGGACACACTTCTTCACACACGACGCAGGGCGTTTCCATCGCCCACGGCAGACACCGGCCGCGATTGAAGAACGCCGTCCCCACGGAGATCGGGCCATCCGCCGCGTGCGGACCGACACCGAGCTTCTTCGCCGTGGAAATTTTCTGAATGGCGCCGGTCGGGCAGACTTCGCTGCACAACGTGCAATTCAACTGGCAAAATCCAATCCGCATATCCATCACCGGCGTCCACAATCCTTCCAGCCCGGCCTGCGACAGGGTCGCTGGCTGGAGGACGTTCGTGGGGCAGACATTGAGACATTGATCGCACTTGATGCAGCGTTCGAGGAACTCGCTTTCCTCGACCGAGCCGGGCGGGCGAATGGCTTTTTTGTCGAAGGCCGTGGGGTTCACCGCCGCGGACATCCGCATCAAGGGATACGCCAGCACACCGAGCACGCCGGTCAGCAACAACCGCCGGCGCGACAACGCTGGCCACGCCACTTCGGTCTCGGGCACTTGGCTGATGACCGGCTTGCCAAACAGTTTCCCGTCCGTGATCTGCTGCTTTTTCACCGGCATAAAACGAAATGACAGCGCATCTTCCGGGCAATCATCAATGCAGTTGAAACAGACAAAGCATTCGCTCTTGCGCAACGCGGCCTGCGGATCGGACGCCCCTTCACAGTGCGTCAGGCAGAGGTTGCAGTCGGTGCAGCGCGTGACATCCCGATCAATCCGCCACAATGCGAAGCGGGACAACGCGCCCAGCAACGCGCCCAATGGACACAGCACCCGGCAGAAAAATCGCGGGATGATCAGATTCATCCCTACCAACCCCAAAACCACCAACCCCACAAACCACGTCCCATAAAACACCCGATGCGTATCCGTGCCCGGTTTGAATGATAACACCCCCAGCCATTCGCTCGGCAGACTCCGGCTCGAAAGAATCTGCGTGGTGCTATCCGCCGTCAGGTCCACTGCCGGTGCCACCGCCACAGTGAAGGTGCGGTACATGATGCAGATGGGATCGAGCAACCCGATTTGCAACGAGCCAAACGCCGCCATGATCAGAAAGACGATCAAGATGATGTACTTCAACTGAAAGATGCTGCGGTACCGGTTGATCGCGACCTTGTCGAGATTCCGGCGGGTGTTGAAGAGCCAGCCGATGAACTGATGCAACGTCCCGTACGGACACATCCAATTACAAAACCACCGGCCCAGCAGGAGTGTCGGGATAATCAGCACCAAACTCCACAGCAGATGCCGGTACACGGTGTGAGTGGAAAGGGCGGTCGCAATTCCCACCAACGGGTCAATCTCCAAGAACAACGACACCGGGTATCCCTGCAGGCGGCTGAACCAGGTGACGTAGATGAAAAAGAGAAACAGCCCGAAGAAGAACGCCTGCGACAATACCCGGATCCGCGTGATGCGAAACATCCGCAACCACCACGGCGCTTTGACGCCCGCTGCGCCCGGCGGCGGGTCTTTGGCAAAATAGACGGTTGGCTTGAGCCGGTTAAGAGTATCCGCCGCAGCGTCCGCGCTGCCCGGTTTCGTTTTGCCGCAGCCGCATTCCCCGCCGCAACTCATCCCACCTGCTCCTCTTTCAACGCGACGTTGCGCCAATCGGGATTTCCCAAGTGCCGCTCGTGCGCGAGGTTCAAATAATGCGGCAGGTCACCTTTACGACCCAGCAACTCCGAAAAACCAAACGCATCCGCTGCGATCTGATCCGTCGCCGCGATCAGCGTCCGGCCCTCCACGACATCGGACAAATCACCGCCGGTCGGCCCGTTCTTCATGAGGATTCGGGAACCGTCCAGCACCACAAACGTCGGCGACATCATCAACGCCAGATCCGCGACGATGTTGTGAATGTCCTGATGGAACTGGTTCCGCCGGCCGCCGAGCAAGCCGTACCAGTTCTTGGTGGTCATGCTGGCGTGACAGAGATTGTGATCCTTAATCGGTGCAATCCCAATCACCTTGTCCACTCCCCGAAATGGCCGGTAGAAGAACGGCCAGCGTTCGATCAACTTCGCCCCCGGCACTTCCAACATCTCGAAGCTTGCGGGCGTGGGTAAATACAACTTTGCACCGGTCGCGTTGGCCACGGCGGTGATGCCGCTCTTGGCGAAACATTTTTCCGGCGACTCAATCGGATTGTCCGCCACGCGAATCTCCGCCGCACCGGCCTCGCGCACGAGCCGGATCAACGCCGCCAGTACATCGGGATTGGTCGTCGCGCCGAGTTTGGGTGACCGCTCGAAGGCGACATTCGGCTTGATGAGCACGACATCGCCTTTGCGGATGTAATGTTCGATGCCGCCAATCGCGCCAATCGCCATTTTCAACATGGCCTCGTATTGCTCGCCGCGCGCGACGCCGATCACCTTGGCGCCACTGGGCGGTTCGACACGAAAGTTTTTCAGTCGGAAGACCGGGGCTTGCGGTTTGCCGCGATCGCCGGTGGGATCGCGCAACGCCTGCCAAATCGCGACCGATCCGCCGGCCAACAACACGCCCGCGCCGATGTGTTTGATGAAATCCCGCCGGCTGGGCCAGTCGGCCGAATGCCGTTCGCGCGGGGCGGCGGCATTTTCCCGGCGCGCCTGCGCTTTGAGTTGCTGCGCGGGCGAGGGTGGTTGTTCGGGTGACTCACTCATTTTAACAATACCGCGACACGTTCCATTTGCTCCGTGGCGTTCGCCGCCGAGGTGGCAAAGCGAACCCCCACCACGTACCGGCCTTGGGTGCGCACGCCATCCACGGCGCTGGTGTACTCGTTATGCACCAAGACCGTACCGGCGGCGGCCCCGAGTTTCTTGCCGAACGCGGCAAAACCTTCGGCCAATTTCCCGGCCAATGCAAGCGCCGCCGCATCATTTTCCCGTCGCGACACAAACACTTCCGTCTCCGTACCCGGCAGCGTGACGCTGTAGAACTGATCAGCGAATTCAAAGGAGAATGCGTTCTCCTTGTGAAACTGCACCAGCGCCGGACTCAATTTCAGGCCGCTGCCAAAAACCTCATACGCCCACGGCAAAGTTTCTTGGGGCAGCGCGGCCAAGAACACGTCCCGTAAAATCGCCGCCTTGGCCCGAATCGCTTCCGCGTCGTCCGATCCCAACATCCGCGCGTAGTATCGGCCTTGGGCGACGAACGCGCTGTTGCGCGTGGTGTAGGAAAACCCGGCGACACCAGCCGTGATCGGCGTGTCGGGATTGGAAATCTCCGCGCTGAACGCGCCGAGTGCGTTGGCGATGTTGCCTTGATCAAACAGCTCAATATCAATGCTGAGGGCGGCGTCCGCCGTGGAAACGAGCGAAACGAAATGCAGCTTTTGGAAACCGTACGATTTGTAGAATCCTTCGCGGCCATTAATTTTTTCGTAGAGATTCGATTCGTCGAACATTTCCGGCGGACGTTCCAGCCGCCAGCCTTCCGAAATAATTCCTTCGGGGAACGGCCCCAGTGGAATCCGCCGCGATGTGGCGGCGGCCGGCTCGCTGCCCGGCTCCACCCACGGTAGGACGGGGCGCTTGTAAACAGGAATGTCCCGGCCTTTGCTGGTGAGCAACTGGTCGTCCACCGCAAACAAATCGGGGTCGGGCTGGGTGCCGCGGTACACCACCCATGTCACACTGCCGGCCAAGATGGCCACAACGACGAGGCCGATTTGAAATTCGCGGAGCGAGTAGAAGGGACGAAGGGGTTTGCGCCGAAATGTATTAAACACCGGCTCGACGGGATGCGTCCTGACGATCTTGGGATCCGTAGCCATCGTCCACCAACGGTCGCCAGCGTAATGAAAATTCGCGGCGATAACAAGTGCCGAAAGTCAGTTGCTTGTCAGGGGGCGCGGTTCTGATACACTCCGACGCCAATGAAGATTCGCACCTTGGGAGTGATTCCCGCGCGATTTGGCGCCCAGCGTTTTCCTGGTAAACCTCTCGCCTTGATTGCCGGCCAACCCTTGATTCAACGGGTGTATGAACGGGCGGCGCGCGCGCAACGCCTCGATCAGGTGGTGGTGGCGACGGATGACACGCGGATTCTCGAAACGGTCGAGGCGTTTGGCGGGAATGCGATGTTGACGGCGCCGGATTGTCCGACGGGCACGGATCGGATTGCGGAGGTGGCGCGGCAGTATGATTGTGAGTTGGTGGTGAACGTACAGGGCGATGAGCCGTTGCTGCGGCCGGAGATGATTGATCAGTTGGTGGCCGGTATGGAACAGGACCCGGCGGCGCAGATGGGCACGTTGGCGCGGGCGATTGAGTCGGCGGAAGTGTGGGCGAATCCGAACGTGGTGAAGGTGCTGTTCGGGACGACAGGAAATGCGTTGTATTTTTCGCGCTGCTCCGTACCCTACAGCCCGGATGCGAGTGGCGGTTTTGTGCGTGGGGCGGCGCACAAACATATTGGGATTTATGCGTACCGCCGGGCGTTCTTGCTGCGGTTTGTGGCCTGGCCGCAGTCCCCCTTGGAACAGACGGAGAAGCTGGAACAGTTGCGGGCGTTGGAAAATGGCGTGACGATCAAGGTGTTCGTGACGCCTTACGACTCCATCGGCGTTGACCGGCCGGAGGATGTGGAACTGGTCGAGGATATTTTGCGAAAGCAGCCATGAAATATATTTTTGTGACCGGTGGGGTAATCAGTTCGCTCGGCAAAGGCCTGACGGCGGCGTCGTTGGGGACGCTGTTGGAGGCGCGCGGGTTGCGGGTGACGCTCGCGAAATTCGACCCGTATTTGAATGTGGATCCGGGAACGATGAACCCGTTCCAGCACGGCGAGGTGTACGTGACCGATGACGGCGCGGAAACCGATCTCGACTTGGGTCATTACGAACGGTTCACCCAAGCCAAACTCACCAAGCTCAACAATCTCACCAGCGGTCAGGTGTACGCGCGGATCATCGAACGGGAACGGCGCGGCGATTTCCTCGGCAAAACCGTCCAAGTCATCCCGCATGTCACCAACGAAATCAAACAACGCATCAAGGATGTCGGCGAACGCAGCGGCGCAGATTTGGTGCTGATTGAAATTGGCGGAACGATTGGCGACATCGAAGGCTTGCCATTCCTCGAAGCGATCCGCCAGTTCGCGCTCGAAGCCGGGCCGCACAACGCGTTGTTTATTCACGTCACCCTCGTGCCCTACATCCGCGTGGCCGGCGAGATCAAGACCAAGCCCACCCAGCAAAGCGTCGCCAAACTTCGCGAGATCGGCATCATGCCGCACATGCTGATCTGTCGGAGCGAAAAACCGCTCGATGGCGAAGTGCGCCAGAAAATTTCCCTGTTCTGTAATGTGCCGGTGGAATGTGTGATTGAGGAACTGGACGTCAAACACACAATCTACGAAGTCCCCATGGATCTCCACCGCGAAAATCTCGATGATCTGGTCTGCCGGCATCTGCAACTCGCGTTGCCGCCGGCGGACATGCGTGATTGGGAAGCCATGCTGGAGCGGATGATCCGGCCCAAACACAAAGTGCGCATCGGCATCGTCGGCAAATACGTGCAACTGCAAGACGCCTACAAGAGTCTGGACGAAGCGCTCAAACACGCCGGGGCGGCCAACAATACGGCGGTGGAAATTGTGCGGGTGGACGCCGGGCAGATTGAGAAGAAGGGCGCAGCGGAGAGTTTACAGGGGCTGGATGGCATCCTCGTGCCGGGCGGCTTTGGCAATCGCGGCATCGAAGGCAAGATCGCCGCCGCACAATACGCCCGCGAAAACAAGATTCCCTATTTCGGAATTTGTCTGGGCATGCAGATCGCGGTGATCGAGTTTTGCCGCAATGTCTGCGGCTTGGCCGGTGCCAACTCGACCGAATTTGATCCCGCCTCGCCCCACCCCGTCATCGGTCTGCTCGAAGAACAAAAAGGCGTCGCGACCAAAGGCGGCACGATGCGACTGGGCGCGCAGACTTCCAAGCTCGCGCCGGGCACGAAGGCCCATGCTGCCTACGGGACTGACGAAATCACCGAGCGCCACCGGCACCGTTACGAATTCAACAATCAGTACCGCGACCAACTCATGAAAGCCGGCTTGGTCATTTCGGGGCTGTACACCAAGTTAGACTTGGTGGAGATGGTGGAATTGCCAGACCACCCGTGGTTCGTCGCCTGCCAATTCCACCCCGAATTCCTATCCAAACCCCGCCAGTCACACCCGCTCTTCCGCAATTTTGTCAGCGCCGCACTCCAACAGGCGAAGAAATGAACTCCCTCCGCATCGGCAATCTCAACCTCGGCGGCGCCGGCGCACCGCTGTTCATCATCGCCGGCCCGTGTGTCATCGAAAACGAAACGCTCGTGCTCCGCACCGCGCAGCGGCTGGTGGAAATCTGCGACTCGCTTGGCCTGCCGCTGGTTTTCAAGTGCAGCTTCGACAAAGCCAACCGGACCGCGGGCGACAGTTTTCGCGGGCCGGGTCTGCGCAAGGGCTTGGCGATCTTGGCGAAAGTGAAACGCCAATTCGGCGTGCCCGTGTTGACCGATGTGCATGAAATCACGCAGTGCCAGCCGGCGGCGGAGGTGTGCGACATTTTGCAGATCCCGGCGTTCCTGTCCCGGCAAACCGACTTGATTCAAGCGGCGGCGCGCACGAAACGGTGTGTGAACATCAAGAAAGGCCAGTTTCTCGCCCCGTGGGATATGCGTCACGCCATCGCCAAAGTCACCGCTGCCGGCGGGAAAAGCATCATCCTCACCGAACGCGGCAGTTCGTTTGGCTACGGCAACTTGGTGACCGACATGCGGTCGTTGCCGCTGATGCGCGAGTACGGGTGGCCGGTCGTGTTTGATGCGACTCACAGCGTGCAGATGCCCGGCGGGGGCGCGACGGGTAAAATTACCGGCGGCGACCGGCGAATGGCGCCCGTGTTGGCGCGAGCCGCCGTGGCCGCCGGCTGCGATGGGGTGTTTATCGAGACGCATCCGACGCCCGACAAAGCCAAAAGCGATGCGGCCAATCAGATTGCGTTGGCCGATATGCCGGCGCTGCTGACGACATTGCGTGACATCCACCGCGTCGTACAATCACACCGGTGAGTTGTCGGCTTCGGCCATCGGATTGACGTGATTGGTGAGGCGGACCCGGCGCAGACCGCGCGGCGAAACTTCCTCGGCCGTGATGGTGAGGCCGTCCACCTGCAATTGCTCGCCGCGTTTGGGCGCGCGTCCCCACTTTGCCAAACACCATTTCTCGACGGTCAACGTCGTGTGGGAAGGCAGCTTCCAGCCGGTCTCGGCGGTCACGTCCCGAATGGGGATGTCGGCATCCACAAGAATGGAGTTTTCGGTTCGGTCAAAAATCGGCCCCTTCTCGATATCAAACTCATCGCGGATGTCGCCGACCAATTCCTCCAGCACGTCTTCAAAACTCAGAATGCCCACCATGAGATTGGCCGCATTCACGACGACCGCCAAGTGGCTGCGGGATTTTTGAAACAACTGCAACATCGCCGGCAAGCGCGTGTCGGTGAGGAACGTCAGCACCGGGTGGACAATGTCGGTGAGTTTCATCTGACTACCGAGCGCCTGATACTGCCAGAGCAGTTCTTTGACGTGAACTATCCCCAAAACCTCGTCCACCGACACACCGCACAACGGCAGCCGGCTATATCCATACCGCCGCGCCGCCGCGAGATTCTCCGCCACCGAATGCGCGGCCCACAGGACGCTGACGTGGTCCTTGGGAATCATGATTTCTTCGGCGGTAGTTTCCTTCAACCGCAGCGCCTTCAGCATGAGCCGGTTGATTAACATATCGGACGGATGAATATGCCGCGAGTGCATGAGCACGTACTGCAACTCTTCCGGGCTGAAGGCGTGTTCGCCCTCGCTCGCCGGCGGCACACCCACCCACCGCAGCATCGTGTTGGCGGTTTCGTTCAGGGTCCAGATGACCGGCAGAAACAGATAATAGAAACCAATCAATAACGGCGACGTCCAGAGCGTGATCAACCGGGGCCGCTGGATCGCCAGCGATTTGGGAGCCAACTCGCCCACCACGATATGCAGAAACGTGATGACGGCAAACGCCAGCACGTAGGACACGGATTGAATCGCTTTCGGACTGGTGACACCGAGCCACGCGAGCGGACGTTCGAGCCAGTGCGCGAGAAACGGTTCCCCCAGCCAACCCAAGCCGAGGCTGGCCAGCGTGATGCCCAGTTGCGTCGCCGAAAGGTATGCGTCGAGATGTTTGGTGACCTGCATCGCCCGTCGCACCCGCCAGTTGCCGGTATCCGCCATCGAACGCAACTGGCTCGAGCGCACCTTGACGATCGCAAACTCGGCCGCCACGAAAAACCCGTTGGCAAGCACCAGCGCGAGAATCACCAGTATCTGCCAACCGAAAGTAAACAGTTCCACGCGGAACTCTACGCAGGAACGGCCCGGCGAGTAAAGTACACACAATCAGACTGGCAGCGCGCTCCCGCGTTCTGCTAGAGTGCCGCCATGAATTCCGCGCAAGTCCCGTACGACGAATTACAACGCCGGCTCAAGTTGATCCGCTGTCTGTTGCTGGATGTGGACGGCGTGATGACGGACGGGAAAATCTATTTCGATGGCCAAGGCGACGAACTCAAAGCGTTCGACGTGCAGGACGGCCACGGCATCGCCATGGCCTTGCGCGCCGGCCTCTTGGTGGGATTCATCTCCGGCCGCGCTTCTCCCGCCACCACACGCCGCGCCGCTGACCTGGGCGTGACCATCGTCTTCCAAAAGCCCACGAACAAGATGGAGATGGTGGAGGAAGTCAAACGGCAACACCAACTCCAGAACGAAGAAATCTGTTTCGTCGGCGATGAACTGGTGGATCTCCCGGCGCTCCGCCGGGTCGGGTTGGCGGTGAGCGTGCCTGGCGGCGTGACGGAGGTCAAACAGGTGGCGCACTACGTGACGCGTCAGGCCGGCGGAAATGGCGCGGTGCGCGAGGTGATTGAGATGCTCTTAAAAGCGCAAGGCACGTGGGCCAAAACGATCGAGAAATACATGGTGTAATGGCGCCGCGATTTGCTACGTTTCCGCCGATGAAGCTGACTCTGATCCTCCCGGCGCTCTTGGCCGTGTTCACCCTGGCGTGGGCGGCCGATAAGCGCGAGCCGCAGATGACCGGCTATGTGGAGAAATTTGAAGTCCCCGAACGGGATGCGGACGGCAATTTGAAGTGGCGCTTGAGCGGCGACCGCGCCCAGTTTTTGGCGGACGGACAGATGCACGTGCAGAATCTGCGCGCGGAATTCTTCTCCAGCAACACTGTCGCAATGGTGTTCACCTCGCCGGCCTGCTTGCTGGATCAGCTCAACAAAACAGCCACCACCGACGGCCCCGTCCGCTTGGAATCAGCCAACTTGATCGTGACCGGGACCGGCGCGGATTGGGTCGGTGAGAGCAACACGTTTTCCGTGCGCAGCAACGTGCACGTGACCATTTCATCCGAAAGGAAGGCACCGTGAAGAGAGCCGTACTCGCCGTGATTCTGCTCGCGGGCTGGGGAGCCAGCCGCGCGCCCGCCGACAACCTCATCTCCACCAATCGCCCGGCCGCCGAACCGACGGTGGTGACGAGCGAACGTCTGAATGTGGACTACGCCAACAACCGCGGCACCTTCGAGGGCAATGTGCTGGTCGTGGATCCGCGCATCACGCTCCGCGCCGACAAAATCATCGTGCAATTTGGCGACGCCGCCGGCGCGCAGACCAACTCCGTCAGCCGTTCCGTGAAAAAGATCGAAGCCAGCGGCGGCGTCGTGATTACCGCCGAGGAAAAGAAGGCGGTCAGTGAACACGCCATTTACACCGCTGACGACGGCAAAATTATCCTGACCGGCAATCCACAGGTGGAGACTCCCGAAGGCACCGTCGCCGGCTCGAAGATCACCTTTTGGCGCGACGAAAAGAAAATGGATGTGGAATCGTCCACCCGCTTGGTCTTGTACCCGGAAGACCCGGCCAAGAAATCTCCGCCGCCTGCCGATTCCCCCACCCCTGAACCGAATCCGTAATCCGGATTCTCAACCCACGCCGGCCGCGCTACCCAGAACGTCCCATGAGCCAACCCAACGAAAACACCGCCGTCACCCCCCGCGCCCAAGATTACTCGCAGTGGTACTTGGATGTCATCAAACGCGCCGACCTTGCCGAACATTCCGCCGTCCGCGGTTGCATGGTGATCAAGCCGCATGGCTATGCCATCTGGGAAAAGATGCAGCGTGAGTTGGATGATCGTTTCAAGGCTACCGGCCATGTGAACGCGTATTTCCCCCTCTTCATCCCCCTGTCCTTGCTCACCAAGGAAGAGCAGCACGCTGCCGGCTTCGCCAAAGAATGCGCCGTCGTCACTCATCACCGGCTCAAGTCCGTTGACGGCGAAGTGGTCGTGGACCCGGCCTCGAAACTCGAAGAACCGCTCGTCGTCCGACCCACCAGCGAAACCATCATCTGGGCGCAGTACAAGAATTGGATTCAAAGTTACCGCGACCTGCCGTTGCTCATCAATCAATGGGCCAACGTCGTCCGCTGGGAACTGCGCACCCGGCTGTTCCTGCGCACCGCTGAGTTCCTGTGGCAGGAAGGTCACACCGCGCATGCCACCGAACAGGAAGCCCTCGAAGAAACTGCCCGCATGCTCGACGTGTACGCCGACTTCTCCGAGAACATCGCCGCTGTCCCCGTCATCAAGGGACGCAAGACACCGGGCGAACGGTTTGCCGGCGCGCTCGACACACTCTGCATCGAAGGCCTGATGCAAGACGGCAAAGCCCTGCAAATGGGCACCAGCCATTACCTCGGCCAGAACTTCGCCAAGAGCGCCGACGTCACCTTTCTCACCAAGGAAGGCAAACGCGAATACGTCTATGCCACCAGTTGGGGCGTCTCGACCCGGCTCGTGGGCGCGCTGATCATGACCCACTCCGACGATGCCGGCCTCGTCCTCCCGCCGAAGCTCGCGCCCATCCACGTCGTCATCGTCCCCATCTTCAAGAACGACGCCGAGAAAACCAACGTGCTTGCCGAAGCCGGCAAAGTCGCCGCCGAACTCCGCGCCCAAGGTCTCACCGTCAAACTCGACGACCGCGACGGCATGATGCCCGGCGCCAAGTATTACGAGTGGGAAGCGAAAGGCGTCCCGGTGCGCATCGAAATCGGCCCGAAAGATTTGGAGAAAGGCAGCCTCTGCGTCGTGCGCCGGTTCGTCCTGGAAAAGGAAGGCGAAACCGAGCAAGACCAGCGCAAACGCAAAAAGTCGTTCCAACCCCGCGCCGAAGCCATCGCCGGCATCAAACCCCTGCTCGACACGCTGCAAAACGAACTACTCGAACGCGCGCGCGCCTTACGCACCAAACGCAGCCGCGTCATCAACACCCTCGCTGAGTTCGAAGCCTATTTCGCCGACAAGGACGCTGGTTTCGCGTGGGTCCACTGGGCCGGCAACCACGATCAGGAAGACGAGATTTCCAAGCGTTTCGAAACCACGATTCGCTGCATCCCCTTCCCCGACCAGATTCCCGCGCAGGCCCAGGGCACCGGCACCTGCATCCTCACCGGCGCCCCTTCCCTCCAACGCGTCATCATGGCCCGGGCGTACTGAGCCGTGGCTCCAAATCGGGTGCCAACGCCACAAAATGGCGGCGGTTGAGCGTGTGGATGCGGGCTGCTTTCACTTTCCGCGCGCACGCCAGAAGCAACAGATCGTAAACTGCGCCACCGCGCGCCCCAGCCGGCCCGGCCGATTCCACCACCTTGAGATATTCGGCCGGTGACAGGCTCACCAACGTGAGCCGATCATGGACGTTGTGCCGAATCAACGCGGCCGCTTCGGCGGGCGAAACGTGCAACCCAAGTCGCCCCCCGGTCAAGGTGGCGAAACACTCCGCGACGCTGTGGCTCGCCGCATAGCCGGCACGCGCATCGCCGAGCGCCCCGGCACAAAACTCATGGTGCGGCTCGTCCTCCACCATCGCGGCGACCAGTGTGGTGGTGTCGAAGAATTCGATCATACCCGGCTCGCGCGCGTCTGATCCACCGCCTGCACCGCATCCACTTCACTCCCTTGTTTCGGCACCACGAGCAGCTTCCCTTTCCGTCGCAACTTCGCCGGCGGCGCGCCGGTCAGGGTGAGTTCCAGCCGCCCCCCCAGCAACTCCAACTCAAACATGGCGTCCGGCGGTGCGTTGAGTGATTGCCGGATGCTTTTGGGAATCACCACTCGCCCGGCCGAGTCCATGGGAATGAGCATTTTCATGGGGTCAACATGCCACCCACCATAAGAAATGGCAACCCCAATGGTATGGCGAATGGTATGTCCACCGTGCGGCAGAATCTACAACCCCAACTCCGCCACCACGACTTCGCGATAACGGGCGTGGAGCCGGCGCGCGGTTTTCTGGGCGCGGATGCGCCGGCCATTCAGTTGGGTCACGGGCAGAATCTCAATCAGACTGCTCGTGGCGAACAACTCATCGGCGGCGCACAGAAAATCCAGACTCAATGTGGTTTCGTGCGTGGCGATGCGTAACTCCCGCGCCAGTGTCAGCACCAAATCCCGCGTGATTCCCGGCAACGGAGCGTCCGTCAGCGGCGGGGTGTAAAGCGCGCCGTGCTTGACGACGAACAGATTGCTGGCGGTAAATTCCATGACCCGGCCCATGCCACTCAAGAGAACCGCCTCGTGCGCGCCGGCGCGTTCCGCTTCCTGCTTCGCCAGCATGTACACCAGCCGGTTTGCCGTCTTGTGCCGTGACAAGACCCGGTCCAATCGAATGGACGAGATAATCGCCGTCAATTCGCCTGTAGGATGCTCCCGTTCTTGGGCGACGATCACCACGCTCGCCCCTTGATCATGCAACGGCGACATCCAGAGCCGGCTGCCGCCACTGGTCACTTGGATGCGGGCGACGCCATCGCGCACTTCGTTCCGTTCCACCAGCAGGCACAAGATGGCGCGCAACTCTTCCGGACTGAGCGGGCTATCAATCCCCAAGTGTTTCAAACCCGCCGCGAGCCGATCCAGGTGTTCGTACAACCGAAAAATCTTCCCGCTATACACCCGCATCGTCTCGAACACGCCGGCTCCGTAGAGAAAGCCGCGATCAAAGACCGAGATGGTGGCCTGCGACTCGGGGAGGAATCGTCCGTTAACGTACGCGTAGTTGGTTGATGGCATGAAATATCCCCTGAGCTTTCGCCAAGGTCTCCGCATACTCCGCTGCCGGCTCGCTATCCGCGACGATGCCGCTTCCGACATGGAACGTCAAGCGTCCGTTCAGGAGCACGGCCGTGCGGATGGCGATGTTGAAATGCGACTGCCCGCCCGGCCCAAAATAGCCGATCGCGCCGCAATAAACCCCGCGCGCGTGCGGCTCCAATTCATCAATAATCTCCATCGCGCGGATTTTCGGCGCGCCCGTAATCGAGCCGCCCGGGAAACAGGCCCGGACACAATCCAGATGCGAGACATCGGGCCGCAACGTTCCCTCGACCGTGGAAACCAGATGATGCACCGTGGCGTACGTCTCCACCCGCTGCAATTCACTTACTCGCACGCTGCCGAACTCGCACACTTTGCCGAGATCGTTGCGTTCGAGATCGGTGATCATCAGCAACTCCGCGTTGTCCTTCGGCGACCGCAACAATTCGGCCGGGTCCACGTCCCGGGGCCGCGTGCCTTTGATGGGACGCGTGATCACCTGCCGGCCATTGAATTTGAGGAAACACTCCGGCGAACTCGACAAAACCTGCGCCTCGCCAATATCGAGATACGCCGCGTACGGTGCCGCATTGCTGGCGCGCAAGACCCGGTACAGATCGGCGGCAGATCCCGGCGCGTCACACTGGAAACGGTGCGAGAGGTTGACCTGATAAATATCCCCGGCGGCGATGTACTCCTGCGCGCGCACCACGGCCTCCATAAAATCCCGCCGCTGATCGGCTGGGGTATCCCACGGCGCGGCCAACGTTCGGATTGGCGCGCTGGGAACTGCGCGACCGACCATT
>Ga0105046_10005390_pt1 | contig 20246 bp, 20 predicted proteins | sample MAT03_FD_78385 | JGI IMG/M metagenome (GOLD analysis project Ga0105046, IMG submission 78385) | Freshwater microbial communities from Lake Fryxell liftoff mats and glacier meltwater in Antarctica - MAT-03 (megahit assembly) | ecosystem: Environmental > Aquatic > Freshwater > Ice > Liftoff... | reverse complement strand
GCGGATCGGTGGTGCGGTGCGGTTCAACGGGCGCGATCTTGCCGCAATGACGGCGCGGGACCGGGCGGCACTGCGCGGGCGTGACATCTCGATGATCTTTCAGGACCCGACATCGTCATTGAACCCGGTCTATCCCATCGCATCCCAGTTCCGCGAAGTTCTGGCCCGCGCCCGGCCCGGCATCAGCGCAGCCGAGGCGCGCAGCGTCGCGACCGAGTTGTTGACCGAGGTGGCGATCGAGGCTCCGGCCCGGGTGCTGGACAGCTATCCGTTTCAGCTTTCGGGCGGAATGAACCAGCGGGTGATGATCGCGATGGCGCTGGCCAACCGGCCCGCGCTGCTGTTGGCGGACGAGCCCGGCACGGCGCTGGATGTGACCGTTCAGGCCCAAACGCTGGAGCTGATGCGCGCGCTGGTCAGGGGTCACGGCACCTCGGTCCTGTTCATCAGCCACAATCTGGGCGTGGTGCGCGAATTTGCCGACCGGGTCTATGTGATCTATCGCGGGCGGATCGTCGAATCCGGGCCGACGGCGGCGGTCTTCAACGCGCCCGGCCACGCCTATACCCGTGCGTTGCTGGCAGCACAGCCCCGGTTGACCGGCGGCGGCCTGCCCCGGATTGCCGAGCGGGATCCGGCCTTCATGGACCCCGCCGTGCTGCATGCGGCAACCGTTGACGGGGCCGTGCCATGATTGCGCTGCGCGGGCTTGGCAAGGTATTCCGGACCGGCGCGCATCAGGTGCAGGCGCTGGCCGACGTGACGCTGGAATTGACCCCCGGCGAATGCCTCGCGGTGGTGGGGGAAAGCGGCTCTGGCAAGACGACTTTGGCCAATCTGGTGCTGGGGCTGTTCCCGCCGACAACCGGCGATATCCTGCTGGACGGGGTGGCCCTGCCGACGCGCCGAACGTTGCTGCATCGCCGCGCGATCCAGTTGGTGCAACAAAACCCCCTTTCGGCGCTGAACCCGCGCCGGTCGGTCGCGGCGTCCTTGCGGCTGGCGCTGGACGTGCACAGCATCGGCGATCCGGCCAGCCGCCCGGCCAAGGTGCGCGCCTTGCTGGCCGATGTCGGGCTGGACCCCGGTTATGCCGACCGCGCGCCTGCCGCCCTGTCGGGTGGTCAGCGGCAACGCGTCGCCATCGCCCGCGCACTGGCCTGTGACAGCCGCCTGATCGTGCTGGATGAACCGACATCCGCGCTGGACGTGCTGGTGCAGGCGCAGGTGCTGCGGCTGCTGAACGATCTGCGGGCGGCGCGCGGGCTGACCTATCTGTTCATCAGCCATGATCTGGCCGTGGTGCGCAACATCGCCAGCCGCGTCGCGGTGTTCCGTCAAGGTCGCATGGTCGAATTGGCCAACACAGAGACTGTTTTTACCGCCCCCGCCCATCCCTACACCCGCGACCTGATCCGCGCGGTTCCCGTCATCACCAGCGCGGAGAAAACCATGCGCGACCGTCTGGGGGCTGCCCCATGATCGACCCCATCGCCGCCGCCCTTGCCCTGCCCGACCAACCCGGTGCCGGCTTGCAGGGGCTGGGCGTCCTGGCGGAACAGGTGACGGGCGCGCGCCTGGTCACGCTGATGACCGTCGATCCCGATACCGGCGAGGGCGAGCGGATCTGGTCCAACATGCCGGGGCCTTATCCGGTGTCGGGCCGCAAACCGATCGGGATCGGCCCCTGGACCGATCAGGTCATCGACCGGCAGGAAACCTTTGTCGCCAATGACATCGCCAGCATCGCGGTCGTGTTTCCCGACCATCCGCTGATCCTGTCGCTGGGCTGCGAAAGCGTCATCAACCTGCCGGTGATCGTCGCGGGGCAGGTGCTGGGCACGATCAACTGCCTGGATGGGGCTGGCTATTGGACCCCCGAACGCCTGGCCGGGGCCCAGGTTCTGCGCCTGCCGGGGGCCGCCGCCTTTCTGCTTCACCGCCTGCTGAGCAAAGGACGCTAAACCATGACCCTGCGCATCGCCACCGATGTCGGCGGTACCTTTACCGATCTGGTCGCTTTTTCGACCGACGCCGACGGTCGACCCAAAATCGTCACTGCAAAGACCGAAACGACCCCCGGCGACTATGAAACCGGCGTGCTGCATGTGATCGACAAGGCAGGCATCGCGGTGGCCGAGATCGATTTTCTGGCCCACGGCACCACCGTCGTCATCAATGCTTTGACCGAGCGCAAGGGCGTCAAGGTCGGCCTGATCACCACGTTGGGGTTTCGCGACAGCCTGGAAATCGCGCGCGGCAACCGACCTGACTTTTTCAACCTGTTCTATGAAAAGCCCAAACCCTTTGTGCCGCGCTATCTGCGGCAGGAACTGCCCGGGCGCATGTCCTATCAGGGGCAGGAACTTGCCCCGCTGGACCTGAGCGCCCTGGCCGCCATCGTTGCCGGGTTTCAGGCCGAAGGGGTGCAGGCCGTCGCGATCAGTTTTCTGCACGCCTATGCCAATCCCGCGCATGAGATTGCCTGTCTTGCCGCATTGCGCACCCTGTGGCCGGGCGTCGCCGCCGTCGCCGCGCACCAGATCGCCCGGGAATGGCGCGAATATGAACGCACCAACACCGCCGTCCTGTCCGCCTATGTCCAACCCGCTGCCGAACGCTATTTGCGGCGGCTGGACACTGCTTTGAAGGGGCGCGGGCTACGCCAATCGCCATATATCATGCAGTCCAACTGCGGCGTCGACAGTCTGGACGCCACCGCCAAGGTGCCGATCACGATGGTGGAAAGCGGCCCGGCCTCGGGCATCTGGGGTGCGGCCGAACTGGGGCGTCTGATCGGACGGCCCAATATCCTGGCGCTGGATATCGGCGGCACCACCGCCAAATGCAGCCTGATCGAAGGCGGGCAGGTCCGGGTGATGACCGACTACTGGATCGAACGCGACCGCACCCATGCCGGCTATCCCATCATGGTGCCGGTGGTCGATCTGGTGGAAATCGGCAATGGCGGCGGGTCCATCGCCTGGGTCGATGATTTTGCCAAACTGCGCGTCGGTCCGCAATCCGCCGGAGCGCAGCCCGGCCCCGCCGCATATGGGCGCGGTGGCACGCAGGCCACGACCACCGACGCCAACCTGTGGCTGGGCCGGATCAACCACGACTATTTCTGCGGTGGCGCGGTGCAGGCCGACATGGCAGCGGCAGGTGCGGCCATCGGCGCATTGGCCGTCAGGCTGGGCGTGACCCCGGACGAGGCTGCGCGCGGCATCATCCGCATCGCCAACAACAACATGGTCAACGCGCTGAAACTGGTCAGCCTGAACCGGGGTCACGATCCGCGCGACTTTACTCTGGTCGTGTTCGGCGGCGGCGGCGGCATGCACGGCGTGGCGCTGGCCCAGGACCTGGGCTGTGCCCGTGTGGTGGTGCCGTTCGGGGCGGCGGTCTTTTCGGCCTGGGGCATGATGATGTCCGATTTGCGGCGCGATTTCTTTGTCACCCGGTTGGCCGGATTGGTCAGCGGCGCAGCAGATGGCATCGAAATGGCTTTTGCAGACACTGAGTCCCGTGCATTGATCCAGTTTGCCGCCGAAGGCATCGGTGCCGACACGGTGCGCCTGCAACGGTTGGCGAAGTTCCGCTATCAGAACCAGGAACACTGGGTCGAGGTGCCCGTGACCGGCCCGGTCACCGACGCCGCGCTGGGACAGATCGCCGCCGATTTCCACGCCGCTTATGAGCGCGAATACACCTATCGCCTGCCCGCCCCGGTCGAGATGGTGGGCCTGCATGTCATCGCGACGGCCGAGGTCGGCAAGCTGGTGATGACCGCCGAACCGCTGGGGCCGCCAGATGCCGATGCCGCGATCAAGGGGCACCGCGAGGTGGATTTCGCACTGGAGGGTCGGCATCGGGCGACCATCTACAACGGCGATCTGCTGCGCTCCGGCATGGCATTTGCCGGCCCCGCCGTCATCGAGGATGCGGGCAGCACCGTTGTTGTCCATCCTGGAAACAGGGTCGAACTTGACGGTTATCGCAATATCCACATCACGCTGCAGGGGGCCTGAATGGACAACGACCCGATCACGCAAGAGATCATCCAGAACAGCCTGCAAGCCGCCGCTGACGAAATGTTCGCGGCGATGAAGAAAACTGCGATGTCATCCATCATCTACGAAGTGCTGGATATGGGCACCGGCATTCTGGATCATCGCGGCGAACTGGCCTGTTCCGGCGCAGGCATTCCGGCCTTTGTCGGCGTGCTGGACAAGGCGGTAAAGGTGATCATCAGCCGCGCCGACCCCGCCACGATCCGGCCCGGCGATGTCTATGCGACCAACGACCCCTATTACGGCGGCGTCACCCATCTGAACGACATCATCGTGGCGATGCCGGTGTTCGTTGACGGCACGCTGATCGCCTGGACAGCCAACATTGCCCATAACTCGGACGTGGGCGGCATGGCCCCGGGATCGCTGACCGGTGCGGCGACCGAGATCTGGCAAGAAGGCCTGCGCCTGCCCGCGATCAAGATCATCGATGCGGGAACCCCGATCGCGCCGGTATTCGACATCATCAAGGTGAACAGCCGGATGCCCGACGTGTTGGAGGGCGATGTCTGGGCCGCCATCGCATCGGTCCGGATCGGGGCGAAACGGTTGCAGGACATGGCCCGCAAATATGGTCTGGCCACGTTCCAGCGCGCAATGACGGCTTTTATGGATTACGGCGAAACAGTCTCCAGAAAGGCAATGTCGGGCCTGCCGAAGGGCATCTTCGAGCTGAGCGAAGAGCAGGACGACGGCACCATCTATCATGTCCGCATCACGATCAGCGACGATGTGTTCGAGGTTGACCTGCGCAATAACCCCGACCAGTCGAAAGGCCCGGTGAACACCACCCGCGACGGGGTCATGGTGTCGTGCCAGATGCTGTTCAAATCCCTGACCGACCCCTATTCCCCCGCCAACGAAGGCTCATTCCGCCCGATCCGTCTGCTGACGCGCGAAGGTTCGGTGTTCCATGTCAAGGAACCGGGGCCGATCGGCTTTTACTACGAGATCGAGTTGCGGGTCTATGACCTGATGTGGCGCTGTCTGGCCGCGCATATCCCGCAACGCCTTGCCTCGGGGCATTTCGCCTCGGTCTGCGGCACGTTCATTGGCGGCATCCATCCCGATACCGGGCGGCAATACACCATCATAGAGCCGCAGATCGGCGGCTGGGGCGCACGCAAAGGGGCCGATGGCAACAGCGCGATGTTCTGCGGCTTTCACGGCGAGACCTATAACTGCCCGGCCGAGATCAACGAGGCGCGCAATGGGGTGATGGTGGATCAGATGGCGCTGAACACCGGCCCCGGCGGCGAAGGGCAATGGACCGGCGGGCGCGGGATCATCATGGATTACCGGGTGCGGGCCGAGAACGGTTATCTGACCGCCGGCTACACCCGGTCGAAGTTCCCGGCCTGGGCGATGGAGGGCGGGCGCGAAGGCAGCGGCAATATCGTCGAGTTCCGCCCGACCGATGGCCCCCCGACCCGCTATGCCTTTGTCAGCGGCCTTGCCACCAGACAGGGCGATGTGATCCGCGTCATCACCGGCAATGGCGGCGGCTTTGGCGAACCACGCGACCGCGACCCGGCGCTGGTGGCGATGGATATCAAGAACGGCCTGATCACCCCCGAACAGGCGCGCAGCATCTATGGCCATGGCACCTGACGGGTTCAGAGGCGGGAGGGGCAAAGCCCCCCGCACCCCCCCGCACCCAATTCCGAAAGGCAGAAAATATGACCCAACCCTTGCGCATCATGTTTCACAATCCGGTTGGCAATAGTGGTTATGATCAGATGTTCGGCGATGTCTTGTCCCGCTACAGACAGCCCGGCACCGAGATTCACGTCACCTCGCTGCCGCCCGAAGACGGCGCGTTCAGCCATATCGAGTATCGCGCCTATGAAGGGCGCGTCACCGGCGGCATCATCCGCGCCGCCCGTGCCGCAGCGCGGGAAGGGTTCGACGCCTTTGTGATCGGCTGTTTCTATGACACCGGCCTGCATGACGCGCGCGAGGTTTCGGGGCAGATGATCGTCACCGCCCCTTGCGTGGCTGCTTGCGAGATCGCAGCCTCGCTGTCAAACCGGTTCGGCATCATCGTGGGCCGCCGCAAATGGGTGGCGCAGATGCAGGCAACGGTGCACGAATACGGACACGGCCCACGCCTGTCGGGCTTTTATCATGTCGAGTTGGGCGTGACCGAGTTCCAGCAAGACCACGCCGAGACCGAGCGCCGCCTGCTGGCCGCCGGGCGCCGCGCGGTCGAAGCGGATTACGCCGAAGCGTTGATTCTGGGCTGCACGCTGGAAATCGGCTTTCACAAGCGGCTTGAGGATCAACTTGGCGTCCCGGTCATCGACCCTTCGATTGCGGCCTTCAAGCGGGCCGAATATGCGGCGACGCTGAAACGCGATTGCGGCTGGATCCCTTCGCGCAAGTGGTCCAGCGAAGCACCGCCCGAGGCCGAGATGGCTGCCATCGGCGGGTTCGACGTCAACCGACCTTTCGGCAATCGCATCGTCATTGCCGCCTGACCTTGGCCTTTGCAGGAGTGACTTCATGACCGTCAATGACCGCCTTGCCAGTTTGCGCGCCAGCATGGCCGCCAGCGGCACCGATCTGATCGCCCTTGGTCCCGGCCCCAACATGCATTGGGCACTGGGGTTTCACACCCATGCCGATGAACGGCCCTGCCTGTTGATGGTGACGGCGGACAAGGCCGGGTTCCTGATGCCGGTGCTGAATGCCGCCGATGCGCGGGCGCGATCGGATCTGCCGATGTTCACCTGGGACGATGCAGACGGCCCGGATGCGGCGCTGCAACTGGCGCTGGCCGGGTTGCAGGCCACCACGGCGCGCAAGGTCGCGGTGGACGAATCGATGCGGGCGGATTTTGCCCTGCTGCTGCTGGGCGCGCTGCCGCAGGCCAGCCACAGCTTTGCCGCCGAATCGCTCGGGCCGCTGCGGATGCGCAAGGACGCCGCCGAACAGGACGCATTGCGGATGAATGCCGCCATCGACGATGCGGCCATCACGGCGATTTTTGCCGCGCTGAAGCCGGGGATGACCGAAACCGATCTGGCCGCCGTCGCGCATCAGGTGTTCAAGGATCACGGGGCCGCGGCGCTGTTCACCATCGTCGGTGCCGGGGCGAACGGGGCCTATCCGCATCATGCCACAGGCACCACGGTCATCGCCGATGGCGATGCCATCGTCATCGACATCGGTGCCAGGAAAGGCGCATTTTCCAGCGACATCACCCGCATGGCCGTGGTCGGCACCCCACCCGCCGACTATGCCCACGTGCATGACACGGTCGAGGCTGCGGTGATGGCCGCGCTGGCCGCCGCCCGGCCCGGTGCGCGCGCCTGCGATGTGGACCGGGCCGCGCGGCAGGTGATCGAAGATGCCGGCTATGGCGCGTATTTCGTCCACCGCACCGGCCACGGCATGGGGTTGGAAGGGCACGAACCGCCCTATATCTCCGCCTCCAGCCAGACCATGCTGGAACCCGGCATGGTGTTCTCGATCGAGCCGGGCATCTATCTGACCGGTCGTTTCGGCGTGCGGCTGGAAGAGATCGTGATCCTGCAGCCGGACGGGCCAGAGGTGCTGTCCAAACTGTCGCGCGCCGTGTTTCGGGCCTAAAGCAGCCCGGCCAGAAACCCGCGCTCGCCCGCGTTCTCGATCAGGCGCAGTGCCTCGGTCGCGGTGGTCCATAGCGCGATATGCCCGGCCTCGGTCGGTGGGCCGATCGCGCGGACGGGACGGGCGATATAGACATGGCACAGCTTTTCCGCCCACAGATCGTATTCCGGCATGTAGGTGAACCGCCGATAAGCCCCCAGACGACGGGGGGCGGCGATGTGCCAGCCGGTCTCCTCGAACACCTCGCGGTGCAGCGCGCGGACCGGGTGTTCGCCCTTGTCGATGCCGCCGCCGGGCAACTGAATCTCGGGGCGCGGGTCCGCCTGAAACGTCAGCAGCAGATCGCCGCCGCGCGGCAGGATCGCATAGACGCCGGGGCGCAGGGTATAGCGCCTTGCAGGATCGACAGCCTCGCCATACCGCCGGATCATGCCTTGCCCCTTCTGCCTGTGGCCCGCTTGGCCTATATGCCCGCGATAAGCAGCCCTCGTCCAGTGAAGGAAAACCACATGACCTTTGGTGCGCGCATTGCCTCGGACGATACCGTCCTGCCGTTTCAACTGGACGCATCCGACATCCGCGGCCGTGTCGCGCGGCTGGATGGGGTGTTGAACAAGGTGCTGGCCCAGCACCACTATCCCCCGCAGATCGAGGCGCTGGTGGCCGAGATGGTGCTGCTGACCGCGCTGATCGGCCAGACGGTGAAACAGCGCTGGAAACTGTCGCTGCAGGTGCGCGGCGACGGCCCGGCGCGGATCATCGCGACAGATTACTATGGCCCGACCGCCGAGGGCGAACCGGCCCGCATTCGCGGTTGGGCCAGTTTCGATCCCGAACGGCTGGATCCCAAGGCCGCCGCATTTGATCTGATCGGCAAAGGGTACTTTGCGATCCTGATCGACCAGGGCGAAGGGACCACCCCCTATCAGGGCATCACGCCCATCGCCGGCAATTCGCTTTCCACCTGTGCAGAGACGTATTTTGCCCAGTCGGAACAGTTGCCGACCCGGTTCGCGCTGACCTTTGGCCGCTCGCAATTTCCCGGCCAGGCGGAAAGCTGGCGTGGCGGGGGGGTGATGCTGCAACACATGCCCAAAGCCAGTCCCTATGCGAAATCGGACGCAAGTGGCGAAGGCGGATTGCTGGCCGCGGCTGATCTGCTGGATGCAGACGCAGGCGAAAACTGGGCGCGGGTGAACATCCTGCTGGACACGGTCGATGAACTGGAGCTGATCGGGCCGCAGGTGCAGCCGACCGATCTGCTGGTGCGGTTGTTTCACGCCGAAGGGCCGCGCGTGTTCGATGCGCAGCCGGTACAATTCGGTTGCTCCTGTTCGCCCGACAAGGTGCGCCAATCGCTGTCGATCTATTCGGCCAAGGACATCCGCCACATGACCACGCCCGAAGGTATCGTGACTGCCGATTGCCAGTTTTGCGGCGCGCATTACGAGTTTGATCCACTGACCCTGGGATTCGAGGCGAAAGGGGCACCCGTGTGACACCGCAAACGGTTGCGCAGAGACTGATTTCCGCGCTGGCCCGACCTGGTGCAGCTTCGACCGATTTTGACCTGAACCCCGATATGCCGCTGCCGGAAAGGCGGGAACTGCGTGCCGCAGGGGTGCTGATCGCAGTCGATCTGACCGGCGATGGCGCTCAGGTGATCCTGACCAAACGCTCGACCCGGTTGAAACACCATCCCGGCCAGATCGCTTTCCCGGGCGGCAAACAGGATCCCGGCGATGCCGATCCGGCCGCTGCGGCCCTGCGCGAGGCCGAGGAGGAGATCGGCCTGCCCCGCGCTATGGTGCGGTTGATCGGCGCGCTGCCGGTGCATGAAACCGTAACCGGGTTCAGCGTGACGCCGGTGGTGGGGCTGATCGCCGAGAGGTTCACGGAACGCCCCGAGGCGGGCGAAGTGGACGAAGTGTTTCGGGTGCCGCTGGCCTATCTGACCGATCCGGCCAGTTTCCGGGTGGAGGGACGGCGTTGGCAGGGGCGGCGGCGCTATTACTATGCCTGTCCGTGGGGGTGCTACTATATCTGGGGGGCAACGGCCCGCATATTGCGTGGGCTGGCCGACAGGGTATCGGGATGATCGACGTTGCGGCGCAGTTCGGTCCCGGCGCTGTCACGGTGGCGCAAATGCTGCGGGATGGGGGGCAACGGGTCTGGTTCGTTGGCGGCTGTGTGCGCAATGCGCTGATGGGACGGGCGATCGCGGATGTGGACCTGACCACAGATGCACTGCCGCAAACAGTCTCTGACTTGGCGCAACGGGCCGGGATGAAGACGGTGCCGACAGGCTTGGCGCATGGGACCGTGTCGGTGATCGTGAAAGGGCGCCCGTTCGAAGTGACGACGCTGCGCCGCGATGTGGCGACCGATGGACGGCATGCAACGGTCGCCTTTGCCACCGATATTGCCCAGGATGCCGGGCGGCGCGATTTCACCATGAATGCGCTCTATGCCGATCTTGATGGCCGGCTATCAGACCCTGTCAACGGGTTTGCTGATCTGACCGCCCGAATCGTGCGTTTCATCGGCGACCCCGAGGCGCGGATTACCGAGGATTACCTGCGCATCCTGCGGTTCTTCCGGTTTCATGCCTGGTACGGCGACCCCGATCACGGGATCGAGGCCGAAGGGCTGGCCGCGTGCGCCGCGCATCTGGACGGGATCGCGCGGCTGTCGCGCGAACGCATCGGGGCCGAGATGAAAAAGCTGCTGTCCGCCCCCGACCCTGCCCCCGCCGTCGCCGCGATGGGCCGCTGTGGCGCGTTGATGCATGTGTTGCCGGGCGCCGGGGCCGCGTCCCTGCCCGTGCTGGTGCATGTCGAACAGGCGGCGGGCCTGGTCGCCGACCCGATCAGGCGTCTTGCCATTCTGGGCGGCGAGGACGTGGCCGATCACCTGCGCCTGTCGCGCGCCGAGGCGGCGCGCCTGCTGCGGCTGACCACCGCGATGGCCGACGAAACGCCGCCTGCGGCGCTGGGCTATCGGCTGGGCGGGCCCGAGGCGATGGACGCGTTGGCGCTGAGGGCTGCATTGTCGAGCCAGGAAATAGAGCCTGACAAGGCTGTTCGGGCCCGTTTTGGTGCCGGACAGACATTTCCGGTCAGGGCCGCCGATCTGCCGGGCTTGCAAGGCGCGCCGCTGGGTCGCCGCCTGTCCAGGTTAAAGGCGGCATGGGTCGCATCGGATTTCAGCCTGACGAAATCGGCCTTGCTGGCTGATGACGATTGAGGGGTGACAGCGCAAAACGAATGCGATAATGACGAATTGCAATCAATGGGGAGTGCATGATGGACTACGGGATTTTCCGACCTTCGATCTGAGGTCCGGTCCCGTGTCGGGGTGGCCTCAGCGCCGCCTTCGCCCATCACGCCAATACGCTCAACAGGAGCGCCCCTGCCATGTTCCGCTACTTCGAAAATCTGGTCGACCCCTATGCTGCCTACGAGCAGGATGATCACCCGCCACAAAAGCTGTGGCCGTTCATGCGGCAATACCTGCGGCCGTTCCGGGGTGCGTTCATCGCCGCCATCCTGTTCAAGTCGACCGTGGCCTTTGGCGACGTGGCAATCGTGTGGTATGTCGGGCGGCTGATCGATTTTCTGTCCAACGCCACACCTCAGCAGGTCTGGGCCCGGCACGGCACCGAAATCCTGTGGATCGCCGCAGTGATCCTGCTGGTGCGCCCGATTGTCGCGTTTCTGGACGTGGCGATGCTGCACAACACGATCACGCCCAATTTCGGCACCATGATCCGCTGGCGCGCGCATCGCCATGTCCTGCGCCAGCCGGTGGGCTGGTTCGAGAACGACTTTGCCGGGCGGTTGGCGAACCGGATCATGCAGACGCCACCGGCGGCGGGCGAGGCGGTGTTTCAGGTGCTGGATGCCGTGACATTCGCGCTGACCACGCTGATCGGTGCGGTGATCCTGCTGGCGGATGCAGATGTGCGGCTGCTGATCCCGCTGTTCATCTGGATCGGTCTGTATCTGGCGCTGATGCGCTGGACGGTGCGGCGCGCGGGGCCGGCGGCGACGGCGTCATCGGATGCACGCAGTGCCATCACCGGGCGGGTGGTGGACAGCTATACCAACATCCACTCGGTCAAGATGTTTGCCCACCACGACCGCGAAATCGCTTATGCAAAAGAGGCGATCGAAACCGCGCGGCAGGCGTTTTTCCGCGAGATGCGGATCATCACCAAGATGGATGCGACGCTGACCGTGCTGAATGGCGGGCTGATCGTGGGCGTGTCGGCGCTGGCGCTGTGGCTTTGGTATCACGGGCAGGCATCGGTCGGTGCCGTCGCGGCGGCAACGGCGCTGGTGCTGCGGCTGAACAACCTGACCTACTGGATCATGTGGGCGACGACGAACCTGGTGCAGTCGCTGGGCGTTGTTGTCGAGGGCATGGGCACGATCGCCCAGCCGATCGGACTGTTGGATGCCACCGGGTCCAGGCCCTTGGCGATGGACAAGGGCCGGATCGAGCTGAAAGGCCTCGTGCATCGCTATGGTCGCAAGGCGGGCGGGCTGGGGCCGGTCGATCTGGTGATTGCGCCGGGGCAAAAGGTCGGACTGGTGGGCCGTTCAGGCTCGGGCAAGACCACGCTGGTCAAGATGATCCTGCGGTTTTACGACGCCGATGCGGGCGATGTGCTGATCGACGGGCAGTCGATCCGTACCGTGACGCAGGATTCACTGCGCGGCAGCATCGGCATGGTGCAGCAGGACAGCGCGCTGATGCACCGTTCGGTGCGCGACAACATCATGTATGGCCGCCCCTCGGCCAGCGAAGCCGAGATGATCGCCGCCGCGCAGAAGGCCGAGGCGCATGGCTTTGTACTGGGCCTGCAGGACAGCGAGGGCCGCTGTGGCTATGACGCGCAGGTGGGCGAGCGCGGGGTGAAACTGTCCGGCGGCCAGCGGCAGCGGATTTCGCTGGCCCGGGTGATCCTGAAAGACGCGCCGATCCTGGTGCTGGACGAGGCGACAAGCGCGCTGGACAGCGAGGTGGAGGCGGCGATCCAGGACACTTTGTATGGCATGATGGAGGGCAAGACCGTCATCGCCATCGCGCACCGGCTGTCCACCATCGCGCGGATGGACCGGATCGTGGTGCTGGACGAAGGCCAGGTGGTCGAGGATGGCAGCCATGACGACCTGCTGGCCCGGGGCGGCATCTATTCCCGGCTGTGGGCGCGGCAATCGGGCGGATTTCTGGGCGATCATCTGAGCGAAGAAGCGGCGGAATAGTGAAATGGCCAATCCCTATCGCCGCCTGTTCGACTGCGTCGAAGGCTGGTCGACCCGTTTGCGCCCTAACCGCCTGCGACACCGGACAAGCGGCCGCTGCGGTTTCTGATCGATCACTTGCGCCCGTTCCGCCCGGTGATGGGGCTGGCGGCGGGCGTGGGGCTGGCCGTGGCGGTGCTGGAACCGGGGCTGATCTGGTATGCCGGGCGGCTGGTCGATCTGATGGCCGCCGGTCCTGCCGGATTCTGGGCCAATCACGGGCTGGAGGTCGCGCTGGCCGCCGCGCTGTTGCTGCTGATCCGGCCCGCTGTGGTGGCTGTAAATGCGCTGGTGCTGTTTTCCGGCCTTTCCAGCAACCTGATCACGCAAACCCGTTGGCGCGCGCAACGGCATCTGCTGGGCCAGCCGGTCGGGTTTTTCCAGAACGACTTTGCCGGGCGGTTGGCGAACCGGGTGATGAACCTGGGCAACGCGGTCGAGGATAGCGGTTTTCTGGTGTTCGAGGCGTTCTGGCAGGCCGCCATGTTCGCCATCGTGACCCTGATTCTGTTGTCTGGGATGGATTGGCGGCTGGCCCTGCCGCTGGCGCTGTGGATCGGCGGGTTTGTCGCGTTCATCTTGTGGTATGCGCCCAAGGCCGGCCGGGCGGCAGAAAAGACCAGCCACGCCAATTCGCGCGTCACTGGCCGGGTGGTGGACAGCTATACCACTATCGAAACGGTCAAGCTGTTCGCCCATCCAGATCGGGAACAGCGGTTCGCCCGCACCGCGATGCGGCGGCACCATCTGCGCTTTGGCGCGCTGATGCGGGTGTTTGCGGCACAGCAGGGCGCGATGGCGCTGTTCAACTCGGCGGCAATGGCGATGGTGATCGGGCCCGCGCTGTGGGTCTGGACGCAAGGCGGGCTGACCATCGGTCAGGTGGCGACGGCGGTGGCGATGACGTTGCGGCTGAACACCATGACGACCTGAATCATGTGGATAACGGTGCGGGTGTTCGAACATATGGGCACGATCCGCGAAGGCCTGCAAAGCGTGGCCGTGCCGCAGACGGTAACGGATGCCGGCGGTGCCGCGCCGCTGGTGGTGTCGGGCGGGGCGATCCGGCTGACGGCGCTGTCCCATCACCATGGCAAGGGGCGCGGCGGGCTGAACGGGGTCAATCTGAGCGTCCGGCCGGGCGAACGGATCGGGCTGGTCGGGCCATCGGGCGCGGGCAAATCGTCGCTGGTCAACCTGCTTCTGCGGATGCGCGATGCCGAGGGCGGCGTGATCGCCATCGACGGGCAGGACATCGCAGGCGTCACACAGGATTCCTTGCGGGCCGCTATCGGCATGGTGACGCAGGATAGCTCGCTGCTCCACCGCTCGGTCCGCGACAATATCCTGTATGGGCGGCCCGATGCGACCGAGGTCCAGATGATTGCCGCCGCGCAAAAAGGCGCAGGCGCACGGCCTTGTCCAGGAACTGCGCGATACGGCCGGGCGGCAGGGCCATGACGCGCTGGTGGGGGAACGCGGGGTGCGGTTGTCGGGCGGCCAGCGGCAGCGGATCGCCCTGGCGCGGGTAATCCTGAAGGACGCGCCGAACCTGATCCTGGACGAGGCGACATCGGCCCTTGACAACGAGGTCGAGGCGGCGAGTCAGGATACCTTGGTCGGCATGATGCAGGGCAAGACGGTCATCGCCATCGCGCACCGGCTGTCCACCATCGCGCGGATGGACCGGATCGTGGTGATGAGCGAGGGGCGCGTGGTCGAGGATGGCCCGCATGCCGCGCTGCTGACCCAAGGCCGGCTTTATGCCCGGCTGTGGGCGCACCAGTCCGGCGGTTTCATCGGCGAGGTGGCCGAGGCGGCAGAATGGAAAAACCCCTCTCCCCCCCTTCCCCCCTCTCCCCCCGAAGAAGGGGGCGAGGGGGGGGGCGCGTCAACCTTGCGTTTACCAGAATCGGCCCATGTCTTCGGGGGAGAGGGATCAAGGGTGAGGGGGCCGTCGCGATGCGTCACGATCCGGCGGTGATCCACGAGGCGCGGGTGTTGCGGCAGACACCGACCCTGGCCGAGGCCTGGTTGTGGCAGGAATTGCGCGACCGGCGGTTTCGCGGGCTCAAGGTGCGGCGGCAGGCGCTGGTGGCCGGACGGGTGGTGACGTTCTTTTGTGCGTCGCGTCGGCTTGTCATTCTGGCGGATGGCGATGAACATGGGCATCACCCTGCCAGGGCGGACCTGGCCCGTTGGGGGTTGCAGGTGATCGTGCTGCGGGACGCCGACCTGGCGCAGGGCCGTGATGCCGTGCTGCACAGGCTTGGTGTCGCGCTGCAAAGGCCGGGCGGCGCAGGGGCCGCGAAAGGATGACGGCGTGACGCTGATCGACAGATGGCTGATCCGTGCGGGCGACTGGATCGCGCCATTCCGCGCGCCTGATGGCCCGCCGCCGGACCGGCTGATCCCGTTCTTTGCCTGGTCGCTGGACGGGTCGCGCGCGGCCCTGACCGTCGGCGGCATCGTCGCGGCCCTTGCGGGCTGTACCGAGGTTGTGGCCGCGATGATGCTGGGTATCGTGGTGGATATGGCCGCCGGTACGCCCGGTGCGCTGTGGGTTGATCATTGGCCGATGCTGGTGGGCATCATGCTGTTCTTGCTGATCGCGCGACCACTGGCGTTTGGCGCCAATGCGCTGCTGCAATCGGTGGTGCTGACGCCGAACCTGAATGTGCTGGTACTGTCGCGCCTGCATCGCTGGACACTGGGCCAGTCGATCACCTTTTTCGACAACGATTTCGCCGGACGTATCGCGCAGAAACAGATGCAGTCGGCCCGGGCGCTGACCGAAATCACGGTCGAGATGTTGAATACCGTGGTGTTCGCGCTGTCCTCGATCCTGGCCACGCTGGTGCTGGTCATCACCATCGGATGGGAAGTGGCTGCGGTGCTGCTGGTCTGGCTGCTGGGCTATCTGGCCTTTATCCGCCACTATATCCCGCGCGTGCGCAGCACATCGCAGGACAGGGCCGCCGCGCGGGCCGCTGTCACCGGGCAGGTGGTCGACACCATCAGCAACATGCGCACGGTAAAACTGTTCGCCCATGCCGATTACGAAGACCGCGTCGCCATTGGCGCGATGCAGCGCTACCGCGACCGGACGATGGAGTTTGGCGTGCTGTCCACCGGGTTCCGGTTCTGGCTGATGGCGATTGCCGGGGCGTTGCCGGTGGTGATGGTGGGCCTGTCGCTGTGGATGTGGCAACGCGGGCTGGCCAGTCCGGGTGACATCGCCGCCACCGGCACTGTGGCCTTGCGCATCGCGCAGATGACCGGTTGGGTCAGTTTCGCGCTGTTGACGATGTATTCCAACCTGGGCGAGGTCGAGGATGGCATGCATACGCTGGTGCGGCTGCACGGGCTGACCGATGCCGATGGCGCGGCAGAGCTGGATGGTGGCAATGGCGTTGTCTTTGACGCCGTGTCCTTTGCCTATGGCCGCGACACCGGCGGGCTGGACGATGTCAGCCTGACCATTGCACCGGGCGAAAAGATCGGTCTGGTGGGCGCATCAGGGGCCGGAAAATCGACGATGGTGGCACTGCTGTTGCGGCTTTACGATACCGAATCCGGGGCGGTGCGGGTGGGCGGGCAGGATGTACGCGGCGTGACGCAGGAAAGTCTGCGCCGCCAGATCGGCATGGTCACGCAGGACACCGCGATGTTCAACCGCTCTGCCCGCGACAACATCCGCTATGGCCGCCCCGACGCCAGCGATGCAGCGGTCGAGGACGCGGCGCGCAAGGCCGCTGCGCACGACTTCGTGCTGGGATTGCAGGATTTCAAGGGTCGCAAAGGCTATGACGCCTTTCTGGGTGAACGCGGGGTCAAGCTGTCGGGCGGGCAGCGGCAGCGCATCGCCCTGGCCCGTGCCATTCTGAAAGACGCGCCGATTCTGGTGCTGGACGAGGCGACATCGGCGCTGGACAGCGAAGTCGAAGCTCAGGTGCAATCCGCGCTGGAGGTCGCGATGCACGGCAAGACGGTCATCGCCATCGCGCACCGGCTGTCCACCATTGCGCGGATGGACCGGATCATCGTGCTGGATGCCGGCCGCATCGTCGAACAAGGCACCCATGCGCAACTGCTGGCCCGGCACGGGCTTTATGCGCGGTTCTGGGCGCGGCAATCGGGCGGGTTCATCGGTACCGACATGGCGGCGGCCGAGTGAAACGGATCATGGTGATTGGTGCGCCGGGGTCGGGGAAATCGACCTTTGCCGTGGCGATCGGCGACAGGCTGGGCCTGCCGGTGATCCATCCGGACCGCATCTTTTGGCAATCTGGCTGGGTCGAGCGGTCGCGCGCCGATTGCTGCGCGCTGGCCCTGGCCGCCGAAGGCGAACCCGCCTGGGTCATCGACGGCAACTTTTCCCCCACCTGGCCCGGCCGCATGGCCCGGGCCGAGCTGGTGGTCTGGCTGGACCTGCCGTTGCCGCTGCGGTTGTGGCGCATCCTGCGGCGCTGGGCCAGATGGCGCGGCCGCAGCCGCCCCGACATGCCGGCCAATTGTCCCGAACGGCTGGACCCGGTGTTTGGATGGCATGTGCTGACCACCGCGCGGCCTAGCCGCAAAATCTCGGCCGCATCGATGCAGGGCCTGCCGGCAGGCAAGGCCCAGCGCCTTGGGTCGTGTGCCGCCATTGCCGGTTGGCTGGCGGCGGTGTGACCCTGCGCATCGACCATGTCACCCAGCACGGCATGGGCCGTGCGGGCGATCAGTTGATCCCGCGCACCCTGCCGGGCGAGGAGGTGGACCTGTTGCCCGACGGGTCGGCCCGGATCGTGACGCCTTCGCCCCAGCGCGTGGCCCCGCCTTGCCGCCATTTTCGCCAATGCGGCGGTTGCGCGATGCAGCATGCCCGGGACGACTTTGTGGCCGGCTGGAAGGCCGGGATCGTCGCCCGCGCGTTGGCGGGTCAGGGGCTGGATGCCGCGATCAGCGGGGTCCTGACCTCTGATCCCCGGTCGCGGCGGCGGGCCAAACTGGCGGGGCGGCGAACCAAGGGCGGTGCTCTGGTCGGGTTTCATGCCCGCGCTTCGGACCAGATCGTGGCGGTGCCTGAGTGTCAATTGCTGGAACCGGCACTGCAAGGCCTGCTTCCCGCGCTGGAGGCTTTGACCATGCTGGCCGCCAGTCGCAGCAGCGAAGTGGCGCTGACCGTCACCGCCACACAGAACGGCCCCGATATCATGGTCGAGGGCGGGCGCGCCTTGACCCCGGACCTGCGCCGCGATCTGGCCGGTTGGGCCATTGGCGCGGGTGTGGCACGTCTGGTCTGGGGGCCTGATCTGGTGGCGCTGAACCTGCCGCCGTCCCAGCATATGGGCCGCGCCACCGTCATCCCGCCCCCCGGCGCGTTTCTGCAAGCGACGCTGCAAGGCCAGGCCGCGCTGGTCGATCTGGTCCGCCGGGGCATCGGGCCGGCGTCGCGCGTGCTGGATCTGTTCGCCGGCTGCGGCACCTTCGCGCTGCCGCTGGCCGAAACCGCCGCCGTGCACGCGGTCGAGGGTGACGCCGCGATGCTGGAGGCATTGGCGCATGGCTGGCGCAACGCAACCGGCCTGCGCCGTGTGACGACCGAGGCACGCGATCTGTTCCGTCGCCCGCTGCTGCCGGCCGAGTTGGCCCGCCATGACGCCGCCGTCATCGACCCGCCCCGCGCCGGGGCCGAGGCGCAGATGCGCGAACTGGCCGCCAGCGCGATTCCCACACTGATGATGGTCAGTTGCAACCCCGTCACCTTTGCCCGCGATGCGCGCATTTTGACCAAAGGCGGCTATCGGATCGGCCCGGTAACGGTGGTCGATCAGTTCCGCTGGTCGACACATGTTGAATGCGTGTCACGGTTCACCAGGGCGTGACGGGCCGCCATCGCATACCAGCTTTCCGCCTTGGCTGATTTGCGCTAGGACAATGAAAAAACGGATGGCAAGCGGACAGTGACAGCAATTTCCAGACGCGCGGTCTTGCTTGGTGGCGGGGCCATGGGGTTGACCTTGGCCGGCTGCGGCGAAAGGTCCCGGTTTCAGTCCTATGACGGGCCGACCGTGACCAGCATCGTGGTGCAAAAGGCGCGCCGCCAGATGGCAGTGCTGCATGACAACGATGTTCTGGCCGGGTTCCAGATCGACCTGGGCTTTGCCCCGGTCGGGCCCAAGCAGGTGCAAGGCGACGGCAGAACACCCGAAGGCGTCTATCGCATCAATCGCCGCAACCCCAACAGCGAATATCACCTGTCGCTGGGCATTTCCTATCCCGACGTGAATGACGTGGTCCGCGCGCAGGCGATGGGCCAGCCGGTGGGTGGCGATATCTTCATTCACGGCACGCCGCGGCGGTTTCGCAACCGGGTTGACTGGACGATGGGTTGTATCGCCGTCACCGACCCCGAGGTCGAGCAGATCTATGCCATGGTCAGCGACGGCACCCCGATTTTCCTTTATGCCTGAGCGTTGCGGCTAAAGGTCGAACCGCTTGGACAGGCTGTTCGCATCTGCGCGCCAATCGACAAAGCCCATCGCGGTGTAATAGGCCAGTCCGCCGGTGTTTTCGCGGCGAATGGTGGCGTCCAGCCTGGTTATGCCAGCAGCGCGGGCGGCGGCCTTGGTTGCGGCGAACATGCTTTTGCCGATGCCTTGGCCCTGCCGCCCCGCCGCGACATAGGTTCCGATCAGTCCCCAGTCCGGCCCCAGCGGATCGGGCCCGTCCCAGGCCGGATCGGCCGTGAACAACGCCTGAAACCCGGCCAGACCCTGCGCATCCTGTGCCAGATGGCAGCAGATTGCGCCGGGCGGGGCGATGATCTGGTCGCGCATCATCGCGTCATCGAACGGATCGCGAAAGGCGGTGGTGCCGCCAATGGCGATGATGCGGTTGATCAGCAGACACATGGCGGGCGCGTCGGTGACAGTGGCAAGGCGGATGGTCAAGGTCATGCCGCCGACCTTAGCCAGCGCAGAAAGATGCGCAAGGCGGGCGGTGCATGCGTCGGCGGTGTCGCCAGCCAGCAACCGGTGGATCCCCAGGCCCCGGTCAGACGGTGCGCAGACGGCCGACGGCCACATCCCCCCGGAAAAAAATGGGGTTCTCTCGATATGCAGGCCGTATCCCGGCCTCCCGGCGGCTCAGGCCCCCCTTCGCCGGGCCAGACCGATGCCGTGCGTTCCGCGCCGCACCAGGCCGATGCCCAGATGGCTTGCCAACTGTCGTATCTGCTGCACCCCCGGCCGACGGGGGTCACGTTGAGTTCGCGCGCCGCCAG
>Ga0105046_10005389_pt1 | contig 20247 bp, 10 predicted proteins | sample MAT03_FD_78385 | JGI IMG/M metagenome (GOLD analysis project Ga0105046, IMG submission 78385) | Freshwater microbial communities from Lake Fryxell liftoff mats and glacier meltwater in Antarctica - MAT-03 (megahit assembly) | ecosystem: Environmental > Aquatic > Freshwater > Ice > Liftoff... | reverse complement strand
TTTTTCATATAATCTTTCCATTCAGGCTATAAGTTTTAATTGTTTGGAAAAGTAATCTTATTTTATAAAATTTTAGCCTTGCTGAATATATTATGTCAATCGACTACTGTCTCTTTATGTTTTCATGTAAACTGTGAAGCATTTAGATTGTCTACTTAAAATTAATGAGCATATTGTAAAACACTTTGATAAAAAATTAAAAGATGAATCATAATTGCTTAAAGAGATTGAAATGCTCAATAATAATTTTTGCTGTTTCATTAGAGCTTAAATCATCGGTAATTATTTTTAAATATGGTAAAGACCCAAAAAAGCTTTCGGGAGATTGCATGATTAATTCATCTTCATTTTTAAGTAAAATATATCGAGAAAGTTCTATATTTCTTTTAGATTGCTTATGATTTAATCGATTAGCTGTTTCATTGCGTTGAAGCCTTTCTTCCAAATTTGCCTGTAATTCAATAATATAAATCTCAACCTCATTTTCTTGAAAAAGCTGAATCCATTGAAAAAGTTGTTTAACACTAGATTGTTTATTAATAGCCAAGACATAGGTAAAAATTATACCATCCACTTTTGCTGCTATTGCTTCTTCAAACACACGAGTTCTAAATTCATGAACAAGTACTTTAAAATTTATACTTTCGAAATCAAATAAAGGTAATAAAGCATCAATAATAAGATGATTGTGAAATAGTTTAAAATTAGTTATTTTTGCGAGTTCTTGACCAACAGTCATCTTACCAACTGCAGGAGGCCCTAGGATTATAATAAATTTAGGCATTATAACATCCTTTCTGCAGTTGCCTTTGCTATCTTGGACAGCCTTCGACTTTAAACTATTATCAGTCCTTTTAAAAAACTGGCAGAGCCGGGCGTAGTTTGCCGAGCCGGAAGGCTGGATCCCCCTTCGCTTTTTCAAGCTACGGCGGACACGTAAACGAAGCCTGGTGCGCCCGGTAGGACTCGAACCTACAACCTACAGATTCGAAATCTGGTGCTCTATCCAATTGAGCTACGGGCGCATATTTCAAAATTAACCGCATATTGCTTGTCCGCCGGAGTCTGTGACGCAGGAGGAAGCTACGGGCGCATATTAAAATAATATCAGAAAACAATTAAAACACCAAACAGCTCATTCAAATCCCGATACTCAAAAAAAAATCTATAAATAAACAGTAAAAATGCTGATTTGCCTAATAAACATATTTCAAATTTGGTCTTTCTTTAAAATGGAAGCATATTTAGCTTGATTTATTTAAGTCCTAAGTTAAAGTTCGATCAAATTTTAATCAGTTTTATTGATTCCAAGCATTTAAATATGTTACAAATAGAAACACATAGTTTATAATTGCCTATATATTAGACTTCTTCAGAAACCAATTTAATTGGTATATAGCTCTAATCAAAACAGGGCTCGTATCCTTCGACCCAACCTTCACTAAAGTTACGGCGGGCAAGCCATCAATATCCTTTAGTAGTGAGCGAATTCGAACTATCAGGACGAGCGCCGAGAAGTAGCGACTTTCGAGTAATAATGCTTGTATTATATAGATTCAGAAGAGGTCTATTATAATCTTAATTCTAGAAAAAATATGATCTATAACATTAAAAAGGAGAGTTATGTGGCTTAAAAAATTATTGTTTTTATTAAATCTATCTTTTGCAGTTAATTTAATTGCAATGGAAGAACAAACTCAAAATTATTATCAGATATTGGGCATTCCAGATTATACACCTCTCGATAATGTAGCCAAAAAGTCATCTGAACGTGGACGGGGCGGAAGACGAAGGGGTGGAACACGCGCTGTAGTCAAATTATCACCGAAAGATCCTGCTTCGTATAACGCGTGGCATTTTCTTCGAGATAAGAGTAAAAAAGAAATTTATGACAAATATTTACCGATGATAGGCCACCAACAAGCTGTTGAGCTAACGTTAGAGCAATTAAGCACATATAAGCCAATAGGGATTATGCCATCAAGAATAGCAGTTTCAAATCAATCAGAAGAACCAATAGGACTTTTTTATGGAATAGATGGTTATCGAGGCCCAGAATGTTCAAATGGCAAAGAATGCTTAACAGCTGAAATATTGCCTGCTACTACCGATATAGAATTAACAATCGATATAAATAGTCGTATTTTTATAACAACCAAAGCTGGTATTCATTCAATAATAAGAAAACAACCAAAACCATTTGAATCAAGACAATCCAGAACAAGAGGTTTGTCAAATAGACAAACTTACATGAATAGACAACTACATGAAAAAGAAATGAATATGCAACGTAGTGAAATATTAAAACAAACATTTGCGCCAATAGAGTTAAATAAAATATTTTCACATATACCAGAAGAAAGATCATTCCCTGTTATTGATCGTTTACCGATTCAAACAATTGAAGATCCTGAAGCTCTAGCAGAAGGAAACGAAATAATGATCATTGTTGATCCAGACGGAGAGATACAATTGATAATACGTAAATTAGCGACCAAAGAAAAATTAACAGAAGATAATTGATATAGGCGTTAAGATAAGTTCAACATAAAAATTGTAACTACGGGTCAAAATTGCAAAAGCGCTAATACTGCTAGTCAAAGGTATTAGCGCTTTTGCCCGTTGTTAATTTAATTATTTCTGAATTCTCAAAGTCAGAAATAATATTCCTCTGCCTGAAAATTAAAAATTAGCTCTAAATAAAACTTCACCAGTGGCAATAATTAGCTACAGGTTTATTTTTTCGAAGTAAGCCAAAAACTCTTTATTGCCTGTAGTTCCTAAAATTGGAGATACCGTTAATCCAAGTAGTTTAAAATTTTTTGCCTCAAGTTTTTCGATCACTCCAGCAACAATTCGATCGACCATTTTCTCGTCCTTTAGTACCCCACCCTTGGGAACTTCGCCCTTTTCTGCTTCGAATTGCGGTTTAATTAATGCTACCAAATGACCAGTATCTTTTAGGAGTTTATGAATTACATCCACAACTTTTGTTAAGGATATAAATGAAAGATCTAAAGTAGCTAAATCAATTTCTTCGGGCAAATTTTCTAAAAGTCGTAAATTCGTTTTTTCCATTAATATCAATCGGGGATCATTTGTCACTTTCTGATGAACTTGGCCATGAGCAACATCAATACCGTAAACTTTGCCAACACCTCGTTGCATCAGACAGTCGGTAAAACCACCAGTCGAAATTCCTGCATCAAGCACAACCAAACCTGCTGGGTCTATATTAAAAGTGTCTAATGCCTTCTCCAACTTGAAGCCTGCTCTACTAACATACTTTGGTTGCATAACTCTCAGATGTATTTTTGAATCTTCATTTACCAAATTACCCGCTTTTATTACCTTTTGGTCATCTACTTCAACATGACCTTGCATAATAAAGCTCTGCACTTGATTTCTGGATAAATGAGAATACTTTTCTTGAACTAAAAGATCTAATCTTTTCTTTGCCATAAATTTGAAAACCGCTAAAATTGAAAAATTATCAACTACTATTTTAATATAAAAATGAAAAATAAAATAACCAAAACTTTTATTGCCCAGTTTTTACCCGAAAATCCAATCATTATTGAGGCCGGTGCACATAAAGGCAAAGATACTATCGCAATCGCAAATCAATGGCCACATGCGCAAATACATGCTTTTGAACCCACAGAAATTTATGAACAACTTGCTTACGACACGTATTTTTATTCCAATATACATACTTATCATATCGCTCTAGATGCCCAGTCATCCGAAAAAAAAATGTACGCCTGCTCAGGAAAGTACAGTAGATTAAGCTCATTGCATCAGCCATCTGACTATTTCACCAAAAATCCCAAATTTGCATTCAATAAAATTACGGTTAAAACGATAACTCTCGATGATTGGGCTCACCAACATAACATAACAAATATCGATTTGATCTGGCTTGATGCACAAGGTGCTGAACTTACCATTCTAAAGGGCGGTTCCCAAATCTTGAAAAACACTAAACTCTTGTTTCTGGAAGCAAATATCGTTGCAAGATATCAAAATGCAGTACTATATGATGAGCTAAAAAAGTGGGTCCTTGAGCATGATTTTGAAGAATTAGCAATTGATGAAGAAGTATTAAACGGTCGATTTAATGTACTTTTTAGGAAGCGCGTTAGTTAATCTTATTAACCCGGAATTAAAAAACACCTTGTGTTCTAGCCATATCGCATTTAAAAGGCCTAGATTTTTAGTCTAGGCCTTAATAGTTTTTATCTAGCTGAAGGTCTTAACAGTCTCAAATGTTTATAATGATCGGTCAAAGGATAACCAAACTCAGAAGCCAATTTAGGCTCTTCATTTAATACTTTGTCTAATGATAAGACGGTTGAATAACCCTCTTTTGTAGAAAGTGAAATGTACCCGCTTTTTACACTTTCAAGAAATGCGGATCTTAATTCCGCAAGGGTAGTAACTTTTTTACCATTTACTTCCTCAATAACATCACCAGCACTAAAACATTGAACCTTTTGAAGCTGACTTCCGTTATGAATATACGTAATAATTACTGCTTCTTTAGAAGGATCCTGTAAATATTTTTCAAATTTTGGAGGAATATTATTATTCTTTTTTTTAGTAGCAGTTGCAAATTCCTCAATATGATTTTGCCTTAATTGCATGAATACGGTTCCAAACAAAACTACAAAATCCATCTCATCTGGCTCAAATCCTACGCAAATGTATCTTCCCGGATATTTAGGAGGCTCGGTTAAAATGGTACTCAACTTTAATCTTTCACCATTTCTATAAACAACCAAATCGATCGAATCATTAAGCTTGAATCTTAGCATTAGCTCCCGCAAACTAATCTTGTCAGATATTCTCCAATCAACCTTAACATCGCCATATTCATCGATATCATAAGCCACACCATTCCAAATAACCTGGTATAGCATATCGCCCTGTTTTACTCCCATTCTATCAGCAGATGATCCGCGCAGAACCTTGTTTATAAATGAACCACCAGGAATCGGACATTTTAAAAATTCCGCATGTTCTTTGGTTGCTGGATTTAATCGAAAATCTAATCTCGGCTTTCTATAAAGCGGATTATCATACAGTTGCGGCAAAATACTACTTACATCAGCACTAGGAATTATAAAGCAAATATTTTGACTTCCCGGCATAATTGCGGAATTAACACCAACAACTTCACCATATTTATCCATTAATGGACCACCTGAATTTCCCGGATTTATAGGCGCGGTCATATGAATAAACGAGGAACCTCCGATATACTCATAACCAGCTATCTCACCAATCGTACTTTTGGAATAACGAGAACCTAATGGATAACCTAAGGCCATAATTGGCTCCGTTTTAGCAAGCATATCTGAGTTACCCAAAGTCAAATAGGAAATGGAACCAAGAAGTGTCACTAATTCAGTACGGCTAGCTTCTGTTAATTCTAATACCGCAATATCTTGCTCCGGACAAACACCTTTGATCCGAGCTTCGAAAGGCTTTCTGCCGCCAGATGGAACAAGAACATATACAAAGTTTGCACCATCAACAACATGAAAATTGGTAAGCATATCTCCATCACTATTGATAAAAAATGCTGTTCCCACTCCCTGATGTTGAACGGGCGCCTTATAAGGCTCAAGCCAACTTTTTTTTGAACCCTGGGACCAAACTTGCAGAACAGTATTTTGAGTTGCTTGCTCTATTTTTTGCCATTCAACCGCTATTAAAAAAGACTCGAATAGCATTATCCAGGAAATGATTCCTAATTTAAAATGTACGCTTTTACTATATAACATAAAACTCCTTATTTTACCGATTTACCTTTTAACAACGCTTTTTCCTGCAACTTTAAGAAAGTTTGAGACAATGGGTAAAAGTAAGTTTGGGACAGACCGAGCTCAGAGTCAATAATTTTACTCACGGGTATAGCACAAAATACTCCCTGGGTTGTTTTTATTGTCATATAATCCGTGCTTTGTAATGCCTGCTTACGGAAATCAGCTAAGTTTTTAATTTTTACACCATTAAGCTCTGATATTAACATTCCCGGCATTATACATCTGCTTCGTGCTGCTGGAGAATTTAATAATACCTTGGTTACAACAACAGCCGGATTAGCATGTTCATCCGAATCAGCATATTTAATTAATTCTGGGTTAGCTCCCGCAAGTAACATTAAGTGATTTAATGTTAAATCCATAACAACCATTCCACCAATTACTTCATAATCAATTTTTTCATAACCTGGATATCTCTGGCAAATTGCAGGTCTATCACAATGATTAAATACAAAGGAAATTTTCTTTTGTACCCCATTTCTATAAAATTCGATATCTATTTTTTGCCCAATCTTTAAACGGGCTAAATATGACACTAACGAAATTTTTTCCTCTTTATTCCAAGGAACGTTCATTTCACCATGACCATCAATTGCCAAATTATTAATTCGATAAATCATATCTCCAATACGAATACCGGCCTTGTGAAGCAAAGTACCTGGAGTAATTTTAGCAACATAAATCCCACCTGGTTTTGGATTACCTAGAAACTCGGTAAGGCTTTCATCCGCACTGTGAAATTTAACCCCTAAATAAGGCTTTAACCACATTTTAGTTTTACCAGTTTCCGGCAATGTAGCAGTTTGCTCTAAAAATAATCTAACTTCATTTATAGGAATAACATAGTTAACATTTTGAGCATCTTTAAACGATGCTGAGTTGATCCCAACTACCTTTCCAAGCTTACTTAAACACGGTCCTCCAGAGTTCCCTCCATTAATGGGAGCACTAATCTGTAGATAATACTGACCGCCAATATTCTCACGACCGCTCATAACACCGGATGTACTCTTGAGACCATTTTGAGCAAGCGGATAGCCAAGGGTCATAACTTTTTCAGCTCTTCTTAGTAAATCAGAATCCCCAAAACGTAAAAATCGTGAGGTTTTCATTTTAAGATCTTCTTTGAGTTTATTCAGCTCAGATGGTTTAATCCTTAGTAGAGCAAGATCTCTTTCTGGGCTCACGGTCAAGGCTTCCGCCTCGTACCGACGCTTTCCAGAGGTAGGAAACTGGATGGTAATAGATGCTGCTTGATCAACCACATGATGATTGGTAGCAAATTCCCAGTTAGAATTAATAAAAAATCCCGTACCAGCAGATTCATGCTGACTCGGACTTTTATAAGGCTCAAGCCAATTGAATTCCAAAACTTCAGAGAACACTTGCACTACGGTATCTTTTAAATCACGTTCCAAAACATCAACAAAATGTACCTTATTTATACTAGAATTCTTTTCATTTAATTTTTGTTGCGCTTCTTTAGAAACAATAGCCTTACTTTCTAAATTAGGTGCCAGCTTGTCTACTAGACTACTGCCATAAGCATCAAAACCATTAAAATTATGGGTATCTACTGCTTCGATGTCGCCAGAATAGAACCATAATGATGATAATGAAACAAGTAAAACCAAAATGGCCGCTGAATAAAAATATATAAAACGCATAAAACACCCTCAATGAAGTAAACGAGCAACTAAAATTACATAACTTGTTGCCAAAAACAATAAGCTAAAACATAAACGAAAAAAGTGGTAAATTCAATTTATTTTTTCCACAGCCTTTTAGGATAATGAGTTGCATATGAGAACATAGTTGTAGAGTGGTTATTAAAATACTTAATAGGAAGAATAACATCTCTCATCTCACCTCTTCCTGCATGTTGATACACAGCACGCGTGAAAGGAATGATGGACGTCAAAACATTAGGACAAATTTTATCTAAAGAGCCTAAATGATTTAAATAAGAACGATCAGAAATAAATAAAATTATATTATCAATCGTTTGCTTTATGATAGGATGACCGCCAACTGAACCAATAAAATAATTATCAATAAATAAGTTGCCCCGATTAGGGCCTAACAATAATCCAAAGAAATCAAAATTCGAAACTAAAAGATCGATAGACTCAAATGGCTCAGTATCTAGATCGACATAAACGCCACCATGCTTATTAAGGATCTCCATTCTCAATAGATCAGATTGCGCTGTTGGATTAGGAAGAGAATCATATACCTTTCTGGACTCAGCACTACTAAATTCAAATTGCGCAACATCTTCATCTGTATAAAGTTTGTAGGTCCAATCGGGAGACAAAATTTTCTGCCATTTTACCTGATTTTTTTTATATTCCTCAGGTAGCGGCTTACCACCAACCCAAACCTGAAACAAACTCTTATTAATTCCTGTGGTCGAATGGCTATGCTCCCACAAATGTATGTTGTTAGGATTATTTATATTTGGCTCTGAAAGAAAATATTGTTCATATAAATACTTCATACGCTCTATAAACTGCCCGGGCATTACCTTAGGATCAAGCGCAAATTTGTATGTTTTTGTGCTAAATCCACGAGAATATAGCCTATCAATATTGTTAATACAATCATGATAATATTCACTTTTGGAATCTACTGCAGCGTTAAAGTCAATATGGAAACAATCGAATGCATTTTGATGAGTAAATGATGAATTTAAAATAAAAACTTTTAAACCACCTTCTTCTGGTCCATAAACATACAATTTAGCTTCTTGACCAGTCGAACAATGTATTACCTGAACAGATTTTATACAGCCAAATATCTTCTTTAACTGTTCAATATCTTTATCTAATGGACAATCATGAAGTAGCTCTTTTATCATGTCATCAAACTTATTTTGGTAGTATAATATATCAAAAAAAAAGTCCGTACGTGCACATAAGCGGAAATTATGTGTCTCTGAAAATGTCGAGGAAGTTCTTGAATCAAAGAGATTAAAACAAACAGTTATATCACAATCATCATCATTATTATTAATAAGCGTAACCTTATTTGCTCCTGCTTTACCAAAATTAACAGAATCAACACGAATAGCTGTAATAACTAATAGCAGAAATATTAGAATTTTTGTGCGGTAAAACATAGTATTAAATCTCATAGTAATATCTTGAAGACCATCGGACAACTCATTTTTAATTGGCCTTAGATATACCATAAAATTTAAATCTTGTAATGGATGTGGTCGTTTTTAAAGGATTATAACATAATATTATAATGACACGTGTAAATCAGCACCTTTAGAATTAACTAAAAAGACTGCAATAGCTTGGTCAAGCTTATTAATACTGCCGAGTTTTTTATACGCTATTGTGCCATATTCTATAAGTATTTTCATGATTCTAAGAAAGCGAATTTCAAGATCAGCTTGTTTTTCATTTTGAGCTTTAGTGAGACCATACATAGCCTTTTGCAAAACAGTTTTGTCTTCATAGCCCATTATAGTAACATCACCACCACATTCGCAAATCTTCTGAACAACATCATCATGGCACAGCTCTACCGCATAATGAAGAGCCGTATTATTAATGATATCTTGGTCATTGATATTCATACGATATATAGAAAGCAGGGGTATTAATTTTACAAGCACATTAGTGCGCGCTATAAAATTTAAAAGTGGAACTTTAAGCTGGTGAACTGGTCCATCACATTCTACGGTTATATTATTATGATCAACACCAGCAACAATGAGCACTGCTGCTTCAAAAGCTAGCTTATCCTCTTCAAGCTTTTCATCTAATTTTTTATTAGCCCTAGCTCTAGCAAAAGCCGCTATAAGTTTTTTACGCAGGACAGACTGGTCATTAGTGGATAGCTCAGCGGCAAAACGTTTTTTTGCAATGCGCTTAGCATACTGGACCAATTGCTTTGTAAATGCATTAAAACGATGATCAACCCCACGAACTGATTTGATAACTTTTCGCATCTCAATAAAATATTTAAAAATATCATTATTACCAAGACTTTTTTGCAGAAGATAATATTCAAGTACCTGTAAAACTATTTCATCTGAAAATGTTTCTTCAAACTTATCTAACCTATGTTCATCTGCTGCCATACAAACGGTCAATTGAACACTGCTGCATACCAACAAAAAACATATGCTATACATTAATTTTTTCATACCAATATATTCCCTTTTATCAATATTTTAATATTATCATGACACCATTAATACAATATGTCAAAAATAAATCAGTCCCAATTCTACTATATTATGAGGTAATACTTGGGATTGGAGCAGCTGTGCAAGCTGCTCCAATCGACTGAAAATTAAACCTTTAAATAGTTAAACAAGGTGCACAGAATTTATTTCGAATTGCTAAACTCAAGCAATTTCTCATTCTTGCATCTATAACTATTGTTATTGCATTTGAATCACCCTCTGGGCAATCACAAGCACCTGGAATCGTTGTTGCTATAAAAGTATAGGTTCCATTTGCCAAAGGTTGTGCTGGTACAAAAGTAAATTCACCTATTGCATTACTTGCAGTACGTCCAATTTCCACACCATTCGCAAATATAATAATACCGGTATTTGGACTTGTAGTACCAGTTATTATCGGTGTAGGACTACAACTTCCTGAGCATGGCGGATTCGTTAATCTGATTATCGTTGGAGCACAATCAACAAACGTTGTCACAAAGGCCGAAGCAGTACAACATGCCGAATTTGTAGCTTGTATCTCAAACGTATAATCACCTCTGCCTAAGCACATAGTTGTTATGATGAATGTTCCATCAGGTTGCACGAAAACTGGAATCGCTATAGGAATGCCATTCAACAATACATTAATTAAGGTACCAGGTGTAGCCGTACCCGTAATCGTCACTTGGCCAGAACTATTATTTATCACCGTGTTTATGACGGGCACTGATAATGGCACGAAAGTGAACGAAACTGGATTTGATGTAGCCGTACAGCCATTACTATCCACAACGGTTGCGGTATAAACAGCATCACCAACTGGAGTTACCATTTGGGTAACAACCGTATCGCTTGTTATAATCGGTGAGAACCCTGTAAAGGTAACCGTATATGGCGGAAGACCACTCGCTATTGTTGCTGTTAAGAGACTTGATTCTCCTAAGCATATAGGGAAAGGATCTGCCGATAACGTAATACCAATGCTCGTAACTTGAACAAAGATACTAGCCTCTGCCACACAATCTCCAGAAGTAACTACTAATGTATATTGACCAGCATTAGCAAGCGTTACATTAGGAATAGAAATATTTGGAGTTGACGCAGTAAACCCATTTGGGCCAGTCCATTCATACATATAATTGCCGGTTGCACCTGTTACGGTTGAAGTTATGTTTAAGGTATCGCCATCACATACTACTGATGGTCCTGATAATGTTACCATAAGAGGATCTGGCACTATCACGTCTACCAAAGGCCCAGCAGATTCAGATTCTAAAAGTACCGTTGAACTTGAACAACCAAATTCATTGGTTGCAGTTACCGTTACCGTATAAGTTCCTGGAGCTAACGATTCTGTTGTAACAGTAAAGTTACCCAAATTATCTACAATCACTGGTATCGCGACATTCATACCATCTATTAATACCGTAATGGTATTACCTGGTGACGCAGTACCGGTTATAGTTATTTGACCTATACAATTCACCGTAACTGAAGTAATTACTGGAGGAGTTAATGGTGCTAGCTCAAAAACAACCGCATCAGATGTCGCCGTACAGCCATTCGCATCAGTAACCGTTACCGTGAAATTATTATTTCCTATAGTTGGGAACACTTCTTGTGTATAAACCAAGGCATTTGATGGCGCTCTCGGAGGGAATCCTGAAAACTGTATTACGTACGGTGCAAGACCACCTACAACTGTTGCTGTTAAGGTACTCGGATCTCCTGCACATACAAATGTAGGATCAGCCGAAAGCGTAACTGCTACATTTGTTACTTGGGCAAAAATGCTTTCAGTCACTGTACAGCCGACTTCATCCGTAACAGTAAGGGTATATAATCCAGCATTAACCAGCGTTGCATTTGGAATGGATACATTTGGACTTGTAGAAACAAATCCAGCAGGTCCGGTCCAAGCATAAGTATAAGGTGCCAATCCGCCCATTACTGTTGAAGTAATGCTTAGAGTAGCTCCAGAACATATAGAAGGCGCAACTAATGTTAATAGCAATGGCTCATTTACCGTAACCACAGTTGTCGCTGATTCAAGGCAACAAAAGCTATTTGTTTCAGTTACTGTCAAACTAATATTCATTCCTGGGACCAACACACCTGTAGTGATGGTAAAGGTTCCGGATTCTCCAACGATTATACTCGCAGAAACGCTTATTCCATCGCGTAAAACAGTGATCGTATTGCCTGGAGTCGCAGTACCCATAATGGTAACTGTCCCATCACAATTCACCACGGTAGAAGTAATAACTGGTGCACTTACTGGAGCCAGATCAAAAACAACTGCATCTGATGTAGCAGTACAGCCATTTTCATCAGTAACCGTTACGGTGAAATTATTATTTCCTATAGTTGGGAACACCTCTTGTGTATAAACCAGAGCATTTGATGGCGCTCTTGGAGGGAATCCTGAAAACTGTATTACATACGGTGCAAGACCACCTACAACTGTTGCTGTTAAGGTACTCGGATCTCCTGCACATACAAATGTCGGATCGGCGGAAAGCGTAACTGCCACATTGGTTACTTGAGCAAATATGCTTTCGGTTACTGTACAGCCGACTTCATCCGTAACAGTAAGGGTATACAAACCTGCATTAACAAGCGTTGCATTTGGAATAGATACATTCGGACTTGTAGAAACAAATCCAGCAGGTCCTGTCCAAGCATAGGTATATGGTGCTACCCCACCCATTACTGTTGAAGTAATGGCCAAGGTGCCGCCAGAACATATTGCAGGAGCCACCAAGGTTAGAGCAAGTTGATTAGGTACAGTAACAATAACTGGTTCTTCAAGTGAAGCAGAGCAACCAAGACCATTGGTAGCTGTAACTGTTAGCGTATTTAAACCAGGGGTTAAAGGTATTGTCGTTACCGTAAAATTACCTTGAGCATCAACTATTACAGGAACAGATACATTAACTCCATTTGAGGAGACCGTAATAGTGGCGCCTGGTGTCGCGGTACCAGTTATAACTGCTTCACCTAAACAATCAACTGTTGTTGAAACTATTATCGGAGGAGTTAGTGGAGCCAACTCAAAAACAACTGAATCAGATGTAGAAATACAGCCATTCGCATCGGTAACCGTTACCGTGAAATTATTATTTCCTATAGTTGGGAACACCTCTTGAGTATAAACCAGAGCATTTGATGGCGCTCTTGGAGGGAATCCTGAAAACTGTATTACGTACGGTGCAAGACCACCTACAACAGTTGCTGTTAAGGTACTTGGATCCCCAGCACATACAAATGTTGGATCGGCGGAAAGCGTAACTGCTACATTGGTTACTTGAGCAAATATACTATCTGTTACTGTACAGCCGACTTCATCCGTAACCGTCAGAGTATACAAACCTGCATTAGCAAGGGTTGCATTTGGAATGGCTACATTTGGACTTGTAGAAACAAATCCAGCAGGTCCTGTCCAAGCATAGGTATATGGTGCTACCCCACCCATTACTGTTGAAGTAATGTTCAAAGTAGAACCAGAACATATAGAAGGTGCTTCCAAGGTTAATAGCCATGGCTCATTTACGTTAACTACAACTGCAGCTGAGCCAGGACAGCAGAAACTATTTGTTGCTGTAACCGTCAAAACAATATTCATTCCCGGAACGAGTGTTTCCGTAGTTATGGTAAAGGCGCCAGACGGACCAACAACCACAGGTACACCTACGTTTATTCCGTCACGCAAAATAGTAATAGTAGTACCTACCTCTGCGGTTCCCATAATGGTAACGGTCCCATCACAATTCACTACCGTAGAGGTAATAACTGGTGGATTTACCGTACTTGCTGTTATGGTTACCGGATTTGACAGAACTGTACATGGTGGGACAGCGCTGTTTGTTATAGTCACCGTATAAGTAGTAGCTACATTTATAGGTGGCGGCGTATACGTAAAGACGTTGGTATTAATGTCAAAAATAGTGATATAGGGAGAACCATTAATATTAATAGTTGCCGTATAAGGCGGGTTAGTATCAGCTATAGTAATTGTCAAAACCGGTGAAGTTCCTGAACAGACAGTTCCAATTGCCGATAATACTACGTCTGTTACCAGAATAGATGCTGAAGCAAATCCCTGACAATTAGTTGGCATACGATCATCGGTAACCGTAACAAAATAGGTACCGGTATTTATTGGACTTACCGGTGTTACCATAACCGTAGGCCCCATTGCAGTAAAGCCATCAGGTCCAGTCCAGGTAAAGGTATAATTTCCCGTTCCACCCGTAGCCGAAGCCATTAAGGTTGCAGTGGACCCCGGACAAACTGTTTGAGAAGTTGGCGTAACCGTTACTATGATTCGAGTATTCACCTGAACAGGACCGGCTGAAGCGGTAGCTTGACAACCAAACGGATTAGTTGCCACCACATCAAAGGTATACATACCTGAAACTGGTACTGCCGAGGTGGTGATTGAGAAGTTGCCACTCGGTGGAACTATAGACGGACCACCAACTTGTGTTAATCCATTAAATATCCCGATAGTATTACCAGGATCACTCATACCCACAATCGTTACGGTGCCATTACAATTAGCAGTAGTGCTGGTAATGCTTAAGACATTAACCTGACTTACCGTAACCGTTACCGGATTTGAGGTTGCAGAACAGCCATTAGCATCGGTAATTACTGTGGTATAAACAGTTGTTACCGTTGGCATTACCGTGTCCGTAAACGAGTTTCCAAGAATATTGGTAATAGTATTAATCAACACGTTGTCCGCAAAAATATCTGCAGTATATGGTGGCGTTCCAAGCGCTATAGTACCGGTCAAAGTACTCTGTCCTACACCACCACATAAAAATGATGGCTGAACGGCAAGCGCTACTCCAACACTAACCACTTGGACAAATATACTAGCCGAAGCAGTACATCCAAATGAATCTGTTACCGTAACAGTATATATTCCCTCATTTGCCAATGATGCATGGAGTATACTTATGGTATCACTTGGCCCTGTTTGCATAAAACCATTTGGGCCAGTCCAAGAATAGTCCACATAGGGAAGCAACCCACCATTGGGTATTGCTTGTAAGGTCAAGGTGCTTCTAGCACAAACTAATTGATCTCCACTTATAATTACTCCCAAACTCGGATTTACCGTAACGGGAGGAACTGGTATTGTTGCAGTACAAAGGGTAAGGTTAGTCGCAGTTAATGTTAATGACGAATAAGTACCAGCTGATAAAGAAATTGTTGTTATCGAAAAAGTACCATCATTTGCTACAAACACTGGCACAGCAATTTGATCAGGTCCATTAAATACCTGTATAAGGTTTCCTGGAGTACCTGTACCAGTTATTGTTATTTGGCCACTACAATTTGTTTCTGCAGTTAAAATTACTGGGGTTATAATGCTATCAACAGTAACCGTAACCATATTTGAAGTTGCACTACATGGTGTGGGCATTGAACTATCAGTAATAGTAACCGTATAAGCTGTGGTCATTGCCGGACTTACTGGATAAGTTACCGTATTACCTGTAATTCCTGTTATAACATTGCCATCAGAAAATGTCGCAGTATAAGGAGGTATCCCACCGTTGATCAGAGTAGTTAAAGTGGCTGTTCCGCCATCACATATAGTATCTGGTAAGACTGAGAGTACAGCCCTTATTGCGGTCACCGCTGCAAATGCAATAGCAGTAGCTTGGCAGCCACTACCATCAGTCAACGTAACTGTATACTCTCCAGCATCGGCTTCAGTAGCCGGTGTTATGGTCAATATATTTGATGGACCAGTTTGCACAACGGAACCATCTGGTCCTCTAAATGTATAAACATAGTTTACAGGCCCAGTTCCACCAGTTCCAGTAGCAGTCAGAGTTATAGTTCCACCAGAGCAAATCGTAGTAACCAATGGCGCTAATGTTACATCTAAAGCTGTATTAGGAGCATAAATAGTTATTTGTGAAGCGGTTGCTGCAGCAAGACACCCATTAGGCGAAAACACTATTGAATTTACCGGACCGGCTAGTGTTACGAAAGGAACCCCAGTTAGACTATACATGCATTGTGATGCTGGCCCTGTCCGATTATAAAAGGTAATACCTCCTGCATTATCTCCAACCACAAGACAATCTTCTGTGGGTGAAAAATCAATCACTGCTGGCGATGGAACACCTGTAATAGTTGTCGTCAACGTATGTATACAGTTCAATCCAGGTTGATAAATTGTCACTTCATTACCACCAATTCCTTGGGATATAGCAAGACAGCCACTTGCTGAAAAAGATATATCCTGAATAGCTGCAGGTAAACTTATGAGTTGAATAAAAGTAGTATCATACAAACATCCGCTAATTTGGCGGTAGATATTTACATTCCCTGCAATATCACCTACAACCAAACAGTTATTAGTGGGAGAAAAAGCAATGGCCGTCACTGCAGCACCAACGTTAAATGTCGGTGTTACGGGTGTTGTTAAATCATAGGTACAACTACCCAAAGAAATAGGGCCATAAATATTTACATTTCCCAAATTATCACCGACTACAACACATTCGCTAAATGCAAAGGCCGTTGAAGTTGCAACAACCGGCGTTGAACTTGATTGACTAAAAGCACAAGAATCACATGAACCATCTGGTTGATATATTATTAATTCGTTATCAGTCGCTATAGATAAACATCCCACAGGGGTTGTATCCACATCACGGACTGGAGCTCCCGTATTAAATGTACTGCTAGGAGTAGTATTGTAAACACAGCCAGATATAGGAGAATACGTATTAACTGTTCCTGTTAAGTCATCCGCACCAACAACAAGACAGCCGTTTGGTGTAAATTCCATCGCAGAATTTAGAGTATTAATGGTCGTTGCGGGAGATTGATTAAACGAGCAACATGACATAGCTTCTAGAGCACCGCCCATTCCCAGCATTATTAACAAACTTATAATTATAGGATTTTTACCCATTCCTCGATTCCTTTCAATGGGGCCCCGCAGAGCCCCTCTATTTCTTAAAAACATTATACTACCGTCACTGTAGCGCTTCCAGATGCAGTACAACCAGCACTATCTGTAGCTACAACATTGTACGTACCACCAAAAGATGCTGTTGCATTTGGTCTCATCACCACGTTAGATGTACCATTTTGTATAAAGCCATTGGTGCTAGTCCAAGCATAATTTGTAGTTCCTGGAGATCCACCCAAAGTATTAGCAATTAAGTTCAATGTTGAACCTGCCGCTATAGATTGTGATGGTGGTGCTATAGTAACACTAAAGGCCGGGTTAACAACAACTGGTGGAGCCGGTGTTGTTGCGGTACATGCTGCTGAATTAGTTGCGGTAACATCTAAAGTATAAGTATCTGCAGGTAATGGGCCCGTATTCAAACTAAAGTTACCGGAGAGAGGTACTATAATAGGACCTGCTACCGGAATATTGCCATTAAATACCGTAATAGTATTTCCTGGTGCAGCCATACCGGTAATAAATATCGCACCATTACAGTTACTTGTTGCAGTAAGACCAGAAGGAGGAGTTACCACACTAACTACAATCATGTTCGATGCAGACATTGCGCTACAAGGGGTTGAATCAACAACCGTCACTGTATAAGAAGTGGTCATAGCAGGTGTTACTACATGCATAACCGACGTACTTGGTGTATTAACTATAAATCCATCTGAGAAGGTAAAGGTATAAGGGGGAACACCACTCGTAACAATTGCTGTTAACGTAGCTGAATCACCACCACATAGAAATTGGTTCGAGCTAGAAAGTGTAACACCTATATCAACCACCCGCACCAAGACAGAGGCAGAGGTTGTACAACCATTTGCGTCAGTTAAAGTAACTGTATAAATTCCAGCCATTGCCCTCGTAGCATTTGGTCTTGTTATTACATTTCCAGTGTCAGTAAAGCCACCAGGCCCAGTCCATGCATAGCTATAAGGAAGCGTACCACCCGCACCAGTTGCAGTTAACATAATAGTACTTCCAGCACATACTATTGAAGGATTCGGAGCAATAGATACACCAACAGCTGAAGGAATAGTAACACTTGGAATTGGAGTTGAAGCGGAGCAATTTAGTGCTACAACCGCAGTTAAGGATAAATTAGTATAAGTTCCGGGCGCTAATGGAATAGTAGTAATGGTAAAAGTTCCATCATTTGCCACGATAACAGGTACTGCAATTTGGTTAGGCGGATTGGAGACTTGAATCAGATCACCTGGATTACCTGTCCCCATTATTGTTATAGTACCATTACAATTAACGGTTACCGTTCCAATCGTAGGCGCTGTAGGCGTTTGTACTGTAACAGTAATTGGTCCAGTCGTTACCGAACAACCTCTATTGTCAACAACTGTTACCGAATAATTAGTGGTAACAAGGGGCGTAGCTATCTGTGTTACAATAGGTCCCGCGCTGACAATAGGCGCAAAGCCGGTAAAGGTGACTGTATAGGGCGGAAATCCGCCAGATATATTTGTACTTAAAGTTGTTGATTGTCCTGCACATATGGTGTCAGGCGTAGCTTGCAAAGAAGCATTTAAGGTAGATACTTCTACAAACGCTGTATTAGTAGCAGTACAATTAGCAGAATCGGTTACTTCAACGGTATAGAGTCCACTATTAACCTCAGTCGGATTTGGTATCGTTAGCGTATTTGATAATCCTGTTGAAACGGTGGAGCCATCTGGTAATGTCCATACATAGGTATAAGGGCTAATACCACCCGTAGTTAAAGCATTAAGCATTATTGTTTGACCAAAACAGACGAAAGAAACATCAGGAGATATAATTGTTGCCAATGTAGCATTAGGCTCATAAATATTGATCGAGTTTGCCCAACCGCCCGCTAGACAGCCATTTGGCGAATAAGCTATAGCAGAAAGAGGGGTCCCACCAGTAATAACCGATACAGGAGTTGGATTATATGCACAACCACCCATTGGGCTATAGGTGCTTATAGATCCGTCAGCAGAACCAACAGCTAGACAGCCATTTACCGGTGAAAAAGCTACAAACGCAGGACTTGTAACAGGAATAGTTGTGGTTGCTGGCAATACAAAGGTGCAACCAGATCCTGATTGGTAAATGGTAACTTGACCACTATTATCAGCTATAGCAGGACACCCCGTAGAATCAAATGCAATAGAAGTTACTGCATCTGGCAAGTTTATAGTGTCACTTGGCGTTATAGTATATGAACAAAGACTAATTTGAGAATAAACATTTACATTTCCCGCCATATCACCCACAACAAGGCAGTTAGTGGTCGGAGAAAAAGCAAGCGCATTTATCTGCGCAGGACTCGGAATGGTAAATGTAGTTACTGGTGTTGTATCATAAGTACACGTGCCTGGAGTAAGAAGGCCATAAATATTTACCACGCCCCCTGCATCTCCAGTTGCAAGACAATTATCATTAGAAAATCCTACGGCAGTTGTGTCCACCAAAGAAGAGATAGTAGTTGATGGTGCATAAATGCAATTACCACAGCTACCGATTGGCTCAAGCACTGTAACACCCGCACTTGTAGCAACGGCAAGACATCCACTAGGAGAAGATGCAATATTAAACGCTGGTCCAGCTAGATCAATTTCTCCCGTTGAGGTGGGATCATATACACAAGGATTTGACGTTGGCGTGTACACATTTACTTCACCTAAATCATTTACGGTAGCTAAGCAACCACTCGGAGTGAAAGTTATTGACTGAACACCATTAGGAAGAGTAGGAATCATGGTAGTAGCAGTTGGATTAAGTGAGCAACATGACATACTCAATAAATCCGTTGTTGACGTAAGCATAAATAACATGCTCATTATTATGCTTAATGTTATACGTTTTTTACCCATCCGCGCATCCTTTCAAACAATAATTTTTACTTTGCATACCAAAGTAATTTGTCGCAGCTTAGAATGATAGATACTGGATTGTCAATAAAGTACTAGGGGTGAATTTTATAGCAAATGGGCGAGAATTATACGCATAGAGGCATTCTCATGACAAACCCATACTTACGCACACATTTACTATAAAATATAAAGCATAAGTTTTAGCACTAAAAGAAGGGGCTCAAATCCCAAATTGTATTTGTGAATTAAGAGATTTTTAATGACACCTGAATTCAAGTCACAAGTGCAACCTTTAGGTCGTTAAAAAAACTAGCTAATTGATGTATAATCAATGCTAGTTTTTTACGACAAAAACAAAGGTTAGCATGAGAAAATACAAGCAATTAG
>Ga0105046_10005388_pt1 | contig 20248 bp, 17 predicted proteins | sample MAT03_FD_78385 | JGI IMG/M metagenome (GOLD analysis project Ga0105046, IMG submission 78385) | Freshwater microbial communities from Lake Fryxell liftoff mats and glacier meltwater in Antarctica - MAT-03 (megahit assembly) | ecosystem: Environmental > Aquatic > Freshwater > Ice > Liftoff... | reverse complement strand
CATTCAGCTCATAATTACCGATAGCACCATGATAACTAAAAATTAACCACGCAATGCCAGCGGTGAACATACCACCAAACTTTGATCCAGAAACCAATAATGCATAATTATGTTTTGCTGATTCAGGACTATACACCGAGTTTGCAAATGCCCAAAAAACACTAATAACAAATGGAGAGAAAACTTCTATGAAAAAATAAAAAAACCAGCCAAATAAACGCAGAGGACTTGTTTCAGTATTTGCAAGGCCAATAGTTGGATGCCCCACTAAATACATACATAATAATCCCATTAATCCATAGGTTATGCTATAAAAATAAAGTAATTGATAACGTCGAATTTTATCTACTAAAAAGGAATAGAACAAAACACCAGGAACTAAAATTATCAATGCTAACATTCTAGCCCAAGGAATAAACTCTTTGCCAACAATGCTCATAAACATAGAGCTTTTAAGTTCTCGTACCAATGTATAGGAACCAATCACCAAAAAAAATGATAGCCCTAACAATAAAAGCTTTAACCGTTCTTCACGCTTTATATTAATAAATGATTTAAAGAATAAAGTGAGCTTAGAACTCATTGAGGCCCCCGAATAAGCTTAATGTGTAAAAAATTAATAATTCTTAATACATCTATTAAAAAAAAGCCTTCTTAACTGTTTAATTAAGAAGGCTTTTTCTATTTTTTCATTTGCTAATCACAAAGGAACTAACAAACAACTTGTTTTTCAGCAACAGCTTTTTTATGTGTCTTCGCAAGATACAATGCTGCATAGAGCCAAACACCTACCATGCCAAGTGAAGCAACGGTTGAGAAAAATATGAATGAGTCTGTCGTCATAAAACGTTTAAGCGCATTGATACCTGACCCAACAGCTTTTGATCCACGAGAACCAAACATTTCCATAAACGCTTTAACTTTATATTTAGTTTCTGGCGTAGTTGGAATATATAATTGCTCTTTAGATGGTTGGTTAAGTGCATAGTTAAGACCTTTGCAACATACCATGATCCAGAAGGCAATGGTTAATGTTGAAGCAGAAGCAAGAACTAATGATGCTATACCAACAATTATAGGCATAATTACCAAGGCTACTGAAAGACCTAATTTACGACCAATGTTATTCACACCAAGCAAAACGCAAATCCAAGCAACAACGTTGGTGTAAACACCAAAAGTACCCATATAAGCTGTATATGCATTAGCGCCAGTAATTTCTAATGAAGCGTAATATTTTAAATAGAAGTCAAAAATAGTAACAATAATTTCGAATAATGAAATTACCGCAAAAATCCCTAAAAGATATGGTTGTGAAACGAATAGTTTCATATCACTAAGGAAGCTTGTTTTTTCTCTAGGCTTTGAATGTGCTCCTGCAGCTTGATAACCCGCTAATTGATCTTTAGGAGTCACACGCATAAAGAACCACACCATTCCTGCGATACCAAGAATTGCGATGCTTGCAGAAATTAAAAGAGTAGGCACGCCTAATCTTTCTGCTTGTGTCGCTACTAAAAGAGGCCCTAAAACACCGCCGGTTTGAGCACCAAAAGCGATAACGGCATATCCTCTTTTTGCAGCATCAGGAGTTGTTGTATCTGCAGCAAAAGCCCAGAAAAGAGCAACCATGATTGAACCAAAAGCTTCAACAAACACATAGCATATCCAACCAATCATACGACCCAAGATGTTTGGATGACCTAATTGAGGCAATGTTTTATGAATGCCCAGTTCAGGATGTAACATACACAAAGCAAGCGCTAATGAAATTATCGCAAAAACAACACTAAGTGCATAGAAAACACGCTGACGAGGAAAAGCATCAACTAATTTTGAATAAACAATAATCAGAGGAATAACAACTGCTAATGAAACCCATTTCGCGTATGGAATCCATTCAGCACCAACATAGGCGTTAAAAACACCATCTTTGATAGGCCTTAGAAGCCAGTACACTCCAATGGTAAAGCAAAAAATCCCTGCTAGTAAAGAAAACTTTTTAAGTTCCTCTTTAGTAAATTCTCCCCACCAGGTTTTAATAGTCGAACTCTGCATATGGTCCTCATAAAATTTGTTAAAAATACTTGTACTCCAAACACACTATAACAAAAGATTAATAATTTGTAAAAAAAATCCTCTTATAATTTAAGGATAAACTACTTATTTTTACAAAAGTTATCTTTATCTATCTTCTTGCATTGAGCTGCCCACCTCCTTTGAACTTTTTTTGAGCTTTTTTACTGGTTATTTAGCTTTAAATACCGCATAAAAGCTAAAGTTTACTAATTCTTAGGTCTTTGGTAAACTTTATAGTAAGGTTTATCTTAAAACCTCCGCATGCCAAAGTCGGTAATGCTACAAAATACCTTAAAAACAAACAAGCTTTTAATCACAGCGTTTTTTTATACAAATTAACTGGAGGTAGGGTTAAACACTATGAATCAAGACGAAGTAAAGAATATACAAGAAGAGTATATACCGGAACATGAAACATATTTGGCTTTATTGCCACTTAAAAATGTTATTATTTTGCCCAAAAGCATCTTGCCAATAATTGTTGGTCGAGCTAATTCTATCCAAGCAGTTGAATATGCTTTAAAACATGAAAAAACAATCTTTATTTCAACACAAAAAGATGCTGCCGTTGAAAACCCTACTGATCAAGATGTGTATCAAATAGGAATTAGAGCAAACATTCTCCAAGTTATGCGTATGCCAAATGGCGCGTTAAAAATCTTGGTTGAAGGAATTTGCCGCGCGCAAATTGTTAAAGTTGATACTTCTCACCCTTTTATCAGCGTTTCTATTCGCGATCTTGTAACCAAAAATCTTAAAAAAACGGTTGAAATCGAAGCATTATGGCGCCATTTAAAAGAACACTATGAAAATTATGCCAAAATTAATGAAAAAATTCCCGCTGATTTAATGTCGTTAGCCAAAACCGCTGAAGATATGGATTCTATTGCTGATACTATTGCCGTACATATTAATCTTTCTTTTGATGAACGTCAGGCTATTCTTGAAACACCCGATTTAAAAGAACGACTCATCAAGTTGTCATCGCTCATTAAAAAAGAGATTGAAATTGTTCAAACAGAACAACGGATCAAAGGTCGCATTCAAAGCCAAGTTGAAAAAAGCCAACGTGAATATTATCTGACTGAGCAAATAAAAGCTATCAACAAAGAATTAGGCCGCGAAGATCAAAGTGTTGAGATTGCACAAATTAAAGGCAAAATCAAAAACTTAGGTCTATCCCCTGAAGCTTTCGAAAAAGTCGAAAAGGAATTAAAGCGGCTAGAGCAAATGCCTCCTTTTTCTTCTGAAGCTGTTGTTTCACGCAATTATATTGATTGGATAATTTCAATTCCTTGGAAGAAACAAAGTAAAGATACGATTAGCCTTGAACAAGCTGAAAAAATTCTTAACAAGCAACATGCCGGTCTTAATAAACCAAAAGAACGCATCATAGAGTTCATAGCAGCAAAAAAATTTGCTAAAACAATGGAACGCTCCCCAATTATTTGTCTTGTTGGCCCTCCTGGTGTAGGTAAAACTTCCCTTGGCCAATCGATCGCAAAAAGTTTAGGCAGAGAATTTGTCAGAATTTCACTTGGCGGCATCAAAGACGAAGCTGAAATTCGTGGGCATCGTAGAACGTATATTGGTGCACTGCCAGGAAAAATTATTCATGCAATGAAAAAGGCAAAAACACTTAATCCTCTCATTTTACTTGATGAAATTGATAAGATTTCTCGCGATATGCATGGCGATCCTTCTTCGGCATTACTTGAGGTATTAGATCCAGAACAAAATTCAACGTTTGTTGATCATTTTCTTGATGTTGAATACGATCTTTCAAAAGTAATGTTCATTACAACAGCAAACATGATTGAGGGAATTCCTTATCCGCTTTTTGATCGCATGGAAATCATTACGCTTTCTGGCTATACCGAACAAGAAAAACTTGAAATTGCTAAAAACTTTTTAATTCCTAAAGCACTTAAAGAATACCATTTAAGCAAAGCGCAATTCCGTATTCCTAATGATATGTTAGAAAAAATAATTAGCGAACAAACTAAAGAATCTGGCGTACGCCAACTTGAGCGCGTTATTACCAAATTAATGCGCAAAGCCATTCAAGGGCTTTTGAAAAATCCTAAACAGGCACCCGTCGTCATTAATAATGAACTCATTCAAGAGTGGCTTGGGTTTGCGAAATTCAAAAAAACATCGCTGGATCTCAATAAAGAACGCATTGGTTTAGCAACAGGACTTGCTTGGACTGAAGTTGGTGGTGATGTTTTAGAAATTGAAGCAACAGTGTTACCAGGCAAAGGTGGACTCACGCTAACAGGACAACTTGGCGAAGTTATGCAAGAATCTGCTTATGCAGCGCTCAGTTATATTCGCTCACGCGCACATGAATTGGGATTAAAAGATTCTTTTTATGCTTCAAAAGATCTTCACATTCACATTCCCGAAGGCGCAACGCCAAAAGACGGGCCATCTGCAGGCATCACCATTTGCTTAGCACTTATTTCAGCGCTCACCAAAAACCCAACACGTGCTGATGTTGCTATGACTGGTGAAATTACTTTACGTGGACGCGTATTTTCTGTTGGTGGGTTAAAAGAAAAACTTTTGGCTGCAAAACAACATGAAATGAAAACTGTGTTAGTTCCCAAAGAAAATGCTGATGATGTTGCTGAAGTTGTAAAAGAAACCAATTTAGATTTGAATATTGTTCTTGTTGACTCGATGGATGAAGTGCTTAGATATGCGCTTCAAAATGATCCATTTATCAAAAAAGAAAAAAACAGTAAGAATAAGAATGGTAAGAAAAAAGTTGCTTCTAAGAATACAAAACCTAAAAGCAAAGTTGCTTCAGTAAAATAAATTAAATAACCATAAAATCTCTACTTAAGCCGGTTATTGTAACCGGCTTAAGTATTTAAGAATAGCTGCTCACCAAGAATATTAATTATAATTTTTTTTTATTTCCCTAAGCATTCATTCATCAAAACTTGCAATTTAACATTTTTTTTTATTACATTAACACCAGGTTTGATGTCTAATCTATAATCTCAAAAGGAGAATTAGTATGAAAAAATTATTACTTACTTTATTATGCGTTGGTGGCATTGTAGGTCTTCCCGGCTGTGGTGGCAGTTGTCGTCAAGCATGCGAGGCGCCATGTGATCGCATGGCAAATGAAAATAGCTGCTATGAAGAAGTTATGGAAGATGGCAGCGTAAGAAAAGTTTGCTCAAATGGTCAAGAAGTAACTGTTTATGAAAACTTAAGAGCTGATGGGATGCAACAAAAAGGAAAGAAGAAAGTTAAGTACCAAACAAAAAGCCGTCCTATAAACCCAACAGCAGTTGACGGAAGACCAATGAAATACCTTGATCCAAATATCGAAGAACAAATTACCTATGAAGCTCCAATGCAAAAATCAAGCCGCGCAAAACCTATGCGTAAAGAAATAATTGAAGATGATATGATGATGATGGAAGAAATGCCATAATTACTCGATTATCGCCAGTTTTGAACAAAGAAGAGGAAGCGCTTATGCTTCCTCTTCTTTGTTCAAAATATACTCACAAACAAGCTTTTCAGTTTGCTCTAAGGTCAAATTAGAGTTGTCAATAATAATGGCACCATCAGGAATAATGAGAGGGGCATATTCTCGTTCAGAGTCATTTTTATCTCGTTGCTCAAGAATAATCGCTGCTTGCTCTAATGCAACAGTATTTCCCTGTTTCTCTTGATCCAATTGCCAACGCTTTGCACGAACAAGCAAATCTGCTGTTACATAAAATTTGAATTCTGCTTGAGGAAAAACAAGCGAGCCACAATCACGGCCATCAACGGAGAAGTTGTCATATTGCTTAACAATTGCATATTCAAAATTCATAATTGCTATGCGTGCTTGTTTATTGTTACCTAAAGCAGAAGCCGCTTTATCTATTGCAGCAACTTTTAAATAAAGTGTGATATCTTCATCATCGAGAAAAATGGTCATGCAACCAGTTTTAATGTCATAGAAATAACGCAATCTTATTAAACAAGGCAAAAATTCTTGAAACGTATCCAATGCCTCTTGTTTTACCTTTAAACGGTTAAGTAAACAATAGGCTAAACCTCTATATAACATACCGCTATTTAAATAATAAAATCCCAATTTTTTTGCACTGCTTTTTGCAAGAGTTGATTTACCACTTGCACTTGGACCATCAAAAGTAATAATCATACAACTCCTGGATTTGCAATATCTAAACCTAATAACTCAAGAGAGACCTTATCATTCCAATGATTCTCAGTAACTTGAACAGCGACATCAAATGAATGCTGTTCAAGTTCGTACTGCATAAGCAATTCAAATAATTCAGGTCGATTAAAAAATATCAGTGGCTTTATAACACCATCAGAAAAAATTGAACATTTAACATGATTATCTTTTAACAGCTGCGGCTTTTGCACGAGAGAAACATGGTGAACATAAAACACCGGTTGTGCGTTTTCATTGCCAAATGGTTGAAGATATTCTAAATCTTTCATAAATTTTACCGAAACATCTGACAATTTAATCTCAGCATCCAAATTCATTTTTTGCTTTAAATCATCAAGGGTTAACGTTGCTCTAATTTTTTTCTCAAGATGTTCTTTGAGCAAGGGCACCTTATCAATCGATAATGAAAGCCCTGCCGCAACAGAATGCCCCCCAAAAGTATTTAATAAATCACGAGCTTCATGCAACGCATCAAACATATTAAAAGCAGAAATTGAACGACACGATCCTTTTGCGATACCATCTTTGGTGAGATGTAGCAAAATAGTTGGCCTTCCATATGCTGAAACCAAACGTGAAGCAACGAGGCCAATCACGCCAGGAGGCCATGATCTGCTGGCAGCAATAATACAATTCTCTTTGCTCAAATCAATGCTTTTATTTTCAATCTGCGCAACGACTTCAACAAAAATAGTACGCTCAATTTCTTTGCGTGCTTGATTTAATTCATATAAGATTCGCCCAACACTGACCACTTCTTGTTCATCAGTTCCTATAAGGAACTTAACACCTTGGCGAGGATCTTCCAATCGACCCAATGCATTAATTTGAGGCGCTAATGAAAAGCCGATATCAAGTGAAGATAATACTGGTTTTGTTACCTTACCATTTTGCTTAAGCACCCGTAATGAAAAACTTTCTAAACCATTAACATACTTTAATCCATGCCGTACCCAATAACGATTTTCACCCGTTAAAGGCACAACGTCGGCAACTGTTCCTAATAAGAGCAATTCATATGCTTTTGACGGCATTTTTAAGCCCAGTTTTTCGTATAGCAAGGTCAAAATTTTAAAACCAACCCCAACGCCCGCAAATTTTTTATAAGGATAAGGGCAATCTGCTTGATGAGGATTTATAATAGCAAAAGCATCTGGAACATGATCATGTGGCCTATGATGATCGGTAATAATTAAATCAATTCCCAATTTTTTTGCTAAAATTGCTGGTTCAAAAGCAGTAATGCCGTTATCAACCGTCATAATTACTTTATAATTATTATCCGCTGCACGCTGAACAACCTTAGTAGAAAGGCCATACCCATCATGCACGCGATGCGGTAGAAAAAAATTAATAGAAGCGCCAAGAGGAACCAAACAGATCATCATGAGTGCTGACGAAGTTATACCATCAACATCATAATCACCGGCAATTAATATTTTTTCTTTATTATTAATTGCATAAAGAATTCTATCAACTGCTCGTTCTGCATCTTTTAGTAACCGAGGATCACCGACATGCTCTGATGATGTAAAAAGATAATCATTAATATGCTCTTTAGTAAGATACCCACGAGCAATAACCGTTTGTGCAATGGGCAAAGAAAGATTATACGTTGCAGCAATATCAAGCGCTTTTTGTTGATTGACGTCTGCAAAGTTCCATAGATATTTTGCGCCTTGAATTGTTTTCATGTCCCCATTGTTTCATATAAAATTTTTTTAAACTGAATATTTTTTAACGCGAACTCGATAAATTTATAAATTAAACAATAATGTCATTCTGAGGCAACCATGTTGCCGTAGGAATCCAGTCTCTATATTAAAACGAAAATTCTGGATTACTACGTTCCGCCTTCGTTAAAACTACGTCGGACAAGCCGCTTTATGCGGATTCGCCGAAGCCTCAGCGTAGGCTGAACAGCTCCTCATAATGACTTTGCTGTTCTATCTATATCATTTTAGAATTAACTGCTTTTATTTAATTCACATACTCAGTCTACTAGGAACGCAAAAGAGTTCAATAACGCTTACATCTTACTTAAAAATCAAATTCTATTTCATCAGCATTTGGGGCAAAAAATTCTTTTTTTATAAATTGTTTCATCGCTTCTGCATTACCAAGGATAGTAAGTTTTGACGTGCCAAATAATCCTAAAAAGTCTGGCAAGGAATAATTAAAATTAAATGTGCCACAACTCCCCTTTTCCATGCAATTTTCAACATCAAAAGAAGATAAGCCATATTCTTGAATCAATTTCAGCAATTCTGGATCTTTATTAGCTTGTTCTAGTAATTGCTCATCTTTTTTAAAGCTCATATAAATAATGCGTGGTGCATTTTTATTGTTTGGATCTTTATAACATTGAAGTGTTTTATTTTTTTTATCATCCACCCTAACATAATTATAGTTATATAATCGTTTTGCATCGTCAAACACTTTTTTTAATTCAGCACCATCAGCAAAATTTTTCGATGCATCAGCAATAATAATTAGGTCAACCTTACGAGCCGGTCTCATTAATAAACGAGCCGGAATATTATAATCTATACCAGCATCAACCAACGTAATAAACTCACGATTTTTGAGCCAATCTGGAATAGGATATTGCGTAATTCCTTTAAATGGATTATTAATTTGCGCCGGCGAAGCACGTAACGCTCCAAAATTAGAGCCTTCCATAACACTCATAATTTCAGCCGAGGCAATAAATTTAATTCTTTCAAAAGAAGATTTTTTTTTCTCTTCTGCTTGAATAGCAGAAAAAAACTTTCTATCAATATCTTTAATATTTACCGAATAAGCTGATCCAAAAATACCCATTAAAAAACCTAAACTTTGTTCAGGAGCAATTTCTTTTGCAACACCCGCTTCAAAAATACTATTAAATGCATGAGCAGGAATGGAAAGATCAATTTCTAAATTGCGCACTTCAACAGGGTTAAATTCATACCAATTATATAAATAGTTCGAATCTTCTTGTTTATGCATTGAAACGGCAGCATATAAAGGAAATGGCTTACTGCCATCCTGAATCATTGACCATTGATTTGATAAGTGTTGTTGATATTTATTTTGCCCAAAATCAGCCAACAAGATGTTAGCCAATAATGCGCCGTATAAATCAATAGAGCCAATTGGTTGATTGAATAAAAACTTAGGCCATATAATATCATTAACCACATAATTTATATCAGATTTTAAAATTGTTTGGATATCTCTTATATCAAAAACATTATTTCTAATTTTCCCAAGGAGTTTCTCTTTATATTCAGCTATGGTGCCACCACTAGAAATCCACGGAACTAAAGACCATGTTGATCCAGATAGCCCTGCAACATACGTTGTAGCATCTAATAAACCACAATCTTCCATACCGCTCAAATAACCTGTCGTGGCAATCATTGCTCGATAACCACCCCCACTACCAACAAAACCAATGGTAAGAGGCTTTGTAGCTTGTCCTTCAAAAAGTTTATTAAGACCACTTCTGACAAATGTCATCCTACGGCTTCTAAATATATCTTCATAATTAGATAATTTAGAATCTTTTTTTACGTTTGCTTTTGAACTTGCAATAGGATTTTTTTCTAGTATTTGTGCCTTAAATGAGGCGATTGCATACTTATTCCACAAATCAACCAGTTTTCCTGCAACATTTGCCAACGTAAGCTCTTTTTTTATGAGAGCAATCCGGTTATCAACAGCAGTTTTCAAACGAGCAAAATCCGCTGGATCCAAATCTTTTTGTGCTTCAACCATAATTTTATTTTCTTCTAAAACTAATTGAGCTCCTAAATCTTGCATTTTTTTTATTGACGCAGCATCAGGACTTTTTGAGAGTAACGCAGATTCAACTTTTATTTTTCGTTGTAGCTCTGATAATTTTAATTTATACGTATTAAATTTAACAGGATCTTTAAAAGGTACGCCATCAAATTGTTGAATTAAACTTTCAAGGGCAAGATTGAGCAGCAGATTATTTTCAGTCACCCCTTGCGACAGCCAATCCCAAGGAGATGCATCAATTTTTTGTATAGAAATGATACTCAGAATAACTAGAGCAAAAATCAAACATTTTTTCATACCTCACCCTCAATACTATTCTCATAATTCAAATAAATTATATATCTCCTCAAAATCGAGAACGATATCACAACAATATTAGCATCTTGAATTACAAATAGTCAATAATATTTAAAGAGTGCCGTAAATACTTATTCTTTTTTCTTTAGCGTAGGAAACAAAATAATATCTTTTATTGACGTTGCATTAGTAACAACCATCGTAAGACGATCAATGCCAATGCCAACGCCAACGGTTGGAGGTAAGCCATATTCTAACGCAAGAATATAATCAGCATCATACTGATGTGCTTCCGAATCCCCTGCCTTGTGGGCTTTAAGTTGATCGTGGAAACGTTCCGCTTGATCAAAAGGATCATTAAGCTCATTAAACCCATTAGCAAGTTCCATGCCAGCCATGAAAAGTTCAAAGCGGGCAGCAACCTCAGGATTATGAGCATCACGTTTTGAAAGAGGAGAAATTTCGATAGGATAACCGATAACAAACGTAGGATGAATTAATTTTGACTCAACTAATTCTTCAAAAAGGGCAAACATTTGCTGGCCTACTGATGCTTGTTTGTTTTCTAAAACAATACCATGTTTTTGCAAAAGAGCCGGTATATTTTGATCAGCTAAATCAGCTTCAGTATAAACACCATATTCCATCACAGATTCTTTGATTGTTAATTTTTTGAATGGCTTTTCAAAATCCAATATGTGTTCACCAAAAGGAACTTGTAACGATCCGGTGCTTGCAAGAACAATCTTTTTGAGCATTGATTCAACAAAATCCATAATAAAAATGTAATCATGGTATGCTGTATAAAATTCTAACATGGTGAATTCAGGATTGTGGCGTGTTGAAATACCTTCATTTCTAAAGTTACGATTAATTTCATATACCCGCTCAATACCACCAATGACTAATCTTTTGAGGTATAACTCTGGTGCAATACGCATATAAAGATCTTGATTCAAAGCATTATGATGGGTAACGAATGGACGAGCAGCAGCACCACCAGGAATTGGATGCAACATAGGTGTTTCAACTTCCATATATCCATGTTCATTGAGGTATTCGCGCATAGATTGCACAATTTTACTGCGTTTAATAAATTTAACACGACTTTCTTCATTAGTGATTAAATCTAAATAACGTTGTCGATATTTTGTTTCAATATCAGTTAAACCATGAAATTTTTCTGGCAACGGATAAAGACATTTGCTTAATAATTCAAAATCATCGACATGCAAAGAAATTTCACCCATTTTAGTTTTGAATGAATATCCCTTAAACCAAACAATATCACCAAGATCAATAAAATGTTCAAGAAGTTTGAACTTTTCTTCTCCAACAACATCTTTGCGAATATATACTTGCACTCTACCGCTGCTATCCTGAATATGCGCAAAAGCGGTTTTTCCATGAGCACGAATTGTCATTATGCGCCCTGCAACCGTGAAATTCTTTTGCTCTGTTTCATCAAACTGTGTAATAACATCAGCACAACAATGGGTAACCTCTTTTGGCTCTGGCCAAGGGTTGATGCCTTGTTGCAACATAGTAATTACTTTTTCTATGCGAACTTTATGTTCTTCAGAATCATGAGCATCATTAACTAAGGCGAGCAATTCTTCAACAGTAGGGTTTTTTTTCATGGTATAACTTTTTACGTTTTAAGGTTAGAATTAACGATTTTAAGTATGTCTTTTTTATCTTATTTTTACAAGAGTCCTTCAAGAATGTTCAATTTTTTATTACTACATAAGAAATATCAATTAATAGTATTTAATCACAAACGGTTTTTCATCATCTTGATCTGAGGATCTTTTGCGTTTCTGGCAAACAACTTCTTGTTGTTCATTCCCTTCAATTTTTACTGATACAACAGATTCTTTTTTTTCAGGTTTACTTTGGCTAATTTGATATGAATTTTGATGATGTAACAACATCATCGCTAACAAGAGTGGATGCATAAAACTCCTTAATGTGTCTAAATACTTTACAATTATTTTTCCGATACCTTATTCTAAATCACCTCTTATTTTTTAGAAAGGATTGTATGAACTATAAATCACACTCATTAACACTGCTATTCTTTTGCATTAATCTCTTTTATTGCAATGCTACAATAATCAACCCACCCTCAACTTTACCTGAATTTAACCCCAACAACACTGTGTTTATGTTCGATGTTGATGACGTTCTTGTAGAGCGCAATTTTTGGCAAAATAGGAAAGATTATTGGAATATTATTAAAGAATGTTCCGCACTTGATACTATACAATTTTTAAGTTGGCATCTTATCCATGCAACCACTTTTATTGATACAATAAAACATGAAGATATCGAAAAATATCTTGATCAACAAGCTCAAGAATGGCCATTTTTGTTAAAAGAAACGCCACAAGGCACTATTCTTGAACGAATAAAAAATGCCATAAGTAAAGCAACGCCAAAACAAGAAACTATTGATATTCTTCTCAATTTACATCGCAGGGGATTTTCTATTGCCCTTGCCACTAATCAAGCAAGCAGCACTCTCAACAGAATCATTAAAAATAAAGTTTTACCTGATTCTTCACACTTTATCATGCTGTATACAGCAGATTATTGTCATAAAGAAACGTTGATAAAAAAACCACAAAAAGAATATTATCAATGTTTTAAAAGTTCATTAAAGGAAAAAGGATTCGAGCCTAACTATTTTATTTTTATTGATGATAAGTATGAAAATGTTAATGCATCAGCAAAAGAAAACATTTTAAGCATTCACTTTAGTAACGACAAAGAATTAGAAAATGACTTAGCAACCTTGGGAATTCACGTTAGCAATGATGACAAATAAGTAAGGGCAGAGATTTTTTCTCTGCCCTTACTTATTTGTCATCATTGCTAATTATGTATTTTTTTTGTGTTTTAAGCGTTCAGAAAAAATTTTATGAATCTGACAATCACCATTATCTATTTGATCTAATAACTCAATATTGCTTTTTGCAAAGGCAGTATTTTCATCTGAATTCCGATTTTCTTTATTAGCAAGCTGTCTATTATGTTTAACACAGCTCATGCACCGTTCATTAAATTCTTTTTCTTTCAAAACAAGTCTTGGATCATTATCATCGACAAATTTAAGCATTTCTGATAAAAGAAGTTGATAAGCTTTAATATTATCAACACCATCTTCGCCGACAAACATTCTAGTTAATGATACATTTTGAGAAGCTCTAAAAAGAGTATTTTCTAAAATTGTATCAGGCATATCATCAAATATAATTGGTGACATTTCTGGCCGAGGAATATAACTATTTGGGTGAAATCCACTTTCCTTAAAAAATTGACCCAATTGTTCTGGATTTTGTGCCAATCTATCTAATTTCTTAAAGAAATCTTTTTCATTTAAGTCCTGCAATGGTTTATTTTGCATTAGGATCTCGTCATTTATATCGCTAACCTTAATAATACTTGAACGAGACTTGCATGCAGCAATAAATTCTTTAAAACCAGCCTCAGCTTCTTCTTGAAAAGCTAACATATTATTACCAAATACAGATATACCAATACATATAACAAATATTTTTTGTAATTTCATTAAGTTATTCCTTCTATTTTTTTTAATAAACACATAACACTAATGAATAGTGTATCATAATAGGTATTTTCTTCAACCGCTGAACACCTCGATATTTTATTTCAAAATGAATTTTAATTACCACCTCGAATGAGGCACAAAAAAAGACAGAGGAAAGTAATATTTTCTCTGCCTTAAACAATTATTCTCAGATATTAATAAAGTGCTTCTGGATCACTTTCTTTAAAAACTTCATGTATTCTACATGCATTACCACATGAGTTACTCATACGGCTTTTAACTTTTGATTTTACTTCTTCTGATGCCGTTTCGGCATTATACATTTGCTCATAAGTACCAGTTTTGTCTGGATGACAAAGATGATTACACGTCAATATATTTTCATCAATCAAACTATAACGTTCGCCTGCTTCAGCAACAAAAGGATTTCCACCACGTTTTAGCATTTCTTTCAAAAGAACAAATTTACCTTCTTGCCCATCTTTGCGAGCTGCATGCGTTACAAAACGCAATAAAGAAATGTAAGGTCTCGTACCAGCAAAATCTTTAACGCGAGTGTGGGGGGAAACATTGTATTCTTGAAAAAATCTATCCAAATATTCAGAAACCATATCAACATCATTATACATTTCAACAAAGTCTAATAATTCCAGAAAACCATCTCGAATCTCATCTTCAGATTTTTTTATGTCTATAGTTTGCTCTACATTTTGCTCATTAATTTCTGCTTCCATTGCTTGTTCAAGAAGTTCTTGTGCCATATTGTCCAAAATAGCCTGTTCTTCTTGCACTTCTGACAAATCATTGGCATTAACAATGTTAACATGAACTAATAACACTAAAACAAGAGCTTGAAATATATGCCTCATGTAAACAATCCTTTTTACTTATAAAGTTGTGCGATAATTTTCTTCAACTTGATCCCAATTAACCACATGCCACCATGCTGCAATATAATCAACACGGCGATTTTGGTAATGCAAGTAATAAGCATGCTCCCACACGTCAAGTCCTAAAATTGGCATTAAACCATTTGAAAATGGTGTATCTTGATTGGCCGTTGAGGTTATGAGTAAATCACCTTTATTATCAACACACAGCCAAACCCAACCACTGCCAAATCGTGTCTTTGCTGCAGCATTAAATTCTTCTTTAAATGGTTCAAACGAACCAAATTTTTTGTGTATCGCTTCTGCAACCTTGCCCTTTGGCTCGCCTCCGCCATTTTTTTTCATCATTTTCCAAAACATGGCATGATTTAATTCGCCACCACCATTATTGCGAATCGCTGTATAAGCACCTTCTGGCAATGCATTAAGATTACGCAAAAGTTCAACAAGGGGTTTATCTTTTAACTCTGGATAATCTAACAAAATTTTATTCAACCCATCAATATATGCTTGTTGATGTTTGTCATGATGAATTTCCATAGTGCGCGTATCAATGTAGGGTTCCAAGGCATCATAAGAATACGGCAAAGCAGACAACTTATACATAATTTTTATCTTTCATTAGGAATTATAATAAATTACTTCATCTTTACGAGCCATATGCAATTTTTCTCGTGCATATTGCTCACAATAAAAAGTACGATGAGTATGCCACATTTTTTGTTCATCTTGCAAATCTATAATTTCTTTTTCAAGAATACTAATCTCCTGTTGCAAACTCCCATTTTCACGGGATAATTTTAAGTAGGAACATAAACCATGAGAACCAAAAAGATATAAACAACTAACAACAACAACTTCGCTCATAAAAAATAAACGAAATATTTTTTGCTTTGTTTTCATTATAAAACTCCTTTTTTTTATGGTTCCGAATAGGTGTGCTGCAAGATATCTCGATGACGAATAACATAGTGTACATTTTCTAAGGATATTTTTGATAGAGCTTCAACAAAGGCAACTGATCGATGCCGTCCACCCGTGCATCCAATAGCAATATTCATAAAAAAACGACCTTCTTCAGAAGCTTTTTTTATTGAATAATGCACAAAATCAACTATCTTGGGCCAATATTCTTGAACATCTGGTTGAGCAAACAAAAAATCTTGAATTTCTTTTGTCTTGCCATCAAGCGCACGCAATGAAGCAATAAAATAAGGATTAGGCAAAAAACGGATATCATACACAGAATTGCTCTCAGGAGGCACACCATATTTAAAGCCAAATGAAATCAAATTAACAATAAGTTGTGGTTGCGTTGAAACGGCAAAAGAATTGCGAACAAAACGACGCAATTGATGAATAGTCAGTTGATCTGTTGCAAGAACTAAATCGGATAAATCCATGAGGGGCTTAAGCAGATGTTTTTCATAGGCAATAGCTTCTGAAAGACTTCGTGTAGTGCCAAGCGGATGATTTCTCCTTGTTTCTTGAAAACGTTTAATCAACACTTCAGGGTTTGAGGTTAAAAAAAATATTTTCATGGGATAATTGCGCAATGCATTTCCCTTATTCAATTCATCAATCAAATCTTGCATATTTTGACCACTTCTTACATCAATTCCTAAAGCAACTTTTTGCCCAATCATAGTTGATTGCGCAGCTAACTGAAAAAAAGAATTAAGTAAGGGGATAGGCAGGTTATCAACACAAAAAAAACCGATATCTTCTAATGCACGCAACACCGTGCTTTTACCGGCACCAGAATAACCAGTGACCATTAAGAGTTGCGATTGATTATCAGCTGTAGTTAAAATTTCAGGAATTTCTTTTTGATGCTCTATCATTATTGTCTTCTTGCTATTTGTCATTCTGAGCGTAGCGCAGGAATCCAGGTATAAGATTTTTTAATTTTTATTGACTGGATCACTACGCCCATGCTTCGTTAAAACTACGCACGGCTCAGGATGACATTTTGTTAAAATTGTTAATCGTGCTTATAAAAATTTTTATATTGATTCATAAAATTCGTTAAAACTTATCATGTTTCTGATACTCACTGCAACTATTACTATTGCGTAATTTTATATTTATGAGTATGTATGATTAGTATAAACTCGAATAAAAAAGGTGACTATATAAAAGTCACGCTGGTAAGAAAAAGGAAAGCATATGAACTATAAAAAATTTTTTCACTCCCTGCTTATTACGAGCATACTTGTACTATTTCCCATAGTTGAATTAGCTGCTGTCAACGATAAAATTCCTGATTTTGAATCAGAAGTTTATAAATGGTCAAAAACTTATGCTGAATCATTACATCTGATTCAACATAAATACTTTGAAAATATTAATCCTGAAAAAGCAATCGTAAATTCTTTAGACGCGCTTTTGCAAACCTTAGATCCCCATTCAAAATTTATGGATACCAAATCATTCAAAGAGATTTTAGAATCAACGCAAGGTGAATTTTGTGGTATTGGCGTGGTAATTGATAACACCAAGAAAGATAAGGATGAGGCTCTAAATCTTGTAGACGTCATTCACACTGGCCCTGCTGACAAAGTGGGAGTACGGGCTGGCGATAAAATTGTTCAAATAAATGATGAAGCAATCAAAGATATGGCTGTTGAGGAAATTATTGCAAAGCTCAAAGGTAAACGTAATACCACCGTACAAATAAAAGTCCAACGTGCAGGCAATCGAGAATTATTACCATTCACGATATCGCGCGATATTGTCAAAGAACAAAACGCGCTGTGCTATTATTTTAAAAAACATGGCATACATTATTTAGCGCTTAATTTATTCACCGAGAAATCAGCAAAACAACTTGAAAGCCTTTTAAAACAATGCCTTTCCAATAAATCAAAGGGTCTCATTCTTGATTTACGTAATAATTCAGGCGGTCTATTGAATTCTGTCGTTGATATCTCGGGATTATTTTTAGAGAAAAATTCAACGGTTGTTGTTACCAAAGATAGAGACCGCAATATCATAGAAACCTTTAACACAACTCGTCCACAACCAATTAACATTGGTGAAATGCCCATCTTCATTTTGACGAATAATTATACTGCTTCTGCTGCAGAAATTCTTGCTGGTGTTTTGCAATCATATTCAAATGATTTTGCCAAAAAATCTCACGGTAAAAATCAAGAATTATTAGTATTTTTAGTAGGCAGCACCACCTTTGGCAAAGGATCGGTGCAAGAAGTGATTCCCGTTAGCAACGATTGCGCGATTAAATTAACGATTGCGCTTTATTATCTTCCGCATGACGTTTCGATTCAAGGCGTTGGTATCAAACCTGATTTTACCATTGAGCAACGCTTTGCCCCAACGAATGATATGGAATGGTTCACTACCTTTTTTGGGTATGAACATACTTTAAAAAACTCAATTAAACACGAAAAAAACCAAGACACAAAGAAAAAAATTGAAGACAAGAAAGAAAAAACTTGGCAAGAAAAAAAACAAGAACAAATCGGTTCTGATTATATAATTTTAAGCACCATGCGTTTGATTGAAATGCTGAATATGGCCAAGAAAGCGTACCCTGAAAAAGTTAGAACTCGACCAGATTGCATTAAGTTCCTTAATAACACCTATAGCACGCAAGATAAAATAGTTATGGAAGAAATTAAATGTTAATTATTGTTTTTTAACCTTCATTTTATATATGCTTTAAGTATGAATACTAAAAAAAAGGTTCCATTGCTGAACTATTACTTTATATTTTTTATGAGCATGTTTTTTACCAATGCACTTTTGAGCATTGAAAAAACCGTTGAAAAAGCTGAACCCAAAGAACGAACAGCCATCATTGATGAAAAAATAAAAAAAGCTCAAGAAAAAGCTATTAGAGAAGACCTTAAAATAAAACAGGCTCATGAAGATCTTATCGAATATAACAAAGAAGTTAAAATTACTCTTTCACCTGAAAAATTACAATTAATTAAAGAAAAAATTTCTTTAATCGAGCAAGCATTAATAGATGCACAAAAAGAAAAACAACTTCAAAAAGACGCACTAGAAAAACTAACTGAAAACAAAAAAAAGCTGATAGAGATGCAAAATCAATTAGACAAGGAGGCGACATCAACACAATCATCCGATGAAATATTTGCCGAAAAGTTTCAGAATTGCATAAAACAAAAAATTTATGATCTCTTTCATATTCCTCCTCAAAAACCTCCCAAAACAATCGAAGAACAAGTTGAAGAACTTTCAGCTTCATTAAAAAAATTGATTTCCTATGAAAAAATATATTTTACGAGCTCCTCAAAAACCACTCCTGAAGATTGGGAAAAAATACGTACAAATTCCTTAGAAGCAAAACCTGGTGAAAGTAATTTTAATGATATCTACCGATCACTCATTAAGAAAGCTCTTGAAATTCAGACTAAACTTGAAGAAAGCACCAAGAAAAAAGTTGGGGCACAATCTCGAGCCGCCAGCATCAATTGTTCATTACCATTTTTCGCTTCAGAATTTGTCGCACAACAGGCTATTGAACAATTAGATGAAGCATCCAGCTATGATAATTGAACATATAAAATTATTATATTAGAAATTGAATAAAAATGGGGCCTTTTGACAGGCTTATTAAGAAGGCATATGCTAATACGTATAGTCATAAAACTTTACTCTTTAAGATATAACCTTGTGTGCCTATCGAAAGTGTCTGTGTATGTGTAAAAAAAACAAATATCGTATTATCGTTTCATTAAGTTCGAGTTTAGTCTTTTTGTTCATCTTTATCCTTGCCAGCACCAACCCACCACATACTCCTAAATCTCCTGAAAAAATTCATGAATCGCGATAAATTTTGGGTAAAGAACGATCTATTCAACCTTTTATTATTAACTTTTATTTCAACACAGGTCTTAATGCTACACGGCATGAGACATTGCATAATCAAGGCATCACCTGATCAAAAAATTATTGAAGATTATCATGGCGAAATTTTTACCGTTCCAGCTTTGACGATAGAAAAATGTAATTTATTTCATTATATGAATGATTATAATGATGACTTTGATTTTGAAAAAACAGATACTTGGGACCAATTGTTTAGTAAAAGATTTCCCAAACGGGATTTCAGCTTTTTTCAAAGAACAGCAACTGATACTCCTCTTTCAAAAGAAATTTTAAAAACTGCTTTCGAATGCATTGAGCAGCCCAAAGAATGTAAGTCGCTACCAAAAGAACAAATAAGATCAGTTTTTGCTGCTGTTAATTTCTTGAGCCCAAACAAAGAAAAAGTAGCAAAAAAATTAGGTTCTGTGAACGAAATTTAAAAAGTGTTAAAAAAAAGATAAGCTTCCTTTGTTAATAACAAAAAAACAAAAGGAAGCTTGTAATGCATTACTTAATTAAAGATACAGAATTTGAAAAAAT
>Ga0105046_10005387_pt1 | contig 20248 bp, 17 predicted proteins | sample MAT03_FD_78385 | JGI IMG/M metagenome (GOLD analysis project Ga0105046, IMG submission 78385) | Freshwater microbial communities from Lake Fryxell liftoff mats and glacier meltwater in Antarctica - MAT-03 (megahit assembly) | ecosystem: Environmental > Aquatic > Freshwater > Ice > Liftoff... | reverse complement strand
TCACCATGCTGTCGGGTAGCTCACGGATGTTGATATACGAGGTGCGGCCGACCGCGACAGTGAGCCGGTCCGGGAGCCGAAGCGACTTCATCTCGTGCCAACCCAAGAGTCGTCCGTAGAACTCCAACAGCCGCTCCCGGTACTCGTCGGTGAGCGTCCCTTCGGGAACGCTCATTGCGACATGGCTCAAACCGGAAGACATTGGCACTGAGACTCCTTGGTCGTCGCTACTGCCGCTCAAGATTGCCCGCACGTTGCTTGCGACGCAAGCACGATCCCGAGCAGTCTGTTCAGTCGGTCATAACGGCAGATCTGCACACTTGGACTGCGGGTCCCGTCGTTCAAGGACGTTGTCGGACCTGACTACGGCCGGGTGTGAAGTGCAGCAATCGACAAGGACTCCTCACGATGACCCGGTGCCAGATCCCGCGGGGGACAACGAACGCGTCGCCTGGCGACAGTGCAGTGACGCGTTCTCCGTCCTCGTCGTCGAGGACGACGTCGACCTCACCTTCAACCAGGATCAACAGTTCGTCACCATCCGGGTGCATCTCCCCACCGTGTGGCGGGCTCTTGGTCATTCGCGCCTCGCCGGCGAGTCGGCCGGCGACAGCTGGATGTGCTCGTCCCTTCTGCACGACTTGCTCGATGGACCCTTCAGCGGTGAACTGAACCGGGTTCTTGGAGAGGTCGATCGGGACCGAACGATGCATCAACAACCCCCCGTCGTGACCGTGGCTCGACACCGAGCCACTCCGTCTTTCGAAGCGCATAATGCCCGGTATGGCGCTTGATTGCAAGTGGCCTACCTGCTTCGTCGCCAACGCGACCGCATGCGCACGCCGCACAATCGAATTGGCGGTCGCGAAGTGGACATCGTCACCCGTCAAGCGGAGGCGGTCAACTGGCGGCGGGCATGGCGAAGATGCGATCCACGGACTTGGCTGCGTTGCTGCGCCAGCCGATTTCGGTGCCGTCTGGTCGGTAGTGGTGCCAGTGGCCTTTGGGGTCGCGCCAGGTGGTGTAGCCGGTGGCTTTCCACCGGTTGTGGTGACCGCACATGGGGCCACCGTTGCGGCTGTCGGTGGGCCCTGCGTTGGCCCAGGGCAGTAGGTGGTCGGCTTCGCAGTGTTTGCCTGGTCGGTCGCAGCCGACCCAGGTACACCATTTGGACTGCATGCGCACGGCGTCGCGCAGTGCCCCGTTGAACAGTCGTTGTTTGCGACCCATGTTCACGATGACGCCGGCGGAGTCCATTACGACGCGACGGACGTTGCCGATGGTCGCGGCGGCGAGCATGTCGAACGGATCGACCGGGGTGCCGTCGTTGGTTTCGCAGCGACTGTACGAGTCGTTGGGATCCAACGGTTCAGGGTGAGCGCCCATTGCTTTCGCAAGGTGATGCTCAAAGGCGGGGAGCCCGACGGTGAGATTGATCGTGAAACCGCTGCCAGTTCCCTCGGTCTCCCCACCCGCCGCCTTCAAGAAGATCGCCAACAACGCGTCCATTCGGCGTTGCGGGTCGGTGCGCTCCAACAGATGCGCGGCCATCGCATCACCATGCACGGCGAGGCCGGCTTCCCAGTCAGCTGCCCATTCGGACTTGGCGAACGCGTCGAGGATCTCTTTCATCTGGAAGCCCTGTGCGAGTCCGCAGACGGCGTCGAGGAAGAACCTGTCACCCACGATCGTGCCCGACGCTTTGCGATCGCGGTGGGTTCGTTCGGTGTCGCGGTGCGCGCCGTCTTCGTCGGCAACGCGTTCCCAGTTTGCGAGCAGACAGGCGTAGTCGTCGTAGTCCAGCTCCGACGCCTGACCCACCAACAGTTCTTCACCGTCAGCCAAGTGTTCCTTCACGCGGGAGTTGGCGACCAGCGAGGCGAGCGCGTGCATCTGAGCGACTCCGAGCCCACCATCAGCAGCTAACGCGGCCGCTGAGTCGAACTTCGCCAGCATCGACCCCGCTTTCACGAACCGGGCGGCCTCGGCGCCGGACCAATTACACGCAGCCTTGCCCCACGCCTTCGGAGTGCGGTGCTTGTCCTGCGCGAACAGGCCTAGCTCGGCGACCTGATGCACAAACGTTGCGATCTGCGCCTCGGCGATGCGCCGCTGGCGATCAAGGTCACGAACGAACTTTTCCGCCTCCGCCGGTGACATTGCTGCCACCTGTAGGTTCGAAACCGTAAACGAACTCATGTACGCATCCTAGCACCAGAGTGTGACACAGTAAGGTGCCGAGCGAACCTCAATGTTGAGATCTTTGATATTGTAATCGTATGTCCACAATGCGCATCACTTCTGCTGGTCAGCTTTCGTTGCCTGCCGAGATTCGTCGCCGTTGGAACGTGAATCGTGTGCGCCTTGTTGATCACGGCGACCATGTGACGCTCGAACCGATACCCGACGACGTCCTCGCCGCAACATTCGGTCGATTTGCAAGCAGAGGTGCCAGCACGGCTGACGCGCGGGATGCATCGCGTGCCCATGATGTCGAAAGGGAGAACCGCCGTGTTGGTGTTCGACGCGTATCCGCTCGCCGCAGTGCTGTTGGGTGAACTGGCCGGTGAGACGTCAGGACGGGTCCTGGCCGACGCCATCGCTCTTGGTGACGCGAGTGTCTCCGTCACGAACCTTGCGGAAGTCGTCGACCTGGTGGCGCGTTTGGCAGCTGCCGACCCTGCAGACGTTCTCGACACGGTCGAGCTATGGGTGGATGCTGGCCTCAACGTGCGGCCTCTCAGCTGGGAAACCGCTGGCCGTGCAGCATCGTTGCGGGCAGTGCACTATCACCGAACAAGGTGTGCGGTGTCGCTGTCGGACTGCGTGGCGGTGGCGCTCGCTCACGAGCTCGGCGCGACATTGGTCACCAGTGATCAGCCGATGGTGGCCGTCGCAGTCGCTGCCGGGGTCCGGGTCAATCCGATTGCCGATTCGCGCGGCGTCACCCCGGTCATTCCGTAATCAGCTGTCGGCTCCATAGGCACCAGGGTCGGTAACCTGGTCGTCATGTGTGGCATCGTGGCGATCGTTTCCCGGCCCAGCAGCCGGCCCACCCCTTCGGCTGACGAAATCGTGGCGCTGCTCGACCGAGCTGTGGCTGCGGCCACACTCACCGACGCCGCCGAGTTGGTGTCGGAACTGGATCGAACGCTGCATGGTGTGCCGGGCATGTTGGCGCTGGCCGGCCGCAGCGAACTGATCGCCGGTATCGGGGCTCGGCTCGACCAGCTCGATGGTCGAATCGTCGATCGTGAGCGCGATCTAGACGAGGGCCACACACTGTCGGTGGACGAGATCGAGCTGGTCAATGCAGAACTCTTGGCCGCACGCGACGCGGTGTGGGCCGTCCGGAAAGATCGGTTGCGCACCGCCCGCGCGGTCGCCGACTTCGCCGGTCGCGATGCTGGCCTCGCCGCAGTGGCGGGCTACCTGTCGATCCAACAGGCACTCTCGGCAATCGACCGGATGGAAGTGCGCGGCCGCGACAGTGCCGGCATCCATGTCCTGGTCTGGAATCACGGGCTCGACCTGGGCGACCCGTCAGTAGCTGCCGCCGTCGTGCAGCGCGGACTGGACCCGCTCTTCCAGTCCGGCTCGGTGCGCGTCGCCGACGACCGCTTGGCATTTGTGTACAAAGCCGCCGCCGAGATCGGCGAGCTGGGCGACAACGTGAAGGCACTGCGCGCTGCCGTCCACGCTGATGGGCTGCTGCGCCTTGCGCTCGCCCAGCCTGGTGCCCGCGTGTCGGTGCTGGGCCACACCCGCTGGGCCAGCGTCGGCATCATCAGTGAGCCGAATTGTCACCCTGTCAACGGTGAGCAGGCGGAACAGAGCGGCGCGGAGCAGAGCGGCGGCCAGCGTTTGCCGTACACCGTGGCCGTTCTCAACGGTGATGTCGACAACCATGCCGACATCAAGGTCAACCATGCACTGCACATCGCCGGGCCAATTACCACCGATGCGAAGGTGATTCCTGCGGTGATGGCGATTCACGCTGCCGCCTCCACCGATCTGGGCGAAGCGTTCCGCCGAACGGTGGTCGAGTTCGAGGGCAGTGTCGCAATCGCGGCGGCCTCCGCCGACTCACCCGACCAGTCGTACCTTGCGCTGCGCGGCAGCGGCCAGGCGCTCTACATCGGGCTGGGCGACGACATGTTCATCGTCGCCAGCGAGCCGTATGGCGTCGTCGAAGAAACAATGGAGTTCCTGCGAGTCGATGGTGAGACAGCATCGCCCACCGGCAGCCGTGGCCAGGTGTTCGTGCTCGATGGGGCACAGGCCGGCACGCTCGCCGGGGTGCGTCGGCTGGCGTACGACGGCAGCGAGCTGCCCATCGATGCTGGCGAGATCGTGACCGCGCAGGTCAGCACTCGCGACATCGACCGGGGCGATGCCCCGCACTTCCTGCTCAAGGAGATTGGCGAAGCGCCCAACAGCTTCCGTAAGACGCTGCGCGGCAAGATCGTCGAGACACCACAGGGTCTGCGCGCCGAGGTGGGCGAGCGCACGTTGCCCGCTGCAATCGCGGCACGGTTGGCCAATGGTGAAATCACCAAGGTGCGCGTCATCGGGCAGGGCACGGCAGCCGTTGCCGGTCGCAGCATGGCGGCGGTACTCGACACGCTGGTCGATGGCGCGCTCGATGTCGACCCGATCACCGCGACCGAGTTGTCGGGCTTTCACCTGCGGCTGGACATGTCCGACACCCTCATCGTCGCTGTCAGCCAGAGCGGCACCACCACCGACACCAACCGCACCGTCGACCTGGCTCGCGGTCGCGGCGCCTCGGTCCTGGCCATTGTCAACCGGCGCAATAGCGACCTCACCGAGAAGGCCGACGGTGTCATGTACACCAGTGATGGCCGCGACGTGGAGATGAGCGTCGCCAGCACCAAGGCGTTCTACGCGCAGGTGGCCGCCGGTGTGCTCTTGGCCTGCGCGATCGCGGAGGCGGCCGGTCGCGGCACACCCCAACGCCGTCACGAGCTGTTGTCGTCGCTACGCATGCTGCCCGACGCGATGGTGGAAGTCATTGCCACTCGCCCGGCGATCGCGGAAGCCGCTCGGCGCTTCGCTCCGTCGAAGCGCTACTGGGCCATTGTGGGCAGCGGCCCCAATGCGGTCGCCGCTGAAGAGGTGCGCATAAAGCTCAGCGAACTCTGTTACAAGTCCATTGCGTGCGACATCACCGAAGACAAGAAGCACATCGATCTCTCCAGCGAGCCGCTGATTCTGGTGTGCGCCGCCGGTTTGGTGGGTGGCACCGCCGACGACGTGGCCAAGGAAGTCGCCATTTACAAGGCGCACAAGGCCACACCCATCGTGGTCGCCACCGATGCCGACGAGCGCTTCGCGGCGGCTTCCGCCGTGCTCACTGTGCCGTCCGTCGATTCGTCGCTCGCGTTCGTGCTGTCGGCAATGGTGGGTCATCTGTTCGGCTACGAAGCCGCACTTGCCATCGATGCGTCTGCTCGCCCGCTGCGTGAGGCGCGCGAGGTCATCGAGCATGCATTGGCGGCATCTAATGAGGGTGACGACGTTCTGCGCACTGTGCAGGGGGGGATTGGCGTGCACACCGAGAAATTCCTCGACGGGTTGCGTGCCGACCACTACAACGGCCACCTCGAGGCGTCCACAGCGGTCCGCCTCGTCGGCCTGCTGCGCGACCTCCGCAGCGACTCGCCTCTGGAGGCCTACCAACGGGCAACCGGCAAGATCGCGACGCCCGGCGTCATCATCGACGACCTGACTGCAGCACTCACTCGAGCCATCGAAGAGCTCACTCGCCCCATCGACGCCATCAAGCACCAGGCCAAGACCGTCACGGTTGGCATCACTCGCAACGACGAGGGCGTGCTGGACAGGGCGCTGGTGCAGCAGTTGCTGGCGGCTGGCGCAGGCCGCGATCGCCTGGCGTACCGCACACTCAAAGTCTTGGCCGACCTCGACCCGGCGGTCGATGCTGTCGTTGGCTACACCCGCTACGCGATCGAAGGCGACCCGGCAGGTGTCGCCGGCGCCACCGTCACCATCGTCGACCGCGGCGGGCTGTCGCGCGACGTGACCAGTCGTGTCGAGCGCAACTCGCAGCTGCTGGGCACCAAACGGCGAGTGGCCAGTGAGAAGGAAGTGCTGGTGGCCCGCGGCCGCAGCGATGGTCGCACTGTCATCTTCATTCCAGAAGTGAAGGGCGGCACCTGCACTGGCATCACACTGCTGCACGTGCGTTTCCACGAGCGCTTGTCGTCGGCGACGATGCGCGGTGTGCTGCAGGGTTACGACCGCCGCTACGACCGTCTGGTCGACTGGGTCACGGAGACCGAGGGCACCTTCCGCGACGATCTGCTGGCAGACCTGTCGGTTGCCGACCTATTGATCCTGCCGATCAGCGACACCGCCGATCACTGGCGCCGATGATGCTGAACGTCCGATGATGCTGAACGTCCGATGATCCGCGGCATCGGTGTCGACGCGGTCGACATAGAGCGGTTCCGAACCTCGCTGACGCGCACACCCTCGATGCGCGAGCGGCTGTTCACCCCTGAGGAACTCGCGTACGTGGCACCCAAGGTCGACCCCGTCCGCTCGTTGGCCGCCAGGTTTGCGGCTCGCGAGGCGGTGATGAAGGCAATGGGAGTCGGGCTCGGTGCATTCGGGTTCCAGGAGGTATGGGTCACCGTTGCCGCCTCCGGCCAACCCTCGCTGTGCGTGACGGGTGCCGCCGCGCAGTTGGCAGGCGAACGCGAGATCGGCAGCTGGCATCTCAGCTTGACGCATACTGATCTCGTCGCTGTCGCGTACGTGGTTGCCGAGTAGGTTCGTCCATGTGATCCCGATCGTGACGCCGGACGAGATGCGTGCAGTCGACGCTGCCGCTCCGGAGCCGACCGCGGTGCTCGTTGAACGTGCGGGTCGCGCCGTTGCGCGTGCCGCAGTGCAGATGATGGGCGGCACCTACGGCCGCACCGTTCATGTGATTGCGGGGCCGGGCAACAATGGCGCCGATGGTCGCGTGGCCGCCACTGTGCTGGCGGCCAAGGGCGTGAGTGTGCGAGTGCACGACGCTTTCGCGCTACCCCGTGTACTGCCGGCCGCCGACCTGGTGATCGATGCTGCGTACGGCACGGGATTCCGCGAGACGTGGAACCCGCCAGAGGTCGGCGACACGCAGGTGCTTGCGGTGGACGTGCCCAGTGGCGTCAACGCGCTCACGGGCGAGGCCGTTGGCGACGTGCTGGCCGCGACACGCACCCTGACGTTCGCGGCGCTGAAGCCCGGGCTGCTGTTGCCGCCCGGCAGCGAACTGGTGGGCGAGTTGGAACTGGCCGATATCGGTCTTGGTGATGCCGCCGCACATCATGCTCGCGCATACCTCGTCCAGCCCGCCGATGTTGCCGCGTGGGTGCCAGCTCGCACGGCGTCGGCGCACAAGTGGCGGGCCGCGGTGCGGTTGGTGGCCGGCAGTGTCGGAATGACAGGTGCCGCGCAATTGGCTTCGCACGCGGCAATGCGTGCCGGAGCCGGGATGGTGCATCTGTCGGCGCCGGGCACGCTGGTGGTGCAGGCGCCGGTGGAGGTGGTGCAGCGTCCGCTGTCCGTCACGGGCTGGGCCGGCGAGGTGCTCGACGCGCTCGACCGCTTTCACGCACTTGTCGTCGGCCCTGGGCTGGGTCGTAACGACGAGACGACTACCCAGACTCGGCGGCTCGCCGTTGAAGCACCCATCCCTACGGTGATCGATGGCGATGGTTTGTTCGCGATGGCGTGGAATGCCGACGGGGCCGCTGCGCTGCTGCAGCGACGTACGGCGCCGACAGTGCTGACGCCCCACGACGGTGAGTACGCACTCCTCGTCGGGGCGCCGCCGGGAGCAGACCGAATGGTGGCGGCGCGACGTCTTGCGGCCGACACCGGATGCGTTGTGTTGCTGAAGGGCGCAGCGACAGTTGTCGCAGACCCTGACGGGCAGGTGCTGGTAGTCACGACGGGTGACTCGCGACTGGCGACGGCTGGGACCGGCGACGTGCTCAGCGGCATCATCGGAGCGCTGCTGGCCAGTGGCGTGCCCGCCTTTCGTGCCGCCGCTGCCGGCGCATGGCTGCATGGTCAGGCGGCGCAGTCGGCGCCTGCGCGCGGCATGGTGGCCAGCGACATCGCCGAGCATCTGCCAGCGGTCTTCTGCGACCTTTCCGCGCTCGGTGATCAGTGATGAGTCGCTGGGCGTGGGCCGAAGTGTCGGCGTCGGCGATCGAGCACAACGTGCGCTCCATCGCGGAGATTGTGAGCCCGGCGCAGGTGTGGGTTGCGGTGAAAGCCGAGGGTTACGGGCACGGCGCGTTGCTGGCGGCGCGGGCGTCCCAGGCGGCCGGTGCACATGGATTGTGCGTTGCACTGGTGCAGGAAGGTGTTGCACTGCGCAAGGCAGGCATCGCTGGCCCGATCCTGGTGCTCAGCGAGCAGCCCGCCGATGAACTCCGCGCGGCGGTTCACCATCAGTTGTCGACGACCGTCTACAGCACAGAGCAGTTGGCCCAGCTGGAGGCATGCGGCGCTGTCGAGCATCCGGTGCATCTCAAGATCGACACGGGTATGCGGCGCGTCGGGGTTGCCGAGGCCGACGCGATTGCACTGGCCGACATGATTGCGGCGTCCCCGGCGGTGACGTTGGCTGGTGTCTTCACTCACCTGGCAGTCGCCGACGAACCCGACAATCCTTTCACCGATCGCCAGCTCGATCGCTTCGAGGCCGTAGTCGCGAACCTGGCGGCGGCCGGTCATCGTCCACCGTTGGTGCACGCCGCGAACTCGGCCGGCGCGCTGGCTCACCCGCGGGCGCGCTACGACATGGTGCGTCCCGGTATCGGGGTGTACGGCATCTCGTCCGGGCCGGGAGTTGACCATCTGTTCGCGGCGTTGCGGCCGGCGATGTCGTTGCACGCGCGCGTGTCATATGTGAAGCGAGTCGCGGCTGGCGATCGCATCTCGTACGGGCTGCGGCACACGTTTCAGCGCGACACGACCGTCGCCACGTTGCCCATCGGGTATGCCGACGGCGTGCCACGTCGACTGTACGCGGTCGGTGGCACCGTGTTGATCGGTGGCAAGCACCGCCCGATCGTCGGCGTGGTGACGATGGACCAGATCATGGTCGACTGTGACGGTGGCGACGGTGACGATCCTGTGCAGCGAGGCGACGAGGCCGTGCTCATCGGCACGAAGGGAACGCACACCATCACCGCCGCCGACTGGGCAACCGCACTCGACACGAATGCGTATGAGATCGTCTGCGGCATCTCGGCGCGCATCGAACGTCAACCGGTGTGATGGGCCCGATGACCCCTGTTCGAACTGACTTTCGTCATGGCAGGCCCGAACCCGCCCCGCTGGAACAGACCGAAAGCACGAGGATCGACGGTCTACGTTTCAGTGTTCGCGTGGGGGTGCACCCATCGCCGACACCTGGAACTGACTCAGTGGAACTTGCCTTTCCTGCCGGTTCAGCTGAACCGGCTCCCACGGCGTGCTTGAGCTGAAGGGCCTGGACTCGGGCCACGTACTCGTGTCGGCCGATGGGGCAGAGCCTCTAGATTGGTTGCGCCATGTTGCACCTCCGTGCCTCGTCACTTGCCGATACCCATGCCATCGCATCTGCGCTCGCCGGGTTGTCGCGCGCCGGTGACCTGATTGTGTTGGCGGGCGAAATGGGTGCGGGCAAGACAGCCTTCGCGAAGGGCTTCGGCGCCGCACTTGGGGTGACCGAGCCGATCACCTCGCCGACATTCACGCTGGTGCACAGCTACGACGCCGGCAAGCTCACGTTGCACCACGCCGACATCTATCGCCTCAATACCCACAACGAAGTCGCCGACCTCGCGTTGGCCGAGCTGCTGGAGTACGACGGCATCGTGCTGGTCGAGTGGGGCGATGTCGTTGCCCGCTCGTTGGGCGATCACCTACTGGTGCAACTCGACTCGGTCGACGACGACGAGGATGCGCGCATGATCACCCTTGGCGGCATCGGCCGGGCATGGGCTACGCGGTGGGAACGAGTCGAGGCCGTGACGGAGGCCTTCGCATGCTGATCCTGGGTATCGAGACCGCGACCCAACAGGTCAGCGTTGCCATCGGTGGGCACGAAGGCGTGTTGGGCATGTTCGAAGTGTCCCGTGGTCGACGCCACGCGGAAACGTTGGCGCCGGCAATCGAGTTCCTGTGCCGCCAGGCCGACATCGAAATCGCCGAGTTCGGGGCCATCGCGGTCGACATCGGGCCCGGGTTGTTCACCGGGATGCGTGTCGGCCTGGCCGCCGGCAAGGCCATCGCGCAAGCACTGCGTGTGCCCATGATCGGCATCAGCTCCCTCGACCTACTGGCATTTCCGCTGCGCTACTCGGACCGCACCATCGCCGCCGTCATCGATGCTCGCAAGGGCGAAGTGTTCTACGCGTTCTACCGGCCGGTGCCGGGTGGCGTGCAGCGCGTCACCGATCCGTGCGTTGGCTCGGTCGACGATCTGGTGGCCGACTTGATGGCGCGGGGCCAGAACGTGGTGAGCGTGGGTGACGGTGCGCTGCGCTACCAGGACGAGATCGCGGCCGGTGTGCGCTGCGAGTTCGCCGAGCAGTTCCTGTCCCACCCATCAGCGGCGCCACTGGTGCAGCTGGCGCATGCCCGGGCGTTGCGCGAGGAGTGGGTGAACCCGTGGGAAATTCAGCCGATGTACCTGCGGGCGCCCGACGCGCAGATCAACTGGTCCACCCGAGAGGGTTCGAAGTGAGCGTGCTGGCCCGCTTCCTTGGCCGTACGGGTGACGATGGCTTGGCCATCGAGCCGTTGCGTCGACGCCACCTGGCCGACATCATGCTCATCGAGCAGGCGTCGTACCCCCTGCCCTGGACGATCGGTGTATTTCAGAGCGAGATCGAGATGATGCGTCGTGGCGAGCGGCACTATCTCGTGGCTCGCGACGGCCACGACGTCGTTGGCTACGGAGGCCTCATGTTTGCCGTCGGTGATGCGCACGTGACCAACATTGCGGTCGCTGCCGGCCGTCAGCGGCAGGGCATCGCCACGCGCCTGCTGGCCGAGTTGGCCTGGGCAGCTATCGACCATGGCTGCGGCGCCCTCACGCTCGAGGTGCGCATCAGCAACCTGGGCGCGCAGGCGCTCTACCGCGAGTTCGGGTTCATCCCTGCCGGCATCCGCACGAAGTACTACGAGAACGTGGAAGACGCGATGGTCATGTGGTGCAACGACCTGGGGTTGCCCGAGTACCGCGACCGGTTGCGCACGCTCTGCCCGGAGGCCGGTCGATGAGTGGCAGCATGAGAGGCCCGGTCAACGATGCAACGCTCGTGCTCGGTATCGAGACCAGCTGCGACGAGACGGCTGCTGCGTTGGTGATGGGTGGCTACGACGTCGTCTCCAGTGCTGTCAGTACTCAGGTCGACCTGCATGCGCAGTACGGGGGCGTGGTGCCAGAGATCGCCAGCCGTGCGCACCTCGATCTGCTCAACCCGATGATCGCCCGCGCCATCGTCGAGGCGGGTGCCAGCGAGGAACGCATCGATGCCGTTGCATGCACCGTCGGGCCCGGTCTCATCGGAGCACTGCTGGTGGGGGTGTCGGCCGCGAAGGCCCTCGCGCTCACGTGGGACGTTCCGTTCGTCGGTGTCAACCACATGGAGGCGCACCTCTACGCGGCGTTCCTGGAGGACCCGACGTTGGAGTTCCCGATGGTGGTGATGTTGGTGTCTGGTGGGCACACGATGCTGATCGAGATGCAGGACCACGGCCAGTATCGGCTGCTTGGCCAGACCATTGACGATGCCGCCGGCGAGGCGTTCGACAAGGTGGCGCGTTTCCTTGGGCTCGGTTACCCCGGCGGGCCGGCAATTGATCGTGAGGCCGAGTTCGGTGATCCGGAAGCCATCAATTTCCCTCGGGCGATGCTCAATGATGGCCTCGATTTCAGCTTCAGCGGTTTGAAGACGTCGGTGATGAACTACGTCCGCAAGAACCCCGATGTGTCGGCCAGCGATGTGTCTGCCTCGTTCCAAGCGGCGGTTGTCGACGTGCTGGTGACAAAGGCACGGCGCGCGGCCGAACAGGTGGGTGCGCGAGGTCTGGTGCTCGGCGGTGGCGTGGCCGCCAACTCGTTGCTGCGCGAACGGTTCCTGACGGTGTGTACCGACGTCGGCATTCATGGTTTCCTACCCAGTCGGGCGATGTGTACCGACAACGCTGCAATGATCGCCGCCGCCGGCTGGCACCGCTTGCGCAGCGACGGGCCCACCTCGCTGGATGCAGGCGCCTACCCAAACTTGCGACTTCCCCTGTTGCCATGACTGTTGTGAGAGACCCGCGATGAGTGCCCGAACTGATGCCTTTGTCGTGGCCGTCCCCGGCCTTGAACCTTTGCTACTGGAGGAGGTGCAACGTCTCGGTGTGCGCCCGGCGCGCGCCGTGCGTGGTGGTGTGGAGTGCAACATCACCTGGCCGCAACTCATGGCCATCAACCTTCGGTCACGCATCGCCACACGGGTCGTGGTGCGCGTGGCCAAGTTTCACTCAGACGGCTTCCACTCGCTCCAGGTCGGTCTGCGCGGCAGCGATTGGGCGGCGTGGCTCCCGGATGCACAGGGCCCGGCCGCCGGCATCACCGTCGCCGCGACGTGCGATAAGGAATCCAAGCTGTACCACTCCGTTGCAGTGGAGGAGCGGGTCAACGAAGTGTTGGGTCGGCCGCTCGGTGATCAGTTGGTGCAAGTGCGTGTGCAGCGCGATCTGGTCACCATCAGCATGGATGCCTCGGGTGCGCCGCTGTATCACCGTGGTTGGCGCGGCCCGGCCGGCAAGGCGCCGATGCGCGAGTCGTTGGCGGCGGCACTTGTGCTGTCCAGCGAGTGGAACATGAAGTCCCCGCTGGTCGATCCATTCTGTGGTTCGGGCACCATCGCCATCGAGGCCGCACATATCGCCCGCCGGATGGCGCCCGGCCGCAACCGTTCGTTCGCCTTCCAGCACTGGCCGCAGTTCGACGCCACCGCATGGGATCGTCTGCTGCGCGGCGCCGATGGCGACGTCGTCGACAAGTGTCCGCCGATCTTCGCAGCCGACCGCGATGCGGGCGCTGTGGCAGCGACGATGGAGAACGCGGCGAGCGCCGGCGTGAGCAGCAATGTGGAAGCGGTGCTACGCACGGTCAGCGAGTTGTCGTTGCCGGCTCGCGTCGGCTGGATCGTCACCAATCCGCCGTACGGCCACCGCGTCGGCGGCGTTGGTGCCTCGGGCGCCGACCGAGATCTTCGTAACCTCTACGATCGTTTCGGCGCGGTACTGCGCGAGCGCGCCGTCGGCTGGCATGTGGCCTTGCTGGCAGCCCACGACACACCCGTGGCCCGCATGCACCTTCCCCTACGACCAACGCTGGCCACCACGAACGGCGGCATCGAAGTCGCCATCCACACCGGCAAGGTCGATGTTTCCGAGGGTTAGTCGTGGATCCACACGGGGGAGCGCAACGGCAACAGGTTCTCGTTCCAGATGAGATCCATCACCGGATTCGCCACCCGCACGCAACCGTGTGACGCGGGGTAGTTCGGAATGCTCGGGGAGCCGTGAATGGCGACGCCACCGATGATGAACTTGGGGCGATAGAGCGAGCCGAGGTCTCCCTCATAGCGTGCAATGTCGTGCTGACGGTATGTGTTGAACGTGCCGGTGGGTGTGATGGCGATACCGATGACGCGCCCGCCAGCAGCGTTTTTGTCAACCTCGTCATAGCTGCGGCCGTTGCCCGTCGACACGTTGAAGATGTACTTCATCTGACCGTTCTGAATGACATACGCAATCTGCTTGGTCTTGTCGACCTCCAGCAGGCTGCCACTGCTCCGACCTGCGGCCGGGCGGCACCGTTGGGTGTTGAGCGCGATGGCCGTGGCGTTGTCGACGACAGTGGTGGCCGGCAGTCCCTTCCACTTTTGAAACGCCATCACCGACTGAGTGGTTGTCAGCCCGTAGCCGCCATCAGCGGCGTTCCAAAAGCCGAGCGCCACCAGACGATTCTGCAGATCCTTCACCGCCGACTTGCTGGAGCCGTAGACGATCGGCCCTACCGGTGAGGTGGGGAAGCCGACGGTGGGCGTTGCGCAGGACGGCGATGCGATGTTGTTGGGCGGACCGAACGGTGCTGGTGCCGGCGCGCCGAGGTAGTAGCCGGCGAGATCGGCAATGAGTACGCCGCCGGCTTCGGTGAACAGCGAGAAACCGCGGCTCGAGACCGGGACGATTGCATGGTTGGCCAGCGTTTGCGCGGGGCGCACGACGTTCATCGTGGAGGTAGCCGGTCGTGCGGTTGGGCTGGTGTCGCCAGCGGTACCGACGCTGACGTAGCCGACGGTGATCGCTGCCGCGAGCGTGGCGTTCAGAACGACGGCCGAGACATCGGATCGACCGATGGCTGGGTTACTGGCAACGGGCACTTCGAAACGCCAGCCCGGCTCTGGCCGAGTACTGCCACCAAGCGGGTTGAGTGAGGCGACGCGTGTGTCGACGATGCGGGTCGGTGACGTGAGAGGTATGAAGAGTCCGTCGGTGGTCGATGGTGCCGAGGCGCTGGTGAAAGTGCCGACGAGATCGATGAGGAGATCGCCGCCGCTCTCGGAGTAGATGGTGATGCCGCCGGCGGCATCGATGGGAACGATGGCCTGGTTGGCCACGACGGCGTTGGCCCCAGACGGCGAGTTGAGGTTCGAAGTGAACGGCACCGTGCCCCCTTGCGGGTAGAGCTGCCAGTAGCCCGGGCGCGTGGTGAGTGCGGTGAGGTTGATGGCGACAGCGCTCGCTCCGGCCGCACCGGGCACGGCAAACGTGCGAGTCTCGCCGGCGTTGAAGGTGGAGACGCGACGAGTGTCCAGCACACGCGAAGGAGCCGCCAATGGCTGGAAGCGGCCGGCGGAACTGCTCGCTGCGGGGGTGTAGTACCCGAGCAGATCGACGAGGGCGTTGCCGCCGCCGCTCGTGTAGACATCCACCATGCCGTCGGCACCCACCGGCACTGTCACCAAGTTGGGGAGCGCCAGGAACGCACCGTTCAGAGATTGCAACTCGTCGATGTTGATGTTCGACACTTCCGGGCGGCCGCTGGCATGGGGCCACACAGTCCAGTAGCCGGGGTTGGCCGGCCCAACGACTGTGAGGTTGAGCACTGCGGCCACCACCGTGCCGGCGGCGGGAAGCGGAGCGGCGCCGGTGATGCTGACCGAGACGGTGTTGCCGGCGTTGAGCGCGACAGTTGATCGCGTGTCGAGCAGCCGCTGGGCTGTCGCCAGCGGCACGTAGATACTCGTTGCCCCAGCCGCACTGGCGGTGTTGGCCGGCGACACGGCAGTCGTCAGCGCGACACCACCGACCGCCGCGCCGAGAAATCCGAGAGTGGCCATGATTGAGTGAATCCGCACCCCGCAATCATACGAGGCCCAGCGTCGCGGGTCACGTCACCACTGGTACGCGCGCTTCTCACCCGTCCGACCGTCAGGGCGATACCGTTTCGGAACGTGCAGATTGGTTCCTTCACCCCCGCCGCGCCCGTTGTACTGGCGCCGATGGCAGGTGTCACCAACGCGCCGTTCCGCACGATGTGCCGCCAGTTCGCACCTGGGCTCGTGTACGTCAACGAGATGGTGATGGCCACTGCCGTCGTGCACGGCAACATCAAGACCGAGCGGATGATGACGTTCACCGACGACGAGCAGCCGCGCAGCCTGCAGGTCTACGGCAGCGACCCGGTGATGTTGGGCGAGGCAATCCGCAAGGTGTGCGCCGAGGGTCGCGTCGACCACATCGACATCAACTTCGGGTGCCCGGCGGCGAAGGTCACCCGCAAGGGCGGCGGCGCGGCAGTGCCGGCCAAGCCGAACCTGCTGCGCGCCATCTTGCGCAGCGCAGTGGCTGCGGCCACGCCGTACGACGTGCCCGTCACCATCAAGTTTCGCAAGGGTCTCTACGACTCGCTGCTCACGCACCTCACCACCGGTCGTATTGCTGCGGAGGAAGGTGTCGCCGCGATTGCGTTGCATGCCCGCACGGCCGAGCAGCACTACGCGGGGCTTGCCGACTGGAATGCCATCGGCGAGCTCAAGGCGGCTGTGCCGGAGATCCCGGTGTTGGGCAACGGCGACATCTGGGAAGCCGGTGATGCGGTGCGAATGATGCGTGAGACGGACTGCGACGGGGTGGTGGTCGGCCGTGGTTGCCTCGGTCGTCCGTGGCTGTTTCGCGACTTGGTCGAGGCACTCAACGGACGCCCCGTGCCCGCGCCGCCGACGCTCGGCGAGGTCTGCGACGTGATGGCACAGCACGCCCGGTTGCTCGTCCCGCACATGACCGAGCCGATTGCGATGCGCGACTTCCGCAAGCACACGTCGTGGTACTTCACCGGCTACCCGGTCGGTGGTGAGGTCCGCCGCCAGTTCAGCAGCGTCTCCACTTACGGCGAGTTGGAAGATCTGATCGCCACGCTCGACCCGGCGATGGCCATCGTCGAAGGTGGTCAGCGCATTCGCCGTGGCCACACCAACGGCCCGATTCGCGTCGTGCTGCCCAACGGCTACCTTGACCATCTCGACGATGAGGTCGTGCCCGACGACTCCGACGTGATGGCGCTCAGCGGCGGATGAACCGCCCGCCCGTTGTACTTGCCTCGGCATCACCGCGGCGTCACGAGCTCCTCACGAATCTGGGTATTGAGTTCGCGATCGCCGTGCCCGACATCGACGAGACGCCGCTGCCCGGCGAAGCGCCGGTGCCGTACGTGCGGCGCCTGGCGGTGTCGAAGGCGCATGCCGTCGAGACGGCGCTCGGCTCGCTGGTGATTGCGGCCGATACGACCGTCGACCTGGGTGGCGACATTTTGGGTAAGCCTGTTGATGCCGACGAAGCGCGTTCGATGCTGCGACGCCTTTCGGGACGCACGCACCGCGTGCACACGGGTGTCGCGCTGCGACTGGATGATCGCACCGTTGCCGAGACGGTCAGTTCGCTGGTCACTTTCTCGCCGCTGACCGATGAGATGATCGAATGGTACGTGGGCCTGGGCGAACCGACCGGCAAGGCCGGCGCATACGCGATCCAGGGTGCCGGCGGCGTGTTCGTCGAACGGGTGCGAGGCAGCGTCAGCAACATCGTCGGCCTTCCACTGCACACACTGCTCAGGTTGGCCAACGACCTCGAGGTCCAACTGCTCAGCTGACTCCGGTCAACCGCCGCCCGCCCCGGGAAGCCGAAACTGACGGCCCACAGAAACTCAGTCGGCGAGGGTGTCGGCGGTGTCGGCGGTGTTGGCGGCAATGCGAACGACTTCGGCCCATTCGACGTCGGTGGCGGGGCGCACCGATTCGGCGAGTGTGAGGAGTTCGTCGACCGGAAGCTTGCCGGTGACCATGATCAGCCGACCGCCCTCCACCCAGGCAACGATGGAGCCGAACTCGATGCCGAACGCGAGCAGCGAATCCGACGCGTCGGCCACGTATGTCAGGGCCTGCTGGCCATGAACCTGCGAGTCGATTTTGCCTCCGAGGAAGAAGCTCAGCAGGTCGAGATCGTTGTCACCGGACGCGTGCGACGTCAACGTGAGCCGCTTGTCCTCGGGGCCGTACTGCGCAGTGACGATGGTCGGCTGCGCGCTGGCCGCGTTGGCCGCAGTGAGCACGAACGCGAACACGCTGCCAAATCTGCTGATGCTGCCGAGAGGCATTAGGCGGGCCAGGGTCCCGGCGTCCGAGATGACGGGAACGCCTTTCTCGAAAACGGAAGCTTCCGCAAAGGCGAGGGTTTCTTCTTGGGTGAGCTCTGACGTCACCACCGAAATGACCCTGCCGTCGATGGGGCCGAAGTTCAACTCGATGTTCTGACTGTCAATCGACCTGAGGATCGTGCCTGGCGCTCCCTGCACGGTCACTTCGAGGGCGCCGTCACCGATTTCTACGTTCTGCGAGCCGGAATCGCTTCGTCCAGTGAAGAATGCCGCCCATTGACCGGTGCCACCCTGGCCGAGGTTGAACGTCGCGTTGGTGTCGGCGAAGAAGTAGCCGTCAGCGCCGGTCAGGTTGTTGAATCCGTCCCGACCTGTACCGACGGCCGCGAGAGAAAGGTCGTTGGGTGGGTCGCCGAACACCAACCGCTCGGTCAGCGTTGGCTCGACCGGCGGCGACGATGGGAACGCGAGTCGTACCTGGAACTCGTTGACCCACGGTTTCCAGATGACCAGTGTTGCTGCGACGGCCAGGACGGCAATCGCGGCCACGGCCACGGGAACTACCCACCTCGGTCGCTCTTGCGGCCTCCGCGGCGGTGTGTCGCGACTGGCCGGGCCGAACACGGACGGGTCGCTCTCGATGAACTCGATCAGCTCCGAATCTGCAGCGCCCTGCACCCCCGCAGTCTGTCACCCCAGATCCTCGAACCTGTCGCACCACGATCAGCACAGTTGGATGTCAGACCCGCGACAGGTTGGGACTTTTGGTGAGTCGAGGCCGGCGGGCGCTACCAATTCGTAGGTGGCGCCGGGTGGCAGCAAGGCCGCGACCGCCGCCGTCGTGTCGTCGAGCTCGATGGGTTGAACGTCAACGAAGTCTCCCGCTGAGTTCGTGATACGCAGGACCTGGCTGCCTGTCGGGACAACGGCTGATACGAACGTCGCCCCCAGCCGTTCGTGGTCGACAAGGTGGGTGGAGGGCGACAGCGGCGTGGTGTACACGCACGACGCCTCGCTGACCCCGGTGGCCTGCAGATTGTGGATACAGAACACGGTGGGGTTGCCCAACGTGATCGACCCTCGCCAATTGGTGCCGTCTTGCGTGAGCCCTGCCCCGATGGTCGGTGCCGGTTCGACCTGGACGAAGTCGGCCGACTGGTCGGTGGCCGGGGCGGTGGCGGTGATGACTTGACCCCACTCGGCGGCGGTCGCAGGGCGGAGGGCTTCGGCCCACGACAGCAGCTCATCGTCGGTGCCGTCGGCGGCGACCACGACGAGACGATCGCCTTCGTGCCACACGACCACCTTGCCGATGCGCCGGGTATCGATGATCGCACCGGGCATGCCGTGCACGACCACGTCGATACCTTGGCCGAGGTAGAAGCGGGCCATTGCGATGCCGTCCATGTCGATGCCGATCGACGCGACAGTGACGGGAGTGCCGCCGACCTCGTAGGTCACCATCGTCGGTGTGAACTTGCTGAGCACGGGCTCCCCGTCCAGGTAGGCAGTCAACACCTGGACGCGGGCGAGCGTCTTCACGTCGCCCAACGGTTTCAGCGCGCCCATGTCGTAGCCGTACGCGACGGCCGGCAGCCCCGCAACCACGCCGACGGCGTTCGCGAACTCCAGTGCGTCGTCGTCGTCAAGCCGATTGGTCTCCGAATCCCAGTAGTTCCCGCCTATCGGACCCCATGTCACCGTGGTGCGCACGCGAACGCTGCGCACGCTCGCCTGCAGACCGCGAACCAGATCGGTCGAAGGGCTGGCCGCCGCCTCGCCTGCAGCGTTGGACCCACGCGAGTGGAACAATGCCCAGGCGCCATGTTCGTAGGTGCCTCCGGGAACCGCGAACACATGGCCCAGCGGCGTGGGCTCGTCGGCAGCGAGGTTCTGGCCCTCGTGAAGGCTGGTGACGTCGAGACCTTCACGGTCGAGGATCAGCTGATCGCTCAGTGACGAGGCCGCCGGCGCGGCGGGGCCGAACGCGCGCCACTCGGGCGGGTGCTCCCAGGGACGCCACACCATGGCCACCGTCCCGCACACGGCAACCGCACCGATCGCAGTCGGCACCAGCCAGCGCGGCCGCGGTCGATGCACTCGGGCAGGCTTCGGCGCCGCTGACGTCCCGAAGACTCCAGGGTCCGCGTCGATGACATCGATTTCGATGATGTCCCCCGGGCCGCCTGGCTGCCGCATGCCGTCAGTGTCGCACGATCGCCGGGCTGGCGCATCCGAAAATGGGCGCAGGTCTTGAAGGCAAGTCTCGGTTAGCACTCTCGCCTCCCGGTTGCTAACGACCCCCTCGGCGACCTAGCCTTGGCACTCGCGAGGGCTGAGTGCTAACTGAGTCCTCCAAGATCCCAATATTCACGTTTCGTGTACTGCCAATGGAGGCCTGCACCATGTCACTCAAGCCGCTTGACGATCGCATCGTCGTACTGCCGAACGAGGCCGAGCTCACCACCGCGTCTGGTCTGGTGATCCCCG
>Ga0105046_10005385_pt1 | contig 20253 bp, 22 predicted proteins | sample MAT03_FD_78385 | JGI IMG/M metagenome (GOLD analysis project Ga0105046, IMG submission 78385) | Freshwater microbial communities from Lake Fryxell liftoff mats and glacier meltwater in Antarctica - MAT-03 (megahit assembly) | ecosystem: Environmental > Aquatic > Freshwater > Ice > Liftoff... | reverse complement strand
TCGCCAGCGCCTTCACCTCGGCCCTGACGGCTGCCTTCGGCATCGGCGGCGGCATCGCCATGCTGGCGCTGATGGGGCTGTTCGTGCCGGTGGCGTCGCTGATCCCGGTCCACGGAGCCGTGCAGCTCGGGTCCAACACGGGCCGGGCCTGGCACCAGCGCGCTTTCGTTCGGATGGATATCGCCGCGCCATTCATTGCGGGCAGCGTCGTCGGGGCGGTGCTTGGCGTTTTCCTTGTCGTCCAGCTTCCCGATGCGCTGCTGAAGCTCTTCCTCGGCGGTTTCATACTGCTTCTCATCTGGGCAAAGATCCCCGGCATCGAGCGGCTGAGCAAGGCCGGGCTGGCGGTGGCGAGCGTGGCGGTCGCGGTTCTCTCCATGATCGTCGGCGCGACCGGACCGCTGGTCGCCGTGCTGTTCGCCCGGTTCCTGGAGAACGACCGCAAAGCGCTGATCGCCACCAGCGCGGTTGCTATGACCACCCAGCACCTGCTGAAGATCGTTGTCTTCGGCATTGCCGGCTTCGCGTTCTGGCAGTGGGTGCCGCTGGTCGCCGCGATGATCGTGTCGGGCTTCGTGGGGACGATCTACGGAACGGGGCTGCTCGAGCGCATGCCGGAAGAGACGTTCCGCAAATGGTTTCGCATCGGCATCACCGTGCTGGCGCTGGACCTCGCACGCCGCGGCCTGATGGGGCTTTAGCCCCAGATGAAGAGAGCGGCCAGCCCGACGCCGCCGACAATCAGCCGCCACCATGCGAACAGCGCGAAGCCATGCCGCGACACATAGTCGAGCAAATGGCGCACGACGATGACGGCCATGACGAAGGCCGCCACGAAACCGACCGCGATCACCGGCAGGTCGGCCGCCGACAGCACGTCGCGGTTCTTGTAGAGATCGTAGGCAAATGCGCCGGCCATGGTCGGCATGGCGAGGAAGAACGAGAACTCGGCCGCCGAGCGCTTGTCCGTGCCCATCAGCAGCGCGCCGACAATGGTCGAGCCCGACCGCGACGTGCCGGGAATGAGCGCCAGGCACTGGAAGAGGCCGATCTTCAGGCAGAGCGACAGCGGGAAATCCATCGCGTCGTGGTATTTCGGCTTCAGTTCGAGCCGGTCGATCCATAGCAGCACCAACCCGCCCAGGATCAGCATGATGCAGATCAGCTTCGGTGTTTCGAACAGCACCGTCTTGATGAAGCCGTGCGCGGCGACGCCCACAAAGGCCGCCGGCAAGAACGCCAGCAGGACGCCGAAGACGAAGCGGCGCGTGCGCGGGTCACCAGGGAAGTCGACGAGGATTTGGACCAGCCGGCTGAAATAGACGGTCAGGATCGCAAGGATAGCACCGAGCTGGATGAGGATCTCGAACGCCTTGCCGGTCGATTCGAAACCCAGGAAATGGCCGGCCAGCAGGATATGTCCGGTGGAGGAGACCGGGATGAATTCGGTGAGCCCTTCGAGCAGGCCGAGCACGAGGGCGTCGATAAGTGACTGGTTTTCCATGATTGCCCGTTCCGTAAGGGAGGCCGCTATTGCTTGTCACGGCGTGGAACCGGTCCTATAGGTCGGTCGGCCGTGGCGACCCCGGAATCGGGGTGCGGAAGATTTAGCGGCAAGGCCAACGCGAGGCCAGACGCAAATTCGGTTTTAAACGCGGGACCATGCTGACGCTTTTTCACCATCCAATGTTCGCTACGTGTCGTTTCGTCCGCCTGGCGTTCGGCGAGTTCAGCGAGGAGCTCGCGCTTATCGAGGAGAAGCCCTGGACGCGCCGCAAGGAATTCCTGGCGTTGAACGCGGCCGGCACGTTGCCCGTGCTTCTGGCCGAGGGCGACGTGCCGATCATCGGCGCCCATGTCATCGCCGAATATCTTGACGAGACCCGCGGCGTATTGAAGCGCGACCGCCGGCTGCTCGCCGAAGATCCGATCGACCGCGCCGAAATCCGCCGTCTTGCCGACTGGTATCTGGTCAAGGCCGACGGCGAGGTTACGCGGCATCTGGTGCGCGAACGCGTTCTGAAGCCGCTGATGCCCGAGGCGCTTGGCGGCGGGTCGCCTGATTCGTCGGCCATCCGCGCCGCGCGCGCGAATGTGCGCCAGCACATGAAATACACCAACTGGCTTGCCGGCACCCGGCACTGGCTCGCCGGCCCGCGCATCACCTATGCAGACCTTGCGGCGGCATCGACGCTGTCCATCCTCGACTATCTCGGCGAGATCGACTGGAGCGGTCATGGCGCCGCGCGGGAATGGTACACGCGCATGAAGTCGCGCCCTTCCTTCCGTCCCCTGCTCACCGATCGGGTCCGGGGCCTTTCTCCGGCTGCTCATTATGCGGACCTCGACTTCTAGCAAACCGGGCGACAGCGAGGACTTGCGGCGCATGATCGGCCGTGAGGCAAGGCTTGCCGGCTTCGCTGCCGTGGCGGTGACCACGCCCGACGCCATTCCGCTTGCTCCGGGCAGGCTGAGGCAGTTCGTCGCCGATGCGTTTCACGGCTCGATGGGCTGGATGGCCGATACGCTGGAGCGCCGCGCCGCGCCGCGCACGCTCTGGCCGGAGGTTCGCTCGATCATCGTTCTCGCCATGAACTACGCTCCGGACGATGATCCGCGCGCGGTTCTCGAGCAGCCGGATCGTGGCGCGATCTCGGTCTATGCGCGAAACCGCGATTACCACGATGTCATCAAGGGCAGGCTGAAGGAGATCGCCGGACGGATCGTGGCGCGCACCGGCGGCGACGTGAAGGTGTTCGTGGACACCGCGCCGGTCATGGAAAAGCCGCTGGCTGAAGCCGCCGGCATTGGCTGGCAGGGCAAGCATACCAATCTGGTCAGCCGCGAGTTCGGCTCGTGGCTCTTCCTCGGCAGCATCTTCACCACCGCCGACATCCCGCCCGACGCGGCCGAGGAAGATCATTGCGGATCGTGCCGCGCCTGCCTCGACGCCTGCCCGACGGACGCCTTCCCCGCGCCCTACCGGCTCGATGCGCGCCGTTGCATTTCCTATCTTACCATTGAGAACAAGGGGCCGATCCCGCACGAGTTTCGCGCGGCAATCGGCAACCGCATCTATGGCTGCGACGACTGCCTGGCGGCATGCCCCTGGAACAAGTTCGCGCAAGAGGCGTCGGAGGCGAAGCTGATTGCGCGGGACGATCTGCGGGCGCCGCCGCTGGCGGAACTCCTCATGCTTGACGAGAAGGCTTTCAGAACGTTCTTTTCAGGCTCGCCCGTAAAGCGCATCGGGCGCGACCGATTTCTGCGCAACGTGCTGATATCAGCCGGCAATTCCGGTGACGCAGCACTTGCCGGGCGCTGCCGCGCCTTGCTCGATGACGCCTCGCCGCTGGTGCGCGGGGCTGCGGTGTGGGCGCTTTCGAGACTGATCGATCGGGACGAGTTTGCGGCTCTTGCGGACAGCAAGGCCGAACGGGATCTGAATGTCCAAGCGGAATGGATCGCCGCGCATTCACAGGCGGCCTCAGTGCCGCCCCTCATCGCCCTGCCGGGCACTTCTCCCCGTGAGAACGGGGAGAAGGAAGACAGCCGCAACATCGGTGCCCACCTCTCCCCGTCCTTCACGGGGAGAAGGTGAGGGGCCACGCAACAGCAGGGTACGAAACGACACGCATGACATCACGCTTCTTCATCTTCGGCGCCGGCTATTCCGCCAGGGCATTCGCGGCGGCGCGGGAGGATGCCTCGATGCCGATCGCGGGCACGACGCGCTCGCCTGAGAAATTCGACGCGTTGCGCGGCGTCGGCATCGAGCCGTTGGCTTTCGACGGACAGGCGCTGTCGTCCGACCTGCTGGCGAGCATCAAGCAGGCGACGCATCTTGTCGTGTCGATCGCGCCGGACGATGGCGGCGACCCGGCGCACGCCTTGCTGGCTGGCAGCGTTGCGGCACTGGCGCCGCAGCTGCGCTGGATCGGATATCTCTCCACCGTGGGCGTCTACGGCGACCACGCCGGCGACTGGGTGGACGAGCAAGCAGAATGCCGCCCCGTGTCGAGACGTTCGGTGCTGCGCGTCGAGGCCGAGAAGCAGTGGTTGGCGCTCGGCGAAAGGACCGGGCTGCCCGTCGCCGTGCTCAGGCTGTCCGGCATCTACGGTCCCGGGCGCAACGCCCTGGTGAACCTCGCGGACGGCACGGCCAAGCGCCTGATCAAGCCCGGACAGGTCTTCAACCGCATCCATGTCGCCGACATCGCAGGCGCGCTGTGGCATCTCGCGGACCGCGGCCTGGGGGGCATTTTCAACGTGACCGACGACATGCCCGCGCCGCCCCAGGATGTCGTCACCTACGCCGCCGACTTGATGGGGATCGAGCCACCGCCCGAAATTTCATTCGATTCCGCCCAACTTTCGCCCATGGCCCGGTCATTCTATGGCGAAAACAAGCGGGTTTCGAACGCGGCGATAAAGGAAACGGGGTATCGCTTTCTCTATCCGGACTATCGCGCGGCGTTCGATGCGATGTGGTTGGCCGGCGACTGGGCCGGTGAGGGACAGCGCGATGCGCGGACGCCGATGAAGCGCTCGTGATCGAACCAATCGCGCGAAAGTGCTATGATTCGGGCGATTTGCATCGCCATGTGGCCGCAGAGGGCCTTCAAAGCTGGGGACAGCCCATGATGACTTTGCTGAAGTCGGCGCTGAAGTTCGCCGCGGTCCTGGTGGCGGTTTTCGCCATGGCGGGCGTGGAAGCGCCGAATGCGGCCGCCGAGGAACTCGCCAAGAACCTGTTCGGCAACAAGAAGCTGCCGGCAGCGCTGCCGGCCAAGTCGTACGGCTTCTATTCGAAAGGCTGTTTCTCCGGCGGTGTCGCCATTGCGACTGACGGCCCTACCTGGCAGGCGATGCGGCTTTCGCGCAACCGCCGCTGGGGCCACCCGACGATGATCGCGCTGATCGAAAAGCTGTCGCGCGAGTCCGCCGAGAAGGATGGCTGGCCGGGACTGCTGCTCGGCGACATCTCGCAGCCGCGCGGCGGACCCATGCTGACCGGCCACGCATCCCACCAGATCGGCCTCGACGCCGACATCTGGTTCACGCCGATGCCGAGCCGCACGCTTTCCGCCGGCGAACGGGAGAACATCAGCGCCGTTTCGATGATCAAGAAGAAGGGCCTGACGGTCGACGACAGCGTCTGGACGCCCGAGCGGGCCAGGCTTCTGCGCCGGGCCGCCAGCTATCCCGAGGTGGAGCGGATTCTCGTCCACCCCGGCATCAAGAAGAAGCTGTGCGACACCGTGAAGGGCGACCGCTCATGGCTGCGCAAGGTCAGGCCGTTCTGGGGCCACGACTATCATTTCCATATCCGGATCGGCTGCCAGCCCGGCTCGTCCGGCTGCAAGGAGCAGGCGGCGACCACGCCGGGCGACGGCTGCGACAAGTCGCTGGCCTGGTGGTTCACGGAAGAGCCGTGGCGGCCAAACAAGAACCCGGACGCGCCCAAGGCCCGCGACCTGATGAAGCTGTCCAACCTGCCGAAGGAATGCCGGCTCGTGCTTGCCGCGCCCTCGCCGGAATCGGAGATGGCCGCGACCTTCAAGGGCGGCGGTGGCGGCGGAACGTCGATTGCCGCCGTGATCCAGTCGGCCGGCGACCCCGCGGCGACTGAAATCGCTCCGGATGAAGCCGCAATCGGCGCGAACGCAATCCTGCCGGCCGATGGCGTCAGGATCCCGCTTCCGGAGTGGCGACCGCAGAAATGATCTGACACACATCCACTAACGACGAAGGGCATTTGCAGGACGGCGCGAGTGTCGTAATCATCCGTCCCGCGTCGTTCTGAAAAAGCCTGGGAGGGGACTATGGCGGCATCGGATTTCTACGAAGTGCTGGATCCGCGATTCGGCAAAATGTTCAACGGCAATGCCAGGGTGAACAATCTCTACACGGGCTGCCAATGGGCCGAGGGTCCGGCCTGGTTTGCCGCCGGCCGTTATCTGGTCTGGTCCGACATACCCAACAACCGCATCCTGCGTTACGACGAGACCAGCGGCAATGTCAGCGTGTTCCGCGAGCCGTGCGGCAACACCAACGGCCATACCGTTGATTGGCAGGGTCGCCTCGTATCCTGCGAGCATCAGGGCCGGCGCGTTAGCCGGACGGAGTTCGACGGTTCGGTGATCACAATCGCCGACACGTGGCAGGGCAAGCGCTTCAACTCGCCCAACGACGTCGTCGTCAAGTCGGACGGCTCGATCTGGTTCACGGACCCCGCCTACGGCATCGACAGCGATTACGAGGGCGACAAGGCCGACAGCGAGATCGGCGCCTGCCATGTCTATCGCGTCGATCCGGGCAACGGGAAGGTCGATGCAGTCATCACCGACATGGTGCGGCCGAACGGCATTGCGTTCTCGCTCGACGAGACCAAGCTCTATGTCGTCGACACGGGGCGTACCCACGGCGCGCACCACCCCGCCCACATGCGGGTGTTCACTGTCTCCGGAGGCAAGAAAATCAAGGGCAGCAAGGTGTTCGCCGACTGCACCGCCGGCCTGTTCGATGGCTTCCGGCTGGACGAGCAGGGCAATATCTGGACGAGCGCAGGCGACGGTGTGCATTGCTACGCGCCGGACGGCACGCTGATCGGCAAGGTGAAGGTACCGGAAGTGGTGGCCAACGTCTGTTTCGGCGGCGCCAAGCGCAACTGCCTCTACATCGCCGGCACGACCTCGCTGTACATGGTGCGCCTGATGGTCAATGGCGCCAAGACCTACTGAGGGGCAGCACGCCCGGCGGCGCGGAACGGGGAGACGGCGAGTATTCAGGCCGGCTTCAGGATGGGCGAAACCACGACCGGTTGAGGCAACGCGGTAACCGAGGCGATCGCGCCTCTGTCAACGAGCGTCGGTTTTGTGTAGACCTTTTTCATTGCAGTTCTACGGATTTACGACTGGTCCTTAGCAGATGCACGTTCCGCCAATAAACGCGTTAGCTGCGGGCGACTGCGCTGGGGCTGCTTTGCGGGTTGGTCTGAATGTCTGAATTCATCCATTCGCTGATCGAGCAATACGGGCTGATCGCTGTCTTCATAGGATGCGTGGCTGAAGGCGAGACCGCCGCCATCTTGGCCGGTTTTTTCTCGCATCAGGGGATTTTCGTGCCCTGGCAGGCGTTTCTGGCGGTGTTTCTGGGCGCTTTCGGCGGAGATGCGACGTTCTTCCTGTTCGGACGCCGCTTTTCCGACAGGCCTTTCGTGGCGCGCTTGCGAAAGCGCGAGGGGTTCGATCGCGCATTGGACCTGATGCAGAAGCATCCGGCGCTCTATGTCATCGGCAATCGCTACATCTACGGTTTCCGCCTGGTCGGCGGTGTCGCCGCCGGCCTGTCCGGGATCGCAGCGCCCAAGTTCATCGTCCTCAACGCCCTGTCGGCGCTGGTCTGGACGACGCTGTTTTGTGGCGTCGGCTATGTCTTCGGGCTGAGCGCCGAGCAGATCGTCGGCAACGAACTGCACAAGCATCAGATGCTTTTCATCGGTCTCGGGATAGGCGTCGCCGCCGGCCTCGCCGGCTGGTACGCCGCGCATCGTCTCAGTGGCCGTGCGGCCCGCTCCGCCGGCAGACACTGATATGGTCCTCGATCAGCGGTTTCTGGCCCGCAACGTCCTGCCTATTGCAACGCTGCTGCTTGGCGCATTGCTGAACGCAGGCGTCATCTCGGCCCAGTCCCAGCCCATTCCGATCCGGATCGCGATCGGCGCGGTGGCTATCGGGCTGGTGTTCGCGACCGTCTTCGCGGTGCTTCATCACGCGGAGGCGATCGCCCATCGCATCGGCGAGCCCTACGGTACGCTCGTCCTGACCCTGGCGGTCACGACGATCGAGGTTTCGGTCATCGTCGCAATGATGCTGCACGGCGAGAACAATCCGACGCTGGCGCGCGAATCCGTCTTTGCCACCTGTATGATCGTCTGCGGCGGCGTCATCGGTGTCTGCCTGATGCTCGGTGGAATGCGGCACGGACATCAGGAGCTCAAGCGGCAGGGCACCAGCGCGTACCTTGCTATGCTCGCCGCGCTGGCGGTTCTGGCGCTGGTTCTTCCGAACTTCACCCTTTCCGGGGGAGACGCCGCATATTCCGGCATCCAGCTTGGCTTCGTCAGCGTCCTCGCCGTGCTGCTCTATATCAGTTTCGTGCTTGCGCAGACGGGACGCCACAAGGAGGACTTCGTCAAGGAACTGATCGAAGCGCGCGAAAGGCCGCACCTCGCGGAAATGCCCGGTATATCCGGCAACGTCATTTTTCTACTGGCCGGGCTCGTCGGCGTCGTTCTCCTCGCCGAGGATATCGCGGCAGGCATAGAAGGTGCGCTTGTGACACTTCAGGTCCGGCAGGCGGATGCGATTGTCGGCGCTTTCATCGCGACACTGGTGCTGCTGCCGGAATCGGTCGCCGCAATCAAGGCATCGCTGAAGAACGAACTCCAGCGCAGCCTGAACATTGCCCTGGGCTCTGCTTGCGCGACAATAGGCCTGACCATTCCTGCCGTGGCGACCGCGAGCCTGATCACCGGCAAGGATCTCGTGCTCGGTCTGAGCTCAGGCGATACCGTTCTGCTGCTGCTGGTGTTGGCAGTCAGCATGCTGAGCTTCGGGACGGGACGTACGACCTCGCTGACGGGCCTTGTCCATCTCGTCGTATTCGCCGCCTACTGCTTCCTGATATTCTTTCCCTGACAGCTCACGGATGGCTACATCGTAACCTTGCGGTTGTTGCCGAGCTCGACCTTTGCGCCTGTGACCGCGGCCGTCAGCATCTTCACGGCGGCAACGATCTTGCCCGGGCTATCCCAGACTTCAGCGTCTTCCGGCGTGACGGTGATCACGCGGATCCCGGGATCGTCCTTGGAATCCCAGAACGCCTTGTTGTCGGGAGTCCACAATTCGCTGATCTTGGCGCGGTCGTTGGTCACCTTTGCCGTGCCGGTGATGCTGACATACTTGTAGCCGCTGTTGTCCGCGAAGGCCAACGTGACGATCGGAAAGTCTTCGATCTGGCCGTCCTTCATCCCGTCGACATCGATCAGGAAATATATCGCATCCTCATCGCGATCGACATTGGCGGCGAGCGGCCGGGCGCGCCCGCGTTCCCCGTCCCACGTTACGAACATGCAGATGTTGATCTTCTCGGCGAGTTGCCAGACGCGGTCGCGCGCTTCATCCTCGGTAAGGTCGGTCTTGTCGATGTGGCTCATAGCACGCTCCTGAAGCTGATTGATTGCTGCCTGACGGGCGGGACCGGTATCGGGCCCGGCGAAGGCTGTGGTGGAACTGGTCCGGGAACCGGCCCCGGGAAAGGCTCGGGGACCGGGCGAGGTCTGCCGGCGGGAAACTGAACGGGCATGGTCATGTCACCAGCACATCGGCGTGTTTGGCAAAGCCCACGAAAGCCTCGCGGGCTTCCTCGGGCGAGGTCTTCCCCGCGATGGCAGCTTGCAGGACCTCCATCGTCGACTGGTAGACCGGTCCGCGCCTGGAATGCGGCCAGTCGATCAGGACTTCGCACGCGTCGCGAACGGATTTGACTTCACGATTCGTGTTGTCGCCGATCCTGACGCTAACAATGCCCCCGAGGGGAATGCGGTCCTCTTGAACTTCAACTTCACGGCCGGTCGTGTCTTCCATGACTGTGGTCTCCACCGAGTCGTTGCAGCGGAGAGGCAAACGCGGCTGGGGTGCGGCAGTTCCGGACGACAGAGGAGGAAATTGCGCGGCGGGACTTTCGAAAGCAGCGCTTCGCTATCCCCGGCCCCTGTTGTCCATCGCCCAGGCGCCGGGACCCGCGAAGACAAGGTAGAGAAAGATGAAGCAGAACACGATCGCCGCCGAGCCGTTGTTGTTCGCGGGATAGAGGCTGGCCGGCGCGTGATATGTCCAGTAGGCCACGGCCATCATGCCCGCCAGAACAACCGCCGTTGGTCTTGTCAGGAAGCCTATAACCAGCAACAAACCGCCTGCCAGTTCCAGAATTCCGGCAATCAGCATGATGGTCGCCGTTTCGGGCGGCGGCGGCGGGAAGATCGAAGCCGGGATGTCGAAAAGAAGCACCATGCCGGAATGCACCAACAGCAGGCCCGCGACAATTCGGAGCACCGCGCGCGCATGCGACTGATAGGGCGTCAGTCTTTCGAACATCGGTTTACCCAACGTCAAAGCCCGATCTGGTCGCGGGGCGGGCCCGGGAAATCCGCGAACCGCGCCAGGTCGGCCTTGTCGCCCAATAGATCCTGGACCGCGCGCGCGGCCTGGTCGATCGCCGAATGGACGTAGGCATATGCGCCGGCGTCCGAATTGGCGATTGCGATGCGCCCCCAGCCCTTGCGCGATGCTTCGATGGGCAGTGGGCCATCCGGCCAGAAGGCGTCCCACGGCCGCATGTATTCCAGCGCGTAGCCATGCGACCAGCGATTGCAGGTGATCGCCTCGATGTCGCGCGCCGGGTCGAAGCCGCCGTCCTTTAGGGCGCGGCCGAGAAGGTCGCGGATTTCGCGTTCCATATCCTCGAAGCTGATGGTGGTAAGCGCATAGCGGCCGGCAGTCGCCTGATCGCGCGCCGACGATCCATCGGAACTCAACACCATCTTGGACGTGTGCAGCACGAGGGGATCGGCCGGCTTGTCGGCGAATTTGTAGTTGTCCGACGAGACGGGGTAGTCGATCTCGACGGCGTCCCAGAAACATCCGGGCGCGGTGAAGCCGCCGATCTTCAGCTTGTCGAACGCCTCCCAGTTGCGGATCAGCACATTGGTATAGACAAGCGGAATCTTGACCTGGTCGTTCAGCGCCTCGACCTGGGGTTCCGCAAGCTCGTCGGTGATGTGCGGAATGACGCGGTGCCAGCAGGCCAGCACCACGTTGCGCGCCTCGACCGACTTCAGCTTGCCCTGCTCGACATAGGTGATTGCGACCGCTTGCGCGGATTTAGGGGCCCCCTTGTGCTTGACGCGCACGACCGAGGCGTTGAGCCGCAATCGCGTCGGCTTGCCCGGCTCGTCGAGCCTGGAATAATCGACCGGCTCAAGGAACAGCTCTTCCATGGTCGTGCCCTTCTGGGCCGCCGGGATGAGTTTGCGGACGAAGGCGCGCGCCACCGAGGCGTTGCCGTCGGGAAAGTGGTGGATGTAGTCGTCCGGATCGGTCAGCGCGAGCCGCCCGCTAGGGCTCATCGTCTTGTGGGGCTTGTCGCCGAGATCCATGCCGTCGAAGCCGGGATCGTAATTGCCCCAGGCATCGAGCGCGGTGACGCCGTCTATCCCGCATCCGAAATAGGCTTCGGTCGTGTTCTGGAAATAGAGCACGAGTTGCGGATCGTAGCCGCAGGTCTTGGTCAGGAAGTCGGCGTAGGTCGTCTGCGACAGAGCTTCGAACTTCTCCTCGCGCGTCATGCCGGGCAGATAGTCGCGCGGCGCGTCGATGAGCTCGATCAGATCGCTTTTCGCCTTGTCGCCAAGCGGCGTCTTCGGCACCCATCCGGCCGCGCTGTCGGTCTTCACAATCAGCGCATCGGCACCGAAGACTTCTTTCGCGAAGAAGATGCCCTCGCCCAGGCCGCGCTCTTCGTGCCATGCTTGGTCATACCAGTTCTCGAAGGCTTCGAGGTCGATGCCGACATCCTCCAGCACCTTGTTCACCAGCGGTGAAAAATAGCTCGGTGTCTGGAGCGATTGCGATCCGCCATAGCCGAGGATGGTCGTGCCGTTTGACGCCTTGAATTCGTTGCGGCGGGCGTGGCCGCCGAAATCGTCGTTGTTCTCGAGGATCAGTATCTTGGCGCGATCGCCGACCTGCTGGCGGTAGAGAAGAGCCGCTGCGAGGCCGGAGATGCCGCCGCCGACCACGACAAGGTCGTAGCGCTCACCCGTGGTGACCGCAGGCCGGGCCGTGTCCCAGAAAGTGCCGTCGCGCAGGGAATGCATCACCCCCATCGCCACCTCGCCGTGACCGCGAAGGCCGGCGAGAGCCGGCGGGTTCGGATCTGTCGCCGCGGCGAAAGCGCGATGGTCGAAGCCGCCTGCGACGCCGCCAATGGCGCCGACGGTCAGCGCGACGCCGTTAAGGAAATCGCGCCGCGTGATCGGCCGGTCCATGCCGAGTTCCCGGTCGCGGCGGTTGTCCTTCATGACATCCCTCCAATCATGCAAGAACGACGGGTCTTCTCGCGGACCCCTGGTCTACTCTAGTCGAAGGGCGACAGCGAACTCAACAGGCTGCCGGCGCGTTGCGGCCTGACGGTTATGTACCTGTTGATCAGCTCCTCGACATGGTCGTTGCGGGCGCGCGCGCTGTTGCCGCCCATGACGACGATCATCAGCCGCCTGGAGCCTCGGGAGACCGATGTGACGATGTTGTAGCCGGAAGCCTTGATGTAGCCGGTCTTTATGCCGTCCACGCCGTCGACCCGGCCGATCAGGTCGTTGTGGCCGCGCACCAGCCGTCCTCGGAACATGAAATCGCGCTGCGAGAAATAATGGAAATATTGCGGAAAGCGCGAACGCAGCGCGAGACCGAGCACCGCCATGTCGCGCGCCGTCGTGCGCTGGTCCGGGTCTGGCAGGCCGGACGCATTTCGGAACACCGTGCCGGTCATGCCAAGCTGGCGCGCCCGTGCGGTCATCTGCGCGGCGAACTGCTCCTCGGTGCCACCGAGATATTCGGCGACCGCGACCGCCACGTCGTTGCCCGACTTGACGGCGAGGGACAGGATCGCGCTTTCCGCGTCGATCGTCTGCCCGGCCTTGATGCCCATCTTGGACGGCGGCTGGCGGGACGCATTCGCGGACACGGGGATTTCGGTCGTCTTCGACAGGCGCCCCTGGTCCATTGCCTCGAACAGCAGGTAGAGCGTCATCATCTTGGTCAGCGACGCAGGATAGCGCGAAGCCGTAGCGTTGGCTTGGTAGAGCGTGGCCCCGCTCGACGCATCGAGCACCAGAGCGGAATATTTTGTCTCGGGGCCGGGCGGGGGGGCGGCGATCTCGAGCGGTTCGGTGGTTGTCGCGCAGCCGGCAACCAGCACGAGCACGCCAAGCAGGGCGGCCGTCTTGGCAAACAGCGATCGCAGCGCGCCGAAGCCCGCACCAGTTTGCGCGTATGAGTCGATCATTCTGTTGCCTGACGACGACATCTTTGGGTTACCCGACTAGCCTATGCCGCAAGGGGTTGCCATTCCCTTTCTGCAACAGTTGCGTGCAAATAGGGTATCTTGCCCACCGGACGCCCGCGGCTGGTTGGGCCCGGGCAGCGGACAGACAGAGCGGAGGGGTTCTCATGGCGGACAGCGGTCAGATCGGTGGTGCGGGTTCTCAGTTGCTTCGCGCGTCGCTTGCCCGCAGCGGCAAATGGGCGGGCGCGGTAGGCGTCGTCGGCGGCTTCATCGCGGATATTCTCCAGCCCCTCGCGCCATTCGCGGCCTTGATCGCGCTGATTGCCGCGATTGCGGCGCTGATCGTGGCGATCGCCATCGCCTTCCGCCTCGTGCTTGCGGCAAAGGCCATGCCGGCGATGGTGTTCGCCACGACGACGGCTGCCATCGCCGGCGGCGTCTATGCCCTACAAAAGGCAAGCGACGCACAGGACGGCCTGCTCGCGGGCCTCGTGCCGGCGGTCGCCGAGCTGCAGCAATCGATGGGCATCGTCGTCGCCAGGGTCGGCGAGATACAAAAGACCGTGGAGGAGACCCAGAAGACGGTTGTCGACACGCAGAAGTCCGTCGACGAGGTGCAGAAGACCGCCGAAAGCGTCGAGAAGACGACGCAGGAGATCGCCGCCAGCCAGCAAAAGAGCATCGAGCAGACGGAGCAGCTGCAGACGACGACGGAGCAGATCGCGCAATCCATCGAGAAGATCGCAGATGGCTTCGCGGCCCTGTCGACGCAGGGCGGGATCATCGCCGATCCCCAGCGCCCCGATCAGTTCTATCACAATGCGCGGGCCTACGAGCTTTCCGGCGACATGGTGAACGCGCGCCGCAGCTATCTGGCGTTCGCGAATTTCGATATCGACGCGGTCGACCCCTACACGCGCTTCGCCACGCTGCTGCGCGTCCAGGACGGTCGCGCCGGCGCACGCGAGGTTTTCGGGACGCTGGCCGAAAAGTCGCAGGCCCGGTCGGTCAAGCTCGTCCACATCCTGCAGTTCGAGGATGCACAGCGGCTGCCGAGACTGCAGGCATTCATTGCTTCACAGCCGGATTACGCGCCGGCATACTACCTGCTGTCGCAGGAATATTCGGAAGACCGGCTCGGCGCCCAGTCGCTAGCCGACAAGCGGGCCGAGGCGGCGGCGCTGACCAAATTCGTCTCCTACGAACCGGATGGCGGTCTGCTGAAATATTTCATCGACCAGACGCAGCTTGCCGACTGGCTGGATGCTTCGCGCCGCCGGCTGGCGTCGCTCGGCAACGTGCTGGACCCCGCCCTCTTCGCGCCAAAGCTCGTCCCGCAGCGCTCGAACCAGGGCTGGATTGTGACAGTCACGCTGCCGGAGCCGGCCACCGGGATATCGTGGCGGATGGGAACGGAAGGCCCCTATGTCGAGACGGGCTTTCTCGCCATGAACGACCAGACGACGGGCAAGCCCATGCCGAACCCGAGTTTCTCCATCGCGGATGATGCGAAGGCGGACATGATCTCGCTGAAATACCTGGACATCAGGGGGCAGGAGACCGGTCCGTACGACATTCGCTTCGATCCCGATGCCGCGCTCGCCGAGGGAAACCGCCAGGTTCTCGATCAGTTCTGGACATCGTGGATCGCGTTCGACGCCAGCGGCAACACCGGGCTGGTCTACTATACGCAGCTTCTGTCCTATCGCTGCGGGATCGAGGAGGCACGCTACAGCCTGAACGGCGAGACGCTCGACAAGACGCTGGAACTGCCGCCCTGCAACGCCAAGGATCCGTTTGCCCTGCCCGACAACACCATGCCGTTCTTCAAGATCGGCGAGGAGGTCAAGTTCATGGCGGTGCAACTGACCTATGTCGATGGCACCAAGTCGCCGGTTCGCGTCTTCAACCGTTGACGCAGAGCCTGACGGTCAGTTGTCCAGCACTTCGCGCGGCTTGGCCGCGAGCTGGTCGATGGTGAAAGGCTTGGACAGCAGTTGCACGCCGGGGTCGAGCACGCCCGCCCGATTGAGTTTTGTCGCGTTTGACGACAAAATGCTGGGAAAACAAGGGGAAACGCCATGTCCGAGATTGCCTCCCTTGCCGCCACGATCTTCAGGCGGGCCGGAAAGTCTGAGCGCTTCATCGTTGCGATCGCCGGACCGCCGGGCTCGGGCAAGTCGTCGCTGGCCGAACGCCTGTCGGAGGTCCTGCCCGCAGACAGAACCGCCGTCATGCCCATGGACGGTTTCCATTTTGACGACATCGTCCTCAACCAGCGCGGCCTGCGCCCCCGCAAGGGCGCACCCGAAACATTCGACTTTGCCGGCTTTGCAGCGCTTCTCGGGCGCATCCGCTCGGGCGGGCCGGACATCGCGATCCCAGTCTTCGACCGCTCGATGGAGCTGTCGCGCGCCGGCGCAGCAATCATCGGTTCCGACGTGAAGTTCGTCCTGGTCGAGGGCAACTACCTGCTGCTGGACGAACAGCCCTGGTCAGCGCTCGGCGGCCTGTTCGACTTCTCCATTTTTGTCGATGTGCCGCGCGCCGAACTGGAGCGGCGCTTGATGGACCGCTGGCGGGGCCACGGAAAGTCTGACGATGACGCCCGCGCATGGATAGCATCGAACGATATGCCCAACATCGAGCGCGTGCTCGCCCGCCGACGCGCCGCCGACCTCGTCGTCAGCTTCGGATAGCGTCAGAGGAACGAAATCGAAAGATCTGTGTTGTTGTTCTTGCGGCGCGGACGTGCTCCATCGACGTTCCGGCCCACGCGGCGGCACTCAGGCCCGCCTTGCCAGAAGGATGAGGGTAATGGCTACAAAAGCAAAGAAGACCGGTCAGGCGAAAACCACTGCAGCGCCTGCAAAGTCCGCTGCCTCCAAGGACAACAAGAAGGCGTTCGGCACGGCAGCGCCGAAGTCGGTGAAGCCGGCGGTCGCCGCCAAGACTTCCGCCAGCAAGGCAAAGCCGGAGCAGTCGACGACTGCAAAGCCGTCAATGGCGCGCCGCATGATGCGCAAGGTCGCGCAAACGGCGACCAGCGCCGTCTCGGGTGCGGTTGCGGCGGCGGCTTCCGTGGTCGGCAAGAGCAGCAAACCGGCGAAGACAAAGGGCAAGTAACGACCCCAACCAGACGGCTTGCGGCGGGCTCAACTCCGTCGCGAGTCAACGTTCCTCAGGTACTCCCCGCGACGGTCAGGCCCTTTTGAACCGCCGGGCGCGACAAGGCCCGTGCGAGCCATGCATCGACGTTCGGGAAATTGTCGAAACCGACAATCTCGCGAGCCTCGTAGAAGCCTATCAGATTGCGCACCCAGCCGACATGCGCGACGTCGGCGATGGTGAAGTCGTCGCCCATGAACCACCGGCGGCCGGTCAGCCGCGTTTCCATCACGCCGAGCAAGCGCTTCGACTCGTCCGCGTAGCGGTTGAGCGGCCGCTTGTCGGCAATATCGCGGCCGGCGAACTTGTGGAAGAAGCCGAGCTGGCCGAACATCGGCCCGACGCTCGCCATCTGGAAAAACACCCACTGGATCGTCTCGTAGCGCCGCGCGGGATCGGAGGGGATCAGCTTGCCCGTCTTCTCAGCAAGGTAGAGCAATATGGCGCCCGACTCGAACAGGCCGATCGGCTTGCCTCCGGGTCCGTCAGGATCGACGATCGCAGGAATTTTGCCGTTCGGGTTGAGCGACAGAAACTCCGGCGTCCAGCTCTCGTTCTTCATGATGTTGATGGCGTGCGCCTCGTAAGGGAGCCCGAGTTCCTCCAGCGCGATCGACACCTTCACACCGTTGGGCGTCGGGAAGGAATAGAGCTGGATGCGGTCGGGATGCACAGGTTTCCAGCGACTGGCGATCGGAAATGCGGAGAGGTCGGTCATGCGGCGTCTCAATCTGTGGGCTCTAAACCTAGGAAGAAGCCCTGCCACGATCCATGGCGGGTATCAATGGTGGGGAGCGACCGGTCGGCGGTTGCGGGAAGCCGGTCAGACCGCTTTGAAGGCCACGACGGCATTGGTCCCGCCGAAAGCGAAGCCGTTGCTGACCGCAGCACGCACCTTGCGCTCCCGCGCCACGTTCGGCGTCACGTCCAGATCGCAGTCCGGATCGGGCGCGCGGTAGTTCGCGGTAGGGGGCACGACGCCCTCGCGGATGGCCATGACGCAGGCAATCATCTCGATCGCCCCGGACGCACCGAGGCAATGCGCGTGCATCGATTTGGTCGAGGAGACCGAAAGTTTTGGGGCATGTGCGCCGAACACCCGCTTGATGGCAACTGTCTCGATCTGGTCGTTCGCCTTGGTGCCGGTGCCGTGCGCGTTCAGATAGTCGACGTCCTCAGGGTTCAGTCGGGCTTCCGCCAGGCACGCGCTCATCGCCGCTGCGGGGCCTTCGACAGTTGGCGCGACGATGTCGGAAGCATCGGCCGAAAGCCCGACGCCTGCGAGTTCCGCCAATATGGTCGCGCCGCGCGCCATGGCGTGTTCGTAGGTTTCCAGCACAGCCATGCCCGCGCCTTCGCCCATGACGACGCCCTGCCGATCGGCCGAAAACGGACGGCATGTGTCCGGCGCGAGTATTCGCAGCGCTTCCCAAGCCTTGAGAACGCCCCATGACAGCGGAGAGTCCGTGCCGCCGGCAAGCATGACGTCCGCGCGGCCAAGCAGAAGCTGGTCCATGGCCGACGCGAAGGCATGGTTGGATGACGAACAGGCGGACGTCACGCCGAAGGTCGGCCCGCGCAACCCGAGATTCATGCTGACCTGGCCGGCGGCGGCGCCGGGCATGATCTTAGGCACGGTGAATATGTCGGTGCGCGACTTACCTTCGACCAGGATCCTGCGATAGTTTTCCTCGGTCGTATCCGCTCCGAAGACACCGACGCCGACGGTCGTGCCTACCCTGTATGCATTTGCCTCGTCGATCTGGAGCCCGGACTGGGCCAGCGCCTCACGCGCGGCGATGACGGCGAGCAGGCTGAAACGATCCATCGAGACAGTGCGCCTGCGATCGATCCCGTGGTCGGGCAACTGCTTGATTTCGCAACCGATCCTGACCTTGAGACTGTCGAGCTGCGGGCTGTCCAACCGCCCGATGGCCGAGCGGCCCTCGCGCATGGCCCGCCAGATCGACGGCGCGTCATTGCCGAGCCCACAAAGCCCGCCCAAGCCCGTGACGACGATGCGCTGCCGCATTTAAAGCCTTTTCACGATGCGGCTTTTTTCGCGATCAGGGCGCGAACGGCTTCGACCATGTCATGTACGGTCTTCAGATTGCTCCAGGCGTCGACAGTGTTCATCTCGATCTCGATGCCGTAGGCCTCTTCAAGATCGAAAATGATCTCGGTGAGCTCAAGCGAGTGAATACCGAGCGCCGTAAGCTCGGTATCAGGGCCGATTTCGCCGACCTCGGGATCGGAGTGGGCCTTGATCTTGGAAATGATTTCGTCTTCAAGCTGGTCAGCCATCGCGCCCTTCCAGAGTAATTTTCCGCCCAACGCGTGGTTTACGGCGTCGCGCCGATTGCTTCTCCCGGGCACCCCCTCGGCACCCCCTTGTACCCCCACTCTATAGGAAGCCGGGCGACGGGAAGCAATAAGGTAAGTTCTCGACAAAACCAGCCGCCTGGCCGACGATGTCGGCAAAGGATGTCCAGATGTTGATGACGCCCAGCGAGGTGACGGAGCTTTCGGCGCAGCGCGTCGCGGCGCGGGCCAGCCTTGCCGTGCGGCGCGTCGACGGCCGCAGCCGCATCCAGCGCCTCTATCAGGAGGGCGCCGCCAAGATACGCATGCCCGAGGTCCAGGGCGATCCTTTGGAAGCCATCCTGATCAATACGGCCGGCGGCCTGACCGGCGGTGATCGCATCGCCTGGGAGATCGAGGCGGCGGAGCGGGCATCCGTAACCGTCACGACGCAGGCCTGCGAAAAACTCTATCGCTCGCGTTCGGGCGAGGCGCGGGCGGACGTGCGGCTGAAAGCGGCGGAAGGCGCCCGCATCGCCTGGCTGCCGCAGGAGACGATCGCCTATGACGGCTCGTCCTTCAGCCGCCGCCTTGACGTCGAGCTTGCGGAGGGTGCGCAGGCCCTGATTGTGGAGGCAGTGCTGTTTGGCCGTCTGGCGATGGACGAAACCGTGTCGCGGGCCCTTTTTCGCGACCGTTGGAACGTCAGGCAAGGCGGCAGGCTGATCCACGCCGAGGCTTTCGCGATAGGACCCGATCTCGCCGCGACGCTGGCGCGCCCGGCGGTTGCGAGGGGCGCGACCGCGTTCGCCACCGTCCTGCTGGTGTCGCCGGATGCCGAGATGCTGCTGCCGCGGGTGCGCGCCATCATCGGCGAGGAGGGAGGCGCGAGCGTCTGGCAGGCCGCCGGAACTGGCAAGCTTCTTGCGAGGCTTGTCGCCGGGGACGGCTACAGCCTGCGCAAGTGCTTGGCGCCTCTGGTGGGGCTGCTCAATGGAAGGGCAGGCCTGCCGAAGATTTGGTCACTGTAGGTTTGGGACAGGCATGAATCTGACGCCTCGTGAAAAAGACAAGCTGCTTGTCGCCATGGCGGCGATCGTCGCGCGCAAGCGGCTCGAGCGCGGCGTCAAGCTGAACCATCCCGAAGCCATCGCGCTGATCACCGATTTCGTCGTCGAGGGCGCGCGCGACGGCCGCTCGGTCGCCGACCTGATGGAAGCCGGCGCCCATGTGATTTCGCGCACTGAGGTCATGGAAGGCATTGCCGAGATGATCCACGACATCCAGGTCGAGGCGACATTCCCCGACGGCACCAAGCTCGTCACCGTTCACCAGCCGATACGATAGGGCAGACAATGCTTGAACTGCGACCCAACTGCGAATGCTGCGACAAGGATCTGCCGCCCGAAGCGACCGACGCCATGATCTGCACCTTCGAATGCACATTCTGCGCGAATTGCTCGGAAAACGTGCTTGGCGGGCGCTGCCCGAATTGCGGCGGCAACTTTTCAGCGCGGCCCATACGCCCGGCTCCCGCGCTCGCCAGACACCCCGCATCGACCAAACGCGTCCTCAAGGCCGAGGGATGCGCGCCGAAAGCCGCGTGACATAGGGAGATTATAAAGCCGTGATCAAACGCCTCGCCGCCGCCGCATT
>Ga0105046_10005384_pt1 | contig 20259 bp, 17 predicted proteins | sample MAT03_FD_78385 | JGI IMG/M metagenome (GOLD analysis project Ga0105046, IMG submission 78385) | Freshwater microbial communities from Lake Fryxell liftoff mats and glacier meltwater in Antarctica - MAT-03 (megahit assembly) | ecosystem: Environmental > Aquatic > Freshwater > Ice > Liftoff... | reverse complement strand
CGTGGCCTTGATGGGTTTGTTGCGCGACCGCGATCGTCGCGGTGGCAAGCAGGGCCGCGGTGGCCAGCAGAATACGGAATTTCATGGTTGGATGACCTTGCAGCAGAGGATTAGTTTGATGTGGGGTTGGCAGGCCTTAATTGCAACTGCACGGCCCAGGATGGCCGGGCAGGGGTGCTGCTGCGAGGGCGGTTGAGTGGGGCGCGCAACGCAGACGGCCCGCCCCCCGGGGGGAGCGAGCCGTGGCGTAGGGATTTCCGAACGTCAGCCGGGTGTTAGACGACCTTCGCCGAGGCAAGGTCGTAGGTTACCGAGGCCGCGCCGGCACCCTTGTTACCAACGCCCATATTGGTGCCCTTGTATTCGATTTTGGTGAAGTTCAGCGAGATCGATTCTGACGGACGACCGTCGCCGGCGCCGCTGATCGAGTATCCGCTGACCATCACGTTTTCAAGCTTGTATAGCAGGTAGGTCTCGAGCTTGCCCTTGTCGGTCTTGACGAAGTCGATCTGGACCTTCTTGCCTTCGCCGTGGAGCGCCTCGTCGAGCAGCTTGGTGGTGGCGAGGTCCTGGTTTTTGGTGACGACGATCTCGCTGACGCTCGGGGCGCTTGACTCGCGGTCTGCGCCGCGGCCGGTGCGCTGATGAATTCCGCGGCCGACCCCCCACTGGAACGAGGTCAGCTCGATCCATTTTTCGTGGCCCGCGGATGTGACATCGCCATCGATGCCGTCGTATTTCATGTAGATGGGCATTGGTCTTCTCCTGTTGCTGCCGTTCGTTTCTCAGCCAAGCGCGTAGGTGAACGATCCCGAAGGATCGATTCCGACGGTGATGCGGTCGATCGCTTCCCCCCCGGCCAGCCGCCCCAGAACCTCGGCAGAGAGCTCCGGTAGCAGTGTTCGCGACAGTATATTCTCAACGTTGCGCGCGCCTGATGAACTTTCCGTGCAACGGCGGGCAATGGTTTCAACAAGTTCGTGATCGTAGACGAACTCGGCCTTGTACGCGTCGCGCACCCGGCGCCCGATGCGGGCGAGCTGGAGGACGACGATTTTGCGGATGATGTCCTCCGAAAGCGGGAAGTATGGCACCAGGGTGACGCGGCCGAGAAAGGCGGGTTTGAAGTATTTCATCAGTTCCGGGCGGAGCGCGTCGGCGAGGCTGGCCGCGTCTGGCGCGGTGTCGGGGTCGGCGAACAGCTTGGTGATCAGGTCCGAGCCGGCGTTGGAGGTCATGATGATGACGGTGTTCTTGAAGTCGATGTCGCGGCCCTCGCCGTCTTTCATGTTGCCCTTGTCGAACACCGAGAAGAACACGTCCTGGACGCCAGGATGGGCCTTTTCCATTTCGTCGAGCAGCACCACGGAATAGGGCCGGCGGCGCACCGCCTCGGTCAGCACGCCGCCCTCGCCGTAGCCGACATAGCCGGGCGGGCTGCCCATCAGCGTGCTGACCTTATGTTCTTCCTTGTATTCGCTCATGTTGATGGTGGTCACGTTCTGCTCGCCGCCGTAGAGCAGGTCGGCCAGCGTGAGCGCGGTTTCGGTTTTGCCGGTGCCGGATGTGCCCACCATCAGGAACACGCCGATCGGCTTGCGCGGGTCGGTGAGCCCGGCGCGGCTGGTGCGGATGGCCTGGGCCACTGCCTCCAGCGCATGGTCCTGGCCGACGATGCGCCGGCCCATGGTGTCTTTGAGGTTGAGCACGGTGTTGATTTCGTCGGACTGCATGCGCCCGGCGGGGACGCCGGTCCAGCTTTCGACGATTTCGGCCACTGCCTGGGCGTCGACGACCGGGAAGACCAGCGGGATTTCGCCTTGCAGGGCATGCAGCTTGGCGGTGGCCGCGGCCAGGGTGGCGCGCAGGGCGTCTTTGTCCTGGCCGTCATCGGGATTTTCGATATGGGAGCGGGTTTCGGCGATTTCGGTGGCCAGGACCTTTTCCTGTTCCCAGCGCGCTTCGAGGGCGATGCGGTCGGTGTCCAGGGCGGCGCGTTCCTCGGCGAGTTCGCCCTGGCGGGTGGCGTGGTCGGCGCCGGCGGCCATCTCACGGTCGAGGATGGCGCGTTCGGTGTCGATCAGCTCGATGCGGCGGATGCGGTCTTCCAGCGGGGCGGGCATTGCGGCCTGGCTCATGGCGACGCGCGCGCAGGCGGTGTCGATCAGCGAGACCGCCTTGTCGGGCAGTTGGCGGCTGGGGATGAAGCGGGCGGACAGCTTCACCGCGGCCTCCACGGCCTCGTCGAGGATGCGGATGCCGTGGTGTTTTTCCAGCGTGTCGACGATGCCGCGGACCATGGCGATGGCCAGTTTTTCCGTGGGTTCCTCGACCTTGACCACCTGGAAGCGGCGGGTGAGGGCGGCGTCTTTCTCGAAGTACTTCTTGTATTCGGCCCAGGTGGTGGCGGCGATGGTGCGCAATTCGCCGCGGGCGAGGGCGGGCTTCAGCAGGTTGGCGGCGTCGCCCTGGCCGGCCTGGCCGCCGGCGCCGATCATTTGATGGGCTTCGTCGATGAACAGGATGATCGGCTTGGGGCTGGCCTTGACCTCCTCGATCACGTTCTTGAGGCGGTTCTCGAACTCGCCCTTCACCCCCGCGCCGGCTTGCAGCAGGCCGAGGTCCAGGGTGCGGATGACCACGCCCTTCAGCGCCGGGGGCACGTCGCCCTGGGCGATGCGCAGGGCGAAGCCTTCCACCACCGCGGTTTTGCCGACGCCGGCCTCGCCGGTGAGGATGGGGTTGTTCTGGCGCCGGCGGGTGAGGATGTCGACGACCTGGCGGATTTCGGTGTCGCGGCCGAGGATCGGGTCGATCTTGCCGGCTTTCGCCTTGGCGGTGAGGTCGATGGTGAACTGGTCGAGCGCGCCGTTGCCGCCGGGACGCGGGGTGCCGTCGCCGCCGTCGCCGGTGGCGGGCGCGCCTTCGACGGAGGTGGTGGCGCCGGCCGCCTCGACACTGTCGCGCGTGATGGTCAACAGGTCGCGCTTGAGGGTGTCGGCGTTGATGCGGCCGAATTGGCTGCTGGTTTCGCGGGTGTGGCGGGCCAGGGTTTCGTCGGCCAGCATCGCCCAGAGCAGGTGGCCCGAGCGCAGGCGCGACAGGCCGTGTTCGACCGAGGCGAGCAGCCAGGCGTGCTTGGCGGCCTCGACGATTTCGGGCGACAGGGTGGGGGCGCGGGAATTGCCGGTCTTGAGCTTGTCGAGGCTGCGGTTGATGTCGCTGACCAGGCGGCCGTGATCGGCATCGTAATGGCGCATGATCGCTGCGATGTCGGTGTCGGTGCTGTCGGCGAGTTTGAGCAGCCAGTGCTCCAGCTCGACATTGTAGTTGCTGCGCGACAGCGTGAGTCCGGCCGCGGATTCCAGCGCTCGACGACAATGGTCGTTGAGCCTGCCCACCAGCGCCTTCAGGTCGATCGCCGCCATTCAAGTCCCCCCGCCCCCTTGTGGGGTTGTCGCCACGTCTTGCGGGCGGACGATATGAGTGCTGCGGGGTGTAGTCCATAGATGCGGCCGTTGCGTCGGCAAATAGTTTTAGCCGATACACTCGGTTGGGCGCGGGCGGCTGTCCCGCAACATCGGTGTGACGAGGGAGATGGCGATGGCCGAGTGGCCCGACGGGATCGACATGGCGGCGCTGCTTGCGCCAATTGCCGAGGACGCGCCCGCCGGGAGCGACCTGCGCGAGGATTTCTCGGCGCAGTCGACGTACTATAGGCTGCGAGATGCGCGCGCCGAGGCCCGTGCCGCCGAGCGCCAGGCCGATGCCGACCCGAGTGCCGAGTCTTCCATGCCACCGCAATGGCGCCAGGTGCGCGAACTCGCGATCAAGGCGTTGAGCAGCCAGAGCAAGGATCTGGAGGTGGCGGCCTGGCTGACCGAGGCGATGGTGCGACTGGATGGCCCGCGCGGGCTGGCCGCGGGTGCGCATCTGGTCACCAAGCTGGCGGAGGCGTTCTGGGACGACAATCTCTATCCGATGCCTGACGAGGATGGCATCGCCACTCGGGTGGCACCGTTGACCGGGTTGAATGGCGTGGACGGCGACGGCACGCTGGCCCAGCCGCTGCGCAAGTTTAGCCTGTACACGCGGCCCGACGGCTCGCCGATGGCGTTCTGGCAGTACAAGCAATCGGAGGACTTGGCGACGATGGAGGCTGCGCGCGCGGCGCAGAAGGTGGGACAGGGCGTGGTGCCGATGGACACGGTGCAGAACGAGGCGCGCGCCGCCGGCCAGGCGCATTTCGGCGCGTTGCGGGCAGACCTGCGGGAGGCGCAGGCGCAATGGAGGGGGATGGGCGAGGTGCTCGATGCCAAGGCGGGGCAGGACAGCCCGCCCACGCGAAGGGTGCGCGAACTGCTGGACGATCTGCTGGCGGCAACCGCGCGGTATGCCGCGGCCGACGCCGAGGCGGCGCCGGACGAAGCGGATAGCGGCGCGGCGGCCGGCGGTGGCGGGACGGCGGGCGGCGCCGGCGGCGTCGGCGGGGCGCTGCCGCGCGGGCCACTGCTGGGTGCGGTCAATCGCGAAGACATGCTGAAGGAGCTGTCGCGGATTGCCGAGTTCTTCCGCCGGGCCGAACCGCAATCGCCCCTGGCCTACACGCTGGACGATGCCATCCGCCGTGGCCGCATGACCTGGCCCGATCTGCTGGCCGAGATCGTGTCGGATGCCACGGTGCGCGACGGCATCCTGATGCAGCTTGGCATCCGTCCGCCGCCGGCCGATGGCGAGAGCTAGGCCGGCTGCTGGATGTAGGCGTGGGCGACGGGCGCAACGCAAGCTTCATTGACCGCGGTGCCGGGCGCTGTCTAAGCTGTTGTTGCAAGTAGCGCGGTATGGCGTGGCACGCGCGAGCGGGCGCCAACGTGCCCGTGGTTGTCGATCATCTCGGAACGATTTGGGGGAAGAGCCATGAGTGGCAGCGTTCATGACAAGCTGAACCGGGTGCGCAAGCCGCGCGTGCATATTACGTACGAGGTCGAGACCGAAGGTGCGCAGGTGGTGCGCGAATTGCCGTTCGTGGTTGGCGTGATGGGTGATTTCTCGGGCGACCCGACCCAGCCGCTGCGGCCGATGGCCGAGCGCAAGTTCATCCAGATCGACCGCGATAATTTCAACGACGTGATGGCGCGCATGACGCCGGGCGTGAAGATGCGGGTTGACAACAAGCTGGCCGATGACGGCACGCAGATGGCGGTGGACCTCAAGTTCAACTCGATGGCCGATTTCGAGCCGGCCAAGATCGCCGAGCAGGTGCCGGCGCTCAAGGCGCTGATGGAGACGCGCAACAAGCTGCGCGACCTGATGAGCAAGGTTGACCGCTCCGAGGATTTGGAGAACTTGCTGGAACAGGTGCTGAAGAACGAGGACGACTTCAAGAAGCTGTCCGGCCAGCTTGGCCTCGACAAGAAGGAGGGCTGATCCATGTCGCAATCCCAGTCAGCGCCAGGCGGCGCGACGTCGACCGACGAGGGCCCGAGCTTCCTCGACCAGGTGGTGGCCGCCACCAAGCAGACCGAGCCCGACCGTGCCCAGGACTTGGTGAAGACGCTGATGGAACAGGCCCTGTCGGGCACCGTCACGTTTGACAAGAACCTGTCGCGCACCTTCGACCGCGCCATCGCCGCGATCGACCGCAAGATCTCGATGCAGCTGAACGAGGTGATGCACAACGAGAAGTTCCTCAAGCTCGAGGGTTCGTGGCGCGGGCTGAACCACCTGGTGATGAACTCGGAAACCGGCGCCTCGTTGAAGATCAAGGTGCTCAACGCCTCCAAGCGCGACCTCACCCGCGACCTGACCAAGGCGGTGGAGTTCGACCAGAGCCAGCTGTTCAAGAAGATCTACGAGAACGAGTTCGGCACCCCGGGCGGCGAGCCGTACGGATCGTTGATCGGCGACTATGAGTGGTCGAACCACCCGGACGACGTGGAGACGCTGCGGCTGGTGTCCAACATCGCGGCTGGTGCCTTTGCGCCGTTCATCTCGGCTGCCGGGGCGCAGATGTTCGGCTTCAACGACTGGACCGAACTGTCCAAGCCGCGCGACTTGGCCAAGATTTTCGAGACCCAGGAATACGCCAAGTGGCGCAGCTTCCGCGAAAGCGAGGATGCGCGCTTCGTGTCGCTGGTGCTGCCGCGGGTGATTGCGCGCCTGCCGTATGGTGCGGCGACCAAGCCGATTGAGGAGTTCGGCTACGAGGAGGCGCCGTACGACGAAAACGGCGCCGCTTTGCCGATGAACCACCAGCAGTATTGCTGGATGAACGCGGCATATACCATGGGCGTGCGCATGACCGCGGCGTTTGCCACTTCCGGCTTTTGTGTCGCCATCCGCGGCGCTGAGGGCGGTGGCAAGGTGGAGGGGCTGCCGAACCACGTTTTCACGTCGGACGACGGCGATATGGACGCCAAGTGCCCGACCGAGATCGGCATCACCGACCGGCGCGAGTTCGAGCTGTCGAACCAGGGCTTCCTGCCGCTGTGCCATTACAAGAACACCGACTATGCCGTGTTCTTTGGTGCCCAGACGGTGCAGAAGCCGAAGAAATACGACCGGCCGGAAGCCACGGCCAATGCCGCGATTTCGGCACGCCTTCCGTATATCATGGCCAGCAGCCGCTTCGCGCACTACCTCAAGGTGATGGCGCGCGACAAGATCGGCAGCTTCATGGAGGCCAGCGACTGCGAGGCCTGGCTGAACCGCTGGATCAACAACTATGTTAACTCCAACGAGAATGCGGGCCAGGAAAGCAAGGCGAAGTATCCGCTGCGCGAGGCGCTGATCGAGGTGAAGGAGATCCCGGGTAAGCCGGGGTCCTACAACGCGGTTGCCCATCTGCGGCCGTGGTTGCAGATGGAGGAGCTGACGACGAGCCTGCGCATGGTCGCGCGCATTCCGCAGAAGTCCTGATCCCGAACCCGGCGCGGACGCAGGCCGTACCGTGCCGGAGGAGGACGCCACCGTCAGCTTTCCGCGAGGTATCGTGCCCGCCGGGTCGCCGCGCCCGGCGGGTTCGTTGTCTGGCGAGAAGGCGTTCACTGGGCAGGAGGCATTGGCTGCGGCGCTGATGGCGGCGCAAGCGCCCGGTGCGAAGGCGTCGGCCACGGGCCTCGTTCCTGTTGTGCCTGCGCCCGACCTCATTCCCGACGGGCTGGCCGTGCGCGACGCGGTCTTGTCTGGCCGCTTTTTCGCCGCCGCGCACCGTGCCGAGGCCGACGCGCTGGCGGCGTTCGTCGCTGGCGCTCCCCATCCGCTTACCGCCTGGTTCGGCCGGAGCCGGGCGGTGGCACTGGCCCGCGATGCCGATGCGTTGCGCTGCGCGCTGGACCGTGACATCGCCGCCATTGATGCGCTGCTGTCGGCCCAGGTCGACGCCATTCTGCATGCCCCGCGGCTGCGCAAGCTTGAGGGCTCGTGGCGCGGGCTGAACTGGCTGGTGGAACCGATCGACCCGTCCAACCGCATCAAGGTGAAGGTGCTCAGTGCCGGCTGGACCGAGGTCGCGCGCGACCTGGAACGCGCCGCCGAATTCGACCAGAGCCACCTGTTCCGCAAGATCTACGAGGAGGAGTTCGGCTCCCCCGGCGGTGAGCCCTATGGGCTGCTGGTGGTCGACCACGAGGTGCGCCACCGGCCTTCGGCGGCCGCGCCGACCGACGACGTGACGGTGCTGAAGCTGCTCGCCTCGATCGCTGCCGCCGCGTTTACGCCGACAGTGCTGGCGGCGGCCCCCGAATTGCTGGAACTGGACAGCTTTGCCGACCTGTCCGGCGTGCAGGACCCCTCGGCGGCGATGCGTAGCGCCGACTACCTGCGTTGGCGTGGCCTGTTTACCCAGGAGGATATCCGCTTCCTGGCGGTGACGTTGCCGCGCGTGCTTGCCCGCCCGCCCTGGGACGACGACGATTTGCGTGCCGAGGGCTGGCGCTACACCGAGTATGCGCCTGATGCCGCGTGCCGGGTGTGGTCGAGCGCGGGCTATGCCTTCGCTGCCACGGTAGTGCGGGCGTTCGCCAACTTCACCTGGCCGGCCGATGTGCGTGGGCTGGAGACCGACCGGCGCGCGGGCGGCCTGGTGGACGGGCTGGTGCCTGAGCCGTTCGGTACCGACCGTGGCGATGTCTGGGTGCGGCCCTCGCTGGAAATTGTGCTGACCGACCGGCAGGAGCGCTCGCTGGTCGATGCCGGGCTGATGCCGCTTTCGGCCATTCCGTTCGCCGAGGAGGCGGTGTTCGGCGCGGTGCGCAGCCTGCAGATTCCGCAGCAGTATCTCGGCCCGAATGCCCATGCGGCGGGGGCCAACGCACGGCTTTCGGCGCAGATCAACACGCTGCTGTGCGTTGCCCGCTTTGCCCATTACGTGAAGATGCTGGGCCGCGACATGGTCGGCGCCTTTCGCACCGCGGAGGAGATCGAGGACCAGTTGCAGCGTTGGATCAGCCGCTACGTGAACAGCAACATCAATTCCGGTGGCGAAGCGCGAGCGCGCTATCCGCTGGTTGCCGGCCAGGTGTCGGTGCAGGAGCGGCCGGGTAAGCCCGGGGTCTATGGCTGCGTCATCCACATGCAGCCGCACTTCCAACTCGACGACGTATCAGCCCAGTTCAGGCTGGTGACCGACATTGCCGCGCCCGGCACGGCACGCTAGGCGAGACACAGGACGTAAAGGGGAAGATACGATGTCGGGCACGGGCGAGACGGCGGGGGCATTGTTCCGGGCCGGTAATCTGACGGCTGCGGTGGATGCGGCGAATGCGACGGTGCGTAAGGCGCCGACCGATATTGCTGCGCGCGTGCTGCTGGCCGAGTTGCTGGTGTTCGCCGGCAACCTGGAGCGCGCCGACGTGATCCTGGATGCGGCCAGCCAGGTCGAGCCGGAAGCCGCCGTTGTGGTGGCCGAATTCCGCCAGTTGCTGCGCGCCGACATGGCCCGTCGGCAATTGCGCCGCGACGGCCGAGTGCCGGAATTCCTGGGCGAACCGACCGACACGCAACGCCTGCAACTCGCCGCCCTGGTGGCGCTGCGCGCTGGCGACATGGCCGAGGCGGCAAGGCTTGCCGGCGCAGCCGAACAGGGGCGCCCGCACGTGGTTGGCAAAAGCGAGACCGGCCCGTTCGACGATTTCCGCGACGCCGACGACCTGTGTTCCGGCAGCTTCGAGGTGCTGACGACGACGGGGAAGTATTTCTGGATCCCGACCGAGCGGGTGATCAGCCTGGAGTTCCACCCGCCCAAGCGGGCCCGCGATCTGATGTGGCGGCGGGCCACCATGTCGGTGCGCGCCGGACCCGACGGCGACGTTTATCTGCCGGCGCTCTATGGCAGCGAGGATGCGGCACTGGCCGATGCATTGAAGCTGGGCCGCGAGACCGACTGGATCGAGGATGGCGGCCCGGTGCGCGGAGCCGGCCAGCGGCTGTTCCTGGTGGGTGAGGAGGCGGTGGGGATTATGGACCTCGGCGCGCTGGAGTTCGACGCGGAATGAGCGGGCGCGCGCGATGAGCGGCAGGAACGGGGGCCGCATTCTGGATACCGGCCGTGGCGAGGCTGGGCGCCGCGCTGGGCCGCGCGCCCAGCTGCCGCTGCTGGACCGGCTGATCGATGACGCGCCTGACCAGGAGCGCGACCCGGTGATGTCGACCGGCGAGGCAATGGCGGCGCTGCGGACCTCGGTGCGGCGCGACCTGGAGGCGCTGTTGAATGCGCGGCGCTACTGGCGTTCGTGGCCTGCCGAGTTGACCGAGCTGGCGTCCTCCCCGATCGGCTTCGGCATTCCCGATTTCACTGCCGGCGCGATGAACGAGCCCGGACGGCGCGACGTGCTGCGCGCCGAGGTGGAAGCCACGATCCGCCGGTTCGAGCCGCGGTTGATGAGCGTGAAGGTGTCGCTGATCGAAAGCGCCAACAAACTGGAGGCGACGCTGCGGTTGCGCATCGACGGGCTGCTGCACGCCGACCCGGCACCCGAGCCGGTGGCCTTCGACACGACATTGGATGCGACCACGGCCGACGTTTTCGTCACCGCCGCCGAACCCGGGTAAGCCAGACCGCCATGTCCGACGCGCTGCTGCCGTATTACGATCGCGAACTCAACGCCATCCGCAAGCTGGCCGCGCAGTTCGCCGAGGCGCATCCCAAGATCGCCGGGCGGCTGCGCCTGGCGGCCGACGCGGTGGACGACCCGCATGTGGCGCGGCTGCTGGATGGGGCTGCGTTCCTGGCGGCGCGCGTGCACCACCGGCTGGACGACGAGTTTCCCGAGCTGACCGATGCGTTGCTGGGGGTGCTGTATCCGCACTACTTGGCGCCTGTGCCGTCGTGCAGCGTGGTGCAGTTCGCCAGCCAGCCCGACCTGATGACGCCGTTCGAGGTGGCGCCGGGGCTGGCGATCGACAGCGAGCCGGTGCGCGGCGAGAGCTGCCGGTTCCGCACCACCTATCCGACCACGCTCTGGCCGGTGGAGATCGAGAGCGTGCGGCTGTCGGGCCTGCCGTTGGCGGCACCGGCCAATCCGCTGGCCGCTGGCGCGGTGTCGGTGCTGCGCATCGTGCTGCGTTGCGCCAACCCGGAGGCAAGCTTCGCACAACTCGGCATGGACCGGCTGCGGTTTTTCCTGCGCGCCGCGCCCAACATCGCGTTGCCGCTGTACGAGTTGCTGTGCGGGCATACGCTGTCGGTGGCCTATGCCGATGGGCCGACGGATGCGAGCCCGGTGATCGTGCCGGCCGATAGCGTGGTGCCGGTGGGCTTCGCGCCGGAGGAGGCGCTGCTGCCGTGGCCGGCGCGCAGCTTCTCCGGGTTCCGGCTGCTGACGGAATACTTTGCGTTTCCGGAGAAATTCATGTTCGTCGACCTGACGCGCATGGAGGGCAAAACGCTGGCCAGCGGCGGCAACCGGATCGAGGTGTTCGTCTACCTCGACCGGGCGCTGCCGGAGTTGGAGCGGGTGGTGGCCGCGGATAGCCTGGCGCTGGGCTGCACGCCGGTGGTCAACCTGTTTCCGCAGCGCTGCGAGCCGGTGCCGCTGAGCCACACCGCCACCGAATACCGCCTGGTGCCCGATGTGCGCCGGCCGGGCGCGCTGGAGGTGTGGAGCGTGCAACGGGTGCGCGAGACGCGGCCTGATGGCAGCTTTCGGCCGTGGCGGCCATTCTATCGGCTGACCCATGGCGACACCGAGGCGGGGGTGCCGGGCGGGTTCTTTCATGTAGTGCGACGGGAATCGCAGGCGCCGCTGCGGGGCAGCGAAGCGTTCCTGGCACCGGACGACCCGCAGTTCGACCCCGATTTGCCGGGCGATGCGGTGTTGTCGGTCGATGCGTTGTGCACCAACCGCGACCTGCCGAGCGAGTTGCAGTTCGGTGGCGGGCATCCGCGCATGCGGTTGGTGGAAGGGGTGGCGGCGATCAGCCGGGTGTCGTGCCTGACCGCGCCGAGCCATGCGCTGCGCCCGGTGTTGCGGGAGCGTGGCTTCTGGCGGCTGGTATCGCATCTGTCGCTCGGCCATTTGTCGGTGGTGGGCGGGGCCGAGGGGGCGGCGGCGCTGCGCGAGGTGCTGCGGCTGTACGATTTGCGCGATTCCGCCGAGACGCGCGCGGCGATCGAGGCGCTGGTGGCCGTAAGCTCGCGGCCGGGCACGGCGCGGGTGCCGGGCGCGCGGGTGGGCGCGTTCTGCCGCGGGCTGGATGTGAGCCTGGAGTTCGATCCGCGGGCCTGGCAGGTGGGCGGGCTGTATGTGCTGGCCTCGGTGCTCGACCGGTTCCTGGCGTTGCATGCCACGGTGAATGCGTTCGTGCGCACCCGGGCCACGCTGCGCGGCCGGCCTGGCAATGCCGCCGCCTGGCCGGCGCGGGCGGGGATGCGGGTGTTGCTGTGAAAGCCGGAGCGGTGCTTGCCCGGTTGCAGCGCGAGCCGCAGCGCTTTGCCTTTGATGCGGCGGTGCGGGTGTTGGCCCATGCAGCGCGGGCGCCGGACCTGGAGGGGGCGATGCGTTTTCGCAGCCCGCCGGGGCTGGGGTTTCCCTCGGCGGATATCAGCGCGGTGCAGTTCAGCGCGGGCGTGCCGCCGTCGGTGACCACGCCGGTGATGGCACTGACCGGGGCCACCGGGGTGCTGCCGCGCTACTACAGCGAGGTGCTGGCGGCGACGCTGCGCAACCGGTCGCGGGCGATGCACGAGTTCCTCGACTTGCTGTCGCACCGCTTCGTGCTGCATTTTGCCCGCGCCGGGAGCAAGTACCGGCTGCATCGGGCCAGTGAGGCGGCACGGCTGCGCCCGGCCGAACCGGGGCGCGAGGCGCTGGACGGCGACCCGATGGCAGGGGTGCTGCTGTCGCTCGCCGGATATGGCACGCCGCATCTGGTGGGGCGGATGGCGGCGGGGTCGGATGCGCTGCTGCACTATGCCGGGCTGCTGGCGATGCGACCGCGCTCGGCCGACCGGCTGGCCGCACTTGCGTCGGACTGGCTGGGGCGGCGGGTGGAGGTGGTGCAGTTCGCCGGCGCGTGGTTGAGCCTGCCGCCCGACCAGCGCACGCGGATGCCGGTGGGGCGGCGGGCCGGGGCGTTCAACCGGCTGGGGATGGATGCGGCGATCGGGGTGCGGGCGTGGGATGTGCAGGCACGGGTGGTGCTGCGCATCGGACCGCTGGACCGCGCCGCTTTCAATGCGCTGCTGCCCGACCGCCCGGCGCTGCGCCGGCTGGTGGCGCTGGTGCGGGCCTATCTCGGGTTCGAGACCGGCTTCGCGGTGAACCCGGTGCTGGCCGAGAATGCGGTGCCGGCACTGGAGTTGGGCGGTGGCGATGCGCCGCCGCGGCTGGGTTGGAACACCTGGCTGCCGGCGCCGGGGCTGGGGCGGCTTGTGCCGGCGGCGGATGCGGTGTTCGAGGCCGAGGTGGTGGAAGCGGAGCCGGCAGGCGAAGGGGTTGGCGCATGAGTGGCAGCTGGGGCGGTGGCTATGTCACCGACATCGAGTACACGCGCGGCTATTTCATTTCTCAATCGCCGCATATCCTGGCCCTTTCATGCTTGATCGGCGGCATTGCGGTGGATGCGCCGTGGGACAATCCGGCGTTGCACTACCTGGAGCTCGGCTGCGGGCGGGGGCTGAATGCCTGTGTGCTGGCCGCAGCCAATCCGGGATGGCGGGTTACCGGCATCGACTTCATGCCGGCGGCGGTGGCCGATGCACGGCGGCTGGCGGCCGAGGCGGGGCTGGACAACGTGACCTTCATCGAGGCCGACTTGTCGGATTTCGCCGAGACGGCACAGGCTGCGGCCCTGCCGGAGGCCGATATCGTCAGCGCGCATGGGGTGTGGAGCTGGGTGGGCGATGCAGTGCGCGCCGGCATGGTGCGGCTGGTGGCGGCCAAGCTGCGCGCCGGGGGCATTATGCATGTGAGCTACAACGCACTGCCGGCCCAGCAGGGGGTGCTGGCAACGCAGCGGCTGATGCGCGAGGCGGGGCGGCGGCTGGCGGAGCGCAGCGACCGGCAGGTGGTGGCCGGCCGTGAGGTGGTGCTGGCGCTGGCCGCGGCTGGGGGGACGCACCTGACCGGCACCGCCGTGGTGCGCGACCTTATGGAGGAACTGGCGGATATGCCGGTGGCCTATTTGGCGCACGAGTACATGAACGCGGCGTGGCGGCCGTGTTTCCATGGCGATGTGGCGGCCGACCTGGCAGGCGCACGGCTGGATTTCGCCGGATCGGCGCGGTTGATCGAGAACTTCGTTGACTTGTTGTTGACCCCCGAACAGCGCGCGATCCACGACCGGTTCGACGATATGCTGATGCGTGAGCTGGTTATCGACACCTGCATCAACCGGACGCTACGCCATGACATCTATGTGCGCGGTGCGACCAGGCTGTCGGTGGCGGCGCGCGATGCGGCGTTGGGACGGGTGCATCTGGCGCTGGCGACGGCACCGGAGAATTTCAGGTATGTCCTGAAGATGCCGGCCGGCGAGGCGGCGCTGAACGAGAGCCAGTACCGCCCCATGGTGGCGGCGCTGGCCTACGGCCCGTGCAGCATCGCTGCGCTGGCGGCGCTGAGCGGCGGGACGGCGGTCAATCTGCCCGAGGTGGCGATGGTGATGGCCGGGACGTATCAGGCGCTGGTGGCCAGCCGGCCGGAAGCGGGGGCAGACGCGCGGGTGCATCGCTTCAACCAGGCGGTGGCGCGGCGCGATGTAAGGTTGGAAAACCTGAATGGCACCAGCGTGCTGGCCAGCCTGCGCCTGGGCGCCGGATGCCCCAGCCGCGGGGCCGAGACGCTGGTGGCGGCGCAAATCGGTGCCAACGGTGCGGTGCCCGACCCCGTGGCCTTCGCGGCGGCGTTGCTGCCGGGTGAGCCGGACGCGGCGCGGGACGACCTGGCGGCGACGCTGAAGACCGTGCTGCACGACCGCCTGGCGGTGTGGCAGCGGTTGGGGATCGTCTGACGGCGTGCGGTGTGAATGTTAATTTGATCCGGCTGCTCAGTGACCCGCGACCGAAGGCAAGGCCAGGGCTCTGCCGTTGCGGCGCGAAGCCGCACCGCACGGACCCGCCAAAGGCCGAGGGCCTTTGGAAACCCGTCCATTTCAATGTCATGAGGTCCATGGGCTTGGCCCGTAGCCGAACCAACGGATAAAGTTTTTTTGCTTCTTTTTGTTCACAAAAAGAAGATTCTTGCCTCCCTCCCTACTCCACCAACCGCGCCCGCAGCACCGCTCGCCGACTATCGTCGAGTCCGATGCGGTCGCGCAGGTATGCGTCGATGCTGCCATGTTCGGCGTGGATGGCGTCGTATGCGGCTTCCAGGAAGGCTGGTTGCACGGTGAGCAGGGTATCGGCGACGACCGGGGTGAGGCCGGCGGCGACTTCGGCATCGCGCCGCCACAGCCGGTTGGTGGCGAGGTAGTCGTGCTCGATCACCGCATCATCGACGCCGAGGGCGGCCAGCAGCAGCATGGCGGCGACGCCGGTGCGGTCTTTGCCGGCGGTGCAGTGGAACAGCAGCGGGGCTGGGGTTTCGTGCAACAGCAGGTCGAACATGGTGGCGTAGCGGTGGTGCCAGTCGGTGATGTAGGCGCCGTAGGCTTGGCGCATCACGCGCACCACGTCGTCGCTGGTGGAGGTGGGGTCGTCGACCAGGTCGCGCAGCGAGGCGCCGATGGTGGGGGCGATGGCCAGTTCGTGGATGGTGACGCCTGCGGTGAGGCGGGTGGGCCAGCGGGCGCGTTCGCCCTCGCCGCGGAAGTCGACGATGTGTTTCACGCCGAGGGCGTGCAGGGTGGCGATGTCATCAGGGGTGACGGCGTGCAGGGCGGCGGAGCGGTAGACGTGGCCGCGCCGGACTCGACCGCCCTCGCGCGTGGGCCAGCCGCCGAGGTCGCGCAGGTTGCTGGCACCCTGCATGGGGATGGTGTGCGGCAGGTCGACGATTTTGGACATCAGGCGGGCGCGCCGTGGTCGAATTCGAAGCGGTAGCCGTTGCCGGCCCGGCGCACAAAGCCGGTATGGGGAACGCCGAAATGGGCGGGGAAGACGCGGGCGCCGGTTTCGCAGCACAGGTCGAGCACGCGGCGGCGCGATTGTTCGGCCTGCCTGGGGTCGGTGTCGAAGGCGCTGGACCATTCGGGGCGATAGACCTGGATCGGATGGTGCATGACGTCGCCGATGAATATTCCCTCATCGCCGGCGGATTGCAGGCGGAGCACGACATGGCCGGGGGCGTGGCCGGGGGCGGGTTCGATCAGCAGGCCGTCGCCGATCTGGTCGGTCATGTCGACGACCATGGCCTGGCCGGAGGCGATGACGGGCAGCACCGAATCCTGGAAGATCGCGGCCTGGGCTGGGGTGAGGTCGGGGTTGCGGGCGGGGTCCCAGTGGTCGCGCTCGACCTTGGAGAAAACGTATTTGGCGTTCGGGAAGGTGGGCACCCAGCGGCCGTCGAGCAGCTTGGTGTTCCAGCCGACATGGTCGACGTGCAGGTGGGTGCACAGCACGTAGTCGACCTGTTCGGGTTCGACGCCGGCGGCGCGCAGGCGGTCGAGATAGGGGGTGTCGAGCATGTGGAAGCGGTCGAAGCCTGGGCGGTTCTTGGCGTTGCCGCAGCAGGTGTCGACCAGGATGGTGTGGTGTTTGGTGCGGATGACCCAGGAGTGGATCGAGGAGATGAAACTTCCCGTGGCGGCCTCGTAGTAGTTCGGCGATAGCCAGCCGCCGTGTTCCTTGAGGATCTCGGGGTCCCAGTCGGGCAGCAGCCGATTGGCGGGGAAGCCGGGGCCCATCAGTTCGTAGACGCGCGCGACGGTGGTTTCGCCGAGCCGGATCGTGGTCATGGGGGTGGGCCTTCTGACAGGGTGGGGTTGATGGCACCAAACAGGATGCGGCGGCGTTGCGCAATGGCTGGGGCGATGTGCTAATCTTCGGGTTGATAATACGAAATTGATGTTTCGCCGCCATTTTTACAGCGCTGGACGGTGGCACAGTGTCTTTCGGCATTCACACTATTTGGATACGGCGGATGGGCCTGCATTTCGTGACCAATCTGGGCGACCAGGCGGTGATTCTGCCGCTGGTGGCGACCACGGGGGTGGTGCTGTTGCTGGCGGGGTGGTGGCGCGGCGCGTTGGCGTGGTTTTTCGCGGTGCCGGCAACGCTGGGGGTGGTGCTGCTGGCCAAGATGTCGACGATGGCGTGCCAAAGCCTGTTGCCGCAGGTTGGGTTGTTGAGCCCGAGCGGGCATGCGAGTTCGGCGGCGGTGGTGTATGGCGGGGTGCTGGCGCTGGTGCTGGGGGGCGCGCGGTTCCGCCTGGCGGTGCCGGTGCTGTGCGGGTTGGCGGTTGCCGCTGTGGTGGGCTTCACGCGGTGGGCGCTGGATGTGCACACCTTGGCCGATGTGATCGTGGGCGGGTTGATCGGCACTGGGGGTGTGGTGGTGCTGGCGTGGTTGGCGGGTCCGCGGCCGGCGCTACGGCGCGGCTGGATCGGCGTGGCGGCGGCGATGCTGGCGGTGGTGGTGCTGTTCCATGGCAGGCATGTCTATGCGGAGATGCATATCAGCCGGGTGTCGCAGCAGATTTGGCCGCTGACGCTGTGCGCGGCGGATCGCTGAGCCTGCGGGCGGAGGATTGACGGCAAGGCCCTGGCTTTGCCTTTCGCACGGCTTTGCGGCGCGCGCCGTGCCCCGGTATGTTCAGGCCGTACGCATGGAGGGCCGATCGATGGGCGATTATTTCTATGAACCGCGCAAGGGCCATGGCCTGCCGCACGACCCGTTCAAGGCGATCGTGGCGCCGCGGCCGATTGGCTGGATCGGCACGGTGGATGCCCAGGGGCGGCCGAACCTGGCGCCGTATAGTTTCTTCAACGCGATCTCGTCGTTTCCGCCGATGGTGTTTTTCAACAGCGAGGGGCGCAAGCACAGCATCGACAATGCCGAGGCGACGGGCGAGTTCACCTGTTCACTGGTGGGTGCAGCGTTGGCGCAGGCGATGAACGCGACGTCGGCGCCGGTGGCGCATGGGGTGAACGAGTTCGTGCTGGCCGGACTGGTGATGGCGCCGAGCAGTGCGGTGAAGCCACCGCGGGTTGCCGAGGCGATCGCGGCGCTGGAATGCAAAGTGACGCAGATCATCCAGTTGGCCGGGGTGGATGGGGTGAAGCTGGATTCGTGGATGGTGCTGGGCGAGGTGGTCGGAGTGCATATCGATGACCGCTGGTTGAAGGATGGCATGTTCGATACGGCGGGGGCGCGGCCGATCGCGCGGTGCGGCTATCGCGGCGACTATGCCGAGGTGACGAGCCTGTTCGAGATGATCCGCCCCACGGCCTAGGCGCGCATGGTGGAGCGTGGCGCCGGCGCGCGCAGGGGTCCCGCGCGTGGAAAATGGCAGTAAATCAGCCGGGGCGGCCTTGACGGCGGCGGGGTGCTGGGCCATTTCGGGTCAATCAGGACCCAATCGGTCCGATTAGCGCCGGAATGCCGGGAAGGGCCGCCATGTTCCGCCTGTCCAAGCTCACCGACTATGCCGTTGTAGTGTTGATGCGCCTGGGCGAGGTGGATCGCGTGACGCGCGATTGCGTGCAGACCTCGCCGGGTCTTTCAGCCGGAACCGGAATACCGGAGCCGACGGTGGCAAAGGTTCTCAAGGCGCTTGCCTCGGCGGGGCTGGTGATTTCGCAGCGCGGGGCGCGCGGGGGTTATCGGTTGGCGCGGCCGCTGGAGGCGGTGTCGGTGGCTGACGTTATCACAGCGGTGGATGGGCCGATTGCGCTGACCGCCTGTGTTGAAGGCTCAAACACGTGTTGCGACGTTTCGTCGGTATGCGCGGTGAAGGGGCGGTGGGACCTGGTGAACAACGCGATGGAGCAGGCGCTGGGTGCTATTTCGCTGGGCGATATGCGGGATGCCTCGGTGCCGGTGGCGTTTCGCGTGCCGGTTCTTCCGGCGATCGGTCGTCGAGCGAACGGGATGTCTACGACAGCCGCGCCAATTCTTGCATCCCGCGCTGCAGAATAGAGGGATTACCATGCCAGCTGTCACCGAGACCCTTGATGCCGTTCAGGCGGCCAACGAGACTGGCTACAAGTGGGGCTTCTCCACCGAGATCGAGATGGAGCTGGCGCCGCTGGGGCTGAATGAGGACATCATTCGGCTGATTTCGGCGCGCAAGAACGAGCCGCAATGGCTGCTGGACTGGCGGCTGGCGGCCTATGCCGTGTGGCTGAAGATGGACGAGCCGGTTTGGGCGATGGTGAAGCACCCGCCAATCGACTATCAGGCGCTGCACTACTATGCCGCGCCGAAGAAGAAGCCGGGGCCGAAGAGTCTGGACGAGGTCGATCCGGAATTGCTGCGGACCTATGAGAAGTTGGGGATTCCGCTGCGCGAACGGGCGATCCTGGCCGGGGTGGAGGGCGCCGACGGGGCGCCGGGCGATGGCGCCGACCGGCCGCAGGTGGCGATGGACGCGGTGTTCGACAGCGTGTCGGTGGCCACCACCTTCAAGGCGACGCTGGCCAAGTCTGGCGTGATCTTCTGCCCGATCTCGGAGGCGGTGCAGGAGCACCCGGAGCTGGTGCGCAAATACCTGGGCAGCGTGGTGCCGACGAACGACAACTACTTCGCGGCGCTGAATTCGGCGGTGTTCACTGATGGCAGCTTTGTCTATATCCCCAAGGGGGTGCGCTGCCCGATGGAGCTTTCGACGTATTTCCGCATCAATGCGCGCAATACCGGGCAGTTCGAGCGCACGCTGATCATCGCCGAGGATTCGAGCCATGTCTCGTATCTGGAGGGCTGCACGGCGCCGCAGCGCGACGAGAACCAGCTGCATGCCGCGGTGGTGGAGCTGGTCGCGTTCGATGATGCGGTGATCAAATATTCGACGGTGCAGAACTGGTACCCCGGCGATGCCGAGGGCAAGGGGGGCATCTATAATTTCGTCACCAAGCGCGGTGCCTGCCGTGGCGCACGCAGCAAGATTTCATGGACGCAGGTGGAGACGGGGTCGGCGATCACTTGGAAGTATCCGTCCTGCGTGCTGCATGGCGATGACAGCGTGGGTGAGTTCTACTCGGTGGCGCTGACCAACAACTATCAGCAGGCCGACACTGGCACCAAGATGATCCATATCGGCAAGCGCACGAAGAGCACGATCGTGTCGAAGGGGATCAGTGCCGGACATTCGAACAACACCTATCGCGGATTGGTGCGGATCATGCCGCGGGCCGATGGGGCGCGGAATTTTACCCAATGCGACAGTCTGCTGATCGGCGATCAGTGCGGGGCGCATACGGTGCCGTATATCGAAAGCCGCAACCCGACGGCGAAGCTGGAACACGAGGCGACGACGTCGAAGATTGCCGAAGACCAGCTGTTCTATTGCCGCCAGCGCGGGCTTTCGCAGGAGGATGCAGTGGGGCTGATTGTAAACGGGTTCTGCAAGGACGTGTTGAAGGAGTTGCCAATGGAATTCGCGGTCGAGGCGCAGAAATTGCTGGCGATCAGCCTTGAAGGTTCTGTGGGCTAGGGAGCGTGCGATCGCTGGAGGCCGCAGGCCGAAAGCGTGAATCGCCCGCTCAAGACAAGGATTAGAGAAATGTTGGAAATCAAAGGTCTGAAGGCCGTTATTGAGGGCAAGGAGATCCTGCGTGGGATCGACCTGGTGGTGCCGCGCGGCGAAGTTCATGCCATCATGGGGCCGAACGGGTCGGGCAAGTCGACGCTGTCGTATGTGTTGTCGGGCCGCGAGGGGTAT
>Ga0105046_10005383_pt1 | contig 20262 bp, 17 predicted proteins | sample MAT03_FD_78385 | JGI IMG/M metagenome (GOLD analysis project Ga0105046, IMG submission 78385) | Freshwater microbial communities from Lake Fryxell liftoff mats and glacier meltwater in Antarctica - MAT-03 (megahit assembly) | ecosystem: Environmental > Aquatic > Freshwater > Ice > Liftoff... | reverse complement strand
GATGGCGTCCACATCGACGACTACTTCTACCCCTACAAGGAGAAGGACGCCGCGGGGAAGATCATACCCTTCCCCGACGACGACACCTGGGCCGCGTACCAGAAAGCAGCAGGGAAGTTGAGCCGCGACGACTGGCGGCGCGACGCGGTGAACGGGTTCGTGCGCCGCATGTACGAGGGCGTCAAGAAGGCGAAGTCGACGGTGCAGGTGGGGATCAGCCCGTTCGGCATCTGGCGGCCCGGCCATCCCGCCGGCATCGCCGGGCTCGACCAGTACGCGGAGCTGTACGCCGACGCCAAGCTGTGGCTCAACGAGGGGTGGGTGGACTACTGGACGCCGCAGCTGTACTGGCCGATCGCCCAGGAAAAGCAGAGCTTCCCGAAGCTGCTGAACTGGTGGGCGGCCGAGAACACGAAGAAGCGGCACCTGTGGCCGGGCCTGTACACCAGCCGCGTCACCGGCGCGGACAAGGGCTGGCCGGCGAAGGAGGTCGCGGATCAGGTCGCACTGACGCGGCAGAGCGGGGCGAACGGCGCGGTTCACTTCAGCATGAAGGCGCTGATGAAGAACACCGGTGGCGTCGCGGACGAGCTGAAGCGCGTGTACGCGGAGCCGGCGCTGGTGCCGGAGACGCCGTGGGCCGCGCCGAAGGAGCCGCTGCCGGCGCCGGCCGTGCGGCTCGACGGCGACCACGTCGTCGTGCGGGCCGGGCCGCTGGCGCGGTTCGTGGTGATGCGCGGCGAGGTGGACGGCCGCTGGACGACCGTGGTGGCCGGGGTGACGGGGCCGGAGACGCGCCTGCTGCGGCCGCGGGGCCGGTTGCAGGTGAGCGTGCAGGACCGCGCCGGACGGCTGAGCCCGGCGATGGAGTGGCGGTAAGGATGTCGAACGAGTGACACGGCTGTCGATGCGCCGTCGAGCCCTCGACACCCCTCGACATCGGAGTTGGGGGTGGTTTCCAACCGGCCGTTATCCGACTGGTTGGAAACCGGCCCCACCCGGGGAAACCACATCGACGGTACGCGGCGTGCTTGTGGCAAGTCGTACCGAACTCATTTCCGGTTCATTCACGGGAGTACCGCCATGCCTGCACCCAAACGGCGGGAGCGCCGGGGGTTTACGCTGATCGAACTCCTCGTCGTGATCGCCATCATCGCCATCCTGATCGGGCTCCTGCTGCCCGCGGTCCAGAAGGTCCGCGAGGCCGCCGCCCGCGCCAGGTGCCAGAACAACCTCAAGCAGCTGGGGCTGGCCGCCCACAACTTCGAGTCGACGGTCGGGTCGCTGCCGCCGTCGCGGCACAGCGAGGTGATCGCCGGCACCCTGGTGTCGTCCGACGCCACCGTCCAGGTGATGATCCTGCCGTACGTCGAGCAGGCGTCGCTGCTGAACCTGTTCAACCTGAAGTACAACACGAACAGCGACGCCCCGGTTCACGCCAGCGTCCCGGCCAAAACCGGGGCGAACGCCGCGGCGCGAATTCAGGAGGTGTCCTTCTACGTCTGCCCGTCCGACCCGTCGAACGCCAAGACGTTCAACGCCGGGCGGCTGAGCTACTACGGCAACCAGGGCCGCACGGCCGACTGGCGGATCGCCGGCGGGGTCGGGGCCGGCGTCTTCACCATCCCCCCGGCCGGGGCGTCGGCGACCGCGTGGGTCGGGCCGACCATCGTCAGCCTCCAGGACGGGTCGAGCAACACGGCCATGTTCTCGGAGGTCATGCGCGGCACGTTCCCGTTCGGCAGCGGCACCAGCCGGGACAACACCACCATTGCGTTCGGTGCGACGATCACCAACCAGGCCGACGGCCGGGCCGAGCCGCACTGCAACGACCCGGCCGGGGCGACGAGCACCGCCCTCCACTACACCGGTCAGCAGTACTACCGGGCGATCCCGCAGATGATGCTCTACAGCCACACCCTGCCGCCGAACTGGAACCGGCGGACGGGCGCCGCCGCGACGCAGAAGTACAACTGCTCGCAGAGCACGACGTTCAACCACCTGGCGGCGTCGAGCTACCACACCGGCGGGGTGAACGTGTGCATGGCCGACGGGTCGCTCCGGTTCGTCCGGGACGCGGTCGACTTCCCCGCCTGGCAGGCGGCCGGCACCCGGGCCGGCGGCGAAGCCCTCCAGCTCAACTGACCAGGGGCCGCGCGATGAGTCGGACCGGCCGGCGGGCGTGGGTGGTGGTTGTTGCGGCGGCGCTGGCCGCGGGGTGCACCGGTCCGTCCGGGTCGGCGCCCACCGCGACCGGGCCGACCGGCAAGCAGGCGCTGGACGACCTGGCCGCGCTGCTGAAGCAGGTGTCCGCGGACGGCAAGCGGCCGCCGGCCCGCCCGGCCGACCTGGAGCCGTACGACGCGGCCTACCTGTCCGCGTCGCTGGGCATCACCCGCAAGGAAATCGTTTACCGCTGGGGCGCCGGCCTGACCGGCGGCCCGGCCGTCGTCGCCTACGAGACGGCCGTCCCGGACAAGGGCGGTTGGGTGCTTCTCCAGGACGGGACCGTGAAGGAGCTGACGGCCGGCGAGTACGCCGCCGCCCCGAAGGCCGGTCGGCCATAGACCCCTCGGCGGAATGCCGCCCTTGCACCGGGCCGACATTTTGGCCGAAATTATTGTTTCCGCCGCGCCCCCCACCGGGTCGCGGAAACATGTCACGCAGTCGAAGAGACGATAGTCGCGTCGTCGGCCAGCCGCAACGCACGGCGCTACAACGAGTTCCGCGGGGCAACCCGAAATTGACCACTAGCCGCCGGTCGCCTCACCGGCGCGCGTCTCGATCCCGAGTTTCCGCATCCGCGAAATGAGGGTTGTCCGCTTCATCCCGAGCCGCGTCGCCGCCCCCTTCGGCCCGCCGACCACGCCGCCGCACGCCGCCAGCGTCCGCTCGATCAGCGCCCGCTCGGCCTCCCGCAACGTCGGCGCCCGCGGCGCCACCGGGGCCGCTCCCGACTCGGCCGGCGATGTCAACTCCCCGAGCGGCACCCGCAGCTCCGGCCCCGCCGACAAGATCACCGCCCGCTCGATCAGGTGTTGCAGCTCGCGCACGTTCCCCGGCCACGGGTAGCCCTGGAGCGCCGCCAGCGTCGCGTCGGGGAGCGGGTCGTAGGTGCGCCCAAGGCGGCGGGCGAACACGCCGACGAAGTGGTTCACCAACTCGGCCACGTCGTCCGGGCGGTCGCGGAGCGGCGGCAGGTGAACGGGGAAGACGTGCAGCCGGTAGAACAGGTCGGCGCGGAACTTCCCCTCGCCGACCAGCTTCGACAGGTTGCGGTGCGTCGCCGCCACCAGCCGGACGTTCACGCGGATCGTCTTGCCGCTGCCGAGCCGCTCGAACTCGCGCTCCTGCAGCACCCGCAGCAGCTTCGGCTGCAGTTCCTGCGGGATGTCGCCCACTTCGTCCAGGAACAGCGTGCCGCCGTCGGCGAGCTCGAACCGGCCGACGCGCCGCTCGACGGCCCCGGTGAAGGCGCCCTTCTCGTGGCCGAACAGCTCGCTCTCCAGCAGGCCGGTGGGGATGGCGGAGCAGTTCACCTTCACGAACGTGCGGTCGCGGCGGCCGCTGAGGCGGTGGACGGCGCGGGCGATGAGCTCCTTGCCGGTCCCCGTCTCGCCGGTGATCAGAACCGTGGAATCGGTGGGGGCCACGACGCCCACTTGCTCCATCACGTGCTTCATCGCCGCCCCGCCGCCGACGATGTCGTCGGTGCGGCGCTCGGTGCGGATCTCCTCTTCGAGGTAGCGCTTCTCGGCGGCGAGGCGGCCGTTGGCGCGCTGCAGCTCCTGCCGCGTGAGCGCCCCCTCGACGGCGAGCGCGACGAGGCGGCCGACCTGCACGGGGAAGTCGGCGTCGCCGGCGGCGACGGGTTCGTAGCTGGCGAAGCCCATGGCCCCGAGGCGGCGGCGCGGCGTGGTGAGCGGCACGAAGCAGGCGGCCTTCACGCCCTGGCGGGCGAACGCGGCGCGGAGCACGGGGAAGCGGCCGTCGGGCGCGGCGGCGTCGAGCCAGAGCGGTTCCTGGCTGTCCCAGACGACGGCGGTGGGCGACTCGCCGGCGGGGAGTTCGGTGGGCGTGTCGGCGGCGGCGGGGGGAGCGGCGCCGCCGACGGGGGCGAGGAACTGGAGTCGGCCGGCGCGGGTGTCGGGGTCGGCGAGGGCGAAGCTGACGTAGCCGCGCGGCAGGTGGCCGGACAGGGCGGCGGCGAGGTCGCGGAGGAGGTGGTGGAGGTCGGCGTGGGCGGCGACCGCCTGGGCGACGGCGAGCAGCGCCGCGGGCCGCTGGTCGGCCGGCGACCGGACGAGGCCGGCGGGGCGGGGCATAGAACGCTCGGGGGTAGAGCAGATGTCCCCGGAATTGTATTCCAAAACATGTTACGGCCGAGCCCTCCATTCTGAGGGAGTGACGCGTTTTGAACCTGTTCCCTCGTAAATGCTAGGCTACAGGTGCAACGTAGCTCCCTACGGACTGCCCTCTCGCCTTGCTGAATAGGCGTGCAGTACATTTTGATACACTTGTACACTAAGTTTTGGTGGACAAGTGGTCAGTTTTCCTGCGAATTACATCATTTTTCGACAGAACGACTTGTGGACGCCTACGAGAGGGGGCTATATTTAGGTCCGAGTCACTGAGGTCGAGTTGGGCGACTTTCGGGAGCCGCAGCCGTGTCGTTCGATCCTTCCCGCGTCGGCAGTACCACACGGGATCCGATGCGGCTACGGGCCGAACTTCAGGCCCGTCTTGATGCAATCGACGAAGCGAACACGGCATTAACCACCTTGCGGGACGTGTTCATCAAACACCCCGATTTGGTGACCTATTTCACGCCTGGCATCCGAACGCTCCTCGACTTCATAGACGAGGAGGTCGACGAGCCAAGTTCAACACTCGATTCGGATGATGGCTCGACAGCACTGAGTCGCATCATCAGGTTCTTCGAGGACCGGGGAAATCGACCCGCGGTGATGTCCGAAATTGTGGATGGCGTGGGGGGCAATTCTGTCACAATCCGGCAGGTGCTATACAAGCGACACAGGGACAAGTTTGCGTTTGAGGAAGTGCAGGCAGGCAAGCGGCTCTGGCAGTTGTCAGCTGAGATGTGGGCCGCGAAGTTCTCTGTGCCTAACCGCTATTCCGCTGCTGCAGCCGATGACACTGAGGACATCCCCTTTTAGAAGGCTCTTACACAACGGGAGAAGCACAGGGCGGGTCGCCACAACGGTGACACGTTGCGTTCCGACCGAACGGAGCAGGTCAGTCAACCCGCCGCTCCGCTTTGCCTCCAACGCCGGGAGGATGAGGGCTCCAAACCCTTGCGACCCGCCACTGTGCCCGTTCGCGTGATTCTACAACTAATCGCTGCCACACGTCAATCCGCATGGATCACTGCCGCAAGCCGGGCGAACAGTTCTGCCAGCGCCACCCGGAACCCCGGCAGCACGTCGCCGCCGTCGAGCGCTCCCGACTCATCGACCGACATCGTCACGCCCGCCGCGGTGTATACGTCCGCGGCGCGGCGGTGGTGGTCGATCACCCACGCCACCCACACGCCGCCGCGGAAATACTCCGCCCGCTTGCGGGCGAGCTCGGCGGGCGTCATGTCGGGAACCAGGAAGTCGACCGCCAGCGCCGGCGGGTCGTCCCCGATGGCGTCGGGCGGGACGCGCTTCGGTTCCCCGGGTGCCCACGGGTAGTACGCAAGGTCCGGCGCCCGCACCAGGTCGGGGCCGAGCCCCACCCAGTTCCCGGGGCCGGCGAGGTAGCCGCAGTCGGTGGCGTGCGTCACGAGCCCCAGGTGGTAGTTGAGTTCCATCACGAGGTACGCTCGGGCGTGGTTTCGCGGCTTCTCGACGATCGCCCCGTCGATCAGCTCGCAGGTGCCCGGGGTACGGCCGTCGGTGCGGAGGAGGTGCGCGCGGGTCGCGGTGCCCGGGTGTGGGTCGGCGTGAACCCGCCACGGCGGAATGCCGCCCAGGCCGTCCTGCAGTGCCACGCTCGCCGGCCGGGGTTGCACGGGAACGCCTCGTTCGGGGTCTGCCTCCTACCATACCCCCACCCGGCACCCCGGTCCAACCCCAGCGCCCCATGCTCCCGGCCGACGTCCTCCGCCAGGTCCGACGCCTCCACCTGCGGGCACGGCGCGCCGTCCAGACCGTCCTCGGCGGCGAGTACCGCTCCGCGTTCAAGGGCGCCGGCCTCTCCTTCGAGGAGGTGCGGGCGTACCAGCCCGGCGACGACGTCCGCACCATCGACTGGAACGTCACCGCGCGCACCGGCCAGCCGTTCATCAAGCGGTTCGTCGAGGAGCGCGAACTCACCCTCCTGCTGGTCGTGGACGTGTCCGCGAGCCAGCGGTTCGGCACCGGGCCGACCACCAAGCGCGCCGCCGCCGCCGAACTCGCGGCGCTGCTGTCGCTCGCCGCGGCCGGGAACAACGACCGCGTCGGCCTCGTCGCCTTCAGCACGCAGGTCGAGCGGTTCGTGCGGCCGGACAAGGGGCCGCGGCACGTCCTCCGGCTGCTCCGCGACATCCTCGCGTTCGAGCCGGAACACCGCGGAACCGACCTCGGCGCCGCCCTCGACTTCCTCAACAAGGTGCAGCGGCGGCGGGCCGTCGTGTTCCTGCTGAGCGACTTCCTCGGCGGCGGCTACGAGCGCGCCTTCCGCCGCACCGCCCGCAAGCACGACCTCGTCGCCGTGCGCACGTCCGACCCGCGCGAGCGGACCTGGAACCCGGCGGGGCTGGTGCGGCTCGAAGACGCCGAGACGGGGCGGCAGCTGGTGATCGACGCCGGCAATCGCCGGTTCCGGGAGGGCTTCGCGGCGCGGGCGGCGGCGCGTGACGCGGCGTTCCTGAAACTCGCCCGCGGGGCCGGCGCCGACGTGATCGAGGCCGGCACCGACGGCCGCCACTTCGACGCGCTGCTCGGCTTCTTCCGCGCCCGCGACCGCCGCCGGCGGGGAGGGCACTGACGTGCGGCGAAGCCCCGAGCCACCTAACCCCCCCGGCCCCCCTTCCCTGGGAGGGAAGGGGGGGGACGCACCGCGTTCCTTGCCGGCCACTCCCACAGCGCTAGCGGTCTCACGGGAGGTGTTGTTGCGCGGGCACCCCCTCCCCTCTTGGGGCAGGGGGCCGGGGGGAGGGGTTGCCACGTCCGCGCCCGTTCGAGCCAGGCGACGCCCCGAGCCACCTAACCCCCCCGGCCCCCCTTCCCTGGGAGGGAAGGGGGGGGACGCACCGACCGACTTGCCGCCACCCGTCTCAGGCTTTGCGGTGTCGCAGGAGGCTGTGTTGCGCGGGCACCCCCTCCCCTCTTGGGGGAGGGGGCCGGGGGGAGGGGTTGCCACGTCCGCCGGACGGGTACGTCGGACGGTCGTCCTGCTCCTCCTCCCCCTCCTCCTCGCCGCGCAGCCGGCCGGCGTCGTGCCGCAGGCCGCCGTCGCCCCCGACACCCTCTGGCTCGCCGACACCGCCCGCCTCACCGTGAGCGTCGAAGGGGCGGCGCCGCTCCGCGTCGAGCTCCCCGACCGGCCCGACGAACTCCTCGACGAGCCGACCCGGCGGGCGTGGAAGATCGACCAGCCCGGCCCGCCCGAAACCACCCCGCTCGACGGCGGCCGCGCGCGCTGGACCCGCACCTACCGCCTCTCGCCGTTCGTCCCCGGCAAACAGGTGCCCGTCGGGTTCGACCCGGTGAAGGTCCACGCCGCGGGCGTCCCACACGACGTGACCTTCCCGACGGTCGCCGTGGAGGTGAAGACGAGCGGCACGCCGCCGACGCTGGACGCGGTCGAGGTGCGCGGCATCGAAGAACTGCCGCCCGTCACTCCCCCGCCGCCGGAGCCGGTGGGGTGGGTGCTGGCGGGGGTGCTCGGTGCGGTGTTCGCGGCGGGGGTCGGCGTCGGCGTGGTGCGGCGGTGGCGGGCGAAGCCGCCGGCCCCGCCGCCGGCCGCGCGCGCGTGGGCCGAGTTCGACCGCGCCGCCGCCGAGCCGCCCGCCCCGGCGGCCGAGCGCGTCGCGGCGGCGCTGCGCGAGTACGTCGCGCGCCGGTTCGGGGTGCCCGCCCCGCACCTCACCACCGCCGAGCTCGCCGCCGCCGCGTGGCCCGACGGGTTCCCCGCCGACGCCGCCGCCGTGCTCGCGGAGATTCTTGCGGCGTGCGACCGGGCCAAGTTCGCCGCCGTGCCGCCGGCCGCGGACCTCATCGCCCCGGCCCGCAGCTGGGTCACGGCGGCGGAGGCGCGGGCGCGGCCCTGACCAGCCTCTCGACCTCCGCGGCAAACCCGGCCGGGTCGCGGACGCCGGTCAGCCGCACCACCCGGCCGGTCGCCTCGCGCAGCTCGACCCAGCCGACGCCGAGCACCCGCCCGAGCCGGCCGGCGCCGGACCGTACGGCGGACACGTTCGAGAACCAGACCGGGGATTCCCGATCGACAAACGGACCCCAATCTACGAGAATAGCCCTATCCGTCAGCCGGTACGTCCGTACTACTACCCGATAAGCGGCGACGGCGAGCACCACCGCCCAGACCAGCAGGACGGAGCCGTACACGGCCAGGGCGGTCAGCCGGTCCGGTCCCGCGACGGGGTGCCCCGCCAGCACGAACCGGCCGGCCACCAGTGCGGCCGTGGCGGCGACGGCGACGGCCACGGCGGGGAGAGCGGCACGGGGGTCGTACCCGCGCCACGCCCGGTCCTCAAGGTTTCGCTCCGGTCGCATCCGTGCCCCCCGCCGGTTCGCCGCCGGCTGAAAGTCTTCACCGCGGCGCGAAACGGGTTCCGCCGCGGCCCCGAATTCGCTCGCCCGGCCCTGCCGCGTGACCTAGAAAGTCTTACACCCGCGCGAGACCGCGAACGATTCGGTTCATCCGTCCCTTAACCCATCACGACACATCATGAACTACCTCGCCCTCCGCCGCCAAGCCCTCCTCAAGGCGCTGAAGGCCGGCGGCCAGCCGACCGACGCCGTCCTGATCACCCACCCGGCCAACGTCACCTACCTGTCGGGGTACACCGGCGACGGGGCGTACCTGGTCCTCGGCCCGAAGTTCGTGGCGGTGGTGACCGACACCCGGACCGAGGACCAGGTGAAGGACGAGTGCCCCGAGCTGGGCAAGGACGGCGGCCTCGACCTCCACGTCCGCGGGCACGACACCACCACCGCGCAGGCCGCGGCCGCGGTGCTGACGAAGGCCGGGGCGAAGGCCGTGGCGGTCGAGTCCAACCGGCTAACGGTCGCCGAGTTCGAGGCGTTCCGGGCGCTGGCCCCGAAGTGCGAGTTCGTGCCGGTCAGCGGCGCGGTCGAGGCGCTGCGGGCGTCGAAGGACCCGGGCGAGGTGGAGAAGATCAAGGACGCCATCCGGGTGGCCGAGCGGGCGTTCAAGATGTTCGTCGCCACCATCGCCGAGACGGACACCGAGAAGGAGATGGCCGACGCGCTGGAGCAGTACGTCCGCCGGTGCGGGGCCAAGAGCACGGCGTTCCCGCCGATCGTGGCGGTGGGCGAGCGCGGCGCCCTGCCGCACGCCGTGCCGACGGCCCGGCCGCTGTCGGAGGGGAGCAAGCTACTGATCGACTGGGGCGCCGACCTGACGTACAAGGCCGACCTGACGCGGGTGATCCGCAACCCGTACGGCACCGCCCTGACGCGGCGGAACAAGGCCGAGCGGACGGCGCACAACCTGGACAAGGTGTACAAGGCGGTCCTCGCCGCCCAGGACGCGGCCGTCGTCGCCCTCCGCCACGGCACCCCGGCGAAGGACGTGGACGCCGCCGCCCGCAAGTCGCTGGAGGCGGCCGGGTACGCCGAGTACTTCACCCACGGCCTCGGCCACGGCATCGGCCTGGAGGTCCACGAGTTGCCGCGCATCCGCTCCAACTCGGACGACGTCCTCGAGGCCGGCATGGTGGTGACGCTCGAGCCGGGCGTGTACATCCCCGGCTGGGGCGGGGTGCGCATCGAGGACGACTACCTGATCACCCGCGACGGCTGCCAGCGGCTGTCCACGCTGCCGCGCGAGTTGGAGCCGGCGCCGCCGACGGCGTAACGCAACCGCGGCGAGCCGACCGCCGTGAGGCGGCGGGCGACGTTCCTGAAGCGCGTCACCCGCCGCCTCACGGCGGTCGGCTCGCCCGGCTTCACTTCCCCACTCCTCCCCGTAAAACACCCCCTCTCGCCCCCGGCCGCCGGGGGTCGCCTGACGAGGGTCCGCCGTGGCCGACGACAAACGGGACACCCCCCGGCCGTTCGACGTGAAGACCGTCGAACACCTGCTGGAGTTGATGTCGGAGCACGAGCTCAGCGAGATCGACCTGAAGGAAGGCGACCAGCGCATCCGCCTCCGCAAGGGGGGCGACCAACCCGTGACGGTCGCGGCGCCGGCTCACGCGGCGGCGGCTCCGCCGGCTCACGCCGCCGGCTCGGGAGCGACCCCGCTACCCGCCCCGGCGGGGAAGAAGCTGCTGGAGATCAAGTCGGAGCTGATCGGCACGTTTTTCGCCCGCCCCGCCCCGGACAAGCCGGAGTTCGTGACGGTCGGCAGCCGCGTCACCAAGGACACGACCGTCTGCATCGTCATGGCCATGAAGGTGAACAACGAGATCAAGGCCGGCGTCGCCGGCACCGTCGCCGAGGTCGTGGCCCGGAACGAGGACTTCGTGGACTTCAACAGCGTCCTGTTCCGGGTCGATCCGGGCTGATCCTCTCCCACCGAAAGCCCGGGGACGGCCGTCCCCGGGCTTTCTCGCGCCTCCCCCGGAGCCGGGCATGTTTCGCAAGGTGTTGGTCGCCAACCGGGGTGAGATCGCCCTGCGCGTCATCCGCGCCTGCCGCGACCTCGACATCGAGGTCGCTGTCGTCTACTCCGAGGCCGACAAGGACGCGCCGTACCTGAAGCTCGCCGACCAGGCGGTGTGCATCGGGCCGGCCGTCGCCACCGAGAGCTACCTGAAGATGCCGCGCATCATCGCCGCGGCCGAGGGCGTCGACGCCGACGCCATCCACCCCGGGTTCGGCTTCCTCAGCGAGAACAGCAAGTTCGCGCAGATGTGCCGCGACAACGGGTTCGAGTTCATCGGCCCGTCCGCCGAGGCCATGAACCAGCTCGGCGACAAGGCCCGCTCCAAGGAGGCCGCCAGGGCCGCGAACGTCCCCACCGTGCCCGGCAGCGACGGTCTCGTCGAGTCCGAGAAGGAGGCGCTCGACTTCGCCCACGAGGTCGGCTACCCGGTGCTCATCAAGGCGTCGGCCGGCGGCGGCGGCAAGGGGATGCGGCAGGCCTGGGACGACGACGGCCTCGTCACCGGCCTGTCGGCGGCGCGCACCGAGGCCGAGGCCGCGTTCAAGGACGGCAGCGTCTTCCTGGAAAAGTACCTCGACCGCCCGCGGCACGTCGAGGTGCAGTTGCTCGGCGACAAGCACGGCAACGTCGTCCACCTGTTCGAGCGCGACTGCACGCTCCAGCGGCGGCACCAGAAGCTGGTGGAAGAATCGCCGGCGCCGAACCTGCCGGACGCCGTGCGCATCGCCATGTGCGAGTCGGCGGTGCGGCTGGCGAAGTCCGCCGGCTACTACTCGGCCGGCACCTGCGAGTTCCTCGTGGACCGCGACCACAAGTTCTACTTCATCGAGGTGAACGCCCGCATCCAGGTCGAGCACCCGGTGACGGAACTGGTGACCGGCATCGACCTGATCCGCGAGCAGATCCGCGTCGCGGCGGGGGAGCCGCTGCCGTTCGCGCAGAAGGACATCGTCCACCGCGGGGCGGCGATCGAGGTGCGGATCAACGCCGAAAACGTGGACAAGGACTTTCAGCCGAGCCCCGGCGTGGTGACGACGTGGCGGCCGCCGGGCGGCCCCGGGGTGCGGCTCGACACGCACGTCGTGACCGGCTACCGGGTGCCGCCGAACTACGACTCGATGGTGGCGAAGCTGCTGGTCCACCAGCCGACGCGGGCCGAGGCGTTCGCGGTGATGCGGCGGGCGCTGCGGGAGTTCGTGGTGGAAGGCATCCACACCACGATCCCGATCCACCGCCGCATCTTCGAGTGCCCCGAGTTCATCGCGGGGAACGTGGACACGACGTTCATCGAGCGCGAGTTCCTGAAGCGCGGGACGTAGCGCCGCCGCTTGCGGCGGTGCATCGCCGCAAGCGGCGGGGCGCGGCTCAGGGCGCCACCCGCAGCACCTCCACGGCGGGCTTGGCGTTCAGCACCCGCAGCACCGGGAACAGCGGGGCGAAACTCCGCTCCTCGTGCCACGAGTGGTCGGCGATCTTGACGTGCCCCGGCCCCACACCCCCCAACCCCAGCGTCGGGTCGAGCGGCAGCCACTGGCCGTCGGCGAACGCCTCGAACCACATGTGGTACGCCAGGAACGGCCGGCCTCCCGGCCCCGGGGCGTACACCAGCCCTAGCACCGTCCGCGACGGCACCCCCACCGCCCGACACATCGCCGCCGCGAGCATGGCGTACTCGGTGCAGTCGCCCGAAAGCGTCTTCGCCACGTTGTCCGCCGTCGCCATCGACTGCGAGAACTCGGCCGCCTTCATGTTCTGATTCACCCACCGCTCTACCGCCTTCGCCCGGTCCCACGCGCCGGCCCCGGCCGGAAGCCCGGCGACGGCCCGCGCCGCGTGCCCCTTCACCAGCGCGTTGTCCCAGTTGATGAAGAAGCTGGTGCCGAGGAACTCCGCGCCCGGGGCCGGCGCCGCGGCCCCCTTCGCCGGGCCGCGCACCGCCTGCACGTGCAGCTCGAACGTCTTCGCCTTCGCGTCCAGGTTCTTCACCTCCTGCCGGCCGTCCGTCGGGAACAGCGTTCCCGGCTCGTCGTCGCGGGCGGCGGTCACCTTGAACACGGCGCTGGTGCGGCCGTGAACGTCGGCGATCTCGCGGTCGAGGCGGATGGACTGGGCGTTGAACAGCTGGAGCGGCCGCATGATCGGCGCCTTCGCGGCGGCCTCCGTGGTGCGGAGGAACGTCACCTTGCCGCCGAGGCCGGGGAAGTCGAACTCGACGCGGAACGGCTCGCCGGTGTCGGGGTCGGCCCACGTCGTCGCGGCCGGCAGCTTGAGGGCACCCAGCGGCTCCATGCGTGAGGTCCACCGCGCCAGCCGCTTCGCCGGGGCCCCTTGCCACAGCACGGCGTCGGCCGTCTCCTCGTAGGTGACCGTCACCTTGAGGACGCGGTTCCCCTGGGCGAAGTACGTGAGGTAGTCGAAGGTCGCGCCCGGCGCGAGCTTCTTCCCCGCGAACAGCTTCGCCTCGCCGGCCACGCCGACGACGCCGGCCGGCCACGGCACCGAGTCCGACGCCGTCGCCGCGACGCCCTCGCCCCTCACCTTCAGCGTCTTCCCCTCGACGACGCCGGTGAGGACGAGCATCTGGTCCTTGCCGAGCCCCTGCCGGGCGGTCGTCAGGAGCACCTCGCCCTCCGGCGTCTCGACCGTGCTCTCCTCGCCGAACTGCACGACGACCTGGCCGAACCGGTCGACGGTGAACTGCTGGTGCTTGGTGCCGTGGCGGAGCTTCTTGCCGTTCATGTCCACGGTCTTGGCGGACCACTGGAGGAAGCCGATGCGCTCGCCTTCCACCGCGGCGGCGAACCAGTAGTCGAAGCCGCCGTCGGGGTTGGCGGCGGGCGGCGGGTTCTGCGCGGCCGCGGGGGTGACCAGCGTGGGCGCCTGCGCCGCGGCCGCCGGCACCTTGCCGCCGGGGCGGATGACGATGAACCCGGGCGGGTCGGTCTCCGCGGGCCGTTTCGGGGAGATGACGATGGGGCCGTTGGTCTTGGGTTGCGCGGCGAGGTCGCCGGCGGCCGCGAGGGCGAGGATGAGGGAAAGCCAGGTCCGCACGGGGTCGCCCTCCGGGGGTGTCGCGGGCGCTCGGGTGAGCCGGCGAGCCGAGCCCCGTAAGGGGCCGGGTGCGTACCCATCACGAAACCCGTCCGACGTGAGTCGAGATGGGTACGCACCCGGCGGCTGACGCCGCTCGGCTCGCCGGGGTGGCTGGCCCGGCGCCTCCGCTCATTGTCGGACCCGACCCGCCCCGGCTCCAGCCCAACTCTCCGCCTTCGCGTCCGCGCCCGCACCCCGCCCGGCGCAGCCGGCCCCGCGGCGCCCGCCGGCCGACCCGGGCGCCGCCGCCCCAGCCGGAACGTCCGGGCGGGGCGGCAGTTTCGCGCCTCCCGGACACCCGGGGCGCCTAGAATGCGGGCGGCACGGACGCCGGCGGCGGGAACACGAACTATTGTTGCGTGCCCGGACCTTCCTGACGCACCCGCCAAGACGCGACACCACCGGACGCTCTCCCGGGCCGGTTCCTACCCCGATGTCGCGAGGTCGTTTCGTGAACCCCGAACGGCTGGCGGACCACTTGCAGATCAAACAGTACGGCGACTTCACGCTCACGGACGCGGTGCGCCCCGGGCCGGGCGTCCCCGTCCGCCCCCGCGCCGGCTACCGCACCGACATCTACCGCGACCGCGCCGCCCGGCTGCGGCTGCCGATGCTCTCGGCCGCGGTCTCGGCCGACCTGCTGTTCGACGCCTTCCTCGCGCTGCTGGAGCCGCTCGGCGAGGTGGTGGACGTGGTGCTGGAAAGCAGCCACGGCCGCGGGGCCGACGAGCACCGCGACTTCCGCCGCGGGCACATCGACCTGCCGGTGCTGATGAGCCACTGCTGCGAGTTCGAGGAGCTGCTGACGCACGACGGCTGTACCGGCGTGGCGGTGATCGCCGACGGCCGGCCGGTCGAAGTGCAGTTCGACGAACACAAGCTGCTGCACGTGTACGCCCCGGACCTGAAGCCGTTCCGGCGGGCGCTGCGGGCGCTGGGCGTGCGGAAGCGGAAGGTGCTGCCGCTGATCAGCGAGGCGGAACACTTGCACCACACGACCGACGACCACGCCGACGCCTTCCGGCAGTTGTGCATGCGGGTGGGCGTCGGCGACTTTGATCGGGTGTTCAGCGACGAGAACGGGTAACGGGCGTGGAGAATCAGCTCGGCGAGCCGACCGCCGTGAGGCGGCGGGTGATGGGAACGTCACCCGCCGCCTCACGGCGGTCGGCTCGCTTGCGTTGGCTTACTACGGCTGCGGCGCGGGCGCCGGCACTACCCGCGCCGGGGCGACGCGCAGCGCCGGAAGCGCCACGGGTTGCACCCGCAGGATCGCCGGCTTGATCTCGATGCCCGGCACCACCGGGGCGGCGGGACCGGTCGGCGCCGCGCCGGGGGCGGTGAGGTTCTCGTTCGACACCAGCACCAGCAGGTCGCCGCGGAACGGCTGCACGTGAACCGGGTCGGGGAACCGGCTGGCGGCGATCAGCACCAGGCCGCCGGCGCGGAGGCGGCGCACCGCCTCGTCGCGGGCCACCAGCTTGCCCGTCAGGTCGTAGGCGTCGAACCCGACCTCGCTCAGCGGCCGCACCTGCGTGCCGCCGCCGCCGGGCGCCGCGTAGCCGATGCCGTCGTCGATCATCAGCGGGGCGCCGTTGTTCATGATGATCATCCGGCCGGTACTCAGGTAGTGGACGGTCCCGCGCTGGGTGCTGACCCGCACGGTGCCGTCGGGGCCGGCCGTCAGGAGGGTGAGCCGCGGCGCCGGGCCGACGGAGGGAACCCGACCGGTGGTGTTGAGCACCAGCGGCGGTGCCATCGCCCCGCCCAGCGACTTCCCGGCCACCACCACCGTGTTCGGCCCGACTGCCCGCAGCCACGCCCGGTCCACCGCCTTGCCGTCGGCCGACACCAGCACCGTCACCCCGTCCCTCGCCCGGCGGACGAGCTCGGCGGGGCCGACCGGCGAGCCGTCGGCCGCGGTGACGGTGCCGTCGAAGTCGGCCAGCGTCACCGTGGTGTGCTGCGGAATCTGCACGTCCACCGTCTGCTGCTCGTGGACGAGCTGGCCGTTGACGTTCTTCGCGATCGTGCGGACCTGCTTGGTGGTGACGAGCTTCTGCACCACGACGCGGAGTTGGCCGGCGTCGTCGCCCTTGAGGTGGAGGACCCACGGGGCGGGGCCGGCCGGGGCCGGGTTGGTATCGGCCGGGAGCGGGGCGGCGGGCGCGGCGGCCGCGGCGATCAGGAGCGAAGCGAACATCGCGGGCCTCCGGGGGACCGGTGGACGAGGAAGGATTGGAATTGTAGCCGACACCCGGAACGGTGTCAAAGGGCGGTCAGAATTTTCGGGGCGCCGCGACAAACAGCTACACCCAGTTCCCCGATTCCCACGTCCGATCCGTCACCGGCGCCAGCACCGCCCGCACGTCCGCGAGCAGTTCCGCGTCGATCGGCTCCGCCAGCGCCCGCAGGTTCGCCGCCAGCTCGGCCGCCTTCGCGGTGCCGGTGATCGTGCTGGGAATGCGCTCCTCCGCGTAACAGAACTGCATCCCCAGCTTCGCCAGGTCGGCCCCCCGCGCGCGGCAAAGCTCCGCGGCCGCGGCGCACGCCGCCCGGATGTCCGCCGGCGCCGGGTGCCACGGCGGCGGCCCCTGATGCGTCAGCAGGCCCAGCGACAGCGGCGACGCGTTCAGCACCCCCACCCCGCGCGCCGCCGCGACCGGCAGGAACTCCGTCAGCAGCCGCGTGTTCTGCAGCGTGTAGTGGGCGTAGCTGATGACCACGTCGAGGTCGCACCGCTCGACCGCCCGCCGCAGCAGGCCCAGCGGGTAGCACGACATGCCGACGTACCGACACTTCCCCTCGCGCTTCAGGGCGTGGAGCACGTCGGCCGTCTCGGTGAAGACGCGTTCGGTGTCGTCGGCGAACTCGATGTCGTGCGCCAGCAGGATGTCCACGGCGTCGGTGCGGAGGCGCTTCAGCGAGCCGTCGAGGCAGCGGCGCATGCCGGCGGCGGTGAAGTCGAAGGCGTCGCGGTCGAGGCGGCCGGCCTTCGTACAGATCAGCACCCGCCCGCGGAGGCCGCCGGCGAGCGCGGCGCCGATCAGCTCCTCGGACACGCCCCTGCCGTAGTACGCCGACGTGTCGATGAGGTTGACGCCGGCGTCGAGCGCGGCGCGGATCACGTCGGCGGCGTCGGCGGCGGACACGGGGCCGTACTGCTGGCCGAGGGCGGCGCCGCCGAGGGACAGGTGCGAGACGCGGAGGCCGGTACGGCCGAGGGGACGAAGTTCCACGCGGTGAGTCTCCTGGGTGCGGTTACGGGCGAGCGCCGACTCGCGCCGCCGCCACCAGCGCGTCAGCCGCGCGGCGGCGAACGTCCTCCGGTGCCGCCGGGTCGGCGGCCGCGAGCACGCGGACAGCCCCGGCCAGGATGAGGCGTTCCATCCGGCCGGGCTCGGACGGGCCGGCGAACCAGCCGACGGCGTCGCAGGCCAGCACGAGGCGCGTGTGGTCGGGAACGTCCGGCCGGTACAACTCGACCGCCCGCTCCCACTGGCGCGCGCCCCGGTCCTGATCGCCCGCCGCCTCAACCATCGCGGCTTCGACGAGACACGCCTTCGCCCGGTCGCGCGGCCCCATCGACTCGGACGCCTCCACCAGCCGGGCGTGCATCCGCTCTCGGTAGTCGCCGTCGGCCCCGGGCGCGAACCGGCCGGCGTCGATCCCCCGGGCGATGGCGTCGCACACGACCGGGAACAAGTCCTGCGCCCGCCGCTGCCGCGCCGCCGCGACCTGCTCCCGGTTCCCGCCGACATCGACGGACGAAATGAAGTACGCCCCCGCTACCAGTACCGCGCCGAGGGCCACGCCGCCGCCGCCGAACAGCACGGCCCGCCGGGTGGCGCGGCGGGCGACGCGCTCGGCCCGGTCGGCGGCGTCCGCAGCTTCGTCGAGCTCGGCCTGGCGCCGCACCTGTTCGGCCTTGGCGAAGGCGTCGTGGACGGCGGCCGCGACCTCGCCGGCGTGGGCGAACCGGTCGGCCGGCTCGGGCGCCAGGCACTTCCGCGCCAGCCAGGGAAACCGCCCGGCCCCGGCGACGTCGTTGAGCCGCCCGTTCGCGTCGTCCAGTGCGGCCGCCGCCGCCTTCCCGAGCACCTCGTGCCCGCTGAGCCCCTGGTACGGCGCGGCGCCGGTCAGGATCGCGCACAAGACCCCGCCGAGGGCGAACACATCGGCCCGCTCGTCGACGCGGTCGTTCTCCCCCCGGGCCTGCTCCGGCGGCATATACGCCGGGGTGCCCACCACGTCGCCGACGCGGGTGCGGTCTTCCGGGCCCTCGCCGGGTTCGGCCGCACCCGGGTCGAGGCGCTTGCCGGCCGGGGCGGCCAGTTCCTTGGCAAGCCCCCAGTCCATCACCTGCACCTCGCCGAACGCCCCGACCATGACGTTCTGCGGCTTCAAGTCGCGGTGGACCACCCGCCGGGAGTGGGCGAACGCGACCGCCAGGCAGACCTGTTCGAACGCCCGGAGGAGCCGGTCGCGGTGGCCGACCGCTTCCCGCTCGTCGTCGTCGTCGAGCCCGGCCGGGCCGAGCGCCGCCCGGCCCGACGGCCGCGGGGTGGCGGCGATCTCGTCGGTCAGCGTGCGGCCGCGGATCAGCTTCATCACCAGGAACGGGTTGCCGTCCGGCAGCACCCCGACCTCGTGAACCGGGGGGATGCTCGGGTGCTGGAGCCGGCCGGTGATGCGGGCCTCGTCCACGAACCGGTCGGCGGCCGGCGTGCCCGCCAGCCGCGGGGTGAGCAACTTGATCGCCACCTCCCGGTCGAACGGCCGGTCGACGGCCCGGTGGACGACGCCCATGCCGCCGCGGGCGAGTTCCGGCCCGAGCTCGTACCGGCCGGCGATTAGCCCCGTGGCGACCGCCTCCCGGTTCGCCCCACTCGGCGGGACGTACGTCCCGGTGCGGTCCGGCGTCGGCCGGGTGCCGGTGGGGTTGGTGGCGTCCGGCGGCGTGGCGAACCGGGCCGCGTAGTCGGCCTTCTCGGTCGCCTCGACGGCCGCACGGGGCGTGTCCGGGTCGGCGAGCGGGATCGGCGTGGGGTCGGGCGGGGCGGGCGGCGCCGGCGGCCGGGCGTGGAGCCGGCGGGAGCCGCGCCCGCCCCGCTCCACGTCCACGCGGATGACGCCGGCGCAGTGGTAGCAGCGGGTGGCGCGGGCGGACATCGGCTCGCCGCAGTCGGGGCACTCCCGGGCGGGGCCGTCCGCGCCCGTCCGGCGGCGCCGCCCGGGGGCACGGCGCGCCCCGAAGCCGATGGCGACCATCAGCCCGCCGACGACGACACTGGCGGCGGCGGCGACGTAGCCGGGGGTGGCGTCGCGGGTCGGCCGGCGGGCGCGGCCGTCGTAGACGACGGCCCACTGCTCGCGCTCCTGCTCCGTCTGGTCGACGACGCGATTGATGTACCCCATGCCGAACCCGCCCACGACCGCGGCCAGGCCGCCGACGATCAGGAGCCAGCCGACGATCGGACGCGCCATGGCGAAACCCTCCCGGCCCAGAACGGGTGGGCTTCGTTTACGCCCCCGTCAGCCCGAGACCAGTACGACCCGGAACCCGATCGACTCCGACCGCGTGTCCGGCGAGTACGCCCGCCGCGCCGCGGAGCGGCAGTCCGGCGCCGGCATGTTCCACGCCCCGCCGCGCGCCACCCGCGACAGCCCGCGCGGCGGGCCGATCGGGTCGTCCGGCGGGCTCTCGGCGTAAAAATACTCGTCGTACCAGTCCATCACCCACTCCTGCACGTTGCCGTGCATGTCGCACAGCCCCCACGGGTTCGCCGGCTTGCCGCCGACCGCCGCCGGGTGCTTCGGGGCGTCGCGCATCCCGGTGTTGAACACCGCGTCGGCGCCCGTCAGCTTGTCGCCCCCGGCGAACGGCGTGGTCGTGCCGGCCCGGCAGGCGTACTCCCACTCGGCCTCCGTCGGCAGCCGGTACGACCGGTGGTGCCCCGCCTCCTCGGCCCGGTGCGACAGCTTCGCGCAGAACTGCTCGGCCTCCGCCCACGACACGTTCTCGACCGGCTGGAACTCGCCCCCCTTCGGGTGCTTCGACGGGTTCTTCCCCATGACCGCCTGGTACTCGCTCTGCGTCACCGGGAACACCGACAGGTAGATGCGCCGGCTCACCTGGATCGGGTGCGCCGGCCCCTCGTGCTCGCGGTGGCCGTGCTCGTCCGGCCCCGAGCCCATGACGAAGCGGCCGGGGGCGATGCGGGTGAAGTTCATGCCGACCGAGTTCTTCACGATCCGCAGGCCGCCGGTGCTCGACTTCGGGCCGGCGTTGCCGACCACCGACCCGCCCAGCGACGCCAGCAGCGCCGACGCCTGCGACGCGGTCGCCTCCGGGTCGAACGGCCG
>Ga0105046_10005381_pt1 | contig 20273 bp, 19 predicted proteins | sample MAT03_FD_78385 | JGI IMG/M metagenome (GOLD analysis project Ga0105046, IMG submission 78385) | Freshwater microbial communities from Lake Fryxell liftoff mats and glacier meltwater in Antarctica - MAT-03 (megahit assembly) | ecosystem: Environmental > Aquatic > Freshwater > Ice > Liftoff... | reverse complement strand
ATTATTTAGAAGAAATAGAACAAGCCAGGCAAATTATCAAAGGAAAAACAGGGCCCGCTGTCCGATATTTTAAACAAAAGATGCAGAGTTATGCAGAGAACCTGGAATTTGAAAAAGCGCAAGTCGCAAAAATTAAGCTGGAACTGATTGAAAACTGGCAAAGTTATACCATTGTGGTAAGTCCGGATATGGAAGATGTGGATGTATTTTCCATAGTTTCAAATGAAGAAGAGGTATATATCAATTTCATGGGCGTTTCGGAAGGTGCTATCAGTCAAACACATACTTTTGAATTTAAAAGAAAGCTGAATGAATCTGATTCCGATTTAGTGGGTCATGCAATAGTTGCAGTAAGGGAAATTTTTGAAACCAAGGCCAAAGAACTGATTACCAATGCGGAAATTGATTTTGATATTCCAGCTGTTACCATTACAAATCCTCAACGGGGCGATAAAAGGAAACTTCTCGATTTATCTTTAAAAAATGTGTTTTTCTATAAAAAAGAAAAAGTAACGCGAGCTATTGAAGCGGAATCTGAAAACAGGACAGAGCGCATTTTAAATAAAATGCAAAGCGATTTACGGCTTAGCAAGCAGCCCAAGAGAATTGAATGCTTTGACAATTCCAATATTCAAGGCACGAACCCGGTGTCTGCAATGGTTTGTTTTATAGATGCTTCTCCTGCCAAAAAGGAATATCGGCACTATAATGTTAAAACTGTAGTTGGGCCAGATGATTTTGCAACGATGTATGAAGTAGTTACCCGACGATATAAACGACAACTAGAAGAAGATCAAGCACTTCCAGATTTGATTCTGATAGATGGAGGCAAAGGACAGCTGTCTGCAGCCTGCAATGCCTTGAAAGATCTTGGAATTTATGGTCAAATTCCGATAATTGGAATAGCCAAAAGATTGGAAGAGCTTTTTTATCCGGACGATCCATATCCACTTTATTTAGAGAAAAGATCTGAAACATTAAAAGTGTTGCAACGGGCTAGAGATGAGGCGCATAGATTTGGAATTACATTTCATCGTAGCAAGAGAAGCAAAGCAAGTTTGACAACCGCTTTAGAATCTGTACCAGGTTTGGGGAAAAAATCTGTAGAGTTTATTTACAAGCGATTCAAATCTATTAGTCAAATAAAGGAGGAGGACCGGCTCGAAATTGAAAATGAGATTGGAAAGTCAAGAACCGAAGTTTTGTTCAAGTACATTAATTCGGGCAATGACCAGACGAAAGTTATCAACGAAATTTAAAAATGCGATAAGTTTGCCCAATGATAATAGCACCTTCAATCCTGGCAGCCGATTTTGGCAAACTGAAAGAAGAAATTGAATTGGTGAATGAAAGCCAGGCCGATTGGTTTCACATCGATGTGATGGATGGCCTATTTGTTCCCAATATTTCATTTGGTTTTCCGGTAATGGAAGTATTGGCCAAATATGCCAAAAAGCCATTGGATGTGCATTTAATGATCATGCAGCCAGAACGTTATATAGAAAGATTTATGGATTATAATATTCACGCACTTTCTGTACATCAAGAGGCTACTTTGCAGATTCATAGAACCTTAGAAGTGATAAAGAAGCGTGGAGTCAAAACCGGAATTGCACTAAATCCAGGTACGCATGAGTCGGCAATTGAGCCAGTTGGTGATCTTGTTGATTTTGTGAACCTAATGACTGTGAATCCAGGTTTCGGGGGGCAAAGTTTTATCCAATCTGCAAAGGAAAAAATTGCGAATTTAGATGTGTACCGAAAGCATAAACAATTGGGATTTCAAATAGAATTGGATGGCGGAATATCTGGCGATAACATTCATAAATTGAGTGCTTTAGGTGCAAATATTTTCGTAATGGGAACCGCATTCTTCAAGGCATCTGACCCTAAATCATATCTCGATTCTATAAAAACTATGCAATAGTAATCTTAAGAAAACCGCTTTAGAATTCTTTCGATTCCATCAATATACCCATTTCCAAAGAGGTAAACATGAATGAGCAAAGGATGGATATGATAAACTGAAACGCGTTCACCAAAGCCTGGTTCTAAAGGAAATACGTCAAGATAAGACTCGTAAAATGCGGGCTCGAATCCACCAAAAAGATACGTCAAGGCAAGTTCACTTTCTCTCAAACCATAGTAGCAAGCTGGATCTATAAATATAGGTTTACCGAGATTGTTTGTCATCAGATTTCCAGACCAAAGATCGCCATGAAGCAAGGCTGGAGCCTCTTCTGGAATTATTTTCCCCAATCTGCTGCACAGATTTTCTATTCTTTTGTAGAGATCAATTGAAATTTTTTCTTCCATCAGGCATTTGCCAACCATAGGCAATATTCTGTTTTGAATCAGAAAGTTGATTCCATCTAATTTCCAAAGGTTATCCTGACAAATGGAAGCAATATAATTGTTGTGTTCAAAACCAAATTGTGAGCTGCTTTCAAGGTGTAAATGAGCAAGTTGCTTGCCTGCCATTTCGAAAGTAGCTTTTGTCGGACTTCCTTCAGCAATAAATTCTGAGATCAGATAGTTGTAGCCAAATTTCCTGCCTGTGCCTGTTATTTCCGGAACGCCAACGAAGGCCTTCATCATGTTGAGTTCAGTGGCTTCCGAATGAAAACAATCTTCTATTTCAAGTTCATTCAACTTTGTAAAAAATATCCCTTCAGAACTAATAATTTTCACTCCAGTATTCACCACCCCAGAGGCAACTACTGTAAACTCTTCTATTTCAACATCATGCCCAAATTTTTCAAAGAAAATAGATTCAAAGATTTGGAGATAGGAGTTTGTCATCTGGAATTAAGCCTGAGTAATTTGAGTTTTGAATTTCACTTTTGGAAACCGTCTCCTCAATGGGTTTATTAGAAATTTTTGTTGCATTGTAAAACTCTGTTCATGCACTTGGCCAAAGAGCATAAGCCATTTGGAGAAAATTTCAGGCTCTTCTGCTTTAAATGAGTCAGGATCGATATTTTTGCGGTTTAGGAATTCTAAAAATTCATCCATTTCTATTGCTTCGGTTTCCATATTCAACATCAAGTACGACCCAAATTAACCAAGAGTTTATCAAACGATTGAGTTCAATTTGGGGAATAGCTGAGGCAGAAGCAATTGCAAAACAGATTTGGGAAGCCCTATTAAAAAATGCGAGCATCTTTCCGTTGCCAAAAAATGTGCATTTAAGTGATGAAAACATTGATTTTTTGGAGTCCGTTTTGGTTAGGCTAGAGCAGAAAGAGCCTCTGCAATATATTTTAGAAAGGGCATATTTTGTTGATTTTGAGCTATTTGTCAATTCTTCTGTCCTAATTCCAAGGCCAGAGACAGAAGAGTTGGTGCTTTGGATTTTGGAAGCCCAAAACCAAGAAGAAAAGACAGTTCTAGACATTTGCACCGGAAGCGGCTGCATTGCCCTTGGATTGGCAAAAAAAGGGAAATTCAGAAAAATTTCAGGTCTAGATATCAGTGAAGCCGCATTGAAAGTTGCCCAAAAAAATGGAATTGCATTAGACCTTCCTGTAGATTGGCTGGCCAGCGACATTTTGAATTCAGGATCCGAAATCCAGGGCGACTGTGACATTTGGGTTTCAAATCCTCCTTATGTACTTCATTCAGAGGCAGTTGAAATGCATGAAAGTGTCTTGCTTTACGAGCCAGAGATTGCTTTATTTGTTCCAGATGCGAATCCACTTTTATTTTATAAGTCGATTGCCGAATTGGCTAGTCAAAAACTAAAACCAGGTGGCGCTTTGTATTTTGAGATCAATCCACTTTTTGCTCAAGAAACCAAATTATTGATGCAAAATATTGGTTTTGAGCATGTTGAATTAAAGAAAGATATGTTTGGGAAGTTAAGAATGCTGCGTGGATTTTTGCCTAATGCTTAATTCTCAAAATCTGAAACGGGAATCCACATTGTTGTAGCAATTGCCTGCTTCTTTCTTCTCTCGCATCAGTTAAAAAAACCTGGCCCATTTCTGGCTCAGCGATTTTTTCAATCAATCGTTGAATTCGGATGTCATCTAGTTTGTCAAAAATATCATCAAGCAAAAGCCAGGGTTTCTGGCCTTTTTCCTCTTTAAGAAATTGATATTGAGCCAGTTTTAAAGAAAGCAGAAATGTTTTGAGTTGTCCTTGCGAGCCAAATTTTTTAATGGATTTGTTGTCAAAAAGATACAGGAAATCATCTTTGTGAACGCCTGAATTGGACCGTTGGCTTTCTAAATCTGCGGCTCTGGTTTTTAAAAAAAGTTCACTAAAGTCAAAATTCAACAATTCGCTTTGGTATTCGATTCTGGCATCTTCGGCCCCATCAGAAAGAAACTGATATTGAAGTTTAAAATATGAATTTAAAATGGGCACATACTTTTTCCTGAATTCAAAAACTATGATTCCCTCCTTTGAAAGCTCTTCATCTAATGTTTGCAAAAGTGTGTAGTCAACACGTTGTCTGTCAGCAAAATACTTCAGCGTTGCATTTCTATGATTGAGTTGCTTTTTGTATCGACTCAAATGAAAAAGATATTTTGGAAAAGCCTGAGAGAAGGTGTTGTCAATAAAATTTCTTCGCCATTCAGCACTTTCATTCATCAGAAATGGCTCATCAGGAAGGATATAAACCAAGGGCAAACGCCCTACATGATCGCTAATTTTCTCAACTTGTCCGCCATTCCATGTAATCTTTTTTTTCTCCTCAGGTGTATAAACGATTTCCAATCGAGTGCTTAAATCGTTGTCTGATAGCCTGGCATCCAGCCTGTAAAACAGGCATGAATGGAGAATATTTAGTGCATCTTGTTTATGGAAAAGCGACCGGGCCAAACTCAAATGATGCAGCGCATCCAGGAGATTTGTTTTGCCAATTCCGTTTTTTCCGGTAATGGCTGTAATTCGTCCTTCAAAAAGAAAATCCGCTTCTTGATAGCTCTTAAATTGAATGAGTTTTAGCTGTTGTAATAGCAAATTTTTGCTTTCAGAATGAATTCAAAAGCTATTCCGGGTCCAAACTTGGGGGAATATTGAGGCTGCTAAGCAGCTTATCCATTTTTTCTGCTTCCAACAAAGTTTCATCCAGAAAGAATCGCAATTCTGGAATGATCCGCACCTGATTCCTTATTTTAGAGCCAAGTTGCTGTCTGATTTGTCTGCTGAGGTCTTTGATTTCGTCCAAAACAACTTGTGGTTTTTTGCTCAATGTCAGACTTAGATAAACCGTTGCAATCCCTAAATCCGGACTCATATTGACCCCAGAAACGGTAATAAAAGCACCGCCAAAAATGGATTTTATATCCTGTTGAAAAATGGCGCCCAATTCCTTTTGGATTAACCTCGAAAATTTCTGTTGTCTTTGCGTACTCATATCTTTTGGTTTCTGGACTTTGCAATTCAACGGTTTTTGAATCTTTCCAAAACTGAGGCAAAAGTAAATACAAATATTTTTGAATGCCTTAAAAACAAGATTTCTATTTTAATGATCGCTTTAGGCACATAATATTTAGAGACAACAAGTTTACTTTCAATAGAATATGAAAATAGAATCGCAACTAGTTCTCTAAATTTAAAATTTAGACCGATAGCCTGTTTTTTTTGCTACGAAATTCCAAACCAATCTAATTCGGGTTGTAACTTTGTAGCATGATAAACTGGAACGAACTTAGCACCTTAAGCAATTTAGAAAAGGCGGTTGAACAATCTTTCACGCACCCGATTGTTATTTTCAAGCATAGTACAAGATGCCCAATTAGCCAAATGGCTTTGGATCGCTTTGAAAGAAAGTGGGACGCTTCAATTGCCGATGGACTTGAAACTTACTTTTTGGATTTAATCGCCCACAGAGAAATTTCAAATATGATTGCCAGTCAGATGGAAGTTCAGCACGAGTCGCCTCAAGTTTTGGTAATTAGGGACGGAAAATGCGTGTATTCTGAAACCCATCAAGCCATTCGGGTCGAAGATGTTTTGTCTTCAATTAAAAATTGAATGTTATAACTTGTTCAATTTCAGGATGTAGGCTTTTTGCCACAGGACAAGTAAGAGCGGCTCGCTTTAGCAATTCCTTTTGATGATCGCTGGCAACTGGGTTTGGCCATAGAAATTCAATTTCAATCTTAGAGATTCGTCTTGGGTCACTCACCATATGTTTGGTGATTGAGGATGAAAGGCCCTGTAAATCAATATTTTCTCGATTTGCATAGATCCCCATTAAAGTCATCATGCAACTTGAAAGCGCTGCGCAAACTGTATCCGTAGGGGAGAAAGCCTCGCCTCTTCCATTGTTGTCTATGGGGGCATCTGTTATAAACGATTTGCCTGAATTGGTGTGTTGAACTTCAGTTCGAAGTTCGCCTAAATATTTTCCGGTTGCTGTTGCCATTATAAATTTGGAATGGGTAAAATAATTGTTGACTTTTGGCTACAAGGATAAGCCATGTTGAGATTTCTTTCATTTTTATTTGTCTTTTATTTTATTTTTTCAAGCCAGAAGGCAACAGCACAAAGCGATGAACTTTCTTATTCTGAGGAGTTTACCTATGGAATAAATTTTAATACCAACGCTGGATTGATTGGAGGATTCGATTTCAAATGGTCGTTTGCCAAAGGTCCAAAGCAATATCAAAGTTTTGGTCTGAGTTTCGTGAATGTCAAAAATCCAAAAGAATATAGATCTAGGAACGACGCTACAGGAAATACATTTTTGGCGTACAAGACAAATTACCTTTTTGTTTTAAGGCCACATTACGGCAGAGAATTTGTTCTTTTTAGGAAAGCCGCCGAAGAAGGTGTGCATGTCAATGCCATTCTCTCAGCCGGTCCAAGTATAGGCATGTTAAAACCATACTATATTCTGTATCTGCAATCGCCCTCAAATCCAAACACCGCTGTCAGTGTTCCATATACAGAAGATCTCAATATCAACCAGATATTTGGCGTTGGGAATCTCACAGATGGCTTGGATCAAACCAAAATTTCAATTGGCGTACACGCAAAAGCTGCCATTGCGTTTGAGTTTGGACAGATCAAAAATTCAGTTGTGGGGCTGGAAACAGGATTTGTTGTGGAGCAGTTCGCAAAGGAGCAAAAGATTATGGCCTTTGCCGGAAACCGAAGTTTTTACACTTCTGCCTTCATTACCCTGTATTATGGTCGCAAATATTAGATTCTGAAAAGGGATTTTTCAAATGTGATAATATGTATTTGTGCTTAGTTTAAGACAGGGGACTAAGCAAGCCAAATTGATAGTGGTTTAATAAAATTCCTGTAGCAATGGCGGCGTTCAAAGATTCTGCTTGCCCAAATGAGGGAATGGTAATTGGAACGACATCGCTTTGAAGCCATTTTTCCGAAATCCCTTTCGCTTCATTTCCAATAACCAACATAGATTTTTGGGGAAATCTAAAGTTGTATAAATTTTGCCCACTCATATCGGCTATAAATGCCTTTCTTTCAGACGATAGCAAAAATTCAACATCTGTTTTTACTTGTTTAATTCTAAGAAAAGAGCCCATACTTGCAGAAATTACTTTTGGATTGTGCCACTCTACGCCATATCCAATGGTGATAACTTCTTTCAATCCAAACCAATCAGCAAGTCTGATTATGGTTCCAAGATTGCCTGGGTCAGATATGGATTCAAGCACAAGCCAAAAATTCAGACTAACGTCTGGAATACTTAATTTTTTCTTTTGCTTAACGACAGCCAATGCGGCGTTGTTGGTTTTAAAAGTGCTGATTTGGCTCAATTGCTCTTCACTACAAACGAAGATTTTTTCTTCAAAATTTGATAATTTTGATTTGTAAGATTCATGAAATGAATGGCTTATCACTATAAAGTCTATCTCCCAATTTGACTTTATAGTTTCTAAAACCACTTTAGCTCCTTCCACCAAAAACAATTTAGATTCTTCTCTATTTTTTTTTTGATGCAAAGCTTTTGTTTGTTTGGCTTTTGTCTGGCTTAGAAGTTGCATTTCCGATTACTTTTGAGGCCGAAGTTATTGTAAATTCAGTTTTCGGATTTGAGTCATTTGTATTTAGTTATAAAAAGATGGATTGAAGCAAAAAACAGGATTTTAATCCTTTGTTTTACAATGCTTTATATGCAAAGCTGTATAACTACTCCATTTTTAAAAAAGGGTCAACATCTACTTATCAATCAAAAAGTAAAGGGAAATCGTGGAACGAATACTGAGGATTTGGAATTGTTGTACCGTCAAAAGGCGAATAGAAAGATTTTGGGCCTAACCCCTTACCTTGCTTTTTATTTTTTCGGCAAGAGTATTTGGGATACAACCAGGACCAGAAAGCAGATCAAGCAAAAAATTGCGTATTATGATCATAAAATTAAGCAACTACCAATCGGTTCTTCTCAAGACTCTATTAGATTAGAAGCTAAAAAGGAAAAAAAGTGTAAAAAACTGTATATCAATCTGCTGGAAGGAAATTGGTGGATGCGTGTTGTTGGCGAGCCACCTGCCATTTTTGACAGTTCCAAGGCAAAGGAGACGGTTTTAGAGATTCAAAAGTTTCTTTTCAACAAAGGATATTTTGATGCATTGGTTAACCTCAGAATTGATACCATAATAGGAGGCAATGTTTCAGTCAAATATCTAATCAAAGAAAATACGGTACATCGCATCCGCCATTTGGAATATTTAACCAATGATTTTAGGATTCGGAGACTACTTGATAGTGCAAAAAGTTCAATGAGTCTGAAGGTTGGAAACGACTATCAGAAAGAAAACATAGTTGCCGATCGGGATGCGATTGAAAAGCTTTTGCGGAATAAGGGCTACTTCAGTTTTAGCCGGGATTATATCAATGTAAAAGTGGATACGCTTGCAGCCGAACCCAAAACCAACTTGGATTCTTTACTTTTCAAAAAAGATCCCGCATTGTTTTCACGATTAGGTCTGGACCTAAAGCTCACCATCCAAAATCCTGAAGATGGGCAACACAAATCGTATGTGATGGATAGCATTTCGTTTACGCTAAACGAATCTGATTCTTCAAAAATTGGCTTTCCAGATACCATTCGATACAATCAGGTAGATTATCTGTTTCAGACTCAAAGAAAATATTCATTGGGAATACTAGATTCTAAAATACTTGTGCACCCAAAACAATATTTTCATAATGCCCGACTGACCAATACACAAGCACAATTGTCGGGCATGGATATGTTTCGTTATGTAAATCTTTCGCTCGATACAAACGGTCAGAAAATGAACCTGCGAATTACCGCAAATAGATTGCCTAAGTATCAGACATCTAATGAAATAGGTCTTCTCATGAGCCAAGGATCGCCAGGACCATACTTTAATACTGGCTTTAAAATTAGAAATATCTTTGGTGGTTTTGAGGTATTTGAACTCAATTTTCGCTACTCTCAGGAAGGTCAGCTTTCTACATTCTTGCCAAGCGATGTTGTATTTAGAGCCCGAGACTTAAGCGTTACCGGTGCATTTACCATTTCATCAATCCTGTTTCCAATCAAACTAAGCCCGAAGCTCTATGAGTATAATCCAAAAACACGTTTCATTTTTAGTATTAATGCCATAAAGAGACCAGAGTATATTCGGAATCTTTTAAAAGGGGCATTAGTTTATTCAGTTCAATTGTCTCAATCAAGCCAGATTGGTATTTCTCCGATTGATGTTACAGTTAATATCACACCTCCAAATGCGCTGAATCCCAATTACTTACAGCAGCTTATTCTGTTTTCAGGCCTTGGTCAAAGTGTATTGCAATCTTTTCAATCTGCCATTGTCACCAACTTCAATGCATATTATATGTACAATGATAATTTTAGTGGCTCACGAAAACGTGCGAAATACTTTAGACTTAATGTTGAGTATGGAGGTGAACTTCTTCATCGTGTGCTGAGCGATATTTTAGATAGAAAGGAAACCACAATTGGGGATTTTAAAACTTTTCGATATTTTAGAACCACAAGCGATTTCCGTTTTTATCAACCAACGAGCAAAAGAACACTCGTAGCTTTTCGGGTTTCGGGCGGGGTTTCAATTCCAATCGGAAATTCAACGATTCTTCCTTGGGAAAAATACAACTTTGCTGGAGGTAGTAGCAGTATAAGGGCTTGGTTGCCACGTCGTTTAGGGCCAGGCAGTTTTTTACCTGAGGGTGCTACAAATCCAAATGACCTTAGAACTGAACAGCCAGGCGAATTGATTTTGGAGGCAAGCGTAGAGGTTAGAAGAAAAATTATTGGGTTTTTTGAAGGGGCATTGTTTGCAGATGCTGGCAATGTTTGGAGTATCTATAAAGATGTAGATAGGCCAGGTGCTGAGTTTACGCCCTTGTTTATCAGGCAGGTGGCGCTTGGCGGTGGCATCGGTTTCCGTTTCGATTTTTCGTTTTTGATTATCAGAATTGATGCAGCAACCAAGATATACAATCCAGCATTTCAGAATTTTGCCGACAAATGGACAATCCAAAACATAAGTTGGAAAAAGCCTTTTGGAAGCAAAGGCCAGACACTTCTAAATGTGGGTATAGGCTATCCTTTTTAAATTAGCATTTGGGCCAAACTAATCAAAGTGTTTTGCTTCTTCCCAGTAGAGGTCCATTTCCGTTAGCGTCATATCGGAAAGGTTTCTTCCAATTTCTTCCGCCCTTTTTTCAATATGGTTGAATCTTTTTGTGAATTTTAAATTCGTTTTTTCAAGAGCGAGATCGGCATTCAATCCCTTAAACCTTGCATAATTGATTAAAGAAAAGAAGACATCACCAAGTTCCTTTTCAGCCATTTCTCTATTGAAATCTACTTTGTCGCACTCTTCTTGAAACTCAATAAGTTCTTCTTTTACCTTATCCCAAACTTGAGCAGGCTCATCCCAATCAAAACCGGCGCCTCTTGCCTTTTCCTGAATTCGCATTGCCTTTATCATTGGTGGAAGTGATGAGGGAACTCCTGCTAACGTTCCTTTTTGACCTTCTGATTTCTTTAATGACTCCCAGTTTTTTTTAACTTCTTCTTCGTCAGCTACTTCTACATTTCCATAAATGTGCGGATGCCTGTATTTTAATTTTTCAATCAAAGTATAAATAACATCTGAAACATCAAATTGGTCAGATTCAGATGCGATTCTACAGTAAAATACAATGTGCAAAAGGACATCGCCCAACTCCTTTTTTATTTCATTCGGGTCGTTTTTGGAAATCGCATCTGCAAGTTCATATACTTCTTCAATTGTTAAATGGCGAAGCGTCTCATTCGTCTGTTTCTTATCCCAAGGGCAATTGAGTCGAAGCTCATCCATCAAGGTTAGTAAATTTCCAAACGATCGGAGCTTAAGGTCAAGTTTGTTGTCAATAGGAGGAGTGATCACAATATTTTGTAAAAATAAGGCTGCAAATAAAGGTTTTGTTATTCCAATATTGCGTATAAAAAATAAAACCCTGAGGCAATGCGCTTCAGGGTTTTACGTGTTAACATTTTGGTTAAAAATTTCTTAGATCTTCCAGTTGTTGCCAGAAGACAAGCGACTATTAACTTTGGGATTCGAGGCTTATTGAATTTACCTTACTTTTTACATCATTGAGACAAAGCTTGCACTTTCATTTTTTCCATACATATCCAGTAATGTTTTACTTTTGTTCATCTTTGTTCAGAATAATGAATATCTGGTTATCAATTAATTGATCAAATAAAATATAGAGAAATTGTGGAAAAGGATTATCGAAATTCAGAAATGGAAAAGCAATTGCTTCGCTTATTGGCCAGGCAAATTGAAAAACAGCTGAATAAAGGACCCGTTTCTGACTGGAGCCAACGAGATTTTATTGCCCTCAGCGAAACCATTGAGAATTTAACCAAAGAGCAAATTTCCGTTACAACTTTAAAACGGGTTTTCGGAAAAGTAGAGTATAGTGGCTTGCCATACATTCATACCCTCAATGTTTTAGCTCAGTTTGTAGGTTTTGCGCACTGGTCAGAATTTAAGAAAAAAGAACTTGGAATAGAAGATGTCGCAATAGAACTTTCTGTACCAAAAGTGAAAGCTTCTTCAGTTTCAGTCAATTTACCAGAAAGGGTAGCGAAGCAAAATTGGTTGAAGATTACAGGTATTACGAAAGTGCTTCTATTCATTTTTGGGATATTATCTGTTTTTCTTTTGGGTTGGTATGGATCCTGGTGGTGGGAAAAGGGAAGGTGGTTGGCGCCAGCAACTATAAATAACATCAGTTCTCCAGGAAAGTTATCAGCAGAAATCTTGTATCCTGATTCATTCCCCGTCCATGTAAAATTTAATTACCAGGGCCCCGTATCTGATCCTGATGACCTAACTGTAATCAGACTCGAATCAGGGTTAATGGAGAATTTTGATATAAATAGTGCAGGATATGGAAGCCGGAAGCATACATTTGACAAGCCGGGAATTTATCCAATACGGATATTTTGCAACAGGCATCAATTGGCATATTTTCCGTTTTTGGTGCCCAGCTTATATTGGTCCGCTACAATAAGGAAAGGTGTCAAAATCAAAGAATTACCTATAGAACCCGATGAATTTCCATTTCTCCATCTCAACAATGCGATTCTGAAAAAATCAGGAATAGACAGCAATAGTAGATTTTCGACCAGCCTAGCAAGGTTCAAAGATTACGGCTTAAGTGGGGACAATTTTACTTTTACCTCTGCAATTAGAAACAATCAGACAAAACCTGAGTTAAAAGACCAACTTTCAAAAATATTGATTCGATGCGCAAATAATTCAATCCACTTGCAGTTTGCCAAAATCTTACCTAGACATGGATTCTTTATTCAAATTTCAGACAATTATTTGAGTAAGGGGAATTTAAGTAAGGACTCAGGATTCGTTCAACCCTTAGAAAATTGGCGGGTTGTAAAGGTTCAAACCAAGAATAAAAACTGCAAGGTATGGATCGATAATAAACTAATTTTGGAAGAGAATTACACCTTGCCCCTCGGTGATGTAGTGGGTCTGGAATATATTTTTGTTGGATCAGGAGAGGTCAAAAATTTGCAATTGTCCGACAAAAGAGGAAAAATTTGGGAAGAGAATTTCGATGTTTTAAATTGATAATTAATGAAATCTTCAGAAGCAAGAACTGAATCTATAATCATCTTCTTTGATGGAGAATGCAACTTATGCAATGGATTTATGCAGTTTATGCTTGGACGAGATCCAAAAAAGAAATTTCGCTTTGCGGCATTGCAATCTGAAATTGGGAAAAAGTTTGGCGTAGAAAATGGAGCGTTGAGTTTTGCAGAAATGAAAACAATCGCTGTTTTTAACAATGGGCAGTTTTTGTATAAATCAAGGGCCGTATTGTATATCTTTCAGCATATGGATTTCCCCTGGAAAATCTTAAGTGTTGCAAAAATCTTCCCAACCGCTTTTTCTGATTTGATTTATGATTTTGTGGCTCGAAATCGCTACAAATGGTTCGGGAAAAAGGATCAGTGCATGATTCCAACACCTGAAATAATGGAAAGATTTTTAAGCTAAAGTCATCCCTTTAGGTTTCCCCTCAATTGAACCTAAGCGTCCAAAATTTTAAATTTTCTCCACACCATTTCCTAAACGACTCACATAGAAATCTGCCTTTAGACCTGTCACTTTCAAATATTGAGCACCAACAATGTGTTCAAATGCTTGTATTTCAGATGTTTTAACAATAGAAATGGCACATCCGCCAAAACCAGCCCCTGTCATCCGGGCACCCAAACAAGCTGGATGTGCATTGGCCGCCTCTGTAATTGCATCTAGCTCTTTGCCCGTAACTTCATAGTCATTTTTCAAGGATAGATGCGATTCTTTTAAGAGTTGCCCAAACTGAAAAAGATCTCCCGCTTTTAGAACTTCCATTGCTTTTATAACCCTTTGGTTTTCTGATACTACGTGCCTTGATCTGGCTTTTAAGGTAGCATCCGTTAAGTTATTTTCTATAACCTGCAGGTTCGCTTCGCATAAATTGGAGAAACTATTTTCAATGTTCAAAATGGAAAGTGCCAATTCACATTCGCCCCTTCTTTCGTTGTATTTGCTGTCTGCCAGTTCTCGGCGCTTGTTCGTATTGATGATGACAAGGCTATACTCACCAAGGTTTAGTGGTGCATATTGATAGTCAAGGGTTTGACAATTGAGTAGAATTGCGTTGTTCTCCTTTCCCAACGAAACTGAGAACTGATCCATGATTCCACAATTGACACCAATAAATTGATTTTCAACTTTTTGTGCAAATTTTGCCAGCCAAACTCTATCAATTGTTTCAATGCCTGCCTCTGTTAGAAACATAAAACCAGTCAACACTTCTATGGCAGCAGAAGACGAAAGCCCTGCTCCATCTGGAAGATCGCCTGAAAAAAGAACATCAGCGCCAGATAATTGATGACCTTCGTTCTTCAACATCGAAACAACACCTGCCGGATAATTTGACCATTTCCTTTTTGGATCAAAATTGATTGCATCGTTTAAATCAATTTCAAATGTTCCGGGATGGTTGAGCGATGAGAACCTGATTTTGTTGTCATTCCGCTTTCTTGTTGCGGCCATGATTCCCAGCGTTAGTGCCCCGGGAAATACACTGCCACCGTTATAATCTATATGCTCACCAATTAGGTTGACACGGCCTGGAGAAAAGTAGAAATTCAATTCATTGCCATTCCCATATAGTTTTACGAATTCTGGTTTTATCTGTTCTTTGGTCATCAGATGGTTCTTTGGTTTTTAATATTTTGCAGACAGGAACTGCAAATCTATCAAATGGTGTTTAACAAATGTTGTTGATGTTCAATAATTTAAATGGAAAAATCAATATCAATTAACCACCAAACCTTTAGTTTCCGGCTAATTAATAATTTGGTTCTTGGAGCAGAAGCTATTGAATTATTTGATTCTATTCCTCTTCATAGTTCCCGCCTTCATCTCCCATTTGGGCAAATCCAACATACTTTTCGAAATCTTTTTGGTACTTACTCGCCAATTCATTCTGTCCGGCACCTTTGTAAGCCATAAAAAGTTGTTGTAAAACATAAACATTGGTTTGAATGTCAAAGCTATGCAAACCCGGAGTTTTTGTTTGATATTCAAGATCTTGCATCGCTCGTTTGTGCATGGTTATGGCAATGTCATCCGCTAGTTTTTTATCACCAATTTCTAGTAAAAGAGGAATAAACTGAGGCGTATAGACATCGTATTCTGTAGCTTTATCCGGCATTACTTTAAAGCAATAGTCAAGAACCTCTTTTGCTTTCTGCTTTTTAGTTTTACCACCTTCTGTCTGGCTGGTTAATCCTGCATAAGAACTCGTGTCTCCTTCCTGGTTGGCTTCATTAATAAGTTGAGAAGCAAGCATATAGAACGACTTTCGAGCATTGAGCGGAAATCGCTTATAGTTTTCGTCATAATATACGTTTGGATTATCCAGATTTCTCCAGAACATTTTTTTCATCATGTTCTCATACATTACAGGCGTATTCACAACTCCATCTGAGGCACCTGGATTGTAAATTGGGGTCAATCGATAGGCCAATCCTTCCAGTTGCATGTATGGCTTCAGGTTTAAATATGAAGATCCGGAAAGGGTGGTAGAAAAGTAAACCGGCCTGCTCCAATCCATATTGGCGAGGAGGTTGAGCACCACAAAGTCATTTTTGTACAAGGCATTTTTGCCAATTGTCCAGGTAATTCTTTTTGAAATTCTCGCTTTATCTTTAGCAGGAATCCAATCCATTGCGGCAACTTTTGCGCTGTCCACATCCAAAGAAAAAGTCTTGGTAGGGTAGGAGGCAATGCTTTTTCCGCCTTGCGTGGCTACCATAACGGCTGAGTTTTCATTCTCAATAAGCTTCATAAGCAATCGCAAATCGATTCCACCTTTCACTGCCGTGTTTTCGTAAAATGGTATGTAATCGTTTTTACCTTGAATATAGTGCTTCAATTCCAATGAAATGGGCAGCGGGGTAGATTCATAGGCTTTCTTTTTCATCTGCCCAACATACCAATCTGTTCCTAATAAGGAAAGGTTACAAACTCGAACATCCGTTCGGAAACCTTCTACCTCCTGGGCGTACCAAAGTGGGAAAGTATCGTTGTCACCGCCAGTAAAAAGGATTGCGTTTTTAGCGCATGAATTCAAAAGATTTTTTGCGGAATCTACTGAGTGATAACGCTCTGACCGGTCGTGATCGTCCCAGGCCGCTTTGGCCATTATTACCGGAACCAGCAAGCATAAGGCGGTGGCTAAAATTCCTGCTGTGACTTTGTTTTTTATGAGTTTTTCAATGAAATCTGCAATGAATAAAACGCCCAAACCAATCCAGATACAGAATGCATAGTAAGAACCAGCAAATGTGTAATCACGTTCTCGGGGTTCTACAGGGGGTTGATTCAGGTAAATGATGATGGCGATTCCCGTAAAGAAAAATAGCAAGCCAACAATAAATGCATTCTTTCCTTTTCGCTTGTATTGAAAAAGTAAACCAGCAATGCCCAGCAAAAGCGGCAAGGCATAGTACTTATTTCTTGCCTTGTTTTTGGCAATAGAGTCTGGAAGACCTTTGTCGCTTGAAAATGGAGAAAGGACACCGGCATCTTGAAAGTCAGATTCTCTGCCAATGAAATTCCATCCAAAATATCTCCAATACATGTGGCCGATCTGATATTTGAACAAAAAGGAAATATTTTGGCTAAATGAAGGCTTTGCTTCAGGATCGGCAGGAAGTTTCACCCAACGTTTATACGCTGCAATGTGGTTGCCTTGTGGGCTATAGATTCTTGGAAGCAAGGTTTTGTCTTTGCTCGCATATTCCTGAATCATCTTTTTTTCTATGACATCATATTTGTCTTTTCCTTTCAAATAGATCGGATCGCCTTCTTTTGTGGCTATTGGAGAAGCATTGTATTGCGGACCATAAAGCAATGGTCTATCTCCATATTGTTCTCTTTTTAAGTAACTTACGAAAGTGATTGCGTTTTCAGGATCATTTTCGTCAATTGGTGGATTGAAATTGGATCGGATTAAAATGATGCCATATGATGCATAACCAATCAGAATGAATGCGAATGCCAGTAGAGCAGTATTGGCCAGGGCTTTGCCATGTTTTTGGGTGTATGAAATTGCAAAAACAACCGACCCAAGAAATAAGGCTACGAAAAATAAAATTCCTGAATTGAATGGCAATCCAAGGCTATTGACAAAGAAAATTTCAAAACTATTGGCAATGGATGGAAGGCCGGTTATGACCCCAACCTGGATAACCCCGAGAATAACAAGGCTTACCAAAAAGGTGTAGATCATGCCTTTGATGGAATAATCATATCGGCGGAAATAATATACGTAGGCCATGGCAGGTATGGTTACCAAATTGAGCAAGTGGACGCCAATGGAAAGGCCCATCATGTAGGCTATGAAAATCAACCAACGGTCTGCAAATGGCTGATCAGCAACGGCATCCCATTTGAGAATGGCCCAAAAAACTACTGCAGTAAAGAAGGATGACATGGCATAAACTTCAGCCTCAACTGCTGAAAACCACGCAGAATCGCTGAAAGTGTATGCCAAACCACCAACAAGGCCAGCCCCTAAAATGGCTATTGTTTGACCAAGGCTTGCTTCTTCGCCTTTTTCAACAACCAATTTGCGGGCCAACAAAGTAACTGACCAGCATAAAAATAAAGATGAAAAGGATGAACAAAGGACCGAAACCATGTTGACCCAAAATGCAACCTGAGTGACATCAGAACCTGCCAACATGGAAAACATTCTTCCAACCAAAAGGAAAAAAGGTGCTCCTGGAGGGTGTGGAACCATTAATTTGTATGAAACGGCAATAAATTCTCCGCAATCCCAGAAACTGCCGGTTGGCTCTACTGTAGCGGTATAGGTGTATGTGGCAATGGCAAATACCAACCAGCCAACAAGATTGTTTAATCTTTGGAAAGAGGTCATGAAAGACTTAATTGTTTTGAAATAAGGAACTTAGAAAATGCAAATCGCTTTTCTTCATATAGAACAAGGCCGCAAAACTAGTGAAAAACAAGGCTATAGCAAAGATTCCTTTAAAAACGAATTATAACAGACTAGAATTATTGCCACCTCCATGATTTTACTTTATAAGTGAATGATTCCAAAGCAGTTCTCTTTTTTGAAAAGCTTCGGGTTTCGACAAGTTCAGGCACTCCTATTTTGAACACTGCTGATCTGCGTTTATGCCCGCGTTTTTATGGGACCGCACATCCAAACCTACCGTGAAGTGGCTTATAAAAGTGCGTAAGGATTTAGAATTCAAAATTGCCTTTGGTCTTTCAATTTCTAAAGACTTAAGTTGTTTCCTTTCTATTGAATAAATGCCTTCCTTCTCTCCAAAACTTTTCCTGACTCTGCATTTCGGATTGAGAAAAACCAAACTCCGCTTGGAATTTGGGCTGTACCTCCGTTCAAAGTTTCCTTTGAATTTCTAAAAGTGGCAAATTTTCTTCCTACCAAATCATGAATTGAGATTTCCAGATTCTGAACTGAAGCTGGTAGCTTAAAGCCTAGATTATTCCATTTAAAAGCTACAAGCGGTTCTAATTGTTGACCAACCTCCGTGGCGACAAAAATGCTGTCCAGATTGAAGCTAAATCCATCCGAATTGCAGCTGCCCATATAATTTACAGTAAATTCCACATTTTGAGGCAGATTAGATCCCGAAGCGCCCGAAAAGGATAGGGGAGGAGTAGATCCTGAAAAGCCATCCTTCCAAAAAAGTGTGATTTCGCCATTGGCACCGTTCAAATTGAAGACATCAGCAGTCTGACTCAATGCAAGCGGGAAATTAGAAAGATTTGAACCGGCAGGAAGTTTAAATGAAAGATAGTTGATTGATTTAAGTTTCAAGGTAAAAGTGCCAAATTCAGTGCCTGGATTTGGAATTGGACTGTAGATCGCTCTTGCCGAAGCGGAATCCGGGTACATGGTAGAATCGCTCCAAAAAGCTGAAACTGCATTGCAATCTTCTGCCGTAATCTTCGTGTCATTGTTGGCATCTCCCCTACGGATGGTGGCGCTGTCCGTTCTGCCTAAATATCGTTTTAGCACCGCTACATCATTGTCATCAATCCGGTAATCCAAAGTGAAATCAGATCTTTTGGTGATGCCTGAGTGTACATTCAAAATGCCGATTTGGGCCTTGTGTTTGTCTATCCCATCTCGATACAATGTGAAATTTGTATCTCCCGCAAAAAGAGAAACCTGAACTTCTGAAATGATGGCATATCTGTTCGATGGGTCAAGTTTGGAAACCATATGGGTATCGAGCCAGAAATCGCCATAATTAAGTGCCCCCCATTGCTCTATATTTGATTTTCGCTTAAACATATCATTTCTCCAAACAACCAGATTGTCATATTCCTTATTCAAATCGGCTTTGGTTGTCAGGTTGTTATAGTGGGCTCTACGGGCACCAAAGGGGCCTCTGTCTGTTGTATTTTCAACATTGGTTTCAAGCTGGAGATCGTCTTGCGGGCGTGAGTAGAAGTTTTGTTTCGCCTCAAAGGAAAGGTCGTGGCAGTAATCGGGATGTGGGCACAGCACGGTTCGCCATTCCATATTCGCTACTTCAATTCCAGCTCTTTCATTCTTATTGGCAAAGTCGGAAAATCCTTTAAACTTGGTAATGAATACATCATCCTTTTTGTCGATTTTATATTCTTTAAGGTTTTGATCGATGTGGCCAAGTGCAGGATTTATCTTATTTCCCCATTTAACACCCTGCCACCCACCAGCAGATACAAATGGATTTCGGCTCACTGCCATTGGAAATGTAGTTCGATTGTTGGGTTTTCTAAATTCAATCGATCTTCCAAAAAATTCCCAGTTTTGGCCATTTACGCCCGAATTGTGGCCATCAAAAGCGGAGTCTGTAAAATCTTCTTCGACTACAATTTGAGGTTTTGTGCAAGAAAGTCCGATGCCAGAAGTGACGTTTCCTGTTTCTCCAATGCGCCATGAACCTTTGTAAACAGTCTGTCCAATCGATGATTCGTGAAATGCAATCAGTGATATGAATGCGTAGAATACGATTTTTATTTGCAGTTTTCTGAGCATATCATTTGGTTTAAATCGTGTTTTAAGATGCTTTGGTTTTGTTTTTGGAATTGGCTTAGCCTAATAAATTCATTGACAAAAGTGGATCAATTAAATTTAAAAATTTGCTACCATTTTTGTAAAAATGCATCCATTTCGCTTTTCTGAGGCTAGTTTCGGTTGGATCAATACAGGAATTGGATTTTGAT
>Ga0105046_10005380_pt1 | contig 20273 bp, 12 predicted proteins | sample MAT03_FD_78385 | JGI IMG/M metagenome (GOLD analysis project Ga0105046, IMG submission 78385) | Freshwater microbial communities from Lake Fryxell liftoff mats and glacier meltwater in Antarctica - MAT-03 (megahit assembly) | ecosystem: Environmental > Aquatic > Freshwater > Ice > Liftoff... | reverse complement strand
TTCGTAAGAATCAACCTGTACCTGCTGAATCGGATCTCTGGCATTGTCAATGGCTTCTACTAGCTTGGTGTAAAGGTTTGAGTCTTTCAGAACCTCATTCCCCTGAACTCCGGCAACGGTGATATGCACCTGTTGGGTTTCACCATTCCAGAGGGGAACGGCTTGTGCCTTGCCAATGCCAGCAAAGCCTTGGGCAAAGTCTTCAAAATCACGAATGGAAACAATGCGATCGAGGGTTCGCACTGTAGCAGGTGCATTCACCTGTGCTTCTGTCAAAGATTCCCGTGGCGCACCGCCCGTAGCAGGCAGCGGGTTGATCACCTCTGAAATTCCCAGCGGGCGGGTTTTGAGTAAGCTCAGTTGTTCTGCCTGCAAGTTTCCATCTAAACCAATGCCACTGCGATAGGTGGAAGTGATATTTTCCAATCCGCTTGGTAAACGTGCCCCTTTTGTGCCATCCCCAAAGGTGACAATGGTGGTGCCATCGTCTTGAATCCGAATGATGTAATTTTGGTCAGAAGGCTTCAGGGGATAAAGTGAAGAAACTTCTTGCCAGAGAATTCCATTTACTCGGACTGCTAAGGAACTCTCTGAGCCTCTGGCGTTGGAGGCAGGCACATAGGTGAGCGGAGGCTTCTTCAGCCCAAAACGCTGATTTGGCAGATGACCATCCCCACTGCCCAAAACCTCCTGTACCGTCTCGCCATGTGTGGCGGGTACGACGTTGGCATAGATCCTCACTGTTGCTGGATCGTAGGCGTATTTTAAGGGCTGGTGTAGGGTAAGGATGGGACGTTGCTGCTCCGTCGGTGGATTTTGAATAATGGCGATTTCACTGACCACCTCGCTATCAGCTAAAGCTGGCAGTAAGGTTATTTCATTTTTGAAGTCGGGCTGATCTAAAGCCGTTGTTGTGATGAAATCGCCTTGAAAGCCATCTTTATCCATCAGCTTCCAACGTTGATAGGCTGGATTATCTGGGATAGAAGCAGGTGGCTCTAAGACCTGAAGGATATCTCCCCGCTGAACAGGTTTGGGATATGAGCCTTCCGGGGGCTGTAAAATACCAATTCCACCGACAAAAAAGTTGGAGCTTTTTTCTTGAGGTGGCAAGATTGCCCGCACATCCAGATTTGTCAAATGGGTATTCACGGCTTCCCAAGAATCTCCATTGTTAGTAGAACGGAATACTCCAGCTTTAGAAGTGCCAACCCAAATAACTCCACTATCATCAATCACTAGACAACGGGTTTCCAGATCCGTCAATCCGGTATTCACGGCTGTCCAGCGATCGCCCAATTTCCGAGTATCAGACTCAATACTATTATCAAACTCAGTACTAGAACGAAACACGCCGCTACCAGCGGTTCCTGCAAAAAGAAAGCCGTCTTTGGTATCTAATGCGGTGATGTTTCGGTTGGTTAGACCCGTGTTAATTGTAAAAGACGTGTTTGTGGTTAAATCAGGACGGAAGGGGCGATCGACGATAAGTTTCCCATCAGAATTGATTTCAGAGGTGATTTCAAGAACCGTTCGGCTTTGCCCGCCCGTGTTGATGATATCCCCCGGTTTCACCTGTTGCGGTTGATCACTGAAGTTTCCATCTTGACCAGTAACGACAACTCCCTCGGTTGTAATTGTGCCTGTTCCTTGTCTTGTATCTGTAATTTGTTGCCAAGTCAGCAATTCTGTATCTGTGCAACGGAAGATGCCATCTCGAACGGTTCCTGCAAAGGTGAATTCTGGACTGGCTGGGTGACTGCTTAGGGACTGTACATCGGTATTATTTAGTCCTGTTGTCCTCCAAGTTTCACCCTTATCAACTGACCGAAATACTCCACCGTTTATTGTGCCAACTAAAATTTGGCTCTCCTGGTAAAGGTAGATAACTCGTATGTCACCGTAGGTAAGACCTGTTGAGCCACCCTCCTTATCCCAGGTCTGTCCATCAGAAGACTTAAAGCGAAAGATTCCTTCAGCGGTACCCACAAACATTAGATGAGGTTTAGCTGAATCATTAGATTGAGTTAGAAGAAGAGCCTGAATCTCTTTCATTTCTAAAGTTTTACTGGTTGAGTCCCATTCGACGATTGGTTCCCAAAGCTCACCCTTATTTGTAGATGTAGAGCGAAAGATTTGTTCAGTGGTGCCTGCTAGCAAGATGGTTTCATCTTTATCAACGGCCAGCGATCGCACTTGAGAATTCGTTAAACCATCATTCCTTCTTTCCCAAGAGTTTTGTGCGTTCCGGAGAAACACTCCACCAATCTCATTTAATTGAGCACGTATTCGTTGACCGCTCACAATCAGGATTTGATTCCGGTGCAATTTTTGGACAAATTCATTCAGAAAAACGGTTCTACCCTGGATAGGATCTTGGAAAATATCGGTTTGGCGATCGCTCACAATCAGCGGTTCTGGCACTAACTCCAGTGGCTCACTTTGCGCCAGAACAATTGTGCTTCGAGCATCACCAACTTTGGCAGCATCAAGTGCAACACGAGTGACCAAACCAATCTGACCAAAATTCTCACTGTCTGCAGGATCGACCCTCACAACTGGTACTACACTCCTTGCTCTAGTTACTGAAGATGTATTAACAACTGTGTACGCCTTATGACTTAGAGTACCTGTGGGAAGTTTATCATAAAGCACAACCCAGCTACCTTGCAAAATTTGAGAATATAGGGAATCAAGATCAAGCTCAGTATTGGAAGGAGCATTAAGCAAATTCTGGATATCATTCCATTCGCGTGTTTCCAAAGGTGGAGGAGGATTCGGAGGATTAATATGTGTTACTACTAAACTTACTGTTTTAGGAGCATCGTAGCCAAAGAGAAAAGCTTTTTGTCGAAAGGCAAAAAGTTGAGGGTTTTGTAGAAGAATACTTTCAGTGGGTAGATCCGTACCATTTACTGAAAAGGCTGTTTGCCAACGCACTAGCGTATAATCATCAGATGGATTAGCTATCACATCTGTTAACAGCATTAAATATCTCCGATCCGCAAAATCATTATCAAGTAGCAGGATAAAATCACCTGGTTTTAATTGAGTATTAATGCTTTTGAGATAGAGTTGTTGCAAACCTTGCTGTATAGGGCTTTTGACTGTTTGAGGACGACTAGGGCGAGGCTTAAGATTATTCCAATCCACACGAGCCAAGAAATCCTCACTCGTCTCAAAAGTTTGAGGCAATTCATCTTCCCCCGGAACACTCACCACTTGAGTCCCTTTAGGAATGGTGGCAACTTCAGGCGAACCAGGCGCATCCTCCACCGTGAAGGCAAAATAGCTACTAGCAGCCACTCCTGGATTAAGTTCATAACCAATCATTCGCGCCAATTCCAACACCGATCGCCGTTCCGTGGCGGTTCGCAAATAGCCCTCATTGGCAATCCGTTCCTGATAAAAAGTCAGGACATCGGCAAGCACTGCCCAGGCATCTAAGAGGGCGATCGCCGTATCATCGCGATCGCGGGTGGTCAATCCAAATAATGGTCCTTTTTGCTCACTTTGCTCACTTTGCTCAGGGCGCAAACTATCCCGCAATAACGTTAATAACCATTTCCGAGAAGCAGTGTAGTCCGTAATGCGATACGCGATCTGTGGCAACCCAGCTCGGTTTTCAGGTTTTTGAGGCGCATCTTTGGCATTCATAATCCACCCTCCATTTGAAACTCAATCCTGCCGTTTTCAGGTGAGCTAGGATCATTGTCTAACCGGGCAATTTCCAACAGATCAAACGCAATTTGCCCCAGTTCTAAGGCTCGTCTGCCTTGCTCGTCTGATTCAACCCAACGCTTAAACCGATTCACATTCACAGACTCAACGCCCTCCACGGCAATGGCGCTTGAGATCACTTGACTGAGGTAAACCGGGTCACCAAAGCTGAAGCGATCGGGATGGAAAAAGCCCTTTTGCTGGTTCGCCAAAATTTGCTTACTGAAGGCATCCACTAACGCTTTCTTGATCGCACTCTGGAAATACCCCGACTTTACCTTAACCGTCATCCCAACATCGAGCGCCACAAAGCGAGGGTTCTCAATTTCAATATCATGTCCGGCAAGACGAAACTCCTCTAGAAACGCGAGTAGCTTTTGCCTGAAATTACCCTCAATCGATTGGCCCTCTTCCCGATCAACCGTGATGTAAATCGTGTGCCAACTCCCTGTCCAGCGTCGGTCTGCGATCGCATTTTGCACGCCTGGATATTGTTTAGCTCTCTCAGCATAATCTGCCGTTGTAACTGCTCGTCGCTGTACTCGAAACGCCTGGGGCGCATATTGTCGAATCTGTTCAATCGGTTCCGGGTCAACACCACCCTGGGCAGGAAGCGGATTATAAAGCGTGATGATAGTCTTCTCGTCCTGATCTTTCTTCTCATCCTGCTCTTTATCTTTTTTCTGTTTAAGAATTGGCAGGTATTGACGTTGATCTTCGGCTAAATTCTCAGACAAGAGCAGAATATTGGTAATCGACTCAGCCCCCACATTGCCACTCCTCCCGTTACCAATGCGGTACGTCGCACACAAGCGCGTATCGGCATTGGGTTGCTTGCCTAATGTATTATCTCCAAACCGCAGATACGTCCGTCCATCCTCTTCTGTTTCGACGACAAAATGCCGTGCAAAGCGATCGCTAATCAATAGATCCCTTTGTGATTCCCAGCGTGGACTTGCTTCTGTCGTTGATGTGGATAGATTATTTTCCCAAACGGCAATCGCCGGACGGGCATCCCGCAATTCCCATTTCATAGCAGCATTGGCGGGTTTCTCCTCATCAAAATAGACCCACTGGTTTTGAAGATTATAAACATACCCCTGTTGTGTCAAAGGTCCTTCCTTTAAACGGGGTCGATGCTTTGTCCGATTCCAACCTGCATCTTTCCGGAGTTCTTCGAGTGGTTGGTCTAACAGTTCTTCGTTTTGACGTAAAGGGTTCGGTTGAGGTTTGGGGATGGTACATCCGGCATCAACCAAAACAACATTTCCCCGCGCCACACTAATGTTGGGGATAGGATTACCACGGGCATCGACATTCGATAGTTGCAAATCAAATGGTAAGGCATCCTCTACATCCCATTTGACTTTGATAATGGCTTTGCCATTCAGGGGATCGGTTGCCGCTGTCACCTTCGTCAGCCGGACAACATGACGGTGAGTGCGATCGGCATCAATCGCTAAGCCTGATGTTCTCCCCCGAACTTCTTCAAATACCAAAACACTGCCTCTTTTGAGGAGTTTTTGTAAGGCTCGATCTGAGTTCTCCAATTCCGAGTTCTCCGATCCAACTGGACTTTCTAAGGTCGCCTGAGTCGAACCCTTGGGTAAACAACATTGCTCATCTTCCCAGGTATAGAAGTGCAGCGTATTCAGACAGGAATACAGGGTGACATCATGCAGCGTCTCGAATACCTGTGCCCCCGCATTTAGCGCCTCCTGAAACTTTTCGATCAATAGCACCCCATCTTGGAAGATCGAGCGAGTCAGCAGCTTAACTCCAGGGCGATTTTTCTCTATCGAAGGTCCCAAGAGGGTCACCCCCTCTATTGAGGATTGATCGGTCGGTGGATTGAAATGAATCACAACCCAGGTGCGCGCATTACAGCCCTCATGGATTAAATAGTCCAACAGGCGAGCATGGCGACGAACAGAGACTCGTTTACGAGCCGTTCCTAAGTAAGCTTCTGTAGCAACCGCATCCTGGTAATAGCTGAGATAGTCGCCCGTGTAGGCTAACAATTCCACCAACATCACCCCAAGGTCTGAAGGGTTTCGTTCCCTCCACCGTGGAATTGTTTTCGAAAGGCGATCGAGCATTAACTGGCGAAAACTGGTGTAGTCTTTTGCAAGATAGTCAATGACGGGTGGGGGTGGTTCTGCTTCAGGCAAAGGATCAGGCGGTTGACAGTCAAATTGGCTCAACTCCTCTACCCAGAAAGAGAAAGATAATTGGGAAAGCTGGGGATCAAATCCGTCTGGCGGTTCCGGATCTTCAAATGCTTCAACAGTAAACGCGGAGCGCACTAACCGCAGCGTATATTTGGAATAATCCCCCACCTGGTTGGTGCGAATGGTTAAGACATTTGTATTAGAACTAACAGATTCCACTGATAGGTTTTGGACGCGCGCTCCCCCTGAAATCTGGATATTTTCTTCGCTTAACTCTGCGCCAATGTCCATGAGCGAGTGAAGCAAATACACCACGAGGGTTTTTTGATCTGCCAGCACCTCTAGATAGTCAATTCCATTCAAAACAGGCTGTCCGTTTTCCAGTTGGTTGCGGACTGCCCTGCGTCGCCGCTCATTTTTACAACGGTATTGAGTCGGCATCTCAGGGCACCTCTCTACTAAACTGTGCTATTTGCCGCTGTCGATTTTGTCGAACGATATACTGAACGGTCACCTCTAATCGAGAGCCAACGTTCTCAACATCAACCGCTTCCAACAAAATCAGATCCCCTAACCATTGCTCGATCGAGCCTTGGACTAACAATTGAACGGCTGCCGCCAACTCTGAACTATTAGGTGCAAAAATCAGTTGTTTCAAACCGCTACCAAAATCCGGACGGTTGACCCGCTCCCCCGGTTCTGTAAACAAGACTTGTTCAATCAAGTGGCGAATGTGAGGATCATAGGTCACCTCTGCCACTCGTCCGCGCCCGTCTATCTGAAAGGGGTAACTGATTTGCATCGCTAAATCCCCTTGACTCGTTGTTGTGTCACTTTAATACTGGGAGGCCCCTGGGGAATCTCTTCTGCACTTTTGCAAAGCCCTTGGCTGGTTTGAAGAATGACAGGGTTGCCGTTCACTTTAACGCGGGTGGCACCTCTAAGCCACTGCACTTTAATGCAGGGTTGAGGTTTGGGACCAGGTATCGTAAAAGCACAGCCTGCTATTAAATATTGATCGGTTAATGTTGCGACTGCCTGGCTACTCACTTTAACCCGAGGACTACTGACGATCGCGGAGATTTGTCCCGTTTGATGAGGACAAGTTGCAACAGCGCTGACATGAAAAATGTTGTCGCCCATCAGGTCACCTCCAAAGCATTATCGTTGATTTTGACGCTACTGGACGAAGCTTTAATCGTTCCTAAACTGCCTGCAGAAATCTCGATTCCCGTCGAATTAAAGACCAGCTTGAGCGGTTGGCTGACAACGGGCGGCTCGACTTCGATCGCCAACCCCTTGGTACTCCCAGAACTGCTCATTTTAATCGTGATGCCTTTGCCTCCTGTAGCAAAGGCTTTGAACACGATCATTTCATCGGGTTTAGCAACCTTAGCTTCATCAGGTAACTCATTATTGCCCCAAAAACAACCACTCCAAATGGGATAGTCTGGATCGCCACCTTCAAACTCTACCCAAACATTGGTATCAACAGGGGGAATTGTAAACAGCCCAATGCCTTTTCCAGCATAGGGGGAGCAGGGCATTGCCCAACTTTGTTTGCCCTCTTCAAAAATAGAGGCGACACTCACCTGAACGCGACCGAGATTCAGAGGGTCTTTGTTAGCAGTGATTTTCCCACGATATTTGCCAAAAAATTGCTGCACTATTTTATGTCCTTTTATAGGGTGCTGCCTAATCCTTCACGGGTAATGGTAAAGCTCTGTTTGTAGTCCCCCTTGTTGATTTTGTGGGTTACGCTTTTGACGTAGTAAAGACCGTCATAGTTAAATCCAACACCCCGTAACGTCACGACTCCTCGGACTTGCAACAGCGTACCGTAGGTGACAGCATCTAAATCCCCGGTCACAGTCACCACGTTATCAACAGAGCGATCGGTAATCGCCTGTGCCCCTGCTGCGGCTTGATTCGTGTCTCGTCCTGTTTCGCGGTATCGTTCAATGCGTCGGTGAGTTTGTTGATTGAGGGCTGACTGAGCGGCGAGGGCTGGGCGATCGCTGGTGTTTTCAGCAACAGACTGAATCTGATTGGTACGGCGATCTTGCACTTTCCCTTTCACCTCAGTCGCAGACATGGCATTATTTTGGAAGCTGATCGAGGTGACATTGGTGAAGGAACCCATGTTAACCGTTAAGGGAGATTGGGGTTGAGTCTTGCGTTGGGGTGGTCCCCAGTAGGCTGTGCTTGAGCCTGATGCAGGACCGGGAATAACATAGAAGACATTGGAAAATCGAGCTGCGATCGCTTTGAGGTATTCCAGATCTGTTCCTTGCTGGGATGGAATCCGTTCATTTTTCGTGGGGCGGTCTTTGAATTGGGGAATCACGATCTCGGCAATCATTCCATACTTGGTATATTGCGAAATCAACATTCGAGCGATCGTGGCTTCATCTTGAGCCGTATGCTCAATCGATTTTTTCTCCAAATCCATCATGACGCTGACATCTTCGCCCGTGATCGCAAACGTCGAGTTACCGGGTTCCATGCTGGGCGAAAACTGTTGGTTGGTAATAATTCCGTCCATCAAGACTTGGGCGGTCGCGCCCATCGTGACGATCAGAATCACCCGATTGAATACTTTTAAGAGCGGCTCTTTCAGCAGTTGATAGTCTTTGACATCATTACGGTTCGATCGCCCTAACTGAAAGACGATTTGAAAGCCAGAACGCCCCTCATCGCTTTGAGTCACTTCCACGCTTTTGAACGCTTCTATTAGCGATCGCGGAGCTGGTTTAGGGATATTTTCACCCATTAGTAACGTTAAGTTAATTCCTAGTGACATTGTTCATTCCTCATACCTGAGGGGTTGGAATGCGAATGATCTTACCGACTTCAGCGATTAATTCTTCTGGGTTCATTGTGTTATTCGCATCACATACCTGCCAGAAATGCAGGGGATCACCCAAAGTACCGTAAGTTATTAAATCGAGGCGATCGCCCTCAAGCACCGTGACTTCCTGCAAGAGAGGCATTGCCTGTCCTTGAGGCAGGAACCTGCGACGCTTGTAGGCAATTTTGCGATCGTCCGCAGTCGTGTATTCTAGGGTCTCTAGGTTGTAGTAACGGCTGGTATATTCAAACATAGCGAACCTCTATTCTGCAATTACTGATTGGAAAAATATTGTGCTGCGAACCCATTCTTTTCTAACTGCGAAAGCGTGCTGCAATATCAACGCCTGTAACCGCTGCCGGATTACCAATACCTCCTTTCTGAGCCATGCGTTCTTTCGCTTTATGATGCGCTAGAAACAGCCGAGCACCCCGCTGTCCCCAAGGCAAGTCGCCATAGTTCAGCACGCGCAATCCTAACGACACCTTTGCCCGAATGGGGTTCAGGTTCACATCATAGGCTTCTTCTGTAATGCTAAATTCGGTTAAACGAACGGGCAGCACCCGCTTGCTCCCCCAAACTAGCAAGGTCATAGGTGCTTCCATCGGCACAATTTCTAGCATCCCCCTGTCAGCCAATCCCATGTTCGATTCAATATCTGCACTCGCAGGATAAATCAGAGTTTCCAATGCAGAGAGTTGGGGATAAACGCCAAATTCAACGGCTGCATCCTGGGCATTCTGGGCTTTTTCTAATGGGTCAGTAGCGTCTAACTCAATATCTAATTTGATGCTTTCGGCAGGTGCGCCTTCTAATCTTAATGCCTCCGAACGACTACCCTGAGCTTCCCCTGCTGTCTGGGGCTGGAGAGTACGGGATAGAGTTTCGGGGTTGTATTGAAAGGCAATCGTGCTGATGATTGTATTGGTGGTTGGAGCAACCGTAACGATCGCTCCTTTAAATAATTTGGGAGAACCAGGGAAAGTAGTCATGAGGGAGTTATCCTTTCCTATTTTTTCATCCTGTTCTTTAAAAGATGCAACCTATCTACGACTCTGCCTTTTTTTACAAAAGCAAAGGCATAATTTGACAGGATGAATTTTAAGACAACGAACCTTCACATATCTTTTATACGGGTATTCTGAATGATTTGACTAGCTAGATGGACTTTGCATCTAAAAGATTTTCTACTCTCCATAAAAATACGCTAGTTAAGTTCCTCTTAGCAACTTCTATGAACCTTTTGTTCGGAAACTTAATAGTTATTCATGGCGTTACTGAATAAATTCAAAGCAACCAGATCAAAGCGAATAGATCAGCAAAATCAACCAGAATCTAGTCACACAAAATCTGTTTGCTCTGATACTTTTTTAGGCACAACTGGTTTAGCTGATACCACTCCTTGATCTAACAGGTGCGGCTCCTTGTTGGACAACGTGAGTTAACTCATGGGCGAGGAGATGCTGTCCGTGAGGAGCTTCGGGCTGGTATTGAGCTGGATTAAAAAAGATGTCGTGTCTATGGGTGAAGGCTCGGGCATTGAGAGCTTGGGTAGCCTGGGAATCGTGATGCACCCGAACTTTGCTAAAGTCATGATGGAAGCGAGATTCCATGAAGGTGCGGGTGGGTTCTGGTAAAGGCTGACCACCTCCTTGTCGGGTGCTGAGGTGATTTTCAAGGGTTGGAGTGACTGCTGGGACTTGCCCCGGTTGCGCCTGGGTTTGCACTGGTTCGTCTTCTTTCTTTTTCTTTTCCTTGACGTGCTTATCTTTGTCGGCTGTTACTGCCGTTTCTTCTGCTACTACTTTTTCTTTTTCTGCCTGTTGTTTTTTCTGTTCTGCTTTGTGGGCGACATCTTTGGCGACCTTCTTTTTTTCATCTTCTGCGGCAGGTTGCCGCTGCAAAGGTTCGTTCGTTTGACGTTGAATCCGCCCGATCGCGGGCATTGGCGACACTGAACGAGAGGCGATCGCTGGGCTGGATGACTGCATTACTCGATCTGCCATCCGATCGGCTTCTTGCTCGTATCTATCTCCCGGTCGTCCAACTTGCAATTTGGGTTGGATGGGCAATGTTGTGGTGTGAGCAGGCAATTGACTGAAGTCATGTCTAAAACGTGACTCCGGCAAAGCTTGAGGGGTGTTACTGGGTAAGCTCTTAGGGTTTTGGTCATGTTCAGAGGCAATGGAACGAGTGCGCGATCGCTGTAGCAACCCTGACACGAGCAAACCGTCAGTTTTGGGGGGATTGACTTTCCGGGCATCGAACTGCTGACTCATAAGCGCCCCTTTGGGATTGGAATCTGTTTATGAAATCTCTACTCTATTTAATGCCATAAATTAGGACTTTTGTTTCCTTTTGTCATGAAATTGCAAAAATTATTGATATTTTGAGCAAGAAACTTTCGGTCGGCGCTTGAGAGGAGCAGTAATGGCGCTAGGGTGTGGGGTCATCTTGAGCGTTGGTTGTAGCGATGGCAGTTTAACTTTCGATTTGAGAAATTGCCTCTGCTGCCGACAGCCTGCCTTCTATCACTGCCTGGATGCCTGGTATGTATTGATCGATCACCATGATGTTGACATAAACCAGTTGTTTAATCAGGTCGGAGGTGAGGAGGTCTCCTTCTACGTCGATGCTGGTTTTGTAGCGGATTTCGCCATCGTTGAAGTCCATCTCAAAGTTGCCGATGATTAACCCGTAGTTGGCGCGGGTGAGAAATTCTGCCATAGCCAATCGTTTGTCTTCAGAGGCAACTTCAGGATAGATCGAGTAAAAGACGAATTGCTCCTGGGCTTCTCGGGCTTGGGCGTAACAGTTCCATCTGCCGTTTTCGCCTTGACAGGCTACTTGTAAAGTGGATTGCCCCTGGAGTTTGGTAAAAGTCCAATCGTCTTCAGTAAAGAAGTCAATGACGGTTTCCAGGATGGATTCGTCGTCATCGCTGTCATTGAGGGCGTTATCGTTGTTAGAGAGGGCGTTATCGAGCCAGGTTTCGACACCATCAAAAAGGGTGGTGACTCCTTTGAGGAGGTCTTCGGTGATGTCTTGAGTAGCGGCGGTGAGGTTGACGGCAGTCCAATCTTTAATAAAGTTAGTGATACCTTCGGCAATCTGATCGCTGGAGGTTTCCGGCTGATTGAGGGTTGCTGGATTGACGTAATGCCAGAAAGTGTTGTAGCCCGTTTCGCCGGAGTCGTGTTGTTGTTTGACGGATAGGCAGAACCAGTTTTCGGTATAGAGCAGGGGATTGAGGGATAATTCTGGGTTTTGAAGGTTTTTTGCTGGCTTTTCTTCTACAGTATTGGATTGGAATTGTTCAGCCTGCTGCTGGCTTAGAGCTTGCAAATAAGCAGCCGCTTCTTCAGCGGTTTGGGCATGGGCTAGTAGCTGGGGAAGCAGATCGGGATGGAGGGTGACTTCGAGTTGGAGGGGGCGATCGGTGAGAAAGTCACCGTTGGTTAGGGGGGAGCGGAATTCGGGTTTGAGATTGAAGAGAGCTTTAGTGTCAATGTGGTGGTAAGTATTTGAACTGACTTGAAAAGTAAGGTGAGACTCTGTGAGTGTATCGGGTTGAATGATAAGGGCAAGGCTCACGGAGTAGATGGTAAAAGGAGACTGAATTGAGTCCCACAATTCTAGCTGATTAAACATCTAGTAATCCCCGGCTCTTCTGGATTAGCGGTAAAACCAGTATTCAATGATACCCAAACTTGACAATAAAGCCCTGAAATCCTGGCTGTGTCGTTCATAAGACGAGTTTATCAACATATATCCAGAAGAACCTAATCCCCTGCCTTACCTATTACTTGTTTTCCTTACTACTTTTGCCGTTTTCTTATTGTTGAAATTTTAGTTGAAACTAGTGAAGTTCCAGCTAATGCCTCTGCTTCAAAACCCTCGACCATCTCTTGTGAAATGCCTTCTGGGAGTGGTCCGCTTATTTTCCATCCACTTACTATTAATTTCTTTAACCCATCTTGAGTAGTCTTCTTGCTAGGAGGTGTAATATTTACTGCTTCAGATGACTTAGCTCTTAAAAATGCTGTTTTCCAAGAGATTGAAGCTTTAATATCTTTGTTGCTTTGTTTTGCTTTTAAAAGAATCCCGCTGAGATCGCTACAACAAAAGTCACATGGGCTAAAAGGTTCATTCTTAACTTCTATCTCTTTTACTCGCTTGCCCCACTCAAGATCTTTTTTGAGTTCTTTTTCTGCCCAACGAACGAAGCTTTTTTCTGCATGCGTATTATTAGTATCTTTATCATATTCTTTTCCACCAACATTCCATGTTAAAAATTCAATTTTGTTAGAAGCCTTATCAGGTATGAATCTCTTTCCCCCGATTGATCTTGTTGCCATGCGTACATCATGTTCCAACACGATATAATATTTCAAGCTACCGAGTTGCTGAAGCTGTAAAACTACTTTACCTAATACATCTGATGGACCTTTCTTGACAAATAGCTGTTTGGAAGAACTTCCAGGAAAAGAGCGTTCCTCAAGTTCAATATCTAATTCTGGATCTAATAACGTAACTGTTATCTGAGAGACAACAGTCGGAAGCTTTTCAGTCTGAATTATCTTACGCTTCAGCTTTATTAAGTTAATTTTCTTACTAGCTTCAGCAGAAATAATATATTCTCCTTTAGGCGTTTCCTGCCCTAGTTCAAGCCGCTTGAGACCATCTGGCTTCAACTGATTAAAGATTTTATTAATAATTTCTTGAGCTTGTTTCTTAGTGTGCTCAGCCCGCAGTTCATTAAGAAGCAAATTACGAGCTACTTCTTTTACACGAGTTGAAGCAGCTTGTTTATCCTTTTCTTCTTTGTTTTTGCTAATCTTACCTTTTTCCCCTTTGAGTAATCTCTTCACTGTCTTTTTGGTCTTTCTAACAAAAGCTTTGGCTTTCTTCTTAGTCTTCTTAGCCTTCTTAACCAATGCTTTTGCTTTCTTCTTGGCTTTCTTGACCAGCGCTTTCCCCTTCTTGATCAGCCCCTTCACTTTTTTTGAAATGGTCTGGAAGATCTTACTCTTCTTGATCTTCAATATTAGTCCATCGATCGCCTTCTCAATCTTCTGGCGAATTTTCTGGATAATGGCTTGAACCTTTTTCGCAATACCACTAACACCAATCAAAGAAGCAAGAAACCCAATAATGAGAGGAAGAGATTTAGCCAGTGCATTCTCAACTAACTTTACAGCACCGGATACCTGTCCTTTGGCAATAGCTGCCACAGCATCAACCACAGAATTAACAAATTCACCGATCTGTGCCGCTTTTTCTATCAACGTACTGACAATATCAACGATCGCCATTACAGCCTTGATAAAAGCACCCACCGGACTTAATAAACCAAGTACCCACTTCACCCCCGCCTGAATCACCTGACTAGTCAACATCTCCTTAATCTGATCCATTACCGTTTCTTTCAGGTTGGCAAACTGCTCCTTCACATAATTCCAAAGTCCTACAGGGCCTTCCTTAATCAAAATCTGAAAGATCTCCGCTCCCTTCTCTAACCCTGCAACAATAGGCTCACCCAGCAGTTTCACCGCTTTCTCACGAATAAAAGCCCAAGAAACCCCCAAGACCTGCGTTACTAGACTAAAAATGCCCTTAAGACTAAAAACATCATCCGGGATTTTAATCCCCGTCGGTCCCAGAGTTCCAGTTAACCAGCCAATAAAGCCAGCCTGCAAATGCTTAGCAATATTGCCAACAAAATTGTTGAACCCTTGCGTCAATCCCTCTCCTAAGTTCTTCAAAAAGCCAATCGGATCTTTAATAATCAACTGGGCAACTTCTACAACCCTCGCCAGAGTCTTCTCTAACATCTCCTTCAGATTGCGGATGGTTTCAATCACCCCCAGAATCATATCCTTGGCTTTATCTTTCCAACCCTTGTTCTCTTCCTGTCGCTTCTTAACATCCTCATCGATCGCCTTCAAATTCTCCTGATACTTCTCAGCCAAAGAATCGATCAACGCCTCTTGCTTACTGTTAACCTGATCCTCTAATTGATCAAACTTCTCCTGAATCTTATCCGAAGCCTCTTGCCCCACCTTCTGCAACGATGGACTCAACCCAGCCACATAAGTCTGAATCTTCTTCTTACCATCTGCAATTTTCTGTTTCGCCTGATTCAGAGTATCAGCCACATAGGTGGCAACCCCCTTCAGGGTAGTCTGCATCAAATCGATATAGAGTTGCCGCCCCTTCACAAAGATAATGTTCACCTCTGGAGGCAACCCCGACCAGGCATCACCGACACGTTTGCCCCAACCACTGACCTCATACCAGGCTCCATAACGCTTCTCTTTATAAGCGTTCATTTCCTTGTCAACATAATTCTCAAACGCATTCTTAGCGACCAGTGCTCCGGCATCAAACTGCTTGTTGACTTCCGTATCCAAGGCATTCAGAGTACCTTCTACATCTTTCTTAGTTGCCTCATAAATGTCATTAATATCCTTGGTAACCTTGGCACGTTCCTCCTCATCTTTACTTTTGGTGCCCTTTTGCTGATCCATCACCTGCGTCAGCAGTTGTCCGCGCTGCCCCTGCATTCCTTCCGTCTGTTTCTGTCCAGCATCTTGTGCCTGTCCCTCAGCACGGGTCAACACGCCTTGCTCTTCCTTCCGATAAGCACCCGGTGCAGCAGCGGCATCCGTCTGAGCGTCCTTCTTGGCATCCAACGTCGATGTAAATTCCGGTTCATTGGAGTTTGCCAACTGCTCATCGGTTACCTTCCCATCAGCCATCTGCTGATCCAGTTCTGCGCTGTTCTGCTTAAACGGCTCAGAAACTTCAGTTTCCGTCTTAGGCTTAGGCGCTGCCTGATCTGCCATTAGATCCGCAGGTTTCGGTCCCATCTCTGGCGGCTGCAAAGGGGTTACAGGCTTAGGCTGAAGTCCTGTTTTATCAGGTGCTTCCTGCGTTTTCTGGGCGATCGGTTCAGTCGATTTTTCTTTCTCTTGCGAAACCTGCGATGAAACATCCTGTTTCACCGAATTGATCTTGTTATTCCCTTTAAATTCCTTTGCTTGCTCTTCGTTTGCAGGCGTGATTGCTTTAATTTTTTCTAGCAGGGCTGCAACAAACTTATCCGCAGCAAACGTCCCCGGCTTTTGCTGATCCATTTCCTGCACTTGCCGATCCTGTGCCTTCCCCTCCACCTCATTCTTGGGCGGTTCTGCCGCCGCCTGCGCCTTCTTCGACTCAGCACTGGCAGGCGCGTGCTGCCGTTGCTGCTTGGCAACCCCCTTCGCCCGTTTTACCACCGACTGAAACGCTGGATCGTCAGCAGCAGATGTCGGCGATTTTTCAGCCGCTGCCCCACTTGCCGCCCCAGCACTTTCCCCGTCAACCGCTTCTACAGATGCATCTTCTGGCTTGTCCTCAGCTTTCTCTTGAGGCACTTCCTTCCCTTCAACATCCTCTTCAGGTGTAGGGCTTGCTATCGTTTGAGTCTGGTCAGAACTCGGTGCTCCAGAAGTATCTTGCGTACTGTTTTCTTGAGTACTGAGAGGTGCAAACGGTCCTGTCGTATCCTCTTCAGATGTAATGCGATCCACCTGTTCTGGTGTCACGATCAGCGGTTTCGGAGCAGATGGCTTGGCAACTCGTCGAGAAATCAAACCCTGCGCTTTCAGTACACTATTTGAAATAGAGAGAGGCAAGCTTGAAGGCTGCTCAGACGCTTCTCCCAAAGAAGACTGCTTAGGTGCTTGCCCTGATTCTGTCTCCACTTTGTGAAGTGCAGCAGGAGGTTTAAAAGGATTGTGAGGTTTGGGCAGGGAGTGAGACTGTTGCTGAATAGTATGCGTCAGTTCATGAGCCAGTAATCTTTTCCCGGACGAAGTATGGGGTTGGTAATACCCTGCACCAAAGTAAACGTCCTGCTTAAACGTAAATGCCTGAGCATTCAGACCGCGAGCCAACTGATGCGCCTGACCATCCGTATGCACCCGCACCTGGCTAAAGTCATAGTTAAATCGGGACTCCATAAATTCGCGAGTAGAAGCAGGCAAAGGCTGTCCTCCCCCTCGACTAGCCTTCAGACGGCTGGCTAAATCTGAAGCCACAGTGGGAAGTCGGTGAGGCACACCCTTCGCTTGAACAGCTTCTTCCTCTACCTCCTCTTCAGGCTTTGCTTCCTGCAATTCATCCACCTGACGCTGGAGTCGCTCCCCTGAGGAATTAAGTGAATGAATTGGCAGGGATGATAGAAATTTTGCTTGAATCGGCTCTTCCTCATCCGCTTGGGCTTCCTGCAACTCATCCGCCTGACGCTGTATCCTTTCTCCTGATCCCGAATTCAACAGATGGATCGATAAAGATGGCAAGAATTTTGCTTGAACCGTTTCCTCCTCCTCCGATTCTTCAGACTCCTCCACCTGCCGTTGCAGTTTCTTAGTGCTATCTGACTTAAGTCGCTGAATAGAGAGAGGCTGCGCTGCCCCAGAAGGACAATCTAGCCCAGGTACAGTGCCGGGTTCCGGCATCAACATCACCTGCTCTGCAACCTGATCCGCCTCCTGCTCATAGCGATCATCTGGTTGCCCCACCACCAGCTTCGGTTGAATCACTGGCACTGATAAGGTACTTACAGAGACGCGGCTAAAGTCCTGTTTAAAGCACGATTTTTGATCAGAATTCTTCTTAGCCCATTCCTCATGCTTCCGCTTGGGTTCAACCTCTACTGGCTTCACACCAGAATGTTTCAGCAGACTGGTCTTTGCGGCAGTATCTGCTTGGGTCGTATTAGTTACCTTGGCGGGCGATCGCGCACTCATAAGTTAAACTCCCTCAACCCTGCTTCAACCCTGACCAATCACCTTGACCAATCAAAGAGGATCGCATTATTTTAAAGCATGATCATAATTACCTTAATGCCATGAATCCAGTCTTTTCTCCTGATCCCCCACAAAACTGTAATGATTGTTAATGCTTTATTTCAGTTGGAAAAACTGAGATGGACAGAATACGAACCTTTCGCAACATTCCTTGGTTTTGCTAGGAGTTTGATAGATAATCAAAAGTACAAGAAAAGCACCAGGACAAACACATATGATCCGAATCTTTATCTTCTGGCTAATCGTTGCTCCCGCTTCCTTAGCGTTTCTGCTAGGGCTAATCGCCAGTGTTGCGCAATCAATGGTGAATAAACCGATTGACGACCAAGTAATTGGCGACCAAGCAACAGAACCTTTGCCGTGATTACCAAATTCCTTTAAACCGATCGCGCACTTCTACTTTTACTGAAGAAGTACGCTATCGGTTTATGACTTTAAGAACCCTCCAGTCCTACAGAAAAGTATTGCTCAATACTATTTTGAGTCACCTGAATCAGTTGAATCGCTTAAAGAATTAATTTTCTTGGGCAAGCAAGGAGAATCATCCGGAAACTTAACCCCTAGTTGCTTCTCAACAATCTGGCGTAGGTCTATTTTGGGTGGAAATTGAATCTGAAATCTCTCATTAATTAGCTTTTCCGACCAATCACCAAATATCGCCAAAGGCGAAAATATCGCCACGATTGAACTATGTAAAATATTCAATGCAAGTTTATCTTGATTGCTATTTTCTGGATCATCTAGCCAATCCCCTAACCGCCAGCCGCTCCGAAAGCTGGCAAGCCAGATCCAGACCAAACTAGTGATCACGAATAGCCCTAATAGAAGTAACAAACCCAGAAATCTTACAAGCAAGCCTAAGACGATCGCAACCGCACGAACAGGTGAACTGTCCTCACTGATATTATTTTTCTCCGAGCCACCAAGCGATCGAGTAGTGCTATATGAAGGAACAAGCGCATTCATCGTCAATACTCCTACATTATTTTCTAAAAGAATAGCATCAGCTATATGAGCTACACCTAAGCGCAACACATAGCTTAATTTTTTAAATAGGCACTAATAGCGTCAGAATCTACAGCCCCGTCAAGGGATTAGGGTAAGTTCACACTCGATTCGTCAACGAGGCAAGAACGCAACAAAACGATATCGCTAAGACCAAAAACTCAGTCAGGTCAGCCATATCGAAGCCATCTGTCGTTTAAAAAATTATCTGCGCGAGGGCGAGAATCCCTAGATTACTTCTACGGTATACGTTCTAAAAATTGTACTGGGGCAAAATTAGACAAATATGAATTCGCAGATTAACTGCGTTAACTATTGTCTTAGTAACTGGAGCCTATGGAATCCATTTAATATCTTCTCCTTCAACCGCAAGCCTAGTACCATGATGACAAAAGTCCACAGGCTTGATTGTCAAGCCTCTTGAGCATAAAGAACATGAAAGGGAGAGACGGCAAACAGGGCGATCGCCATCCACCCGATCGCAGCTTGACCAAACACTTCTTGGCACAGCTAATAGAGTACTGGAAAAGCGGGTAAGCTAAAGATTACGGATAGATTGCGCGTGGCGGTAGGGGTGCTACCAAACCATTCCATCAAGAGGCGCGACAGCAAGTAATAGAGAGGTGGATGTTCAGGATGAGTCGTTAGCGCGTGCCAGGTTTCTTGCCAACCGCGATCGGGAGTGAGTTTCTATACTGCAACAGATGACTGGAGACGATGGGCAGTCCCGAAAAAGCCTGCTCTAAAATTTCCTCCTCGACATAGCCTGATGCTCGGAGGGGGGTGAAAACTTCGTCATGCCAATACACCTTCTGGCTGATATGGGTGACGCGAAAAAAAATTCCCAACATCAGTGTTGCTAGTAGCACAAGCATCCACTCAGAACGGATGTTTCTCACCAGTTGATTTATTGGGTAGTGCATCAGAGTGATGTGGACTGAAGGACAAATTATCACTCAACCCCGTCCGAATTTCAGAGTTTGCCCAAAGCGAACTGAGCCGGACGAAAACCGATAGTGCAGATAGCGCCACGATCGCCCCAATTTTAGTCGAAGTGGGCGTGGATGCGGCGATCGCCCGTGAACGGGGAAAGGTTGATGTTATTGCGATTCGGGGTGCTTTGATTCTATCCCAGGGCTTGAAGGCGTAAAGATAGCGAGGCTTCATCCCAGTGCCACGCGATCGCTGTAATGCTTCAACGCCAATAAATCCAGCAAAAAACTCAAAATTTACAATTTGCCCATAAATGATGGCTGAGTGATCTACAAATCGCACGGTAAAATCAGCCTTTCACACCGTTTTTGTGTAAAAACTTGTCCGTAAATGGTTGTTTTTCAAGACGTTTTAACTAAATTAACCTCAGTTCTGGTTAAGGGCGCTTCAGCTTATCTAGAACTCAGGTTACATATGGCATCAGGCTCCTTCGATGCGGTGGATCAATTCCTTTTTCGCTGCTTGCGGATCGTTCCCTTGAATATCGACGCTATAGCGTAGAGGTGAAAGAATGACCTGAATCCCATACTCCTGACATTTTCGATCGAAGGCATCGATCGCCATCTGAGGATTCGGGCTCTACAGGATCTGTTATGCTAATGTAGCAGTCTATACAAGCACGTAGAGATGAATTTGCTACTGACACAGTTACTGGGATTACCCGGAATCGAAGTTGAG
>Ga0105046_10005378_pt1 | contig 20275 bp, 20 predicted proteins | sample MAT03_FD_78385 | JGI IMG/M metagenome (GOLD analysis project Ga0105046, IMG submission 78385) | Freshwater microbial communities from Lake Fryxell liftoff mats and glacier meltwater in Antarctica - MAT-03 (megahit assembly) | ecosystem: Environmental > Aquatic > Freshwater > Ice > Liftoff... | reverse complement strand
GTTCATCTGGCCCGGCGGAATGCCGTCCAGCAATGTGCGCATGTGCCCCAGGTGCACAACCGGCACGCCCACTTTGCCGACCTCGCCGCGAGCCAACATGTGGTCCGGGTCATACCCGGTTTGAGTGGGCAGGTCGAATGCGATGGAGAGCCCGGTCTGGCCCTTGGTCAGGTTGGTGCGATACAGCTCGTTGGAGGCAACCGCGGATGAGTGACCGGAGTAGGTGCGCATCAGCCACGCCGGGTCCCGCCGGGTGGTGTTGCTGCTCGAGGTGACAGGGCGCGGGTCGCTCATGCCCACATTGTTACCGACGGGTAGCCCTGTTCGGGATTCCGGCGATGCCGGCAGTCGCAGGGACTCCCCCGCTGAGCGCTCAAGAACGTCCCAAGTCGCCGCCCGGCAGCGCAGATTACTTCGGTGCGGTGCGGTCGGTGGCTAGTTCGTAGGTGAGGATCTCGGCGGCCCAGTTGCCGACCTTCTCGCCGGCGATCTTGCCGCGGGTGGGCCACGGCTGGGCGAGGTCAACCGGCTCGCCGCGGCTGATCACAGCATGCAGGTTGCTGCGGTCTTGCAACACCGTCACATCGTTCTCTGGCCCACCATCGACCACCAGCAGGTCGGCTCGGCAGCCTTCCGCAACTACACCCAGCTCGCCTTCCATGCGCATCGCGATCGCGTTGTTCTTGGTGGCGCACATGATCGCCTCCAGCGGGGTGAGCCCCAGTTGGTCGACAAACACCTCCATCTCGCGTGCATGCCAGTGGCCGTACGGCGTCAAGGCGAACCCACTCTCGGAACCCGACAAGATGGGTACGCCCTCGTCGAACGCCTTGCGCATCATCGTGGCGGTGGCCTTGATCTCGCCACGGAAGATTTCGGTCATGCCGGCGCCGGCACCCACCCGGTCGCCGTAATCGGCCAGGTTGGCGAGGAACGTGAACGTCGGGCAGATCGCGGCGCCGTGGTCGATGATCGCCTGCAACCCGTCGTCGTCGATGTACGACGCATGCAGGATGAGATCTACGCCGGCAAGCGCTGCGTCGAGCGTGGACGATGCGTTGCGACAGTGAGCGGTGACCGGCACGCCGAGCGCGTGAGCGGTGTCGCAGACCGCCTTCATCTCGTCGAGCGTCCACACCTGCAGCTCGCCCTGATGAGTAGGGATTGAACCGGTGGCATGAATCTTGATCCAGTCACCGCCGCGCTTGATCTGCCGCCGCGTTTCGATGACCATCTCCTCGCGCGTGTTCACCACCGCCGCGTAGCCCACCGCGCCGCTGTCGGGTATCAGGCGACCGGCGGTTCCGCCGACTGATGTCAACAGCGCCTGCACGCCCGTCTTGATGCGTGGCCCGGGAAAGGCGCCGGAGTTGACCACATCACGAATCTCGGGCCCGACGCCCATCACCGTGTCAGGGTCGAAGAACGACGTGACGCCCGCCATCAGCAGCTTGGGCAGGTTGAAGAGAGTGAGCATTGCGGCGGTGGTCGCAGGCCGGTGAAAGAACAGCTCGTCGTTGGACTGAACGTCGTCGAAGGTGATGTGGCAGTGAGAGTCGATGAGCCCCGGCATCACCGTGCGGTTGGTCGCGTCGATCACGGCGGCGCCAGCGGGCACGCGGTGGTCGAGAGTGCCGGTGGGGCCGACGGCGACAATGGCGTCACCATCCGTGACCACATCGGTGCCGGGGAGCGCGCCGGCGCCGGTGCCGTCGACGAGCGTGCCGTTGCGGATGTGCAGCGCTGCGACCATCGGAATCGACCTCCTAGACATCCGTGCGACCAATTCTCGCATCCGTCGTCAGAAGCCTAGCGACCAATCAGCGAGTGACTTCCTGCATCGTGCCATAGTGAGCAGATGAAGCGTGTGCTGGTCACCGGGGGCGCGTCGGGCATCGGCGCCGCATGCATCGACGTGTTGCGGCGTGAAGGTTGGGATGCCATCGCCGCCGACCTCCGGGCCGGCCCCGGGGTCGAACGTCTCGACGTCACCAACGAGGCCGAGTGGGATGCGCTGATGGCCGCCATCGGTCCCCTCGACGGGCTGATCACCAGCGCCGGCATTCGTACTCGCAGCATGATCGTCGATACCTCGCTGGAGGAGTGGGAGCGCCACCTGCGCATCAACCTCACCGGTACCTGGCTGGCCATTCGGTCGTTCTTGCGGGCACTTCCAGCAGTCTCGCCGGACGAGCCGACTCGCGGCATCGTCACCATCACCTCGGTGAACGCGACCATCGCTGTGCCGGGCCAGGCGCACTACGTCGCATCCAAAGGGGCGATCGCGTCGCTCACGCGGGCAGCGGCGTTGGAAGGCGCACCGCTGGGGGTACGGGTGAACGCGATCGCTCCGGGCCCCATCGACACCCCGATGGCCGGCGAACGCCTGGCCGACCCCGAACAGGTTCGCTGGCTCACGGGACGAGTACCGCTGGGCCGAGTCGGCAAACCGTCCGAGATCGCCGAGTTGGCCGAGTTCCTGCTCTCACCTCGGGCTTCGTACATCTCCGGCGAGATCATCTACGCCGATGGCGGATGGGCTGCCAACGCAGTCTGACTCGGCCTATGCGCCGTGGCGTCGTGTTCGGGGATGCCGCGTAGCGGCTCCGGTGACAACGGCGGTGGGCACTACGCTGCACACTTCGTGGGGTACGACGTGATTCTGGACAGCGATGTGTGTGTGAGTGCGGGGCGCTGTGTCGCCATGGCACCAGGTTTCTTCGTGTTCGACGCCGATGAGATCAGCACACTCGACGAGACCGGTCCGCGGCCCGAGGATGAGGCGCTGCTGCGCATCGCGCGGTCGTGCCCCAGCGGTGCGATTCGACTGTTGCTCGACGGTGTCGACGTCGACATCTGATGCGTGAAGATCTGATGCGTCGAGCTCAGTGGGTCAGCCGCAACAGTCGACGCGCGTTGGCGTCGTACGCCTCGACGAACGGGATCTGAGCGCGCTCCGTTGGGGCGTCCCACCCGGCCAGGTTGGTGCCCACCACCAACCGGTCAGCACCCACCTTGCGGGTGAGCAGGGCCAGCGAGTCGTCGTCGTGCACGTGGTTGTCGAACCACAGCCGACCGAGCCCCTCGGCGAAGTGCACCGGGTTCTGGCGGGCCCACGGGCGAGTGCGACCCTGGTGCTCCAGCCGGCCGAGCATGAAAGCCGCCGCGCCGCCACCGTGCGACACGCAGATGTCGAGCGCCGGGTGTCGTTGCAGCACCCCGCCATAGATGAGGCAGGCGACGGCCAGCGTCTCCTCGAACAGAAACCCCAACGACAGGTCGAGGTCGTACTTGCGGATGCGTACGTCGCGCAGTGGGCCGTCAATGCCCCAGGGGGCAGGATGGATGAACACCGGAACGTCAAGTTCCACAGCGGTGGCCCACAGCGGATCGAGCCGCTCGTCGTCGAAGTCGGTGCCGAAGTCGGTGCCGATGTACGCGCCCAGCAATCCGAGGTCCTTCACTGCGCGCCGCAGCTCGGCGGCGGCGGCGTCGATGTCCTGCATCGGTAGCTGTGCGAACCCACCAAGGCGGTCCGGATGCGCATCGACGAGCGCGGCGAGTTCGTCGTTGTGCCAACGGCAGAACCCGGTGGCGATGTCAGCTTCGATGTGGTGGAAGTACGTGATCGGGTTCGGCGAGAGCACCTGTAGTTCGATGCCCAGGTGGTCGTTCATCCGCAGCCGCGCATCGACGTCCATGAACGGCGTGCCCCGATAGTCGACGCCGTCCAGCACGTAGTCGCCCACTCGGAAGCGAGTTCGGCCCTCCGGCCCGACTCCCAGCTCTGGGCCATAGTGGCCGGCGCACCCCATGACGCCCGGCAACACGGTGTGGGCATGTACATCGATCATCGTTCCACTTCCTCGCTGCCATCTACCGTGAGCATGTGACAGCACCATTGATACTGGCAGCCGGGTCCATGCTGGACGTCGATGCGTTCGAGCTGGTCGACGCGGCCGCCGATGCAGGCTTCGACGGCGTGGGCCTGCGCTTGTCCGGTCCGCACGCTGTCGCCGATCTGGCGTTGCTGCGTCAGCACGCGGCGGGCCGGTGCATACGCATTGCCGACGTGGAAGTGCATCGCATCACGGCGGGCACGCACGCGGACGACGCGGTTGCGCTCATCGCGGGTGCAGCCGAGCTTGGGGCTGCATCGGTGCTGGTGGTGTCGGACCTTGCGGACGATGCGGCCACCGTCGCTCAGCTGGCGGCGCTCGCCGAGCGCTGTCGTGCGCACGGTCTGCGGCTGGGCTTGGAGTACATGGCCTGGACCAACCCGTGCGAGCCGACCGCCGCAGTGAAGATGGCGCAAATAGCCGGGTGCGAGCTGGTGGTCGACCTGTTGCACCATGTGCGAATCGGTGCCGGCGTCGTGGAGTTGGACGCGATCGTGGCGGCCGGCGTGCTGGGCTGGGTGCAGGTGTGCGACGCAGTCCTCGGCATCGCGCCGATGGACCATGCCGCGCTGCTGCACGAGGCGCGCCACACTCGGCTGCTGCCGGGTGAGGGAACGTTGCCGTTGCGCGATCTGCTGCGTCAGGTACCCGCCGACACTGTCATCAGTGTCGAAGTACAGAGCGACCAGCTGTTGTGCAAGCCACCCCGTGAGCGCGCTCAGTTGCTGCATGATTCGGCCCGTCGGGTGCTGGCCGGCTGAGTCAGCCGAGCAGTACCGGGTAGCGGCCGAAGTATGGGCGGGTGGTCGATTCGTCCATCACCGGCGGGTCGTCAGGGTCCGGACGAGCACCGGCATCGAACAGCGCCTGCACAGCTTCGGGCACCAGCCCGAACAGGTGGCTGTCGAGGTCGCTACTGCCGTCGAACTGCAGACCGGCAGCGAGGTCCTGGCCGATGCAGGCGTGCATGCCAGACCCGAACGACAGGCCATACGCTGGCACGCCGGCGGGCGTGACGCGATGCGGGTGGAAGTCGTCGGCGTCGCCGCCGAACACGCTGATGTCGCGGTTCACCGCCAGTAGGTCGATGACCACCTTGGCCCCCTTGGGAATGTGCGTGCCCGTCTTCAGCGTGATGTCGTCGAGTGCCCACCGCATGGCGACCGGCGACGAGGGCTGCAGTCGTACGGTCTCGTGGGTGCAGCGCTGGATGAAGAGTCGGTCGGTGTGGACCAACTCGGCGTCCTGCGGGTGCTCTTCCAACCACTTGAAGATGTTGTGGCTGACCCGCGTGAACGCGGTGGCCGACGTATGAGCGCCAGCCAGCAGGTAGAAGGCGACTTCGCGTACGATCACCTCGTGCGGAAGATGTAGCGCATCGTCGTTGGCCACCAGCGTGGAGAGAACGTCCTTGGGTAGCTCGTCGCCCGCGGCGAACAACGCCCTTCGACGATCGAGTGATGGGGTCACGAACTCTTCGTCGAATTGATGCAGCTCTGCCGCGATTTGCGTCTGCTTTGCATCGCGGTCGCCCTTGTAGTGCGCGAGCGTTGCGCCTTCGATGAACAGCAACAGGTAGGCGTAGAGGTGGCGAGTCTCGTCGGCAGTGCCCAGCGGCCGATCGACCCCGGCGGTCGTCGCCGCCAGATTCATCAGCATCCGGTGCGCAAGGTCGACCAGCTCGCCGCGCCCCGTCGCCACGTCGGCCGCCAGCGTGTCGCGCAGGATCGGCGGGAACAGCTCGTGCTCGTATGTCTCCAGCGTTTCGCGGCGGAAGAGCCGGTTCTCCAGGCGCCGTCGATCGCGGTGCTCGGCGCCGTGAAGGTTCACCAGCACATCGGCCATGATCACCTCGCCGGCGTCGTAGAGCGCCTGGCGAAGCTCCTTTTGCCGGTATGCCTCCTTGGCCTCCTCATACGTGCTGATGGTGACCACGATTGGTTCGCTGCTCATGTCATCCCCCTTAGACGTCAGGCATTCGTGACTCCGAGCCCCAGCCCACCGTCGACGGTGAGCACATTGCCGGTGACCCACTCGGCGCGGGCCAGGTACTCGATGGCCTCGGCGATCTCCTCGGTGGTACCGAGGCGACCGAGTGCGTGTGCGGGCGCGAGGCCTTCCAACCTTGCCAACGCGGTTGCGTCGTCGAACAGCCCGGCGCGCTGGTTGATCTCGGTGAACACCCCACCGGGCCGCACGCACGAAACTCGCACGCTCTGCGGGCCCAGCTCGGCGGCGAGCACGCCGGTGAGTGTCTCGACCGCGCCCTTCGTTGCTGCATACGGCGAGGCACCCGGGAAGGCTCGCTGCGAGTGTGTCGAGCCGATGAACACGATCGCCCCCCGGGCTGTGAGCAGGTGTGGCAGCGCCGCCTGGGTGAGCATCATGGCTGCCACCACGTTGGAGTGGAACAGGTCGAGGATCGACTGCTCGTCCAGCTCGGCGAGTGGACCGCGGTACATGTTGCCGGCGTTGTTCACGAGGACTTCTAGTGTGCCGCCACCGTGTGCGACGGCAGTAGCGACCATGGCGGCGCGGTCGTCGGCGATGGTGACGTCGCCCACCACGAAGCGACACGACGACCCGATCGAGGTGGCGACCGCCTCTACCCGGTCGGCCCTACGACCAGCGATGGTGACTTGCGCCCCGGCCGCGCAGAAGTGGCGAGCAACACCTTCGCCGATGCCTGACCCTCCGCCCGTGACCAGCACCGACATTCCGATGATGGGCCGCATCACGATGCCGCCATGACCCAGTTGAGGGCTTGGCTCAGCAGCTGTGCGTGATGCGGTTGGTTCAGCGAGTCGGCATCGTGACCGAACCCGTCGAACACGACTCTGCCGTTGCCGTACGAGTGCGCCCAGACCACTGGTTGCTCCGCGTCGCCGTGGTTGCGTTTGGCGACGGCCAGTACGTGCACCCCGTCGCGCACGGCCATGTCGCCGTACACTTCGTCGCGCAACATCAGCTGAGCGGGCAATCCTTCTACGACGGGGTGGGTGCCGACGATGTGTGCGGTGACTGGCCCGACGGGTGGATGTGATGACACGCCCCACCGCCATGCGCCCCCCACGACGTCGCCCCACTCTGGCCAGTCATCGAAGCAGATCGGGGTGGTGTGCACGGCCAGCATGCCGCCGCCCTCGGCCACGAACGAGCGGAGAGTGCTGCGGGTGGACTGGCTCGGCGAGTAGCCGAACTCGTCGCGCCATTGGTCGTATGTGTCGCCCAACATGCGCCACCAGAGCCCGTCCATGACGAGCGCGTCGACTGCGTCGTCGCCCTCACCGCGAAGCAGTTCGGCTGCCTCGTCTGGATGGGCGACCACCTGTACGTCGTGGTGCAGATCGGTCACGATACGGGCAAGCGCTATCCCGCAGGCGGCAAAGTCGTGTGCATGCGGCGAACCCCCGGCCAGCACGAGCACCCGGCTCACGTCTCGTGCCCGACCGAGTCGACCGACACCGGCCTGGGCAGGTGAGCAATGACGGAACCCGTGACGCCACCGTCCACCACGATGTTCTGCCCGTGGATGTAGGAGGCCTGATCGGAGCTGAGGAAGAGAACGGCGTTCGAAATGTCGGTGGCGGTGCCGAGCCGACCCAACGGCACCTTCGACTCACGCGCGTGCCGCGTGCCGGGGTCGGCGTAGATGGGCTCCGACATGCCGGCGTCGATGAGCCCGGGCGCTACGGCGTTGACGCGGATGCCGTGCGGCCCCCACTCGATCGCCATTTGCGAGGTCAGGAGCGCGATGGCTGCCTTGGTGGAGCCGTACGCGCCAGCGTTGGGGCCGGCCACCAAGCCGTTCATCGACGTGATGTTGATGACTACGCCGGGCCGTCCTTCAGACATGAGGCGGCGTGCAACTGCTCTCGCGACGACGAACGTACCGACAAGGTTCACGTCCACCACGGCGCGAAAGTCGTCGAGAGGGTGGTCAACGAGCGGCCCGAAGCGGACGATGCCGGCGTTGTTCACCACCACATCGGGGGTGCCGAACTCGTCGAGCACGCGCTCGATACCGGCCTCGTCGGACACGGAGGTGACGAAGGACTGAATGACCGCCGAACCGTTCGATGCAGTGCCGTTGGATGAGCCGTTGGCCATCACGTCCACGATGCCGACTCGGTACCCGGCCGCCGCGGCCGCGTGGGCGATTGCGGCGCCGAGGCCGCGCGCTCCGCCGGTGACCAGCATGGAGGTTCCAGTCGGTGGATTCGTTGGCATCAGAGCAGTACCATAGCCCGAGGAGGGGCTAGTCGTGATACAGCTAACGACGTATGCAGAAGCTCGGGAGGCTTTTCGCTCTCGCGACCTGCGTCAGGCTCTGTACGACGAGGGTGAGCACCTGATGAACGGGGTGATCGTCAACCTTCACGGCGACGATCACCTGGCGCGTCGGCGGCTCGAAAATCGCCTCTTTCGGCGCGACACGTTCGCCTGGTACGAGCGCGATCGCATTCCCCAGATCGTGGCAGCCGTACTTGCCCCAGCCCTCGTCGCGGGCAGCGGCGAACTGCTCGCGCTGGCCCGCCGCACGATGATGACGCTCTCCGTCGAAGTTGCCGGTGTCGACCTGCCGCCCGACGCCGACCCTGCGCAGTTCGCCGAGCTGATGCACCTGCTTGCACGAGCCTCGACGGTCGCGCACGCCACTGGCGACAAGGCCGGCATCGTGCAGCGCGGCGACGAAGCGTTGGCCACGTTCCAACGCGACTACTTCGAGCCCTCAATGGCCCGACGCGCTGATCTCGTCGAGCGCGCCCGGCGCGGTGAGATTGCCGATGACGACCTGCCGCGCGACGTACTCACCACCCTGCTGCGCAATCAGGACCGGCTCGACCTCCCGCTGGCCACGGTGCTGCGCGAAACCGCCTACTTCCCCTGGGTGGGCTCGCACTCCACCTCGGCGCAGCTGGTGCATGCGATGCACCACATCTTCGAGTGGATACAGGCGCACCCACTGAACCGCGCGCTGCTGGAGGACGACGAGCTGTTGCGTCAGCGGTTCGTTCACGAGTCCATGCGGTTGCACCCTGCCAGTCCGATCGCGCTGCGCATCGCAACGTGCACAGCGTCTCTGCGCTCCGGCCGAACGCTGCCCGAGGGCGAAACGGTGGTCATCGACGTAGAGCATGCGAACCGCGATCCCGAGTGGTTCGGCAGCGACGTCGATGTGTTCGACCCGTACCGAACACTCGCTGACGGTGTCCCACCGTGGGGGCTCAGCTTCGGGCACGGCGTCCATGCATGCCTGGGCCAAGAACTCGCCGGTGGCGTGGAACCCAGCGTGGGTGATACGGGAAGCCTCGAGCAGCACCTGGTTGGCTCAGTGGTGCTGATGGCCGGGGCGATGCTGCGTGCGGGCGCCCGCCCAGACCCGACGGACCCGGCGGTTCTCGACGCAACAACCACCCGCGTCATGTGGGGTCACTATCCGGTTGTCTTCGGCCCTGTGGTCGTCGACCAGCAGCGATGAGACCTGCTGTGCCATCCGCTACGGTCAGCGACGTGTCAACCGACCAGGCGCTCGAACTGCTGAAGGATGCCGGCCTGTCGGGTTACGAGGCGAAGGCCTACCTCGCGCTGCTCGCCGCCGGCGAACCGATGAACGGCTACGAGGTTGCAAAAGCCTCGGGTGTGCCGCGCAGCACCGTGTACGAGACGCTGGCCAAGTTGGTCGCTCGCGGCGCAGCCTTCGAGGTGGCCGCCGATGGCAACACCGTCTCGTATGTGCCGTTGCCCACCGAGGCACTCATCGGCCGGCTGCGCCGCCAGACCCACGACACGATCGCCGGGCTGGAAGCGGTGCTGCCCACGATCGGCCATGCGCTGTCGGCTCGGGTCGTGCAGCACCTCAGCGGCCTGCCCGACATCGTGACCCGCGCGATCGATGTGATCGAGAGTGCGCAGCGGTCGCTGTGGCTCTCGATCTGGCCTCACGAGTCTGCACAGCTGGTCAGTGCTGTCGACGCCGCTATCGGTCGCGGTGTAGCGGTGTTCACCATCGCCTATGGCGACGTGTCGCCCTTGGGTGGCCGCGTGTACGTGCACTCCTACAGTTCGCCTGAGGTAGTGCTTGCCCGGCTGCGGTGCCGGATCTCGATCGTCGTCGCAGACCACGATCAGGCGTTGATCGCAGCGATGGCCGACGACGATGTGTGGGGTATGTGGAGCGACGACCGTGCGGTCGCGCTGCTTGCTGCCGAGCATGTGCGCCACGACATTGCCCTCCAGCTCACCGCCGAACGTCTGGAGGCAGCTGGACTGCACGCTTTCTGGGCTGAGAATCCGGATCTCGAGGCGCTACGCGACGCGTCGGCCGAAGCCGTCATTGCCAGCCGCACGGAGCGGTGACGATCCAGGTGGATATGTCGGCCGCGGCGACCGAGAGTGCGGTCCGTTCCCTGCTGGTCGCCATCGAATCGCGCGGCCTTCGCGCTGTCGCCGCAGTACTGGCAGTGGACTGCACCTGGCAGAACGTGCCGCACACGCCGGTCATCGGACGCGATGCCGTAGTGGCGCTGCTGGCGCCGGTGCTGTGTTGGGCGGACCGGGTGCAGTGGGAAGTGCTCAGCCAGTCGTACGACGATGGCCTTGCGTGGGTGGAACGTGCGGATCGTTTTTGGATCGATGGTGCCGAGCACGTCGTGCGCTGCAACGGCGTGATCACTGTGGACGTAGCGGCTGGCCTCGTCACCTCCGTGCGCGACTACGTCGACCTGGACGAGTGGCGAGCGCGCCTCGCTCCCGTGCTCGAGACGATGGCCTCCCGTACACCTGTCGAAGTGGTGTCGCGGCATCTGCGCGCTGTCGGCGCCCGTGACCAGGTAGCGATGGCGGCTGACTACTCACTCGAAGCGGTGCTCGAACGCGGCGGCGATGTGTACCGCGGGTGGGGCGAGATCGCCGACTACTTCGCGACTGTTCCGCAGCGACTCGGTGAGGGTCGTTTGACGTTGAGTTCGGCGCAGGCCGCGGGCACCGCCGAGGCAACGGTCGAATGGACGATCGACGCGTCGGACGGCTCGTCCGTTCGCGGCCACGACCATTACGTGGTGCAGCGCGGTCGCATCATCTACCAACAAGTCACGTTGCTCGGCAACGACTTCTGACCTCGCAGCCCGGGGTAGTCACTCGGCCGGATTGTCGATCGCCCACCGAACGGAGCGGACGATCATCTCGTAACCGGTGCAACGACACAGGTTGCCCTCCAACCCCGTACGGATCTCGGCGTCGGTGATCTGCCCATCGCGCTCCGCAATCAGCCCGGTCGCTGCCATCACCATGCCCGGCGTGCAGTACCCGCACTGCAGACCGTGGCACTGCCGGAAGCCCTCCTGAACGGCAGAGAATCCGTTGTACGGGCCACGGACCCCCTCGATGGTGGTGATGGCACCGCCGTCCGCCTGCACCGCCAGGAGGGTGCAGCTCTTCACTGACTCGCCGTCCAACAGCACAGTGCATGCACCGCAGTTGGACGTGTCGCAGCCGACGTGCGTGCCGGTGAGCCGTTCGTGCTCACGGATGTAGTGCACCAGCAGTGTTCGTGCGTCGATGGAACGCTTCGAACGGCGGCCGTTGACCGTGATCTCGACTTCGATGTGTCGGCTCACGCCGCACCCCCTTGCATCAGTTGCCAGATCTTTTCAGGAGTTGCCGGCATGTCGATGTGCTCCACTCCGAACTCGCTGAGTGCGTCGACCACAGCGTTGATCACGGCGGGCGGAGCGCCGACGGCGCCGGATTCACCGATGCCCTTGGCACCCAACGGGTTGTTCGGACACAGCGTCACGATCCGGCCGGACACATAGTCGGGCAGGTCGGCGGCGGACGGCACGAGATAGTCGAGCAGGTTGGCGGTGATCGGTTGGCCGGTGGTCGGCTCGTACAGCATCGTCTCGTACAGCGCTTGTGCAATCCCCTGCGCCACGCCACCATGCACCTGCCCCTCGGCGAGGAGGGGGTTGATGACCGTGCCGCAGTCGTCGACGATCACCATGTCGCGGATCGATACGTCGCCCGTCTCGCGGTCGATCTCGACGACACACCCGTAGGCGCCCGATGGGTACGAGAAGTTCGGCGACTCGTGGAACAGGCGCTCCTCCAGCGAACCTGCCTGCAGTTCAGGCGGCAGCGTGAGCGGCTGGAACGACGACCAGGCAACACTCGACCAGCTGACGTTCTTGCCCGGGGAACCGCGCACGTTGAACGAGTCGTTGCTGACCTCCAGGTCGTGCTCGCTTGCTTCCAACAGATGTGCGGCGATCTTCTTCGCCTTGGTGAGCACTCGGGCAGAGGCGATCTTCACGGCCGAGCCACTGGTCGGCACGCCTCGCGAGCCCATGGTGCCGATGCCTTGCAGCACGGTGGCGGTGTCGCCGGTGCGCACCTCGATGCGATCGAACGAGATCCCTAGTTCGTCGGCGGCGATCTGCGCGAACGTGGTCTCGTGGCCCTGGCCGTGCGGCGATGAACCGGCGAAGATGATCACCGATCCGTCGGGTTGTATACGCACCTGCGCCGACTCCCAGGAGGCAAGGTGGCCGAACCCTTCCAGCGACCCGTTGGGGCCGAACCCGGCGATCTCCAACCAGCACGAGAGGCCGATCCCCAGTAGCGGTTTGAGGGGGTCCTTGCGCCGCTCGGCCTGCTCCGCGCGGAGCGCGTCGTAGTCCATCAGTCGCTGACACTCGGCGAGCGCGGCAGGGAAGTCGGCGGAGTCGTACACGACCGGCTCGTTGTGTGTCTCGTACGGAAAGGCGGACGGCGGGATGAAGTTCCGGCGCCGCACTTCGCCCGGGTCGATGCCGGTGCGCCGCGCCACCAGGTCGACGAGGCGTTCGATGGAGTATGCGGCTTCCGGGCGACCGGCACCACGGTACGCCGCCACCGGGGTGGTGTTGGTGGTAACCGTGCGGAACGAGGTCTGCACGTCGGCGATGCGGTAGGCGCCGGCGGCCATCCACGAGGTGAGCACGGCCAGGCCGAGCCCGGTCGGGTCCGGGTAGGCGCCCAGGTTCTGCGTGATCACGACGCGCAGCGCTTTGATGCGCCCATCACGGTCGAAGCCGACGTCGAGGTCATGCTCCTGGTCGCGGCCCGGCGACATCTGCAGCATCGCCTCGGATCGTGTCTGCGCGAACTTCACCGGTCGCCGCAGCCACTTGGACATGATCGGCGCCGCGAACAGCTCCGGATACCACGGGATCTTCGCGCCGAAGCCGCCGCCCACGTCGGGAGCGATCACACGGCACCTGCTCTGCGGCACATCGAGCCAGGTGGCGAGATAGTTGCGCAGGTGGTGCGGTGCCTGGACCGTTGCCCACAGCGTGAGTCCGCCCGGTGCCCAGTCGGCCAGGCAGGCGACGGGCTCGATGGGGACGGCGACGCAGCGCTGGTTCACCAGGTGCAGGTTTGCGCGCATGTCGCACCGATCCAGCTCCCGCTCCAGGTCGTCCAGCATCGGCACGATCGTGACCACGTTCGAGCCGTGCGACGAATGCAGTGGCATCGCGTCGTCGGCGGTGGCCTGTGCGATGGTGACCATCGCCGGTAGTGGCTCGTAGTCGATGATCACTGCCTGCGCAGCGTCGGCGGCAAGGTAGCGGTCGTCGGCCACCACGACCGCCACGGGCTCACCCACGAATCGGACGATGTTGCGAGCAAGCAGCGGCCGCTCGAGGTCTGGCAGGCCACCCGGAAGGTCGGGAAAGTCGGCAAAGTCGGCGGCGGTGTAGACGGCGAGCACACCCTCGATGGCGAGCGCGTCGCGTACGTCGATGGCGGTGATGCGCGCATGCGCGTGCGAGGACATGACAAAGGACGCGAACGTGCACCCGACTGGTGACAGGTCGTCCACGAACTGCCCGGTGCCGGTGAGCAGTCGTGGGTCTTCCTTGCGCAGCACCTTGGCTCCGACGAGGCTCATGATTCAGTTCCAGTCACTCGTGTGTTCGTCATCCGGTTTGCCCTTCCATGCGCTGTCATCACGTCGGCTTGATGTGGTGGCCCTCGGTGTCCTCGGGGTCGAACCACCACTCCTGTGCGTTCTGCTTCGATTGGTCGCCCTTCACCCGGCCCCACCCGAGGAGCTTGCCGAGGAAGAACTCAGGCCCGCTCTCCTCACGGCGCCACCAGCGGCGTTGTCCGCCGTACACGCGCTTGCGGAACGACGAGAAGCCGACCGCGACGAGGAGCGCGATACCGAAGAACAACGACTCGATCCAGGTGGTGCCGACACCGGCGAGTTGCAGACCCTTCACGCCGGACTGCAACACGAAGACGGCGAGCACTGCGCCCCATACGTTGAATCGGTCCTTGAACTGGGTTGCGCCGAGGAACGCAGCTGCGAATGCGGGCAGCAAATACGGGGCACCGGACTGCGCCTGCGTGGAACCGAACTGCGACGCGAGGAGCACGCCTGCCATCGACGCGAATACCGCCGAGGTGACCAGTGACCCCCACACGTAACGGTCTGTTTGCACGCCTGCGAGCCGTGCTGCTTCCCGTGCGCCGCCGGTGGCGAACAGGTAGCGCCCCACCGCCGTGTGCTCGAACACGAACCACAGCACGAAGCCCAGCACCAGCGCGTACAGGACGGTCTTGTTGAGACCGAACGCAAACTGCGTGGAGAGCGACTTGAACGCGTCCGGGAAGCCGAGGATGGATCGGTTGTTCGAGCGCCACACCGCGAACGCGGTGAGGATGGAACTGGTCGCGAGCGTGGCGATGAACGAGTCGATGCGAATCTTCACGACGAGGAAGCCGTTCAGGGTGCCGACGACGACCCCCACCGCCAACGACGCGAGGATGGCGACCGGGATCGACCAGCCCTGCTCGACCATGCCCCACGCCGCCATGACCGCGCTGGCCGAAATGGTGCCCGCGATGGAGAGGTCGAATACGCCCGCACTCAATGGCACCAGCAGCCCAATCGCGACCACCACCAGGATCGCGTTCTGGTTGAGCACAGAACGATGTGTCAACCAGGTCAGCCAGGTGTCGGGCACCCACAGCATGAACACGACCCAGATCAGCCCGTAGAGATAGACGACGCCGATGTTGCGCGGGTGGAACGTCTTCCACTTGATCGGAGAGCGCCGCGCATCGAAGCGGCTGTCGACCTTTTTCGTGCGTTCGATGCGCTCGTTCACCACGCGGTGGCGTCGCGTGATCTTGTTCTTCTTGAGTGTCGACCGGTGGGTGACCTCACCGGTCTTCTCATTGATGCGCACGCGAACTCACTTCCTGGTCTTCCAGCGGTCGGTCACGGATCGAACGAGACGGCCGAATCGGCCGACCGGCTTCGTGTCGTGCTGCTCGAGGGGGGCGACATCGACAACGGCTTTTTCGACCTCACCCGGCAGGTCAGCGTCGTCGCGGATCACCTTCACGTTGATTGGTTCGCGACCCACGCGCATGTTCTTGCGGTGTGATGTGGCGCCCAGCGTCTCCGCGACGAGTCGCTCCTCGGTGAGGGTGTTGCCGCGCAATTCGATCGCGACGGAGCCGGAACGGAACACGAGCACACGATCGCACAGGTGCACGAGTTCCTCTGCGTCGGACGAGGCAACAAGCACGGCCATCCCCTCCGCCGCAGCGTCGCGAATCTGGCGGTAGATGGAGGCCTTTGCCCCCACGTCGACGCCCTGTGTTGGTTCGTCCAGCAGGAGCACACGTGGCGCGGTCCGCATCCATCTGGCCAACACCGCCTTTTGCTGGTTCCCACCGCTGAACTTCTCCATCTTGCGTTCCAGTTTGAGCGGCTGTACGTCCAGGCGCTCGGCCCACTCAGCGGCCTCCTTGCGGGCAGCTCGATGGTTGAGCCGGATGCGACCCCGCAGCGGCCCGAGGCGAGGGAGCAGAATGTGCTCATGCAGCCGCTCTTGCACGTCGAGGCCTTCTGTCTTGCGATCGGCGGGCACATAGCCGACGCCAGCCCTGATCGAATCGCGTGGCGTGCAGAACACCTTGTGCTTGTCGACCATCACCTTGCCCACAAATCGCGGTGTCGCGCCGAACAGCGCGCCGGCGATCTCCTCGCGGCCTGAACCGACGAGCCCGGCAACACCCAGCACCTCTCGTTCGTGCACTTTGAGCGAGACGCCGCGCAACGAGACGCCGTACAACATCTCGGCTTCAAGAACGGGCCTGCCGACAACGTGGTCCGTGCCGGGGTACATCTCGGCAACGGACCGACCAACGATCAGTTCGACCAAGCGGCGCTCGTCGAGACCTTTCGCTGCCTCGCCCGCTGCCACCACCCTTCCGTCGCGAAGCACAGTGACGCGGTCGGCGAGTTCCAGCACCTCGTCGAGCATGTGGCTGACGAACAACACCGCTGCACCGCGCTCTGCGATTCGGCGAACCTCGCGGAACAGTGCGTCGACTTCGCCGCGGTTCAATGATGCGGTGGGCTCGTCCAGCACGAGCAGGCCGGGCCGGTCGAAGTCCCAATCCTGGAGCGCGCGCACGATGGCGACCGCAGCCCGTTCGGCAGCGGACAACAAGGCCACCGGCCGTCGCACGTCTGGCGCCAAACCGAACGCGAGCAGCAGATCCTGCGCGCGGCGAACCTCGGCGCGCCAGCGAATGCGGCCGGCGAAGTCGGTGTCGTACCCGCGGCCCAGGCCCAGGTTTTCCACCGTGGAGAGCGATGGCACGAGACCGAGGTCCTGGTGCACGATTCTGATGCGGCGCCGGGCGTCGCGTTCCAGTGACCAGAGGTCGACCGGAGTGCTACCGAAGGCCACCTTTGCACCGTGATCTGCTTTGACGTAGCCGCCAAGCAGTTTGATCAGCGTTGATTTTCCGGAGCCGTTCTGCCCGACCAACGCATGCACTTCACCGGGCATGAGGCGCAGCGCTGCGTCGGCGAGCGCAACCTGTCCGGGATAGGTCTTCGACAGCGAGACGACGTCGAGGACCGGAAAGGGGCCCGGATTGCTCCGGGCCCCTTTCCGTTCATCCAACTCGGTCGTCACCGGGTTGCTCGGTGCCGACTCGTGATGGTCATGAGGTGAATCAGCCGGCCCACAGCGCCGTGAACAGGTCCTGGAACCCGGTGACGCCCGGCCACAACGTGGTCGGGTCGACGATCGAGTCTGCTTCGAGGATCTGCAGTGGCAGACCGCCGGACAGGATGTCGGGGTGGCCGTCGATGACTGCGAGCGCAGGAGTCTCGGCGCGGCCGGGGCCCTCACCGGCGAGGATGCGAGCAGCGGCATCGACCGCACGCCAGCCCATCAGCTCGGATGCCAGACCAACTTCGGCGACCTGGTGCTGACCAGCCTTGATGAAGCTGAAGTTCAATGGGCCGCCGGCCTGTGAGATGGCCGTTGCCTGGTCGCCCAGGCCGGCTGCCTCGATGGCTTCGGGAACACCGAACAACATGCCACCGAAGGCGTACACGATGTGGTCGAGGTCAGGGTTGGCCTGCAGCTTGGAGACAACGGTGCCGGGCAGGTTGGTGCCCAGGTCGGTGACCGCTACCTCGGTGACGTCCACCTTGCACTCCGGGCAGACCACCGCGATCTCGTCCTCGAAACCCTGTTGCACGGTGGAGAGCACCGGGAACGTGGGCAGGCCGACGAACAGGATGTTCTTGTTGGGCGAGTTCAGCGCCGCGTAGTCGGCCATGAGCACACCGTAGAAGTAGTAGTCGTCTTCAGTCAGCAAGTTCACCGACACGCCGTCGCCGGGCTCGTATGCCTCGGGCATCGACCACGCGACAATGGGGATCTTCTGCTCTTGCAATGCCGCGAGTTGCGACGCGAACCACTCGCGCGGGTTGCCGCTGGTGAGCACCACGTCAGGCTTGGCTGCGATGGCCGCGTCGAATGCGGAGGCAACCGTCTCGGGCGTGTCCTGGTGCGACGTCGTCTCGTACTCCCAGCCGGCAGCTTCGGCGGCTGCTTCGATGCCGACGGCGATCTCGGCGCAGACGGGCACGCTGCACTGCACGTAGTACAGCTTCTTGCCGGCCTCCACCTTCAGCGGCGCGTTGAGCGGCAGTTCCGTGGTGGGCTTCAGGAACGCGGCGACGCGCTCTGCGGCAATGTTGTTTCCTGCTGCTGCAGTGGTGTCACTGCCAGCCACTGTGGTCTCGCTGGGTGCTTGTGTGGTGTCGCTGCTCGACTCGTCGTCACCGCAGGCAGCCGCGATCATGCTGAACGCTGCCACGGCAAGTACGAGTCGGCGCGTCAGCTGGTGCTGTCGTTGTGCCATTTCTTCCCCCTCTTGTGTAGCCGGGTCCGAGCCCGGCGGCAACAGTGTAGGCACACTTGCCGAAGCGTCGCTAGGTCTCTGACGACGCTTTACGCCGCGGCCGCCGGCGTCGCTAGCTGGGCGTCGCTCTCGCGAGGCGGCGCAGGTACTCCGCGCGCGGAATTTCCACGACGCCCAACGAGGCCAGATGGCTGGTGCTCCATTGCACGTCGAACAGTTCGACTCCGGTCTCGCGAAGCCACTCGACAGTCGCGACAACGGCCACCTTCGAAGCATCGGTCACCGAGTGGAACATTGATTCACCGGCGAAGAAGCCACCGATCAGGAGGCCATAGAGGCCGCCCACCAGCTCTCCGTCGCGCCAGGTCTCGATGCTGTGCGCCCAGCCCATCTCGTGCAGCAGCGTGTAGGCGTCGATGAACTGTTCGTTGATCCAGCCATGGGGTCGCTTCGGATCACCGCAATTACGCACCACCTCGGTGAACGAAGTGTCGATGCGGACCTCGAAACGATGGCAGCTCTGCCGCAACGACCGCGAGACGATGAGACCATCGAGCGGCAGCACGCCGCGCGGGTCGGGCGACCACCAACCGATCAACTTCTTGCGCATCGGCATCGGGAACAGCCCGCCGGCGTACGCCGCGAGCAGTGTGCCCGGCTCGAGATCGGCACCCACCCCCACCAACCCGTGCCCGTCGGCTTCGGCGGGCGACGGCAACTGCCATCGCGACGGCGGCGGCTGAATGCGGGGGCGATGCGCGCCGGTCATGCCGTCAGGTTTGCACGCACACTGGCGCAGGGACGCCAACGGACGTAGCGACTAGCCTGGAACCCGATATGGGTTTGCAGTCGTTCGAGCACAGTTTGGAGCGTATGGTCGAGGGCGTGTTTTCTCGCGGTTCACGTTCCAGCATCCGTCCGGTCGAGTTGGGCCGTCGCGTCCTGCGCGATATGGACGATCATCGCAGTATCGACGTCAAGGGCCGACGCATCGTGCCCAACGTCTTCACCATCAAGTTGAGCGCTCGCGATCATGCAGCGTTCGTCGATATCGACGAAGCGTTGAACACCGAACTGCGCGAGACCGCTCGCGAGTACGCACGTGCCGAGGGCTATCACTTCATGGGCCCGGTTGCCGTGGAAATGGTCGTCGACAACGGTCTCAAGCCGGGCCGATTCACCACCAGCTGTCGCATGAAGGAAGCCGGCGGCGGGGTCGGCGCAGGCTCGGTGGTACTGCCCAGCGGCGAGCGCATCACCCTCGGTCAGCAGGTGGTCACCATCGGTCGACTGCCCAGCTCCACGATTCCGGTCAACGACGCCAACGTCAGTCGCGCCCACTCAGAGATCCGTCCCACCGGCTCTGCATTCGTGCTCGTCGACCTGGGCAGCACCAATGGCACCAAGGTGAACGGCACTCGCATCCAGGGCGAGCGAGCGTTGGCAGATGGCGACATCGTCAGCGTCGGCAGCACGCACCTGCGGTTCGAGGCCTCGTGAGCGAGGCTCAACTCAACATTCTCAATTACGCGCTCCTCGCGCTGCTCTACCTGTTTTTCGCTCGCGTCCTGTGGGCCGTGTGGAGCGAGGTGCGCGGGCCTCGGCTGGGCATTCAGCAGCAGGTCGTAACGCGGTCAGCGCACGACGCGACGTCGCCCGCCGAGCGCCCTGCCGCAGTGGCAGCGCCGAAGAAGAACAATCGCGCGAAGCGCGGCGTGCCCAGCAAGCTGGTCGTGCTGGAGCCGAAGGTGCGCAAGGGCTCGGCCTACCCCATCAAGTCCGAGCTGACGCTGGGCCGCGCACCGACCTGCTCGATCGGAATCCCCGACGACACGTTTGCGTCACAGCTGCACACCCGCGTGTTTCCCCACGACGGCGCGGTGTGGGTCGAAGACCTGGGCAGCACCAACGGCACCCACGTCAACGGTGCCCGCCTGACGGCGCCGCTGCAGCTCGCTGTCGGTGACCGTGTGCAGATTGGCAGCACCATCTTCGAGGCGCAGTGAGGCTCGCATGACCGATCTGCCCACTACTCCTGCGCTCGCGTGGGGTGCGGCCACAGACACCGGGCGTGTGCGCACGGAGAACGAAGACTCATTCGTCGCGTTGACGATGGTCTACGGCGTCGCCGATGGTATGGGCGG